>Ga0209019_1000093_pt1 | contig 38838 bp, 39 predicted proteins | sample METZYME_3_300m_FD_187549 | JGI IMG/M metagenome (GOLD analysis project Ga0209019, IMG submission 187549) | Marine microbial communities from oxygen minimum zone in mesopelagic equatorial Pacific - METZYME_3_300m (SPAdes) (version 2) | ecosystem: Environmental > Aquatic > Marine > Oceanic... | reverse complement strand
ACCTCTTGAATTACTCACTTTTTTTGGTGAAGCACGTGAGCTTGACGCGGACCAACTGCAACGTCGAATCGCGGCCGTGCGGGAACTATGTGCCTTGCAGCAAGTGCTCGACAAACCGATTAACAAGTTGTCTCGGGGATTACGTCAGCGCGTAGGCCTGGCACAGGCCTTACTTCACGATCCCGACGTGCTGATTATGGACGAGCCCACTGCGGGGCTCGACCCGAACCAAATCCGACAGTTCCGTGAAAATATTCGGATCCTTGGCCGAACGAAAACGGTGTTGATTTCGACGCACATCCTGCAGGAGGTAGACGCAATTGCTGACCGCGTCTTGTTTGTGCACAACGGTGAGCTTGTGTTTGATGGCACACCGACTGAACTTCGCGAAGGCGGCGGTTCGTTGGAGCAACCGTTTTATCGACTTACGAGTGATGAGCGAAGCCAGGTGTCGGTGCAGGCTGGGTCAGTAGGTGACAAGACAGGTACGGTGGCATTGTGAGGTTGTTAAATCTGAACTTGAATGTGCAATTAAACATTCCCGTGATTCGCGCGCTTGCCCGACGTGATTTACGGATCTATTTTAGTAGTCCCTCTGGATACGTATTTATCACCGTATTTATTTTCCTCAGTGCAGCCGCGGCTTTTTGGCAGGACCGATTCTTTCTCGATAACCTGGCAACGCTTGACCAATTAAATGCGCTCTTTCCGTATCTGCTCATTTTCTTTATTCCCGCGTTGACGATGGCGGTCTGGGCGGAAGAACGCAAACAGGGAACCGATGAGTTGTTGTTGACTCTGCCGGCTGGAGATATCGAGGTGGTCCTCGGCAAATATCTCGCAGCGCTTGGGGTCTATACGGCTGCCGTGGCTTTGTCGTTCAGTCATGTGCTGGTGTTGATGTTTCTGGGGAGCCCTGACCCGGGATTAGTCATCGGGAACTATCTGGGGTACTGGCTACTCGGCGGTGCGCTGATTGCTGTGGGGATGCTAGCGTCTTTGCTTACCGCAAATGTAACACTCGCGTTCATTTTGGGCGCAGTGTTTTGTGCAGCACTCGTGATGATCGAAACGACGGCCGCGCTATTTAGTACAAGTTTAGGGCGACTGCTGGAGCCGCTCGGTGTGGTAGGTCATTTCTTCGAATTTTCCCGCGGCGTTGTTAGTTTGGCGGGTCTGCTGTACTTCCTGCTCGTGACGGGAGTCTTTCTCTATCTCAACGTGCTGTTGATCGGCCGTCGGCACTGGCCGAAGATTGCAGGCGGTATTCCAACTTGGGGACATCAGTTGATCCGGGCGGTTGCCGTTGCGATTGCGGTGATCAGTGTCGGGGCCATTTTGAGTCGTGCGAACCTACGGATGGACTTAACGGCTGAAGGACTTCATTCGCTCTCGGACGAAACTCGTAACTTGGTTGATGAACTGTCTACGGATCGACCGGTCTTTATTCAAGCATTTGTCAGTCCCACGGTGCCCGAACAATATGTGCAAATGCGCTCTACCCTGCTGGACCTGTTAGCTGAAATTGATGCGGTAGGGGGTTCGAAGGTTGAGGTGGTTATTCACGAAACCGAGCCTTATACACAGGAGGCGCGGAATGCGCGCGAGCAATTCGGTATTACGGCGCGTGAAATTCCACAATTGAGTAGTGCGCGAGCTGGGTTTGCCGATGTGTTCCTCGGGCTTGCATTTACGTGTGGGGCTGAAGAGCAGGTGATTCCGTTTTTTGATCGCGGATTACCGGCTGAATATGAGATTGCGCGCTCCATGCGTGTGGTGGCTCGCACCGAGCGCAAGCGGATCGGTGTCGTGAATAGTGGCATTCGACTTTTCGGAGGATTGGATTTCCAGACGTTCCGGAGCACGCCACCCTGGGCGGTCGTTGAGGAATTACGGAAACAGTATGAAGTGATGGAGATCACTCCCTCCGGGCCGATTACGGAGCAGGTGGACGGGTTAGTGGTCGTGTTACCCTCCTCACTCTCTCAGGAAGAGATGGGTCATCTGCAGGCGTACATTGAACAAGGTCAACCAACCCTGCTCCTTGTTGATCCGTTACCAACCGTTGACCTGAGTCTCTCTCCGTCGGAGGAACCGGGCGCCGGCCAGAATCCATTCACGCAGCAAAATCAGCCACCACCAACACCGAAGGGCGACATTCAGGCGTTGCTCACTTCGTTAGGGGTGCGTTGGGATTCAAGCAGTATCTTGTGGGATGCGTACAATCCGCATCCCGATCTTGCGCATTTACCGCCCGAAGTGGTGTTTATTGGAACCGGCAATCAGAGTAAAGCGCCATTTAATCTAGATCATCGGTCGACTGCGGAACTGCAGGAATTGGCCTTGCTGTATCCCGGTCATCTAAGTCCCACAGTGGACAGCGCATCTAACTTTGAGCCGTTGGTGACATCCAGCCAGGTCTCAGGAACCTTTCCCTATTTCCAAATGGTGCAGCGAGGGTTCTTGGGCGCGCAGCTAAATCGCAATTTGCCACATCGTCCGGATGCAAGCGAGTACGTTCTGGCCGCACACATTCGGTCCGGAGATCAACTGGTTACTGGCGAGTCAGCGCCAGAAGATAGTGAGGAGGCCAGTGGGTCTGGAGCGGGTTCGACGGGCATTAATGCGATTGTGATTGCCGATCTTGATTTTATCTCACAGCAATTCTTTCAGATCAGACAGATGGGTGCCGGGAACCTTAATTTTGATAACGTTACCTTCTTTTTGAATGCGATCGACGTCCTGGTTGGCGACGAATCATTTGTGACGCTTCGCAATCGCCGTGTTCGTCATAGAACACTGACGACAGTGGAAGCGAACACCAGATCCTATATTGAGCAACGCGCCATTGAAGAGCAGCAGGCCGAAAGTGAGGCGGACCAAGCTTTGGCGGAAGCCCAGAGTCGACTCGATTCGCGTGTACAGGAAGTGCAGAATCGAGAGGACCTTGATCAGCGCGCAAAGGAGATTATGGCGCGGAATCTGCAAGAGGTCGAGAATCGACGTTTTGAGGTGCTAAAGACAAACATCGAAGCTGAGCGTGACATGGAAATTGAAAGCAGCAAGGAAACCATGGAATCTCAGATTCGAAACATTCAGAGTTCAATCCGGACGTTTGCGGTGCTGTTACCGCCGATCCCGGTATTCGCCCTTGGGGTCATGGTCTTTATCAGGCGCCAGCGACGCGAGCGAGCCAGTACGGCTGCGATACGACGTGTGAGGACTTAGGAATGGACGAAACAAAAAAGACAATCTATCTGGTCGTGGCCGCAGTGGGACTGGCAGGTCTCGCGCTAGTCAGCGTACCTCGAATCTCGACGCCGGATGCGTTCGCCGATCGAGGCGAACCGTTTTTCCCAGACTTTACTGACCCGAATACGGCCTTAACACTTGAGGTCGTCGAGTTCGACGAAGAGACCGCAGCAGCAAGACCATTCAAAGTCACGAATCAGGATGGCGTGTGGACGATTCCCTCGCATTATGAGTACCCCGCGGACGGGGCTGACCGTCTGGCAGAAACGGCTGCCGCGGTTATCGGGATTACCCGCGATGATTTCCGGTCGGACAACGTGGCTGACCATCAGGCTTTAGGTGTGCTGGACCCGGTGGATGATACCGAGACCTCACTTGTCGGACGGGGGACACGTGTGACGCTTCGAGGGGACAATGAAGTAGCGCTGGCTGATTTCATAATTGGAAATGAGCCAGAGGACCGCACTGGTTTCAGGTTTGTGCGGTTGCCGGATCAGAAACGGGTGTACGCCGCACGCATGGATATCGATCTCTCGACGCAGTTTGCAGACTGGATTGAGGCGGACCTGCTGTTGGTTGAGCGCGACGAGATTGATCGGATTGTATTGCATGATTATTCGATCAATGAACGCACCTATACGATTGCCGAACGCGATATCGTGACAGTCAGTAAGACGGACGGTACTTGGTTAGGGGATCGACGCATGCCGAATAATCGTGAAATTGATGAGAGCAAGGTCAACGGTCTGTTGTCGGCGATCGACGGATTGTCGATCGTTGGTGTTCGACCAAAGCCACCTGGGCTTTCAGTGGGCTTGACCCAACTCGATGCAGTAGCGGGGCTCGCTCGTGCTGACGTGCTGTCGTTGCAGAGCCGTGGGTACTATTTAACCCGTGATGGAGGGTTACGATCGAACGAAGGTGATCTGGAGGTCCGTTCGTCCGAAGGGATCCTGTACACGTTACGGTTCGGTGAGGTCCTGTACGGGACGGGCGAAGCGATCTCTGCCGGTGCGGCAGAGACAGCCGATGCGTCGTCCGGTCCTGGCGAAAATCGGTACCTGTTTATCACGGCCGAATTTGAGGCGGATCGATTTTCAGAACCACCATTGCCGAGCAACATGGAGTTCGAAGGCAAGGAGGAGAATGATCTAACGGATGCCGATCGAACTAATAAAGCGCGACACGAAGTGCACACGACGTGGCAGTCTGACATGGCTCGTCGTGCGGGTCGCATCGCGGAACTCGACGCACGGTTTGCACCGTGGTATTACGTCATTTCGTCAGAAAGTTTCGACAAAGTACATCTCACGCGCACTGACCTCACAAAAGACAAGGCTAATTAGTTTCAACGAGACAGCTGTCGTGATCAGGCGGAGTTGGGCTTGATCACACTAGCGAAATGCAGCGAGGTGTTTGGCATCCCGTGGCGTTCGTAAAATTGGTGCGCGCCTTTACGTTGCAGACCGGAGTCAAGATGCAGTTGGTCGCAGCCGGCTTTTCGGGCAAAGTCGTGTAACCACCGGAGTAAGATTGCTCCGAATCCCTGGGATCGATGTGTGGTACGTGTCACCAGATCGTCTACATATAGATAGTGTCCCCATGCCAGGTTGTAGCCGATTCGAAATCCCGCGACAGCGACAATCAAATTTTGGTCTCGGAGATAGGCCAATTGAAAATCATTGACTTGTGCTTGGGCGTGCACCCTAGAGACAAACTCCTCTTCGTCGATATGTGGTCGCAGTTCATGCATGACCTGGTGACAGGCTAGGATGTCTTCATCGGATGTGGCTAGTTGCACGGGAGGCGTCAACGACATATGGCTCCGTTTAGGAATAATTGTAGAATCCAGCACCAGTTTTTCGGCCAAGAGTTCTGGCCTCGACCATTTTTCTCAACAGGGGGCACGGTTGATACTTATCGTCGCCAAATCCCTCGTGCAAGACCTGCATGATGTCCAGACACACATCGAGACCGATGAGATCTGCAAGGGCCAATGGTCCCATGGGATGCTTCATGCCCAGCTTCATGACGGTATCAATAGCCTCGGCTGTTCCCACATTGTCCATCAGTGCATAGATTGCTTCGTTGATCATCGGCATGAGAATGCGATTCGCAATAAAGCCAGGACGGTCGGCAGACTCGACTGCTGTTTTCTCTAGTCGGTCGCAAAGTGCGACTGCTGCCGCCATCGTTTCCTGTGAGGTGTGTTGACCTTTGACCAGTTCGACGAGAGGCATGAGGGGCGCTGGATTCATGAAGTGCATACCGAGCACACGATCGGGTCGTGCAGTCGTGGCAGCCAATGTGCTGATGGAGATCGAAGACGTGTTGGACGCGAGAATCACAGAAGAGCCAACAAGACTATCTAGCGTGGTGAAGAGGTTTTTCTTCGCATCAGTGTCTTCAATGATCGCCTCCACGATGTAGTCAACCTCAGAGAATGCTCCCAAATCCTTGACCGTAGACAGCCGTTCGAGAGTCGCGTCACGCTCGTCTTGGCGCAGGATGTTCTTGGATACGAGTCGGCCCAAGCTGGTTTCAATGGTCGTGCGTGCTCGGTCTAACGCAACAAGGACCGTGTCCTGCAAGTAAACGTTAAATCCTGCCTGTGCGAAGACCTGAGCGATACCATTACCCATGGTTCCTGCACCGACGACACCAATTGATCGGATGGCAGACATGATGTTAGACAGCTTACTTGCGCTCGATCGCGAGTGTCACACCATTGCCTCCCCCGAGGCATAGGGCGGCGATGCCTCGGGCTGCGTTTCGCTGGCGCATGGCATAAAGTAGGGTTGTCAAAATCCGAGCACCGCTCGCGCCGATAGGGTGGCCTAATGCGACGGCACCGCCATGAACGTTCACGCGGGTGGGCGAGATTCCAAGTTCACGGGTAACTGCCACGGCTTGAACGGAGAAGGCCTCATTTAATTCGAACAGCTCGACCGAATCGAGAGTCCAGCCTAGTTTGTCAATGAGTTTACGGATGGCGTCAACTGGTGCCATCATCACGAGTCTTGGTGGTACGCCACTCGTGGCTTGGCCGACAATGCGGGCTAACGGCGTAAGACCCAGCGAGGTTGCGCGGTCACTCGACATAACGACGACGGCTGCGGCACCATCGTTCACCCCTGGTGCATTCCCTGCAGTCACGGTGCCATCAGGTTTAAAGGCAGGTTGCAGTTTCATCAGGCTTTGGCTTGAAGTGTCTTCACGAACAGGTTCGTCATGATCGAATATGGTTGCAGGGCCTTTTTTCTGTGAAACCTTGACTGGAAGAATTTCGTCAGCAAACCAACCGCGCCGAGTGGCTTCAGCCGCTCTATGGTGACTTTCGACTGCGTAAGCATCTTGTTCTTCGCGCGTGATTCCATAGGTTTCGGCGACAACCTCACCAGTCATACCCATATGCCAGTTTTCGTGGGCGCACCACAGACCGTCATGAACCATCGCGTCCAGGAGTAACCCATTGCCGAGTCGAAGACCTTCGCGCATTCGATCCAACAGGTACGGCGCACGACTCATCGATTCCATGCCGCCGGCGACGGCCACTTCGATATCGCCCGCAGCGATACCTTGCGTGGCGAGCATCACGGCTTTTAACCCCGAGCCACAAACTTCATTGATAGTGACAGCACCGACTTGGACAGGTAAGCCGCCGTTGAGGGCAGCCTGTCTCGCTGGGTTCTGTCCAAGGCCGGCCGACACGACGTTACCCATAATGCATTCATTAACTATCGCCGGCTCGATGCCTGCGCGTGTGACCGCCTCTTTAACGACCAGGCCGCCAAGTTCTGGGGCCGACAGACCTTTCAGTGCGCCCAGAAATTTTCCGGTAGGTAGTCGCACGGCACTAACAATGACTGAGTCAGACATAATTACGATTTAAGGTTTAGCTGTTCGTACACGCCGTGGGGCTCGCTTTTCTACTGGCGCATCGACGACGAGCCCTTTAATTAAGGTGCCATGAAGTAGTCTTTGGAGTCGCGGGATAATCAGGGGTGTGGCACGTTGAATCTCACGACGCCAATGTTGGTTGACTGCCCAGACCTCGAGAATACCTTCCTTGGTGAGTGTGACCGTGCTAGCCCGATGGATTGTTTCTCCAACGGCAGTCCGCCAGGCGAAGCTTAGCTTGGCCGGTGACATTGGTTGCTTTCGAAGCAACTGGCTGATAACTGGCGAAATACACGTATGTGCTGGAATCATATGACTCAAAAGGTCCAGTGATTGAATCGAACATATAGTCTTTAGATGCAAGGATATAATATCTAGAATTGTAATGCCTTGATTCATAATTCTTGACCTCAGACCCGAAACACCAGAATTTATTGTGCGTATTTTGCTGGCTTCGCGATCACCCAGACGTGCAGATTTGTTGAATAGTGCCGGCTACACGTATGACGTAATGCCAGGAGATGTGAACGAGACAGTCCACCCTGGCGAAAATCCTGGCGACTATGTAGCGAGGATGGCTCGTGCAAAGGCTGCAGTTGTTGCGGAAGGTTACCCTGACCGTTTCGTCCTCAGTGCGGACACCGTTGTTGTGATTGATGGTGCAATTCTCGGAAAACCACTTGACGCAGAGCATGCACAGGTGATGCTGGAACAGCTGTCAGGTCGCATCCATGAGGTCTTGACTGGGGTAACGGTGTCTCATGGCCAGTCTGTCGCAACACAGGTTGAGAGGACCCGCGTACGCTTCCGGAAATTGACTCCCAACGAGATTGCCGCGTATGTAGGGTCGGGGGAGTTTCAAGATAAGGCTGGCGGGTATGCGATCCAAGGTTTAGCTTCGCGATTCGTTGACCATATTGAGGGCTCCTATTCGAATGTTGTAGGCTTGCCAATTGCGCTTGTCGATTACCTTCTTCACAAAGTTCATAACGAAGGTGCTAGCGAAAGTGATGCGTTTTGGTTCTAATTGACGTTGGTGGATGATAGGGATATCCTGAGGGTAGCGATGGTGCATAAATTCCTCAATAATAAGTCCTTAGCCCTGAGCGGGAAGAGTGTCCGTATTGGAATAACTGTGAGTGTGCTGACGCTCGCCTTTGGTGGGCTGTTGTGGACAACTTTGAGTGAGGGAACTGAGTATTACAAGCACGTCGACGAGGTCATGGCTGACCCAGTCGTTTGGCAGGATAAGAATTTGCAGGTGCATGGTTTCGTTGTGCCTGACTCCATACAACGGAAGCGTCATAGCCTCGAATATCGATTCGAAATTGAAAACAATGGGTCTGTCGTGCGGGCGTCTTATGCGGGAATCGTGCCTGACACCTTTAAGGACGGGGCGGAGGTTGTCGTGAGGGGTAGGCTTGGACCAGAAGGTATACAGGTTATACCCAATGGAGTGATGGCGAAATGCCCGTCGAAATATGAACCTAAACCGGTTGCTGCGGAAATGAGCCAGTACGCAGGTGAATCACAATAGTGCGTACGTCGTGCTAAACGTTGTCAGATGGTCTGAGCACTCGTCGCACCCTCATTTCAGATTAAGGTCTCGCGGATGGCTTCCCTAGGCTCCTTCATACTACTCGCCACATTCGTTGTGTGTGTTTATGCAGCTGCTGCGTCAATCGTCGGGGGACGGCGTCGTTCGACTCCTCTGATTGAGAGTGGCATTGGAGCCTTCTATTTAGTCGCTGCGTTGATGACTGCCGCCTCGGCGATTATCGTGCACGCCTTTGTTACTAATAACTACGCCATCCGATATGTTGATCGTTACTCGGATTCGGCGCAGCCGTTGTTCTATAAGCTGACCTCCTACTGGGGTGGCCTCGACGGCTCGATCATGTTCTGGGTCTTTTTGCTTTCGGCGTTTGGTTCGTTAGCTGTTTATGTTAATCGTGATCGACATCGCGAGTTGATTCCATATGTGGTGGCAGTCATTTCATGTGTGCAGCTGTTTTTCTTGCTTGTAATGATTGTCAATAAAGACCCGTTTGCAACTTACCTTACGGACATTCCGGTTGACGGGCGTGGCTTGAATCCCTTGTTGCAAAATCCGTACATGGCGATTCATCCGCCGTCACTCTATATCGGGTTTGTAGGCATGACGGTGCCGTTCGCATTTGCGATGGCTGCACTGGCTACTGGATATCTGGACGACTCTTGGCTGCGTGCCGTGAGGCGTTGGACCATGGTGTCTTGGTTGTTCCTATCGCTGGGATTAACGCTGGGCATGATTTGGGCTTACGAAGAACTCGGATGGGGCGGGTTTTGGGGGTGGGATCCTGTCGAAAATGCAGGCTTACTACCGTGGTTTACCGCCACCGCTTTTTTGCATTCCGTGATGGTGCAAGAGCGACGCAGTATGTTGCGTGTCTGGAACATGACACTCGTAATCCTCACCTTCTTTTTGACGATTTTCGGTACGTTTATGACTCGGTCCGGGGTCGTGCAATCAGTGCATGCATTTGGGGAAGATCGAGAATTAGCGTGGATGTTTACAGTCTTCATGGTGCTCATATTGAGCATTAGCTTTGGCATGTTGATATACCGTTTGCCGCTGCTGCGAGCGCGTCACGAACTTGATTCGTGGGCGTCACGGGAGGCCTCGTTTCTATTAAACAATTGGATTCTTCTGTTTTCTGCGATCTTTGTTTTGTTTGCGACGATGTTTCCCACTTTGAGTGAGGCTGTAACTGGAGAACGGTTAACCGTTGGTCCTCCTTTCTTTAATAAGTGGATGCTTCCTATTGGCTTGGCTTTGCTCTTGTTAACCGGAGTTGGACCTCTATTAGCTTGGCGAAAATCTTCGTTGGAGAATTTGTGGTACCAGTTTCGCTGGCCGACACTGGCTGCTCTGGTGACTGGCGTGACACTAGTGTTATTGAACTTTCATGTTTGGTCATCTGGTATCTGTTTCATGCTGTGTAGTTTCGTCACGGTTACGATTGGACAGGAATTCGTCCGTGGTGCAGCAGTGCGGCAAGCGGCGACGAGTTCTGACATGCTCACCGCCATTATCGGATTGGTGTCTCGGTCTCAGCGACGCTATGGTGGCTACATTGTGCATGTAGGAATTGTCTTGATGTTCCTGGGTTTTGCTGGTGAAGGGTACAAGCTTGACGAACAAGTGCTCTTACAAGTGGGGCAGCAGGTGGAAGTTGGAAAGTTTACGGTACGCCACGATGGCCTTACCGTGAACGACGATGGTCAGAAGCAAATGATCACAGGCACGTTAACCGTGCTCACAGATGAGTCAGAAGTTGGTCAAATGTATCCGGCTAGATGGTTCTTTCACAAGCACGAAACAGAACCGACGACCGAAGTAGCGATTCGGCGTCGCCTTTCGGAGGATCTCTATATCGTTATGGCTGCTTTCGACATGCAGGATCAATCAGCAAGTTTTCAAATTACGGTGACGCCACTAATTAACTGGATCTGGCTTGGGTTCAGTGTTCTGGCGCTTGGAACCGGACTCGCTTTATTACCGGAGCGGACGTTTTCATTTGCCCTTTCGAAAGTCCCAGCGGGCGCTGCGACCACGTCGTTGATCTTGTTGGCCTTGGCTCTAACGCCTGTGGGAGTTGCTGCTCAGCACATTGAGTCGGCGCACTCAGTACCGGTCGTGCCGCGGAGTGCTCTGGAGCGCGAACTGGGTCGAGAACTCGTCTGCATGTGTGGCACCTGTGGGCGTAAGTTGATTGGTGAATGCACCTGCGGTACTGCGGCGATGATGCGGAACGAAGTGAGTGAGCTTGTCGATGACGGAAAAACCAGAGATGAGGTATTTCAGTATTTTATCGCGAAGTACGGAAGCCAGGAGCCACTTGCTATGCCGCTCGACGAAGGTTTTAATCGTCTTGCTTGGTTGTTTCCGTACCTTTTGGGAATTTCGGGCGCTGTCGTCGTCGGTACGGTTGCGCTTCGCTGGTCCTCGCGCGAAGCATCCGAAGAGGGTGTGCCTTTGGCAGCAACCGTAGTGGATGCCAAACTTGCGGCACGTCTGGACGATGAGCTTCGAAACCTCGACTAATCAATCTACGTTTCGCCCCTGGCATTTTTTTGTCTTGGTCGCCCTCGCTGCGGCTACGATGGCCGTCTTAATGTCACGTAGCACGGTGGTTGGCACGCTCTTACTGAGCGTAGTTATTGGGGCCGCAGCCCTGGTAGGGATGGCCTTGTTGCGCACACTACAGCCTCTTGTGAATGATGACAGTGCAGATGAACCCGTCTTAGTGGGACATCGGACCCGTCTGGCCGTAGAGCGAGAGAAGAATCTTGTTTTACGCTCAATCAAAGAACTTGAATTCGACCGAGCCATGAACAAGGTCTCAGAAGTAGATTTCGAGGAAATGACAAAACGTCTACGAACGCGAGCCATGAATCTGATCTGGCAACTTGAGAGCGATAGGTCAGGCTATCGAGAGCTAATCGAGCGAGAGTTAGAAACCAGGCTGGCACATCTCTCAAGATCAGAGAGGTTAGAATCTGAGTCTGTCGCACCGGTAGACGGTTGCGCTGAATGCGGTACTTCCAATGATGCTGATGCGCGGTTTTGTAAGGCGTGTGGTGCGAGGTTGAGTTGAAATGGGCGTGAGATGTTTAGGAGTTGTGATAGTCGCGTTTGGTTTTATGGTGGCCATGGTTGTTCCAGTGCAGGCTCAGTTCGAAATGCCTGACCCGAAAGAGATGTCGGGTATTCCATTACCATCGAGAGATCTCGCGGACGGTACGATTTCGGTTCGACTGATTCTCGGAGCTCTCGCGAATAACATCATTGATCACTCTATTGACCTTCGAGTTAACGAAGAGATACGAACCGCAAAAACGAATGAAAATGGTCGAGCTCAGTTCACGGAGGTCACTCCCGGGATGCTGGTCTCGGTTTCAGCGACAGTGGACGGAGAGCAGCTTGCGTCTCAAGCCTTCGAGATGCCAGGGGTTGGGGGGGTTAGGGTGATGTTGGTGGCGACTCCTTCGCCATCTCCTGATGCCTCGACGAGGCTTGGGCAAGAAGAGAGCACGGCGACAGGACGTTCAGCGGACCTTGTGCTTGGTGGGGATTCTCGATTTTTGGTTGAGATAGGTGCAGAGCAAACCATTGAGTTTTATTCAATTCTTGAAGTGGTTAATGATAGTAACCAGCCCATCATGCCAGCCGCACCATTCAGATTTACACTTCCCGCCAATGCAGTAAACGTAAGTCTTTTGAACGGCTCCAGTTCACTGGCTCGCATTGCAGATGGGGAAGTCGTCGTACAGGGCCCGTTACCTCCAGGACGCACGCCTGTAAATTTTGCGTACATCCTTTCATATGCAGGGCCCACTTTCGAACTTGCACAGTACCTGCCAGTTTCTTTAAATCAAGTTGCGGTTATTGTTGAAAAGCACGCATCCATGGACATGATATCGGCACAAGTGGAACGGCGGCGAGAGATGGAAGCGGACGGCGCGACGTATATCGTTGGAGCAGGTCCAGCTTTGGCTGCCGGCCAAACCTTTGACCTGAGCCTGACTGGTCTACCTTATCGCAGTACGACTCCACGAACGGTCGCCTTAACCTTGGCAGGATTGCTTATCTTCTGGTGTGTTTGGATGTCGTATAGTCGGCGTCTCCAAACCGGAAGAGTGCGGGAACGAGAGACCTTGGAAGGCAAACGTGAGAAGCTCTATCGGGAGCTAGTTCGTGTCGAAAGTAAGCACCGCGATGGTGATATTGCCGAAGCGTGGTATGTAAAGCGTCGTCGAGAACTTTTCGGGCAGCTCGAACGAGTATATCGCCGTCTAGATCAGCACAAGATGTCTGGTAGAGAAATTACCGCGTCTAGTTGAGTTACTCATATTGGCGGATTCATGGCCGAACCTGTTGTATCTGCACCGACCGTAAAAAGTGTAATGAGCTCCAGTCAATTTTTGGACGACTTTGATTGTTTAGCTTTCGAGGACGTGTCACGCTACTTTGGTCGCATGCGGGCGCTGTCGCACGTTTCTTTTTCATGTGCGGCAGGCGAGATTGTTGGTGTTCTTGGACCAAATGGTGCCGGAAAATCGACGCTACTCGCACTGGCTGCGACCCTAATTAGTCCATCGGCTGGGGGCATACGCTATGGAAATCATGGAACTCACGAGCGTGGCGGTAATGTGCGTGCAAATATCGGAATGCTGTCACACGACACCCAACTCTATCCAGAATTGACTGCTCGAGAGAACCTTCATTTTTTTGCAGGACTCTTCGGAGTTCAGGACCCTGCTTCTTGTGCAGAGGCAGCGTTGTCACGCTCCGCTCTCAGCGTCCGTGGCGATGAACCTGTCATGAAGTTTTCACGTGGTATGCGACAGCGCCTCGCATTGGAACGTGCACTGATACATGACCCGAAGCTTGTACTGCTCGATGAGCCGTTTACGGGGCTTGACGACTCCTCATCTAAAAGCTTGGCCAATCGCCTGCAGGGCTTGCGGGATAGTGGTCGCATAATACTTTTGACGACTCACGACTTTGAGGCTGCTGAAGGGTTACTTGATCGAGTGGCCCTGTTATGGGATGGGGCATTACTTAATGTTGAACCAGTGACTGGATCGTTGCGCGACCATTATGTCAGCCACACGCATCAGGTTGCTCATACGGTAAAGGTATCCAGATGACGGTCTCCAGATTTATTCGAGTAGCTTGGTTGATCGTTAAGAAAGATCTGACAATTGAAGCGCGTAGTCGGGAATTGTTCCTAACCACGCTGTTTTTTGCAGTGTCCTGCGTTTTGGTATTTGCGTTCGGTTTTGTGAGCGATCAAAATCCGATCGGCGATGCAGCTGCCGGTATTTTATGGATTGCGATTGCCTTTGCTGGAACTTTAGCGCTAGGGCGTGCGTTTGAGCGTGAGCGTTATCACGATGTGTTACACGCGTTACTCTTGGCACCAGTAGATCGTCCAGCGATCTATATCGGAAAACTGTTGGGCGTAATCTGTCTGTTGGCCATCGTCGAAATAATTATCGTTCCACTTATCAGCCTGTTTTTTCAGACACCCATCTTGCGACATCCTTGGTTGCTTGGTGGTTTACTTGCTTGTGGTACTCTTGGGTTTGCTTCTGTGGGGACACTATTTGCTGCGATGCTCGTACGGGCTCGTAGTCGAGACGTGTTGCTACCAGTCTTGTTGTATCCGATCACAGTACCGGTCATTATTGCTGGAGTTCGAGGTACAGTGCTCTTACTGCAACCGGAAATCGACGTGATTATGGTCCGCGCTTGGATTGGCATGCTGGTTTTCTTCGATGTGGTGTTCATTACTCTCTCATTGTGGACTTTTGAGCCGCTCATGACAGACTGAAGCGCCAATGCTAAAAGCGAGAATATTTAAATGATACTGAGCCGATGGTTTCCTGCAATAACAGTTATGGCGATGGTGTTCTTTGCAGGGGCACCCTTGATGATTGCCAGAGCTCCGTACGAGTCCACGATGGGACTTGTACAAAAGATTTTCTACTTTCACGTACCTGCCTGGATTGCCATGTTCTCGGCCGCCTTTGTGTGTGGTATCTCAAGCGGCATTTATTTGTTTAAAGGTAAGAAGCTTGCGGATCATCTGGCTGTCGCAGCGGCGGAGCTTACTGTTTTGTTTGGCCTGATCGGGTTGGTGACTGGACCATTGTGGGCCCGTAAAGCTTGGGGGCTTTGGTGGCAATGGGACGCTCGTTTGACGTCCGCATTAATTCTTTGGATGATTTTTGTAGCGTACCAGCTATTGCGACAATATGGCGGCCCGGGATCTGATAAATTGGCCGCTGGTATGGCACTGTTTGGCATGGCGAACGTGCCATTTGTATATTGGTCGGTCAATGTCTGGAGGACGATCCATCCGACAACAAATGTAGTACCAACGTTGGTGCCAGGGATGAGTGAAGCGTTCTTGTGGTGTAGTGTGGCCTTCGTCCTCATTTTTATTCTGACATTAAGTGCACGCGTCAAATTAGAATCTCACCGGGCAGCAATTGATCGGCTGTATTTGTCTTTGGATGATTGACTGGATGATGCGACTGGCGTTAGGAAAGGTGAAGGATGTGAGACGACGTAAGAATTATATAACGACGCTTCTGGTGATATTAGCAACCGGGTTTCTGCAGACACTCACGGCGTCCAGTCAAAATCTGTTGATTTCGTCATTCACGCCTTTGGTGGTGCACGTAGCTCAGACTCAGCCAGCACAAGATGAGTTCGTGCCGATTGACGAATTACCACCCGAAGATCAGTTGCCAGCCGCACCGTTGCTCATTGCTGCGTATGCCTTCGCGTGGATTGCCCTCCTTGTTTACATCTGGTCGCTTTGGCGTCGACTTGGTTTAGTGGAACGTGAACTCGCTGACGTAGCTAGGCGAATAAGTAACCGCTCGGGCGGAGCATGATGGATGGGATGAGTGCCGGACACTTTATTTTTATTCCAGCGGTTCTCATGCTTGGACTTGTGTTCGGGTGGATTCTGGGCTCCCGGGCAGCGCGGGATGCCTACGCCGCAGAACTTCGTCGTCGGGAAGAGCGTTCTCGGGATTAGCTCCACGTTTTAGTCGGGGTAGATTGCAACAATCCCAGTGTTTGTAAGCCTCATCAGCATCCGTTATCAGCGGATACCTCTAGGGTTGAAGCCACTTGACTGTTTGTTTTACCAATTCACCTAGCGAAGCTTGACTAGCATCCAGACGGAGATGAGCCTGTGAGTAGGCCGCGCAGCGCCTTTTGTATAGTTGTGCGATCTCCTTGCGATCGACAGCGAGTGGTCGATGTCGATTTGGTGGCAGGCGTTGAATAATTACATCAAGTGGAACATCGAGCCAAATAGATGTACCTGAACGGTTGATCTGTGCACGATTGTCTGGATCAACGAAAGTCCCTCCGCCTGTTGCGACCACGATGCCTTGTTTGGGAAGTAGTTTATGGAGCACTCCACGTTCAACAGAACGAAAATAGGCTTCACCTCGCCGATCAAAGATATCTGCAATCCTAGAGCCTTCCTGCTCTTCGATGAGATTGTCGATATCTTCGGTAGTCCAGCCAAGATGTTTGCCGAGTGCTCGCGCGAGGGTAGTCTTACCCGCTGCCATGAATCCAACGAGGTACAGATTGTTCAAGGACAAATTACTATCAGTTCGGTTGATGTCGTCAGAAGTTTCCATTAGCTTCGTACGGTTTCCAGTGTTTCAAAGAAATGTGGATAAGACACATCGACAATCTGGGCGCCAAGAATGGTACAAGGGTTAGATGCACCAAGCGCTGCAAGAGTGAAGGCCATCACGAGTCGATGATCACCAGCCGCGTCGACTGTCCCTCCCACAAGAGCTTTTGTGGACTCCACTTCGAAACCGTCAGGTAGTTCCCGAACCTCTGCGCCTAGCGTGTTGAGTCCGGCCACCAATGCAGTAATACGATTGCTTTCCTTGAAGCGAAGCTCTTGAGCGCCGGTGACTTTAATGCCGCCTCCTCGATGGGTAGCAAGAGCAGCTAAAATTGGTAGTTCGTCAATAACGTATGGCACCTCCGCTGGAGTAATGATGACTGGTCTGAGCTTATCGTAACGAACATATATAGAGCCGGTCGGTTCACCGGCCAGAGTATTTTTGATCTCTGACTTAACAATAGCTCCCGCTCGGCGAAGGATATCGAGAATGCCTGTACGGGTAGGATTAAGTCCGACATTTGTTAATTCAATTTCCGAGTGGGCGAGTGCTGCTGCCGCAGTTGCCCACACCGCAGCCGAAGATATGTCGCCTGGCACCTGAAGTTGGCACCCTCGTAAAGTACCACCAGGTTCAACGGCGACCCAGTTTTCGCCACGCTCAACCCGGACACCGAATGCCTCCAAGGCCTGTTCTGTGTGATCTCGCGTACTCACAGTTTCACAAACGGTGGTTTTGCCACTAGCGTGAAGTCCCGCGAGTAGGATGGCGCTCTTGATTTGGGCACTTGGTACGTTTGGGGTCCAGGTGATACCCCGCAAGCGTCCACCTGTAATCGTGAGTGGAGCACAGTTGTTGTTAGAAGTGACCTGTGCCCCCATAGACACCAGTGGATCTATGATCCGTCTCATTGGTCGAGTTTGAAGAGATTCGTCACCAGTGAGCGTGCATTCAAAAGAATGTCCAGCCAAGATACCCGCCAATAGCCGCATGGTTGTTCCTGAATTTCGTGCGTCGAGTGGATGAGCAGGTTGGGAAAGGTTGCCTAGGCCACAGCCATCGATCTTCAAGCGAGAGAGCTGTCCGGATGATTCAGCGCTATCCGAAGTGATGTGAACTCCGAGGCTAGTTAGACATTCGAGAGTGGTCGCACAATCAACTCCCGGTGCAAAATTTTCGACGATGGTCTGTCCTTCAGACAATGCAGCCAGCATAGCGTAGCGGTGTGAAACTGATTTGTCTCCTGGACACGCAATTGTTCCTCGGACACAATTCACTGGTAGCACAGTTATTGTCGAAAGGTTCATAGCAGGCCTCAAGAAACTATAACTCACGTCGGAGTATTAAATCGAAGCGAGTCTAGATCTCTGCCGTAGAAATCCTCTAAAGCACTTGACCGCCAAAGGGGGAGTGTGTAATTCTCTCGCTCACGCTAAGTCTAACGTTTTCTCCCATATTTATTGGCCGCGCCCAACAAACAGCCCATGGTATCCAAGACTGTGTTACTTGCTACTGCCATCGAATCGGTACTTCGAGCCGGAGATATGCAGTTAGCGCATTTTAATGATTCCGTGCGTATTGAAAAAAAGGGGGTCATTGATCTGGTTACGGAGGTTGACGTTGCAATTGAAACTGCATTTCGAGAGACAATCGCTGAACGGTTTCCAGAACATGAGGTATTAGGAGAAGAATTACAAAATGCCGGTGCGAATTCGACAGCAACGCACGTGTGGATTTTTGATCCGATTGATGGCACGACGAACTACGCTCATGGTTTCCCTGTTTTCTGTTCGTCGCTGGCCTTGCAGATTGATGGGAGGACGCAATTAGGCGCTATTTATGATCCGATCCGGCGCGAACTGTTTACTGCAGAAAAAGGTGGAGGAGCATTTCTCAATGGTCTTCCTCTGAAAGTATCATTAGCCGAAGCACTAATTGATTCGCTACTGTGTACGGGCTTTCCCTACGACGTACACTTGAATTACAGACAAGTTATGAATATGTTCGAGGCTTTCCTAACACGAGCAAGAGCCGTACGACGACTCGGCTCGGCTGCACTCGATCTTTGTTATGTGGCAGCCGGCCGTTTGGACGGGTTCTGGGAGGAGAGACTTCAGCCTTGGGATATTGCGGCTGGTGCTCTCATTGTGGAGGAAGCCGGTGGATGCACAACGACATTAGACGGCAGTCCATTTGATCTTCATCTTGGACAAGTGCTGGCATCGAATGGTCTCATTCACAGTGCGATGATCGAAACGATTAGCCAAGCCAACGCGGTGCAGAAGTGATTTCGGTTCCGTCAAGAAATATCTAATGGAATATGTTCAAACGTGGTTGCAAGAACTGGCGTTGGATGCTGGCGGGATAGGGTTATTTTTCGCTTCCTTTCTCGATTCATCATTTCTATTTCTGCCTGAGGTTAATGACGTTCTAGTGTTGTGGATGGTGACGCAACACAAACACTTTATTGTGTACTACGTTGCAATGGCCACATGTGGTTCTTTGGCGGGTTGCCTTACTTTGCACTACCTTGCTGGTAAAAGTGGCGAAATGATGTTGCGTCGGAAGTATTCGACAGAGAAGATTGAACGGGTGTCTAGTTGGTTCCGCCGGTACGGGTCAATGGCCATTCTTATACCAGCGTTAAGTCCACCGCCTGTACCATTCAAGTTGTTCGTGTTGTTAGCAGGTGTTGCCAAAATGCCTGTAGGAAAGTTTATCGCGGCGATCATAGTTGGACGTGGCTTGCGGTTTTCCATGACGGGTCTGCTAGCTATTTACTATGGCGATCAAGCAGTTCGGTTCGGACGAGAGTATGGTGAAATCTTGCTGGGATTAATTATGAGTATTCTACTTGCAAGTTGTGTAGTGTACGTGTACGTGTTCGTGCGTCGTCGCTCGAAAGCGTTGTAAGCGGTAGAGAGAGAGTTACCCATAAAATTACTTTATGCGCCAGGATTGTTTCTTTGACCTTAATCGTCGACCTGTAATTAAGTGAGTAACATTTCAATGAGAATCGACATTTCGATTGTGATTCCTCTCTACGATGAAGAGCAGAACCTATCGCAACTTCATCAGGAATTAACTCAGGTTTTATCTGGATATGGTAGAACCTACGAGTTAATTTTCATTGATGATGGCAGCTTGGATGGGTCATTCGAAATTCTCGCAAATATCCAGTTAACAGATCCACACGTGCGCCTCATTCGCTTCAGAAAGAATTTTGGACAAACGGCAGCGTTTGCAGCCGGGGTTGCACATGCACGTGGCGAGATTGTTGTTACGAGTGATGCGGATCTGCAAAACGACCCCCACGATATACCCGCTATGGTTGCTCGGTTGGAGGAAGGCTTCGATATCGTTTGTGGGTGGCGCCGTGATCGGAAAGATTCATGGCTGACGCGCTACGTGCCTTCGGTTCTGGCTAGTTGGCTTATTTCTTGTCTCAGTGGAGTCCGTTTGCACGATTATGGTTGCTCGCTCAAAGCTTTCCGAGCCGAGGTCGTAAAATCACTTCCACTTTACGGTGAGATGCACAGATTTATTCCAGCCATTGCAACTGAAATGGGTGTAAGCGTCACTGAGATGATCGTTAACCATCGTTTACGAAGGACGGGGCAGTCCAAGTATGGGTTGTCGCGCACATTACGAGTTATTTTGGATCTAATAACAGTCAAGTTTTTATTGAAGTACTCAAGCCGACCTTTCCAGCTTTTCGGGTTATTCGGCTTGGCGGTGGGTGGTGCTGGTACCGTCGTTATAGGGTGGTTGCTCTTGATGAACCTATTGGAGCAGCAGTCCATCATTAATCGGCCAATATTCTTCTTCGGATTGTTGCTGCTGTTTACCGGTGTTCAACTGGTGACGATTGGGTTGCTCGCTGAATTACAGACTCGCAGATATTTCGAATCGCAAGGGAAACCCGCTTATTTCATCAGAGAGATTAGAGAATCTGACTCGACTTCAGATAGTCCTGCGGCTAATCAATGATGTCGGATACCAAACGAGGCAGATCGATTAGGTGATTCAGGTTGCAGGAAGTTCGTTTGGGCAGCGTCAGTCCGGCGGAAACTCTTGTTGCCAGTTGTGCTCTTCGTTAAAGTCTCGCTGTTCCGTTTTATTTAAAAGACAGTCTCCTATTACCAGGGCATCCATGTCAGTGCGCATGAAACATCGATAGGCATCCTCTGGAGTACACACTATTGGTTCTCCACGCACATTAAATGAAGTGTTCACGATAACCGGGCAATTTGTCTGGCGGTAAAAAGCTTCAATAATCGACCAGTACAGAGGTGAGACATCTTTATGCACCGTCTGAATACGCGCTGAGTAATCGACATGGGTAACGGCTGGGATTTCTGAACGTGGCACATTTAGCTTGTCAATTCCCCAGAGACTCTGTTCCTCGGCTGTCATTGCGCGACGTCGATTCGGCACAACATTGGCCACGAGTAGCATATATGGGGAATCGCCGTCGAATTCAAACCATTTAGAGACATGTTCACGCATCACGCTAGGCGCGAACGGACGAAAGCCTTCACGGTATTTAATCTTGAGATTCATAATTGATTGCATACGTGGTGACCGCGGGTCGGCAAGAATGCTGCGTGCTCCAAGTGCTCGCGGGCCAAATTCCATTCGCCCTTGATGTAAACCTACAATCTTTTCCGCTGTTAGGAGTGAAGCCACTACATCGGGTAACGATTTACGATCGAGAGATTGGTACGGGATGTCATGCGAATCTAGGTAGGTGCGCACCTGTTCATTCGAGTAACGAGGACCGAGTAATGATCCCCTCATGGCATCGGTATGCGGTGATCGAGCTTCTTTTCCTTCGGCTAAACGTCTGGGTTTTCCAAGATACCGATGCCAAAGAGCCAGTGCGACGCCTAATGCTCCTCCCGCATCTCCAGCGGCAGGTTGAATCCAGATCTGCTTAAATGGACCTTCACGCGCAATTCGACCATTGGCGACACAGTTCAACGCCACACCACCAGCCATGCAAATATTTGTGGTTCCTGTTTCCCGATGTGCAAACCGAACTATCTTTAACAGAATTTCTTCCGTTACGTCTTGTATTGAACAGGCCAGATCCATATCGCGCTGTGTGATGAGTGACTCAGGTGTTCGAGCCGGTGAACCAAAAAGCTTTTCAAAGGCTTTGCCGGTCATATGGAGGCCTTCGGAGTAAGTGAAGTACTCTTGATTTACCCGAACGGAACCATCTTCTTTAATGTCTAACAGCTTGTCCTTAATTAGGGTGACATAGGTAGGCTTGCCGTATGGAGCAAGCCCCATTATTTTGTACTCACCACTATTCACCTTAAATCCCGTGAAGTAGGTGAACGCCGAGTAAAGCAATCCTAATGAATGAGGAAAACGTAATTCGTGAAGCAAGTTGAATTCGTGGCCACTACCGAAGCCGACGGAGCAAGTGGCCCACTCTCCAACACCATCAATTGTAACGATAGCGGCTTTTTCAAAAGGAGAAGGGTAGAATGCTGAGGCTGCGTGTGATTCGTGATGGTCGCCGAAGCATAACTGCCAAGAATAATTCTTTACGTGTCGCCTTATCTCTTTTGAAGTTTTCAAGCCCTCCATTTCGGCAAAGTTTCGGCGGATTAGATCAGGAAGCCAAAGCTTTTCCTTAATCCAAAGCGGCATCGACTTGAGAAATGATGGTAACCCCACAGGAGCGTAATCAAGGTAGGTTTCCAATAGGCGCTCAAACTTGACAAGTGGTTTGTCGTAAAACCCAACGAAATCTAATTGATCAGGTTTTAGACCGGCATCCCGCAGGCAGAATGCTATAGCGTTGCTAGGAAATGCTTGGTCGTGCTTTTTTCTGGTAAAGCGTTCTTCTTGAGCGGCAGCGACAATATCTCCGTCGATGACTAAGCACGCTGCCGAATCGTGATAGTAGGCCGAAATACCCAGGATTGTCGTCATTAAAACAACGTATAGATGAATGGTGCGATTGCTGATCCTTCTGCTAACACAATTAGTAATCCAGCTAGGACGAGAATGCCAACAATGGGAAGTAGCCAGAACTTCTTATTAAGGCATATGAATTCCCATATCTCGGTGAGCACTTGAATCTTACTCATGTCGATAAGACCTCTACTAGTTCGCTAGTACATCTTTTCGAAGTGCTTTGGGTCACGCAATCTTGCCGGATACGGTTTCCAGTAACTGTTACGCGGAGACGCTCGACGGCTGAGTGGGTCCCATCCTGACCAACGTTTGAGTAACCCTATAGGTGTGACTACTAAGAAAAAGATTAAACTCAGAATAACGCGCGTGCTAATAAACGCTATGATATTGGCAAGTTTCATCCACGCCAGATTTGGTCCTACCAGAAGTCGAGGAAACAGCATTCCCAGTGTTATGAGTGTGCCTCCGACAGCGACTAAGCTCAGTCCGGTTAAGGATTCCGGGTTGTGCCACAATAACCAAGCACCTATCAGAATAAGAATCGCACCCACGGTTCTTCCGAACTGCTGTTCGGCATGGTGGTGTGTGTCGCTGTCTGGCATGAGGTCATCATACCAAAGTGAACTCTCTTAGCGAACCAGTGACTAGGCGTCACTAATCATGATATAAGCTGAGCCATCGCCATTTTTGTTATGAAGTTAACCAACATTATTAGTTTACGTTTCCATTGCGTGTCACATCAGGGATAGGGCGATATGGCACGAATTGCGGTCGTTACATCACATCCTCCCTTTAGCGTGGGTGGACACCTCGTTATCGCGCGGGAGCTCGAAACGGCTCTTCGCGCTGCCGGTCACGAGGCGACCGTTACCTATACTCCGCACGGGCAATTTAATGAACAGACTGCGGCCTATTGGGCGACCTGGTTAACTGATTTAGCTGTAGCACACGACGGTCATCGTGTAGATCAAGTAATCAGTTTGCGCTATCCAAGTTATGCGATTCGGCATCCAGTGCACGTCTGTTGGTTAAACCATCGGATGCGGGAGTACTACGACCTTTGGGATCGGTTTAGTAATAACTTGTCGTGGCGTGCCCGAGCAAAACAGCATGTCCGTAGGCGCTTGATTCATGCTGGTGATCATTATCTTTTGACTCGCAATGTCACTCGAGTGTTTGCCCAATCAAAAACAATCCAGAAACGGTTAACACGATGGGGTGGCATTCCTTCAGAGGTGATTTACCCTCCAGCTCCTAAGCGGAGCTATCGCTGTGATGATTACGAAGACTACTTGTTTGTGGTTTCACGGCTGACTCCGTTAAAGCGAATAGATCTTATTATTAACGCACTTGCTCACCCTGATGCCGTTGGCGTTAAGTGTCTGATTGGGGGGGATGGCGAGGATCGAAGACGACTCCAAAGTCTGATCGAGGCAAGAGGTCTAGAGAATCGGGTAACATTGCTTGGTCAGTTAGACGAGTCCACGCTGATTAATCATTACGCAAGGTGTCGAGCAGTGTGTTACCCGCCCCTGCAGGAAGATTATGGTTTTGTAACAGTGGAGTCATTTTCGGCGAGTAAGCCGATTATTACTTGCACTGATAGCGGAGGGCCGACTGAGTTAGTGCAGTCTGGTGTTTCGGGTTTAATTACTGAACCGACCTCTGTAGCTTTAGCGTCAGCGATCGGAACCTTGATGGCCGATCGCGCACTTGCACAGAAATACGGATCTGCCGGTCGTCACTTTGCTGACTCATTGAGTTGGGACGAGACGCTTCGTCAATTGCTGATCGTGTAAGGTTACAAGTTGAGTGATTTATTTCTTCGAAAGGGTATGAGGTGGGGTACCGGACGGCACTAGAAGCCCGTTTAGCAAAAAAGACGACGAAGGCCATCTTAGATTTTGAGTTACTTGAAGATGGTGACCGTGTCATGGTCGGCTTGTCAGGGGGTAAGGATAGCTGGGCGTTGCTCCAGATCCTGGATGTACTCCGGTTGCGGGCGCCCATCAAGTTTAGCTTGGTGGCAGTTAATGTCGACTCAGGGTACGAGAATTATAGACACGACGTAATTGCCAAAGCGTGTCAAGAACGTGGTTGGGAATATAGAATCGAGCACACATCAATTGGCGAAACAATGGATGATTTGCTTGATGCCAAGGCGACTCCGTGCTCGCTCTGTGCTCGTCTTCGGCGTGGAGTCTTATATCGCCTGGCAGAGGAGGTTGACGCCACAAAGATCGCGCTTGGGCATCATAGCGATGATTTCATTGAAACCTTGCTTTTGAATATATTTTTTGCCGGCGCCCTTAAGGCTATGCCAGCCCGTCTCGTTCCGGATGTAGCCCAACAGATTGTTATACGACCCCTTGTTTATGTAAGTGAAAGTGAAACGCGGGCATATGCTGAGGCTTGCGGTCTTCCGATCGTAGGTTGTTGCTGCCCAGTATGTGGCGACCTGAGCTTGCAACGGCAACGTGTAAAACGATTGCTTGCTGAGTTAGAGCGCGAGCATCCAGCCATCAAGAATTCCATGCTCAAGGCTATAAGAAATGTTGTTCCTTCTCATTTGCTAGATACCCGACTGAATCCTATTGCTGACCTGTCTAATCAGGTGGCCTTAGAGCGAGACTCGGTCACATCGGTTTAATAAGGATTGGATGTTCAGATGAGATCTGTCATTCAACGTGTGCAGTCGGCGCGGGTAAGTGTGGGTGACAGAGTTGTCGGCGAGATCGGTTGTGGCCTCCTGGCTCTGGTAGGCATCGCGTCGTCTGATGGGCCTAATGATGTGGCTTACACTGCTGGCAAGGTTCGAAATCTACGGATCTTTGAAGATGAGAATGGGAAAATGAATCGTTCGGTTGTTGAGGTGTCGGGTTCCGTGCTGGTTGTTTCGCAATTCACATTACTTGGTGACTGCCGGAAGGGTAGACGTCCATCATTCGTGAAAGCGGCACGACCCGAGGTTGCACAATCATTATATGATGCGCTCATTCACACGCTGCTCGCCGAAGGTGTCAAGATCGAGACGGGTGAATTTCAGGCGAACATGCAAGTTAGTTTGGTCAATGACGGTCCAGTCACCCTAGTGATTGATAGTGATCATAAGGCTTAAGCTGAAGTGAACAATATGGAGCAACAAGGAATTATCAGTTGGGTGATGGTGCTTGGTTTGACTCTATGGTCAGGCGCAGCGCACGCACAACAACGGCCACTAGTGACTGAAGATCCAGAAACCGTTGGTGCTGGCGTCGTGTTGTTTGAAGCCGGCATTGAACACAATCGGCAAGAACGATTTCCTTTGGCGGGGCTCCAAGGTAACTTATGGAGCTCGCCGGTTGCGGGCGTCAGCATCGGTGTTGGCTCGATCGCTGAAATTCAAATCGATGGCGGTTATAACAAACTATTAGTTACGGAGAAGTCTTCTGCAACGTTATCAAGTGTGACAAATTTGATAGGAAAAGGTGATTCAACAAGTAGTTTCCAACCGCTCGTAATCGGCACAAAAATCAGGCTACTCTCTGAGACGAGTGGGCGTCCGGCATTCGGACTGCGCCTGGCGACGCGTTTACCTAATGCGAGCAACGAGAGTGGATTGGGACTGGATACGACGGATTATTTTGCGTCGTTCCTCCTTGGCAAGACTGTGCAGTCGGTTCGTTTTGTTGGGAACGTTGGTTTAGGTGTGGTAGGTGATCCGACCAAGGGGTATCAACATAATCAGCTATTGCTTTACGGAGTGTCAATATCTCGTGCGATTTTCAATGCGTTGGAAGTGGTTACTGAGATTAATGGTCGACACAATACGAAGCAAGGGACACCGCAACTTGGTATTGAGAATAGTTCGCTGATGCGATTCGGTGCGCGCTACACGGTCGGTGGTGCACGAATCGATAGTGCGGTGTTAGTGGGGATGAGATCCACGGATCCTAGCATCGGATTCACTCTCGGATTTACCTATGTCTTTAAAGCGTTTCAAGCGCCATAGCCTATAGAAGATAGAGATGCTCGACATCGTTAAGGCACACGCTTACGGAAATGACTTCTTGTTTGTCGATGCAGATCGGGTTGCTGAGGAGTCACGAGCAGCCCTCGCGAAGCGTGTCTGTAATCGACATACAGGAATAGGCGCCGATGGACTAGTGTTCTATACCAGAACATCTGACGGTGCGACGATGAAATTGCTGAATGCGGATGGCAGTTATTCTGAAGTATCAGGTAACGGTATCCGCTGTTTAGCCACCTTAATACTATCGTCCCAAAACAATCTTGAGGCTGGAAGTCAGGTAACGATTCATACCGACGTGGGGTCTAAACAATTGACGGTTGTCGACGTAACAGGTCCGCGATTCACATTTAAGGCCGCAATGGGCAAGCCAGAAGAAATTCAACTGAAGAATATCGACGTTGAAGGTGAACAGTTAGATGTCGTTACCTTGCGTGTTGGTAATCCGCAGTGTGTTGTGCTTGGTGCGTTACCTAAAGAAGAACGATTTAGGCGTTTAGCGAAAGCATTGGCGACTCATTCTGTTTTCCCAGCCGGTACAAATGTAGAATTTGCGGAGGTCGCCTCTGAAAAATGTATACGTATTGCCATCTGGGAACGTGGGGTAGGGCCCACAGAGGCATCGGGAACAGGTGCCTGTGCAGCGGCTGTGGCGGCGGCGTTGTATGGGAATGCCGGTCGTGATGTCGAAGTCATTGCACCTGGTGGAACGCAACGAGTCGTCTGGACAGAAGGAGGCCTTACTCTCACTGGATGGACTGAACTGCTTCATACTTCACAATGGCTCATTCCGATCGAGTGATCAAGGACGGATTGCGCACCCTTCGAACTTAAAGCAATATCCGTATAATCAAGGCGCTGAGTGGTCTACACTTGATGGGCTGCTTGATTGTGTAGAGTCTTGTTCCATCATGATCAGCAACGCAGTCATCATGGTTTCAGTTGAGAGAGTGTAACGAAAAAGCGCTGCACCTTCGGATAAAAAGAATCAATGTCCAAAGTACTCTACTTTGATTGTTTTTCGGGCGCATCAGGCGACATGATTCTTGGAGCGCTGATTGATGCCGGTCTACCAATCGAGGAATTGCGCAGGGCTCTCGGAAGTTTGGCCCTCGACGGTATGTCCATTGAGGCGGAGTCCGTGGATCGTGCTGGCGTGGCAGCGATAAAGTTTCGTCTGCTTGAAAATGGTCAGGTTGTCGATAGCTCGGACCCTGCTCCTAAAAAACATCGTCATGACCATGGTCACCACTCGAACAAGTCGCATCATCATCATTCTCATCGCAGTATCCATGAAATATTAGAACTTGTAGGGCGGTCAAACCTTTCTGAATCCGCAAAGGCTAGCGTCGGTCACTTATTTGGTCGGCTGGCAACAGCTGAAGCTGCAATTCATCAGATGCCAGTTAATGAGGTGCATCTCCATGAAGTAGGGGCGCTAGATTCGATCATTGACATTGTGGGTGCAGCGTTTGGATTTGAATGGTTCGCTCCTGATGAGGTTGTTGTTTCACCGCTAAATGTTGGTTCAGGCACGGTGGAATGTGCCCACGGTACCTACCCGGTTCCAGCCCCGGCAACAGCGCGGCTTTTGGAAGGGTCACCTATATATGCCAGTGGTGAGGCTGGTGAGTTGGTCACTCCGACCGGAGCCCTGCTTATGACTGAATGGGCGACTTCATACGGTCCGCTTCCCCCCATGACAATCAGTCGTGTGGGATATGGTGCCGGAGAACGTAATAGATCGGATTCACCAAATGTACTCCGGCTCCTTGTTGGCGAGTCGGCAGATATTGATGTAGGTGAACGCGTTGTCGTTTTGGAATGTGAAATCGACGACATGAATCCTCAGATCTTTGGACTATTGATGTCACGCCTACACGAAGCGGGGGCACTCGATGTGTTTTATATACCAGTGCAGATGAAGAAAGATCGACCAGGAACGTTAGTGACCGTTATTGCACCGCTAGGGTTACGCGAGACGCTGAGCGAACTTCTGTTCCGGGAGAGCACCACACTAGGAATTCGCTATCACGAGACCCGACGTGAGCGGCTCGAACGAACGTGGGTGACCGTTGAGACTTCTCTCGGCGCCGTACGTATCAAACTTGCCCGTCGCGACAACCAGATCCTAAATACCGCACCAGAATTCGATGACTGCGTACAACTAGCAATACAGCACGACGTCCCTGTCAAGTATGTGCAGGCTCTAGCTCAGAAGGCGTATCTTGATATGACTGACAAAGCAGGACGAAAGTAAGCTTAGGGGATGTCTCGATTTTATTTAACCACCGCGATTGATTACGTGAACAGCCGGCCGCACTTGGGGACCGCTTACGAAAAGATCACAGCTGATGTGATTGCCCGGTACCAGCGTTTGCGCGGAGTCTCAACACATTTTGTTATGGGCAATGACGAGCATTCACAGAATGTATACCGACGCGCGCAAGAATTAGGGGTTGACCCGTTGTCGTATTGCGACCGGATGGAGGTCGAATTTCGTGAAATCTGGAAAACCCTCGACGTGTCTTTTGATGACTTCATACGAACAACTGAAGATCGTCATCGAGCGTCAGTTTCATTGATGGTAAAGAAGATTGCCGACGCTGGTGATCTCTATGAAGGGTTTTATGAAGGTTGGTACTGCGTGTCGTGCGAATCATTCAAGCAGGAAAAAGACCTCATTGATGGGGAATGTCCAGTCCATCAGAACCGACCAGACTGGATCAAGGAGAAAAATCATTTCTTTCGGCTTTCAAAGTATCGCGACGCTCTGCTTAGACATTTCGAGTCGCATCCCGAGTTTTTGTGTCCTGAGATTAGACGCAACGAGATTTTGAGGTTACTAGAGTCTGGGTTAGAGGACATTTCTATCAGTCGCAGCGGTCAGTCGTGGGGTATCCCACTGCCGTCTGATCCAGAGAGTGTTGTCTATGTCTGGTTCGATGCATTGATAAATTACATATCTGCTGTTGGCTTTGGGACTGACGAAGATCGTGTTGCTGCTTGGTGGCCCGCTGATCTGCACATCGTGGGTAAGGACATTACCCGATTTCATAGCGTCGTCTGGCCGGCGATGTTATTAAGCGCTGGTCAGGAATTACCTCACCAGGTGTTTGGTCATGGGTGGGTGCACTTTAAGGGGCATCGCATGAGTAAGTCACTCGGAACCAGTCTTGATCCCTTAGAGGCGGTTGCTCGAGCTGGTGTCGATCCACTTAGGCTGTATCTTGTGCGTGAGATACCGTACGGCCAGGATGGCGACTTTTCGTGGGACCGCTTTGAAGAACGCTACAATGCTGATCTCGCCAACAATTTAGGTAATCTAGTCAGCCGGATTACTGCAATGGTTTATAAGTATCGAGAAGGACATCTCGCTACTCCTTCTGGGAGTCCTGGGCGGCTGGCACAGGTCACCGAGGAAGTCGTGGGACGTTACCAGGCAGCCATGAAACGTTATGCCCTGCACGAAGCTGCTGCTGTGACCTATCAGTTGGTGGATGCTACCAATGAGTATATTACCGAGACTGAGCCGTGGAAGCTGGCTGCTGAAGATGGAGCAGCAGGGCGTTTAACGAGAGTGCTATTCGACATCTCCGAGGCTGTTCGGATTGTCGGAATCCTTTTAGGCCCAGTGATGCCGAACGCTGGAAGAGAAATCGCACGGCGCATGGGTGATGAGACATCGGAACGTGATCAACGATGGACGCAAGCGACCACTTGGCGAACCGAAAGTGCCCGAACCATTCTCCGAGGTGAATCTATGTGGCCACGTCTGGAGAGTAAGAACTTGAGAAATAGTTAATGTCCAGTAGGAGACTCCAAAATGACCGAAATTGATAACCGCCCTCTACCTACGTCGACTGCTGATCCTGATCAGATATCCTCTGTGGAGGCACCTAGTGCGACGCCAGAAGCGGATACTAGGATAACTATCGACGAGTTTATGAAAGTGGAGTTGCGAGTCGCCAAAGTGGTGACAGCTGAACGAGTGCCAAAGTCAAGAAAGCTCATTAAGTTGGAGGTTGACTTGGGCTCAGAAGTTCGAGTGGTTGTGGCTGGTATCGCAGGAGCTTATGAACCTGAAACCTTAGTGGGACGAACCGTAGTGATTGTAGTGAACCTCAAGCCAGCCAAATTAATGGGTGTCGAATCAAATGGGATGGTGCTGGCGGCTAGCCTTGAGGGTGATGTGCCGATGTTGGTTGGATTCGGAGACCAATCGCCAATTCTAGGTGCGCGGGTTAGATAGTCTTGGAAAACCAAGCAAACGGACTACTGGATTCCCATTGTCACTTGGCCGATGAAGCATTCATTGGAGACCTCAGCGAGGTCGTCGGACGGGCTCGCGACGCGGGCCTTGAGCAGATTCTTTGCATTCTAGCGGCTGGTAATCAGACAGAATACAAACAGGCCAAGCGACTGCAAACAATTTGGCCGAACGTGCGTTTCGCGATTGGTGTGCATCCACATCAGGCCGTGGAGTACGCAGGGCGGTCTGATGAAGTGGTTCGCGATGTGCGAGAAGCGATTGAAGTCGAACCCTTGGTCAGGGTGGTTGGAGAAATCGGACTTGACTACCATTATGATTTTTCACCGCGTGACGTCCAACGTGAAGTCTTTCACCGACAAGTCACTTTGGCGAGGGAATTACGATTGCCAGTGAGCATACACACCCGAGAGGCTGAAACTGATACCGTAGCAATTCTTGAGGAAGCTGGTCGTAGGGAAGTGCGAGGCGTGTTTCACTGTTTTGCTGGAGATGCGTCGCTGGCTGATCATGCTCTAGCGTTGGGCTTCCATGTTTCGTTTTCTGGCATGATTACCTTTAAACGCGCTGATGCACTGAGAGCCATTGCGTCCGAGGTTCCAACTGATCGCTTATTAATTGAAACAGACGCGCCCTATCTTGCACCAGTGCCACATCGTGGTAAAAGAAACGAGCCGGCGTGGGTCAGTCGCGTGCTTGAAGTACTAGCTGAAGTTCGTGGTACTACGGTCGAGTCGCTGTCGCAGCAAGTGATGACGAATTTTCGAGCTTTGGTAAGGCCTTGAATCTTAGCCGAACACGAATTCTGTTCGATAAGGGCCTGTTACGTTGACACTCCGTGCGGGAGTATGGTCTGATCGCCTCTTGTTAGCTAGCACTGTGTGGTACCTGTTGACCCACGAGTAAGATTGTGCCAAATACAGAAACCTCCGTCGATCTTAATGAAATTTTCGCCCCGATTCGCCAGGAATTGGATGCAGTCGAGCGTGAATATATGCGACACGTTCAGTCTCGCGTCGAATTGATTCCTCAAATCGGTCGATATATTCAGCAGGGTGGTGGTAAACGAATTCGTCCAGCTCTGCTCTTGATGGCCTCGCGCTTAAGTTCTTATAAAGGAGACAGCGCAATTCTATATGCGTCTGTTGTTGAGTTCATTCACACGGCGACACTGGTCCATGACGATATAGTCGATAATGCGAATCTTCGGCGAGGCCAAATGGCTGTGCATTCCCGATGGGGTAATGATATTACGGTATTGCTTGGAGATTATCTGTATATCAAGTCTATGGGACTGGCGCTAACGCAGGACTCTCTGGACATTATTAGACTTCTTTGTGATGTAACTCTGCGTATGATCGAGGGCGAACTTTACCAACTCACCAAGACCGGTGATGTTGAAATTAGTGAAGAAGAACATTTTGAGATCATTCGTCGAAAGACTGCTTATCTGTTTGGTGGTTGCTCTCAAATTGGAGGCATGCTGGGTGGTGTCTCTGACGAGAAAGCAGAGGCGCTTCGCGAGTACGGATTTAATCTGGGCGTTGCGTTTCAACTCGTAGACGATTTACTAGACTATACGGCTTCCAAGTCAACACTTGGTAAACCAATTGGGAGTGATTTGCGAGAAGGGAAGGTCACGCTTCCTGTTATTTATCTGTTACAGCGAGATGGAGACAATGCAGATAGTTTGGTTCGTAATGTTGTTGAAACTGGAGAAATTACGCCAGAAAGCTGGAAAGAATTAAAGCAACTCCTGACCGAACACCGTGCAATCGAGAGTGCATATGATAAGGCGATGGAGCATGCGAAATTAGCCAAACAACATCTTGAAGTGTTTCCAATGACGCCGGAGCGCGAATCGCTGATGGCATTACCTGATTACGTTCTCTCTCGAGAACATTGAGTTACTCATTATTGTGTCGAAGAGCTTGGTGAAGCAAATCGAGCAACTTCGCTCAGACATTCGGCGACATGAAGAACAGTACTATGTTCTCCACGAGCCGGAGATTTCTGATGCAGAATTCGACAAGCTGTTAAGAGGTCTCGAAGCCTTAGAGGCCGCTTATCCGACGCTCGTTACACCTGACTCTCCAACTCAACGGGTGGGTGGTCGGCTTGTCGATGGCTTTGATACCGCGACACACGCCATTCCAATGTTGAGTCTCGATAATGCGTACAGTGAGGATGAACTGTACGCATTTGACGAGCGCTCAAAAAAAGGTTCAACAGATAAGATTGCTTACGTCGCTGAGCTTAAGATTGATGGTTTAAGCATTGCGCTCACTTACGAGAATGGCATATTGGTGCGTGGTGTGACGCGTGGAGATGGAAGTCGAGGGGAAGATGTCACGGCTAATGTGCGTGCCATACGGGCGATTCCACTGAGTTTGAGGCATGGGTTAGTAGAGACGTTAGAGGTGCGGGGTGAGATTTATTTGCCTCGCTCAGCGTTTAAACGTGTGAATCTCGAGCGCGAAGGTCGTGACGAAATGACATTCGCTAATCCTCGTAACGCAGCCGCTGGAACGATGCGAAATTTGGATCCCGCATTGGTTGCTTCCAGAGGGTTAGGGGCGTATGTCTACCAGGTAGTCAAGAACAAACCATTTGATTTGAAAGCAGAAGGCTTATCTACGTTAAGCAGTCATAGTCAACTTTTACAAGAGTGCCGATCATGGGGCCTACCTGTGGAACCACACTGGCGACAATGCGATGACATTGATGTGGTCATTAAGTTTTGTCGGGAATGGAGTGATTTACGACATAGTCTAAATTTTGCTACTGATGGTGTTGTAGTTAAAGTTGACGATTTGAAACATCGTGAGAATCTTGGCGCAACAGCCAAATGTCCACGCTGGGCGATCGCCTTTAAGTTTCCAGCAGAACAGGCGACGACTCAACTTAAAAGTATAGAAGTGCAGGTTGGACGCACTGGTGCCGTAACGCCCTATGCGGTGCTTGAACCAGTACAGTTAGGTGGTTCCACAATCCATCTTGCGACCCTCCATAACGAACAGGAAATAGCTCGAAAGGATCTGAGGGTCGGAGACATCGTCCTTGTTGAAAAGGGGGGTGATGTCATTCCGAAAATCATTAAGCCAGTGACGGCAAGACGCACTAAAGGAAAGGGCGGACCGACGCCGTTCGTGATGCCGAAGCGTTGCCCATCGTGTAACAGCTCTCTTCGTCGAGCAGATGGCGAAGTGATATGGCGGTGTATGAATTCCTCGTGTCTGGCTAAAATTAGACGAGGACTTCTGCACTTCGCGTCGCGCAGGGCCATGGATATTGAAGGTCTAGGCGAATCATTAGTCAATCAACTAGTGGATGCTGACCTAGTTAAGGATTTTGCCGATCTGTTTGCTCTAAAGATAGAGACTCTTGTAACCCTCGATCGGATGGGTAGAAAGTCTGCTACCAAATTGGTTAATCAGATTGAGCAAAGCAAAAAGAATTCATTATGGCGCCTGATTCACGCACTTGGAATTCGTCATGTGGGAGAAGGCGTGGCCGTGGCATTAGAACAGGGATTTGGCTCAATGAATGTGTTAGGGTGCGCTACGGCCTATGATTTAAACGACGTTCCAGACATAGGTCCAGTGGTAGCGAATTCTGTGCAGGAGTTTTTTGGTGAAAAGCGAAATCGCGATCTTCTAGGTCGTCTCAAAGAGGCTGGTGTTACGATGGAGGGTGCGCCTGTTGAAAAAGAGTCACAGGCGTTACCACTGGCTGGTATGAGCGTGGTGTTGACTGGAACCTTATCCTCGATGAGTCGAGAGGAAGCTTCAAGTGCGATTCGTCGAATGGGAGGACGTATCGCGGCCTTGCCGAGTAAGAACACAGACTATGTGATTGTCGGTAAATCACCGGGTTCTAAGTTCAAGAAAGCTCAAATGCTTGATCTGGAAATACTTGAAGAGACAGCTTTTCGTAATTTATTGATAACACTTGGTAGTCATATGGCTGACAAGGAATGATAGATTGTCAGCTACGATGAGAACGATTGATTACGTAGTTGATCTTTGAAAATCCGTCGTAGGCGGCCAGACGATCGCCGCGTTCGTCCAAGTAATTGGACAACGGGGAGGAAAGTCCGAACTCCGTAGGGTAGTGCGCCGGGTAATACCCGGTCAGGGTGACCTGAAGGAAAGTGGCACAGAAAACATACCGCCACGATTGTGTAACCCTCTGGGTACACGTTGTGGTAAGGGTGAAAAGGTGTGGTAAGAGCGCACCGCGTTTACCGTAAGGTAAATGGCAGGCTAAACCCCGCACGGAGCAAGACCAAATAGGGAAGCGTTTTAGGACGACCCGTCCAAAGCTTCCGGGTAGGTTGCTTGATCCTGTCAGCAATGACTGGGCTAGAGGAATGATCGTCGCCAAGGCTTAGTTGCGTAAGCGATTAGGGCTGGGTACAGAATTCGGCTTATGGCAAACCTACGACGGACCTTTTTTGACTGTTTAAGGAAGTTCCTAGTCGTTGGATTTCCGAGACGAACGGTGCATATATCGATTTACGTTATAGCGGCAATAATTGTTTGATGATGCGCTAATTTTATAGTTCTTAATATGTCTTCATACCTCGTCACAGGTGGAGCCGGATTCATCGGGTCGCATTTGGTAATGCGATTACTTCACGACGGACATTACGTTCGTATCGTAGATAACCTGGTTACCGGAAGCCATGCGAACCTTCCTGAACCTGGACGAGTTGATTTCATAGAGGCCGATCTTGCCAACGCGGAAATCGCACAGAAGGCTGTTCAAGGTATGGAGTTTGTTCTTCATCAAGCCGCGATTCCTTCAGTGCCTCGCTCGGTGAGTGACCCGGCGACATCGCATCGTGCTAACGTGGATGCCACGCTTAATCTTTTGTGTGCTGCTCGTGATGCGAAGGTTGCGAGGTTGATTTTTGCAGGCTCGTCTTCGGTTTACGGTGATACGCCTCAATTACCTAAAAATGAGTCGATGCCGGCAGACCCACGCTCACCGTATGCACTCCAAAAGTTTATCGGTGAACAGTACAGCCAGTTATTTACAGAACTCTACGGTCTTGAAACAACGACAATTCGATATTTTAACGTGTTTGGTCCACGTCAAGATCCAGGGTCACCCTATTCTGGTGTTATTTCACGCTTTATTAAATTACTGCTTGCTGGTGAGCCTCCTACGATTCACGGGGATGGTGAGCAGACACGAGATTTCACATACGTGGACAATGTCGTAGACGCAGTATTGGCCGCGTGTTCGGCTCCGGATGCCGTTGGTCGGGTCATGAATGTCGCAATGGGCGAACGCACCTCACTTAAGCAATTGGTGTCGATGTTGTCAGATATCATTGGCGTGGCAGTTGAGCCGGTTTACGGAGACCCCCGCGAGGGGGACGTTCGTGACTCTCAAGCTGACTGTGCACTGGCTCAGGAAGTGCTCAATTATCAGCCCCGTGTTTCATTCCAGGAAGGTTTGCGCCGAACGGTAAACTGGTATCGCCAGTCGTCGCTTTATTCATAAGGAGTCCAGATGCCAGTTATTAACCTCAATGACAGCGCGCCTCGCGAAATGATGCCCGGCTTTAATGGTCGTTTGGTTCATACAGAATGGATGACTTTTGTTGAGTGGCATGTCACAGCAGGAGCGTTGCTTCCCGAGCATTCTCACCCACACGAGCAAGTAACTGCAGTTCAAGAAGGCGAATTTGAAATGATGATCGATGGTAGTAAAAACCAACTTGCACCAGGCATGGTCGCGGTAATACCTTCGAATGTTCTACACTCTGGACGAGCTGTGACAGACTGCACAATCATTGACGTATTTCACCCAGTTCGAGAGGATTATCGCTAGAGGATTAGCTTTAGCATCCTCCTACCTGTCCTGAACCCGATGTTGGATTTGACAATGGCTGTAGTTGCTGGATGGCTGGCCGGGCTCCTTTCATTGGTAGCTTTTGTTCCCTATATTCTGAGTACACTTCGGGGTCACACTAAACCCAATCGGGCTACTTGGTCGATTTGGACGGTCAATAGCTTTGTAATTGCTGCTAGTTATTACTCATCTGGCGCTACCAATACAATCTGGGTTGCAGTTGGTTATTCCATCGGTTCTCTCGTAACGGCAATTCTCTCGTATCGATTTGGCACAGGTGGGTGGAACTGGTTGGATCGTAATTGTCTTACTGGCGCGGCGATTGCGCTGTTTTGTTGGTGGTGGTTTGATTCAGCGTTGATTGCCTTGATCATGTCTCTCAGTGTCGACTTTGCTGGAGCGTTGCCAACGATTCGGAAGGCGCACCTGGAACCAGAGACCGAGGATAGAATCGCTTGGAGTTTATTCTTGTCTGGTAACTGTGTTAATTTAATGGCCATCGAACGATGGATGTTTAGCATTGTTATTTATCCGGCTTACATGGTTTTAGCAAGTGGTCTTATTGCGTTACTGGTGCTGAGGCCGAGATTGCATAACGATTAAGAATCATATTCCTAAGTTCAGTAGCTTGAGAAGCCGTCGTCCGATACACTGATTGCATGGCGCTGGCTAAGAGCGATTCGGTGCGGTTAATACGTGACATATACGCCGACCGACAATCCGTTGATCGGCCAGTTATATCAATCGAATTTTTCACTCCGAAAACAAGTAAGGGCGATCAAGTGCTTTGTGAGAGTACTCTCCCGGCCCTGATCCGACTAAGACCAGATTACTGTTCGGTAACTTACGGCGCTGGTGGAAGCACCAAATCGAAAACCCTGTCTGTGACGGACATGATTCAACGACAGTTCGGATTAACAGCTATGGCTCATCTGACCTGCGTGGAGTCAAGCAAGAACGATATAGGTGCCGTTTTGGACGAAGCAAAAGAATTGGGTATTCGGAATATACTTGCGCTTCGAGGAGATCCTCCAGGTGGTAGTGGGGAGTTCGTCAAGGCCGATGACGGATTCGAGTACTCTTATGAGTTAGTACGTTTTATTAAAGCTAATGGTGATTTCTGTGTGGGAACAGCTGGCTTTCCTGAAGGGCATATAGCCTGCACTGAGGGAAAACACGTTGATTGGGGTTACTTGAAGAATAAGGTCGACTGTGGAGCAGATTTTGTTCTGACACAGTTATTTTTTGACAATTCTGATTTTCTTCGATTTCGTGACTATATTGTCAGGAAACTAGGGGTAACGGTTCCCATTTGTCCCGGCGTGCTTCCTATTCTGTCCACCAAACAAATCTCAAAATTTACCCAATTGTGTGGAGCTCGCATTCCTAAGGCACTAGCTGCACGGTTGGAATCATTGAGGGATGATGACGAAGCAACAACTGCATTCGGCATCGAGTATGCCACCAAGCAGTGCGAAAAACTCATCCGAGAAGGTGTAGTTGGGCTCCATATGTATTCTCTAAATAAAGCCCACTCTACCTCTGCAATCATAAAAAATTTAGGGTTGTCCTGATAGATCGACCAGATGTCGTCCTTCACGGTTCGGTTGACCTGTTCGTCTGCAACATAGTACGGTTAAGACTGATTGGCCTCAGATCCTCGCGTTTGATGGATGCCAAAAAATCTAGAAACCACCAAGCGTGAGGTCCCCCAAGCCCGCACGGGCTGTATATGACTAACACAATAGAGACACTGCAGAGGACACCGCTCTACGCTTCTCATGTTGAGTTGGGAGCTCGTATGGTTTCGTTTGGTGGTTGGGAAATGCCGGTTGAATACACCGGTATTAGTGAAGAGCATATCGCTGTACGAACGACTGCAGGCCTATTTGATGTGAGTCATATGGGTGAAATTGAAATTGCTGGCGATCATGCATTGGCTGCCGTTCAACGAATTAGTTGTAACAATGCGGATAAATTACAGATTGGGCAGGCTCAGTATTCAGGACTGCTAACATCCGAAGGTGCCTTTGTTGATGATCTTCTTGTATATCGTTTAGCTTCCGATCATTTCAAGCTGGTTGTTAATGCTGCCAATATTCAAAAAGATTATCAATGGATTAAGGAACATATTCGTTCGATTGGTGATGCAGTGGCTGTTAATGCGAGTAGTCGGTACGCATTGTTGGCCGTACAAGGACCCGCTGCACTTGATGTTGTACAAACGTTGACAAGTATCGATCTTGCTAACATTTCGTATTATTGGTTTGAGACCGGTGAATTAGCTAATGAGAGAGTTACGATTTCACGGACTGGATATACCGGCGAGGACGGGGTAGAGATTTTTGTTTCACCCCAGTCGGCGGGAAAGATTTGGACGGCTTTACTA
>Ga0209019_1000090_pt1 | contig 39024 bp, 45 predicted proteins | sample METZYME_3_300m_FD_187549 | JGI IMG/M metagenome (GOLD analysis project Ga0209019, IMG submission 187549) | Marine microbial communities from oxygen minimum zone in mesopelagic equatorial Pacific - METZYME_3_300m (SPAdes) (version 2) | ecosystem: Environmental > Aquatic > Marine > Oceanic... | reverse complement strand
GTATAGCCGATTAGCCACAGCTTTTGCTATAGGAATAGCTGGATTATTTGGTATCTACCCCCCTGCTTTTGTAGCTCAGGTTGTTGCATTTGCCTTTGGTCTAGCTGCGTCTACTTTATTTCCAGTTTTACTATTAGGAATATTCTCAAAAAGACTCAATAAAGAAGGTGCTATCGCAGGTATGCTTATTGGCTTGGTCTTTACTGCGGGATATATCATTTACTTTAAATTCTTAGCCCCCGAGCTAAACACATCTGACAATTGGTTATTTGGTATTTCTCCTGAAGGAATAGGCTTTGTTGGAATGTTAATAAATGTATCTGTTTCTTTGATAGTTTCTTCTTTAACTTCAGCCCCTCCTAAAGAGGTTTCTTCGATGGTAGAGGAATTAAGACAGCCATAATGATTCTTCCAGAAATTGATCCCATTGCACTCCAAATCGGCCCTCTTGCTATAAGGTGGTATGGCATAACCTGGGTCGTTGCTTTTGGACTCATTTACTTATTGGCTTCTAGGAACTTATCCAAATTCTCTAAAGAGCAGTTAGAGAATCTAATGTTTTACGGCCTAATAGGTGCTGTTATAGGAGGTCGGACTGGTTATATGTTTTTCTATAATACTGGTCAATTAATATCAGATCCTCTTTCTCTATTTTATTTTTGGCAGGGTGGCATGTCGTTTCATGGGGGTCTTTTAGGCGTATTAATATCCTGTTTTCTATTAAGTAAACAGTGGGGCTTTAAGTTCTTTGACGTCATGGATTTTATAGCACCTTATGTGCCCGTAGGACTTGGCACTGTCCGAATAGGCAACTTTTTAAACTCCGAATTGCTTGGAAGGCCTACAGAAGTACCTTGGGGCGTTGTTTTTCCTTCTGATCCATTGGGGTTGGTTAGACATGCTTCTCAGTTATATCAAGCAATGGGAGAAGGTATAGTTCTTTTATTATTTATGCTGTGGTATTCCAAGAAACCTAGACCGCGTATGGCAGTGTCTTCTATGTTTCTAATTGGTTATGGAGTTATCAGAAGTTTTACTGAAGCCTTTAGAGAACCTGATGCCCATATAGGCTTTGATTTATTTGAGTCAATATCTAGAGGGCAGATTCTTTCTATTCCGATGATAGTAATCGGGCTCATGTTATTATTTTATTCATACAGAAAAGTTAAAAAAAAGGATGAAACAATATCTTGATTTAATGAAATATGTTCGAGAGTCTGGAACTGAAAAGGGTGACAGAACGGGAACGGGTACCCTAAGTGTATTTGGTTATCAAATGCGCTTTAACCTTGAAGAAGGCTTCCCGTTAGTTACCACAAAAAAAGTTCATCTAAAGTCCATAATCTATGAACTCTTATGGTTTCTAAAGGGTTCTACTAATATAGATTACCTAAACGAACATGGAGTAAGTATTTGGGATGAATGGGCTGATGAACGAGGAGAACTTGGACCCGTCTATGGAGCTCAGTGGAGGTCTTGGCCTACACAAGACGGAAGTTCAATAGATCAGATTTCAGAAGTTATTAACCAGATAAAGGCTAATCCAGATTCTAGGAGGCTAATAGTAAGTGCCTGGAATGTTTCTCAAATTGATAGCATGGCCCTACCACCATGCCATGCGATGTTTCAGTTTTATGTTGCTGATGGAAAGCTTTCTTGTCAGCTATATCAAAGAAGTGCAGATATATTTTTAGGAGTACCCTTCAATATTGCCTCTTATGCTTTGTTGGTGCTAATGATGGCCAAAGTAACTGGATTAAAGCCTGGAGAATTTGTTCATACACTGGGAGATGCACACCTTTACTTAAATCACCTTGATCAAGTAGATGAACAATTAAAAAGAAAACCCTTCCCTCTTCCTAAAATGAGTATTACTAGAGATATAAAAAATGTCCTTGATATTGAATATGAGGACTTTTCTTTAGAAGACTATGAATCACATCCGCATATTTCTGCTCCTATAGCTGTTTAAATTGAAAATATCATTAATAGCTGCTTTTGCTGAAGAAGGGGTCATTGGTAAAGATGGCAAGATCCCTTGGACTCTAAAAGAGGACTTAAAGCATTTTAGAAATAAAACTGAGGGATGTTCTGTTGTAATGGGTAGGAAAACTTATGAGTCCATAGGAAGACCATTACCCAACAGACTAAATATCGTCATGACTAAAAACCCTAAAAAGCTAGAAGGAGTAAAAGAAGTTAGTAATAGAAAGGAGGCCTTAGAAATAGCTTCTTCTTATTCTGATGAAGTATTTATTATAGGTGGTGAAAAAGTCTATGAAGAATTCCTCCCGCTCGCAACAAAGATGTATCTAACTAAAATCGATATTAAAGTTAAAGGTGATGCTTTCTTTCCTAATTGGAATTTAAGTGACTGGAAGGAATTATCTAGACAAGATAAAAGAGACCTCGATCAAGATATTAAATACTGCTTTCTAGAGTATAAACGGAAGTAGCCTACTAAGAACCTAGACCTAAAGCTTTTTTCTTTAAGATAAGTGCTTGTACTCTTTCCTCTTCACCTTCTGTGTAGGTGATCCATTTCCTAGCTTGGTCTTGGATTTTCTTCTTCTTTTTCTTCTGAACTTCCTTCTTATCGCTATATTGCTTTTCTGCAACATCTATACACTTTCTAAAGGAAGATATAGCTTCATCCCATTTTTGATACTCAAATAGAACTTGACCAAGGAGCATATGGGCATTTGCTTCATCTTTAAGTTTACCTTTTTTAATTCCTGCTCTAATTGCTTTTTCGGCTCCTGAAAATTCATCTAAGCCAAAATGCACCTGACCTAAGAATATGTAAAGCTCTCCTTCTTTAGACTTACTTGCTGCCTTCTCATAAGCAGGTTTAGCTTTTTTTAATTCTTTAGCAGCATGCCAGTATTGAGCCAAGGCTTTTAATGTTTTTTCTTCGTCCTTGATAAAATCATTTTTAAAACCATATTCCATTACTTGGGCCGCTTTATGGGGGTTTTGATGCATAAATAGTAGCTGACCTAAGGCCACATACTCTCTTTGTTTATCTAACAACCTATCTTCATGTGCAGCTTCAAGAGCACCCAATTGATCTAAATACCTATCTTTTTGGCCATAAAGCTGGGATAAGCCTACCCAATACCTTTTCTTAGGAAAATTAACGGCTAGAATCTTATATATTGGAAGGACGTCTAGGTCTTCTTTTAGCTCACTGTAGACAGCTATCTTCAATAAATAATCATTTTCTCTAGCCACAGCTTTTTTGGTCTCTCCTGTCTCGACTTCTTCGCCCGTCTCTTCATCGATAACCTTTATAGGTATATCTCTGCTCTCTGCTAGCTCTATAGCTGTTTCAATAAAAGTTCTAGCGTTTCTAAAATCTTCTAGCTGAAAATAAGCAGTTGCAATAAGAGAGTAACCTTGCGAGCTTGGTTCATCTTCTTCCTTTATCCACGCAAGTAAGTATTTAATCGACTTTCTGTAGTCTTCTTTAATGAACGCTAGTTGAGCTAAAGAAAATCTAGCCTGATTCTGTAATTTAAAATCTGAGCCTTCGGATGCGAGGAGGTTTTCATATTGAACGATTGCAAGATCATATTTTTCCTGAGCAAAATAAATGTAGCCAAAATACCAATGCATTCTAGCTCTATCAGTCTCAGTAAACTTGGGGTCTGTTCCGATAATAGCAAGCATTTCAATTGCTTCATCCCACATCTCCTCTTCTAAAAAAGGCTGTACTGTTTGTAAAAGCTTTTGCGCTTTCTTGCTTGGTAGTTTGACTCTTTTTCTTGTCTTCTTCTTTTTAGTGTCATCAGCTGCCTCTAGATTAAAACCATCGTACTCAGGAGCTAATTCACTAATAACAATTGGCATAAGACTTATTACAACCGTTACAACTAAAGTTTTAATCAAAATTTTCATAGCTTGTTTATACATAAAAATCTTTTTAGCCGCAACCTTCGGGTACATATTCAGCAGTCTTATCTTTGTCTTCAATTATAAAAGTGATTTGATTTAAAACGCCTGGTACCTCTATGGCTTCTCCGTCTCTTATTTGGGGCTTGTATTTAAATTTCAGAGCCGCACGCATAGCCGATCTATCAAAAATACCACTTGGTTGAGACCAGACAACAATTGGTTCTCTAACTGCGCCTACTTTTGTGACAGTAAACTCAAGCATTACACAGCCTTCTATACCTCTTTCTTGAGCCCTTCTGGGATAAATAGGAGGAACCTTAAAAATTGGAACGTAAGAGCCGTCAGCAAATACCCCTGCCTTTCTCCCCTTCATATCAAATTTAGGTCTGGGAGTGGCATTATCTAAGTCCGCAGGAGGTGTCATATCAAATTCTGGTGGCATGGTTTCAGGAGGTGGCTCTTCTTCTTCTGGTCTTTCTATATCCATTAATAACTCCAACTCCCTGTCTGGCATTGTTACGTCTGCTATTCTTATGCCCTTTTCAGTCAACTCTACATCGCCTGTAGCAATCAGCCATTGCATTACGTAAAAGATGATAAGAGTTAAAACTGCTGAAAGGCAAATTGCAGTTGTAAATTTCCTAATATCTAATAAAGAAAGATTCATAAATCCTTAAAACTTTGGTTCAGATGCAAGAGAGATTGCATAAACCCCAGCATCTCTTGACTGGTCCATTACCTTAATAATAGCATCAGCGGTTGCCCTTTCATCAGCTTGTATAACTACTGAGCCTTGAGGGTTGTCGGCTAGTAACTTGGTAACGTTGGCTTTAACTTGCCTTACATCAACTCTTCGGCCATCAATCCAAATATCATCATTTGACCCTATCGCAATGAGGATAGCAGCATTGTCTTGAATATTAGCTGTTTCTGCATCTGGACGATTAACTTCGAGACCTGGTTCTTTAATAAAATTTGCCGTAACAATAAAAAAGATTAAAAGAATAAACACCACATCCAACATAGGGGTTAAACTTATTTCTTCCTCTGCTTCAGTTGCTTGGCTTATGGGTGATCTTCTCATAATTATTACCTTTATTATTCAGAAACTAAGTGCTCTGACAAGAGCTCTGCTTCTCTTTTAGATTTATTTTTTAAGAAAGTGCTAGCAAAGGTACCGGTTATGGCTACAGAAAGTCCTGCCATGGCTGGTATCGTTGACCTGGAAACACCGCCGGCCATTGCCTTGGCATCACCGCCTCCGGTTACGGCTAAAAGGTGAAACACCTCGATCATGCCTGTTATGGTTCCAAACAAACCCAATAGTGGTGCAACGCCTACACACAGCTTTATTAAAGTTAAGTTTTGATTAATCTTAGTAGAAGTTTGAGAAATCAACATTTCTCTTATTGCCTTGGAATTCCAGGTTTTTTTATCTTTTCTTTTAGACCATTCTGCAACAGCCCCATCCACATTTAGTTGATGATTAAACCTGTAATACCAAAGTCTCTCAAAGATAAGAAACCACATTAAGAAAGCCAATAACCCAATTAAGTAGAGAACATCGCCTCCCTTTTGCATAAATTCAAAGAGAGCATCTGCAGCATCATAGAAGAAGAACATGGTTCCGTTATCTCCTCAGTCTAAATTACTTTTCAGACCTTTCTGCTGCCATTCCAATTGCCTGCTCTTCAATTGTTTCTAAAATTCCTTTCGAGAAATTAGAAACTATAGCGGACATAAATGTCATTGGAATTGCAACCATTAGCCCTAACCAGGTTGTGACTAAAGCGATTGAGATACCACTTGCCATGGTTTTCGGGTCTCCCGTTCCAAATAAGGTTATCATTTGGAAAGTTTCAATCATTCCTACTATTGTTCCAAAAAGGCCCATCAATGGAGCGACTATAGAAATTAGCTTTATCAGCCAATTGAGTTTTTCAATTGGTGGTCTCTCATTCAATATTTGCTCGGCCATTTTAAGTTCTATAGTTTCTGTATCGGCTTTCGGATTATCTTCCGCTATTTTTAGAACTCTACCCAATGGGTTATCTGTATTAAGAGTCGAGGCAGCTAGTTGTGAATCCACTGCAGCTCGAATGCCTCTTAAAGTAACTAATCTCCATATAAACAGGCCTACTCCACCAAGACCAAGTACGTAGAAAATAACGTAACCTATAGGTCCACCTTCACCGTTAATTCTTTCCCAAGCTCCAGACATTGAAATTAAGCTAGCCAGATAAGATCCACCCTGAGGTCCAGTAGGATCAACTGCAAATTGGACTGGGAAAGCATCGGCATCAAAGACATCAGAGGTGGTTGAAGTGTATCTTCCAGCCGGTTGAGATGGCAGTTCCTCATACATACCCCTTGTTGAAGCATAGGTAAGATAATTTCCGTCTGACACAGCATTAAATACACCTACTCGAACGACCTCTCGTTCCTCGACCGTTCCATCTAAAGCTATTACATCTGCGTTAAACTTAACCACTTCTCCAGTTGCATTGATTTCTCTTTGAAGCTCAAACCAGAGTCTTTCTAATTCAGGGATGGTAGCCAAAGCCACTCCCTCTCCCATTTTTACAGCCAATTTGGTTAAAAACTCTTCTCTGTCTTTTCCAAACTGAGCCGAAGTAAGAGATTGTTCAAAGATATTCCTTGCTTCTGTTGCCAGACCAGCTAAATGACCAAATATTTCGTTCAGAGAACCAAGTCTTTCTTTCAACTGGGCTTCTGCTACTACTAGTAAAGCTTCGTTAGCCTCAAATTTTTGTTCTAGTCTAGCTGCTTCTCTTTCAAGCCTTGCTCTTTCAGCTTTTGCATCAGCTAACAGCTTCGCTTGCTTATTTTTTTCATTCCTAAATTTCCTTTCCCTTTCTCTCTGCTCTGCAGTATCAGCAAATTGACCTTTCTGAACGAGTTCTAATAATTCTGCAGGACTTGAGGGTTCATTGACTGCTTCTTCTGCTTCTTCCTCAGAATTAACTGGGAAGACCAATAAAGTAATAAAAAATAAAGGCAATAATTTGTAAGTTAATTTTTTCATTGTACTGCCTCCGGATTTTGTATAGGCAGTTCGAGCATATCAACTGTAGCAAGTTTGTTTGCTATTCTCAGTCCCTTTCTAGTTGGATTTCTGTAGCTGCTGTCTAAAGCAACCCATTCGTCTTTATTGTTATCCCAAGCTCCCGTTAAGCTTTCATCGGCAGACTGATAAACCAAAGCCAACCTACCAATCCTAAGCACATTAACCTCTCTTTGTTGACCTTCAATTTCTATGGTGTCTTTGTAGTTATCAAGTTTTCTGCCGTATTCCATTTCAACATTAAAGGTTTCTAGGACTTGCCTTAGTCCTTCTGCAGGAGAAACAGTAGGATTATCAATAGCGGCCATAGCAAAGGCAACTCTCTCTTTCCTTTCAGCTAAGTGAAAGGGCATATCTAATTCTATTGATTTTTCTATACCCGCTAACAGTCGTCTCGTAAAAGGCGGTATTTGCCTTTGCATAATTTGGGCTTCTTTCATGGTCTTATCAATTTCTTTTAACCTAGCTTCTTGACGATCAATTTGCATTTTCATTTGAGCGTTATAGACCCTTAAGCCTTCTATTTGCTTACTTACTGTTTTGTATTCATTGACTATTAAGGATGTATCATCATCCATTGAGTCTATTTTTGTTTGAGATGCTTGTTCTGATACTTGACGCTCCTCACCTATATCCAGTAAAGGTTGTATTTGGTCAGAAAGAACAAACGTAGATCCTAGTAGGGTTGCCACCATAATCAGTAGAAAAGTGCTAAGACGCTTCATTAGACTATCTCCTTTAATTCTTAATTAGTAATTTGTTCCAGTGTTTTTTTCCTAAAATGATATGATCAACACACCAGAAAATACCCTCTCCCTTATCGAGGAATGTAGACTATAGAGGGAATTTTTTAACAACGCAACGATTGAATGTCGCTTCTAGAACTTTTTATTTATATCACTTTGATCAATTGGTCAATAGTTACTCTTCTGTGGTTATTCATTAAGAAAAACGACCAGTTTTATTTAAGAGACCTTTATTGGGGGGGCGGTATCGCCCTGCTCGCACTTTCAGCAATGGCCTTGCAAAGCCTTTTAGAGATTTCTGGCTTCCATTTAAGACAAATTTTGGTTAATTCCCTGGCCTTAGTGTTAGGAATTAAGCTTCTTCTTCTCACAAATAAGAAAGGGAAACTAAAGGTTGGTACGGGAAAAGAAGTCTATGAAAGAAGCTTGGAGTCTTATAAAGATAATTTTCTTAAAATGGGAATACTGCAAGTCATTGTTATCTCTCCAATAATTTCAGTTAACTACCTTCCTGGCATGAATAGTCTTAACTTTCTTGATTTCATGGGATTAATTTTATTTTCTTTGGGTTTTTACGCGGAAACTAAGTCTAATCGTGATTTGTTAGCTTTTAAGGCCGGAAACCCTAAGGAAACTGAAATTTTAACTACTGGTTTATGGGGGCTTTCAAGACATCCTAATTATTTTGGTCATCTATTGCAGTGGTGGGCTCTATATATAATTGCATGTAGTTCAATAGGTGGGGAATGGAGTTTTTATGGACCTCTAATTATGTCCCTTTACCTATTAAATTCTGTTGAAGGGACAGAAAAAAGATTGTTTTCTGACTCTCCTAAATACACAGTTTATTCAATCCGCACCAACAAGCTTATCCCTGATTTATTTATTGGAAGAAATGGCCCTCTGGCAGCCTTAAGACCGCTTATGCCTTTTAAACAGCTAACTGCCTTAGCTGGGTATTTTTCTAACTCAGAAAGTTTTTTTATAAAGGACTTACTTATAAGCCTTTTTTGTTATTTTTATAAACCCAACCTTAAAGAGTCTGTAGAAAGTGATATAAAAAGGTTCAAAAGTTTTAATGCTTTCTTTACAAGGAAGCTAAAATCAGAATCTAGGCCAATAAACCCAGACATAAATACAATAACCTCTCCTGTTGATGGAATGGTTGTGCAACTGGGAAAGATAGAAAAAGAGATGCTCATTCAGGCAAAGGGCATTAAATACAATTTAGTCGATCTTATTAAAGACAAGACATTGGCAAAGGTTTTTAGAAATGGTTTTTTTATCACTATTTATTTGGCACCTAAAAATTACCACAGAATACATTCTCCTTTTAGCGGAACAATAGAAGAAACTAGCTATCTAGGGGGTAATTTATACAGCGTTAATGCCCAGTCAACTCGAAAGATAAAGTCTTTGTACAGCAGTAATGAAAGAACTTTTTGTTATGTAAAGTCAGAAAATTTTTATTACGGCCTAGTCAGTGTGGGAGCGGCCATGGTCGGTAGCATAGTTCCTTTTTGGAATACAGAAACTAAACCTAAAAAAAGAAATTTAGTTAATTTGTGGAACGAAGGCCCTGAAGAAGATTTAAAAGCTGTGAATAAAGGCCAAGAATTAGGTTACTTTCAAATGGGCTCTACGGTAATTTTGTTACTGCCTTCGGGTATAGAAGCAGATAAAAATTTCTTGTATGAGTCTAAAGTTGTAAAATTTGGTGAAGAATTAATAAATCTGTCAAAGAAATAATTACAAGGTAAATTTTGGTCTCTTACTCAACCAGTGATTTTAAACCTGGGTTAAAAATTTTAATCGATGATGAGCCTTGTCAAATCATTGAAGAAGAGTTTGTAAAACCCGGTAAGGGACAGGCCTTCAGTAAAGTTAAATTTAGGAACCTGTTAACTCAAAGAACTGGCGAAAAGACTTGCAAGGTTGGAGAGTCACTAGAGTCCGCTGACGTGAATGAAGTAGAAATGCAGTACTTGTACTCTGAGGGCACAGATAGGTGTTTTATGAACCAAGAGTCTTATGACCAGGTTCTAGTTTCTGAGAATTTAATCGGGGATAACAAAAACTGGTTGACCGAAGAAGATATTTGTCAGGTGCTTCTATGGAATGATGCCCCTATTTCTATAATTCCTCCAAATTTTGTGGATTTAAAAATTACTAAAACTGATCCTGGTGTTAAAGGCGATACCGCTTCAGGAGGTAACAAGCCTGCCACCTTAGCTACCGGCGCAGTTATCAAAGTCCCTTTGTTTGTTTCAGAGGGAGACGTTGTTACGGTAGACACCAGAAGCGGTGAATACCAAGGAAGGAAATAGTAGCAATGAAGGAAGTATTAAAAAAATCTTTAAATCAAGCCTTAAAGTCTTTAGAAAAGGAACACAATGTAAATCTTTCAAAAACTAAGATTGAAATAAAAGAAAACAAAGAAAAGGAATTTGGTGATTTTTCTTCTAATTTAGCCCTTGCACTATCAAAAGAGTTCTCTAAACCTCCTAAGGATATTGCAGAAATGCTCCTAAAAGAATTGGGAGAAAAGGACTTCATAGATCGAATGGAAATTGCAGGCCCTGGGTTTATCAATTTCTTTTTGTCTCATGCATCAAGAACTGAAATTCTTAAAACAATTAGTAAAGAAAAAAATAAGTTTGGTCTAAGCACAAAGAAAAAAACTGAGAAAGGCAGTGTATTGATCGAATACGTTTCTAGTAACCCCACAGGCCCTTTGCACGTTGGTCACGGAAGAGGTGCAGCTTTCGGATCAGTACTTGCCAACATACTTAAAGCAACTGGCCATCAAGTTGATGAAGAATACTATGTCAACGACCAGGGACGCCAAACGGAAATTCTTTCCTTAAGTGTTTGGTTAAGGTATTTAGAAATTTTTAATCAAGTGAGTCTTTTCCCAAATAACTGCTATCAAGGAGCCTATATTGAATCCTTAGCTAAAGAACTTGAAAAAAATAAAGACAAGAAGTTCTGTGTTGATAAAGAAATTGGAAAAGAAATATCTCAAATGCTTTCTTTAGATTTAACTGAAGAAGAACTAGATAGTTTAATAGCTAAATCTAAAGAATTTTTAAAGAAAGGCTTTGAAGAAATTAAGACTTTTGCCCTTAAAAATATTTTGCAAAATATAGAAGGAGATTTAAAGGCTTTTGGTGTTGAACACAATAAATGGTTTAAAGAGTCTTCAATGTTTAGTACTTCTAAAACAAACGGATCTTTAGTTAGTGAAGCCCTGGATTCTCTAAAATCTAAGAAAAAACTTTATGAAAAAGATGGAGCCCTTTGGTTTCAATCTACTGATTTTGGTGATGAAAAAGACAGAGTTGTAGAAAGAGAAAATGGAGCAACTACTTATTTTGCTTCTGATATTGCTTATCACGCTAATAAATTTGACAGAGGGTACTCGAAAATTATTAATGTTTGGGGAGCTGATCACCATGGATATCTGCCAAGAGTTAGAGCTGCAATGTCTGCTCTGGGTGAAGATACAGATAAATTTGAGGTGATTTTTATTCAATTTGCAAATTTAATCAAAGGTGGCAAAAAACTCTCTATGTCTACACGAGCCGGCGAATTTATAAGCTTAAATGAATTAATTGAAGAGGTAACTTCTGAAGCCGCTAGGTTTTTTTTCATCAACAGAAAAGGTAACCAGCATTTAGATTTTGATCTGGATCTTGCTAAAGAAGAAAGCAAAGATAACCCTTTGTATTATATTCAGTATGCCCATGCGCGAATATGCAGTGTTTTCGATAAGCTAAAGGAAAACAAAAAGTCATATAAAGAATCTGTTGCCCTGGAGTCTCTTAATCAACTTAATAGTGATCAAGAAGTTGAAATTCAGAAATTATTAAGTCAATTTCCTGATGTAATTAAGCGTTCTGCAGAAAATTATGAGCCACACTTGATTTGCTATTATTTGAGAAATTTAGCTGGAACTTTCCATAGTTACTATAACAACGAGCGCATATTGGTTGAGGAGGAGAATACTCTTCAAGCTAAGTTATTTTTAATTTCTGCAGTAAGGCAAGTCCTTTTTAATGGCTTAAAAATTCTGAGTATTAGCGCCCCTGAATCTATGTAGAGTTTGGTATGGGAAAGCCAGAAAAATTAAAGTTCTTCCTTTCGGAATTAAATAAAATATGTGAAAGAACAGGAAAAAATTTTGAGGACCTGACAATTTTAGGAGCTAGCAAGAGTCAAGGAATCGATTCGATAGAAAAAGCGTTGAGTGAAGGAATTCAGCACTTTGGAGAGAACTTTCTTCAAGAAGCCGAACCAAAAATATTAAAAATTGGCGATATTCCCACTTGGCACTTTATAGGGGCTATTCAAAGCAGAAAGGCCAAGAAAATAGCCTCCTTATTTGAATGGGTCCAAACAGTAGACAGGATTAAAGTAGCCAAGAAGCTTAACCAGCACAGACCATTAGAAATGAACAAACTAAATGTATGTGTCCAAGTAAATCCAGACAATGAGGAACATAAATCTGGAATTCCCCTTTCTGATTGTAAAAAATTTATATCCGACCTGGTTCAACTGGAAAGACTGGAAGTTAGGGGATTGATGTCAATTCCGAAAGCTACCAAGGATTTTGAGCAACAAAGAAAGGTGTTTGGTAGAATTTGTTCCTGTTTTGAGGACCTTAAGTCTACTTACCCTCAACTGGATACCCTTTCAATGGGTATGTCTGGTGATTATGAGGCAGCTATACTGGAAGGTTCCACAATGATAAGGATTGGGACTAAAATTTTTGGTGAAAGAGATTGAACGAAGATTTATCTAATATAGGATTTATTGGTGCAGGCAACATGGCAGGCGCCCTTGTTGCTGGTTTAGTAAAAAATAAATACAACAATTCACAAATCTTTGTTAGCTCTCCTGAAGAAGAGCATTTAAAAAAACTTAAGGATAACTTTTCCGTCAATGTCACCAAAGACAATTTAGAGGTTGTTAAGTCAGCTTCAACTCTTGTACTGGCGGTCAAACCAAATGTAATAGAATCAGTATTAGATGAGCTATCGGCTGAAATTTGTAAGAAAGATCCTTTATTGATTTCTATAGTTGCTGGTTACAAAATTTCATCTATTGAAAAAAGATTAAATTCAAAATCAAAGATAATAAGAGCCATGCCCAACACCCCTGCTTCTATTGGAATGGGCGTTAGTGCTTTAACGCCTAACAAACTAGCAGTTGATGAAGATAAAGCTATAACTGAATCTGTGTTTAGTTCAGTTGGTTTAACTTGTTGGATAGATGAAAGCGCTTTTGATTTATTCACCGCACTACTAAGTTCTGGGCCTGCTTATATTTTTTATTTAATAGAGGCCCTACAACAAGCAGCAAAGGGATTAAACTTAGATGAGGGCATTACAAAAGAATTAATAACTGAAATGATAAAGGGCTCTTCTACTCTAGCTAGCTTAAGTGAAGACAGTCCCTCTTTGTTAAGAGAAAAGGTCACATCGCCCGGCGGTGTAACAGAGAAAGCCTTAGAAGTTCTAAATGAAAAGGGAGTTGGTAACTCAATTGTAGAAGCAATCTTAAAAGCGACTGAGAAATCTAAGGACCTAGGAGACTCTTAAAATTGACTGAAGCAACCATTTACTTATTTAAAGCCATTTTAGATGTAATTTCTTTATTAATTCTTATAACTTTTTTATTTCGACTCTTAAAGGTTGATTACTACAACCCCTTAGTACAGGGAATGTTGAAGTTCGCGGATATTTTTACTTCTCTAATAAGATCCATATTCAGGCCTTTTTTTGGGATAGATCTAGCTAGTCTTATAGTGGCAGTCGCCATCCAGGCCTTTTGCTTTTACCTTATCTCTTTAGATGATGCTATTTTATTTAGTTTTGGCATCATGATTTCTTGGTCCCTATTCTCAGTTTTACTAATGGTATTAACTATTGTCTGGTGGGGTTTAATCGCAGGCATAGTTATCAGTTGGGTTGCTCGCGGTAATCCGCACCCTGCTTTCAGGCTCCTAATGCAGACGTCAGATCAAATTTGTAAGCCCTTTAGGTCATTTTTACCTCCGGTTGCGGGGTTAGATTTTTCTCCCATTCTTGCTTTTATACTACTTAATTTTCTCTGGGCTGCTGCTTTTGGTCTTTCGATAGAGGCCGGTTTACCCATGCGCCTTAGTATGGGTGGTTAAGTACATCGGCTTGATTGACTGATTAGCTTAAATTTTGAATTCTTGAAAATATGACTTAGAATTGTGCTTGCACCGATTTGATCCAGCTTGCGGGTGCTATATAAATGCGGCTAAAGAGGGTATAAATGAGACCTGTTTAGCATTTGCTGGCAGGTTTTTTTTTGAAATGAATAATAAAGACTCAGTAGGGATAGTTGAACCAAGTTCAGTTAGTTTTAAAGACCCTTTGCGCTTAGAGTGCGGTAAAGAGCTTAAAGGCTTTGAGCTAGTTTATGAAACTTATGGAAAACTAAATAATGAAAATTCAAATGCCGTCTTAATTTGTCATGCACTGAGCGGGAATCATCATGCCGCAGGCTATCATAAAGATTCAGAAAAAAGGGCTGGCTGGTGGGATTCATTAATAGGTCCAAATAAAGCCATAGATACTAATAAATATTTCGTAGTTTCTCCAAATAATCTGGGTGGTTGTCACGGTACAACAGGTCCAAAATCAATAAATCCTGATACCAACAAATTCTTTGGTCCTAATTTTCCAGTCTTAACGGTTAGGGATTGGACCAATAGTCAAGCAATGTTGGCAGATCACTTAAATATCAAAGCTTGGCATGCAGTAATCGGGGGAAGCCTGGGGGGCATGCAGGCGTTGGATTGGAGCATGGCATACCCCGAGAGAATAAAGAAAGCCGGTGTCATTGCAGCCGCTCCCAAATTAAGTGCTCAAAACATTGCCTTTAATGAGGTGGCCAGGCAGGCGATCACTTCTGACCCTGATTATCAAGAAGGCAACTATCTTTTAGAAAACACTTCACCAAAAAGTGGTTTAAGGTTAGCCCGAATGGTTGGCCACATTACTTATCTCTCAGATGAATCAATGAAAAGTAAATTTGGAAGAGAGCTTAAAGAAGAAAAATTAGGCTTCGGCTTTGACGCAGAATTCCAAGTTGAAAGCTATTTAAGACATCAGGGTGATGTCTTCTCCGACACATTCGATGCAAATACCTATCTTTTAATGACAAAGGTGTTGGATTACTTTGATCCGGCAGATGAATTTAATGGAGATTTAATTAACGCATTTGAACCAATACTTGCACAGGTTCTCGTGCTTTCATTTTCTTCAGACTGGAGGTTTTCTCCATCAAGATCAAAAGAAATAACTGATGCCCTAATTGGAGCTAAAAAGAAAGTGAGTCACATAGAAATTGAGTCTTCATTGGGTCATGACTCTTTTCTATTTCCTGAAGAAAGATATGTGGAAGTGCTTAAGGCTTTTCTCGGGAGTCCATCATGAAAACCGCAGAAGTAATTGAAAATTGGGTTAGTTCTGGCTCAAGAATTTTGGATTTAGGGTGTGGGGATGGATCTATTCTAGAGGCCTTAAAACTAAACAAATCTGTAGATGGCTATGGTATTGAGATTGATAAAGAAAATATTCAAGCCTGCTTAGAGAAAGGTCTCGAAGTAATTGAACAAAACATTGATGAAGGACTTACAAACTTTCAAGATAAAAGTTTTGATACAGTCTTAGTTAGCCAAACCATACAGGTACTAAAGAATCCAAAACAAGCTCTGGAAGAAATTACGAGAATTGGGCATCAATCTATAATAGTTATTCCTAACTTTGGACACTGGAGATCTAGATTGACTGTTTTTTTAGGAGGTAAGATGCCAGTCACGGAAACTCTTCCTGATAAATGGTATGAAACACAGAATATTCATCTGTGCACAGTGGCTGATTTTGAAAATTTGTGTACAGAGTTAGATATTACCGTTGAAGAGAAGAAAATTCTTAATGCTGAAGGCAAAGTTAGCAGCATATCTTCCGGTTGGTCCAATTTATTGAGTAGTGCTGTCATATATAGACTTTCTAGATAAAAATGGAAATTATTTTAGCTACACAAAATAATGGGAAAATAAAAGAGTTTAATGAATTGGCCAAAGGCACAGATTTAAATTTTATTCCAATTCCAAGCAATCCCACTTTCCCCGAAGAAACAGGAAGTACTTTTTTTGAAAATGCCTCAATCAAGGCAAATTTTGTTTTTTCCTTGACTGGAAGAACCTGCCTCGGAGATGACTCAGGACTGGAAGTTGATGCCCTAAATGGGAAACCCGGTGTTCATTCTTCAAGATTTTCAAAAAAACCTACAGACGAATCTAATGTGGATAAATTACTCAATGAATTAAAAGGGATTCCTCATGAAGATCGATCTGCAAGATTTAAGTGTTGTTTAGTTTTGATACAAGAAGGTACTAATAATCTGATTAGTTCTGAGGGATTTATTGAAGGAAAAATAGCTGAAGGAAAAAAAGGAGATAAGGGGTTTGGTTATGACCCTATTTTTATTCCAGAAGGGTCTTTGTTACATATGGCTGAAATGGATCAGGAAAAAAAGAATCTAATAAGCCATCGTGCGAATGCCTTTAAATCTCTTCTAGAAAAACTATCTTCAGGCCTTACGGAAAAATAATTCCCCTGTCTGCCTTCCCTCTATCAATGCCTTTCTCTCGTATTTTGTCTTAGGCAAAGACTGCAAATATTCTGGTAAATTAGTTAAATCTTCACTTACCCACCTGTCACCAGAGGAAAAAACTTCTTTAATTTGACAATAGTAGTCTTCCCAATCAGTCTTACAGTAAACCAAACCATTAGTTGTTATTTTGTCGTAAAGAAGATTTATGAAACCTTCTGATAACAGCCTTCTTTTGTGATGTTTTCTTTTAGGCCATGGGTCTGGATAAAGAAAGACAACAACATCAAAGGTTTCATCCGCTATGTTTGTTTCCAGTAGTTGAAAAACATCAGCCTCTATTATTTTTAAGTTAGTTAAGTTGCTTTTCTGAATTTTGTTTAGAGCCGAACCAATCCCTGAAGAATATACTTCAATGCCTACAAAGTTGGCTTCTTGATGTTTATTTGCCATTGACAGCAAGCTTTCGCCCGATCCGAAACCAACATCTGCTATAAGCTTTCTGTCGGAGTCTAGAAATGCCCCTGCTAGGCTTAACCTGCTCTTACCAAGCGCAATGGTATATTCGTTTTTTAAAGAATTAAGTGCCCTTCTTTGTGCTGCTGTTACTCTCCCCTTTCTTAGAACGAAGCTTTTCTCAGTATTCTTTTGTGCCTGCATTGGTAATAAGCTTATGAAGAATCTACTTTATTAAGCCTTTCGTAGGCGATGAAGGTGAAGCGTAACTCTTTTTTTCCATCCTGCCTGCTAAATAAGCCTGCCTGCCTGATTCAATTGCCTTTTTCATTGCTTGTGCCATCAGAGCTGGTTCCTGTGCTTTAGCTATTGCTGTGTTCATCAAAACTCCAGCGCAACCCAGTTCCATTGCAATAGATGCATCTGAGGCAGTACCCACCCCCGCATCAACAATTATTGGAACCTCTGCTTTTGAAAGAATCATTTCTATATTATGAGGATTTTGAATACCTAGACCCGAACCGATAGGCGAAGCAAGAGGCATAACTGAAACACAGCCTAATCCTTCTAATTCTTTTGCTAGTAAGGGGTCGTCAGAACAATAAACCATAACTTCAAATCCATCTTGAACAAGATCTTTGGCCGCCTTTAACGTTTCAGGCATATTTGGATATAAGGTTTCTTTATCTCCTAGAACTTCTAATTTTACTAAATTATTACCCTCCAATAATTCTCTTGCCAATTTACACGTTCTGATTGCCTCTTCAGCTGTATAGCATCCTGCAGTATTTGGCAAAATTGTGAATTTATCTGGTGAAAGAAAATCTAAAATGTTTGGTTCTGAAGAATCTTGACCTATATTTGTTCTTCTTATAGCTACAGTCACAATCTCTGCTCCTGAGGCCTCTATTGAAAGGCGGGTTTCCTCAAAATCTTTATACTTACCCGTTCCAACTAAGAGCCTAGAATTATAAGTTCGACCAGCTATGGTTAATAAATCATCCAAATTGCTTTATCCCCCGCCTATAGCCCGAACTATCTCTAGAATATCCTGATCCTTAAGTACTTTACCTAGAAGTTCAGAATTAGGTATAACGACTCCATTAAGCTCCACCGCTACCTTGGTTTTGGGTATTTCAAGCACATCTAATAGCTGATCCATATTAGATCCATCATCAATCTCGACTGAATCGCCGTTAACCTTTAATAACATGTAGGGGATTTTAGCTTTAGCTAAAAATTAATCCAAAGGAAAATTCAGTTTAACCTTCTTCATGGCATTTTGTTCTATCTGCCTTACTCTTTCAGCAGAAATACCATACTTGTCAGCTAATTCATGCAGGGTTAGTTTCTGGTCTGAAAGCCACCTGTCATAAATGATATCTCGACTTCTATCATCCAATTGCTTCAGGGCTTCATAAAGCTGTGTTGTGTTCAAAGCTGAGTCGTCTTCTTTCTCAATTATCTCTGAGGGATTGGCAGAAGAGTCTTCCAAGTATTGAGCTGGGGCATAATTAGCATCGTCGCTTTCATCTCCTTCAAGGGGGTCAAATGACATATCGAGTCCACTAAGGCGTTTTTCCATCTCTCTGACTTCTGCGGGCTTAACTCCTAAGTCTTTAGAAATAGATTTAATTTCATCTTCTGTTAACCAGCCCAAATTCTTTTTCTTACTTCTTAAATTAAAGAAAAGCTTTCTTTGCGCTTTAGTCGTAGCAATTTTGACAATCTTCCAATTCCTTAAAACGTATTCATGTATCTCTGCTTTAATCCAATGCACTGCAAAAGAAATGAGCCTTACCCCAACTTCGGGATTAAATCTTCTAACTGCCTTCATTAAGCCTATATTTCCTTCCTGAATAAGGTCTGCTTCGGAAAGCCCATAACCTGAATAAGTCTTAGCTATGTATACAACAAATCTAAGGTGGGCCATTACTAATTTTCTTGCTGCATCTAGATCATCGTTGTAATAAAGATCTTCAGCTAACTTCCTTTCCTGTTCAGGAGTAAGAATGCCGATGTTGTGAATAGAATTTATGTAAGATTCAAGATTTCCTCCAGGCGATGCTATATCCATCTCCTGTAGCGAAGTGCCTGGCTTAATTTGTTCTTTTTTTGTTTTTTTTGTCATTTCTTGGCGGAATTCTACATTTTTAACAATAAATTATCCAAATTATGCTAATTTCTTAAGAAAAGAGGGTTTTCCAGGCGAAGCTTGAGTCTCCAACACAATAAAATTCAGGGTTCTTCTTTTCTGAATCAAAAGTATAGAAAAAATCATTCCCATCTAATGTCTTTAAAGCTCCCCCGGCTGCCTCTGCTACAGCTTGCCCTGCTGCTATGTCCCACTGATAAGTGGGCCCCATTCTGCAATAGATATCAGCAAGCCCTTCTGCAACTCTACAGAGTTTTAATGAACTTCCTGCTTCAATTATTTCTATTTCGTTAAAATTTTTACTTATGCTCGAAAGGACCTGTTTATCTTTTTCGGTTTGATGACTCCTGCTCACAGTTATGGTTATCAGTTCTTTGTTTAATGCTTTGGTTTTTATTTCAGTTTGACCACTGTTATTAGCTTTATAAGCTCCAACACCCAAGATGCCCTTAAACAATTCTCCCTTGGCTGGGGCGCTTACTATGCCCATCAAAGGAGAGCCCTTCTCTATTAAAGCTATGTTTACTGTGAAATCACCGTTCTTATCTAAGAATTCTTTTGTTCCGTCTAAAGGGTCTATTAACCAAAAAGTCTCATCTTCTAGTTTATGATTTGATTTGCCTTCTTCTGAGAGTATGGAAAAATTTAAGTCTAAGCTATCTAGTCCCTCTACTAAGATTTTATGAGAAATAAGATCGGCTTCTGTTAGAGGCGATCCATCTTCCTTTTTTTCAAGAGAAATCTCTTTTCTTGTGTAGATATCCATAATGCTTTGAGAGGCCTTTAGGGCTATCGCAGAGACTTTATCTGATAGTTCTAGTAACTTTTCTTTGTCCATAAACATCTATCTTTAATTTGTTAGCTGTTCTTTTTCTTTTACAATAACTGACAAATCCTTGCTATAAAAGTGATATGAATGATAAACAAAAATTAATAGAGAACGCAGAAGTTCTAAAAAAAGGGCTTAAGCTACTTGGAAGGAATAGAAAAACCGTACTTTCTCATCACAAAACTTTTGAATTGACTGATGAGCTTGAAGCAAGAATTGAAGAAATGCTTAACGACTTGAAGCAAGAAACCAACGAATCATAAGGAGAATCTAATGAATTACAGCTGTTTTGAATGTGAAATAAAGGACAAAATCGCACACATTAAAATGATCAGGCCTGACGAGTTCAATTCTATGAACAAGGCATTCTGGTCTGAATTACCCCATCTGATAGAAGATCTTTCAGACAATGCCTCTGCAAGAGTGGTTGTTTTGTCGGGGGAAGGGAAGCATTTTTGTGCTGGCATGGACTTAGCTAATTTTACGCCTTCGGATTCTCAACCTAACGCTCATAGTGGAATGAGAAGTGAATCGGCTTATAGGGTAACTTTAGACTTACAACATACTATCTCTTGTTTAGAAAAGGCTAGAATGCCTGTAATTTCAGCCATTCAGGGTGCTTGCATTGGAGGTGGAGTTGATATGGCAACCGCTACTGATCTCCGTTATTGCACAAAAGATGCTTTCTTTTGCATTCAAGAAATAAATATAGGAATGGCTGCAGACGTAGGAACTCTCCAAAGAATACCTAGGCTTGTGCCTGAAGGCATAGTCAGAGAATTAGCCTACACCGGCAGGAGGTTCTTGCCAGAAGAGGCTTTAAAGCATGGACTGGTTAATCAAATATTTGATACTAAAGAAGAAATGATGGCGGAGGTTATGAATGTGGCTAAAGAAATTGCTTCCAAGGGACCCCTTGCCATAGCAGGCACGAAAGAATCTCTAAACTATGGAAGAGACCACACCACAGAAGAGGCTCTTAACCACATAGCTCTTTGGAATAATGCAATGGGCATTGGCGATGAAATGTCGGCTGCTTTTAAAGCTAAAGCAGAAAAAAAGGATCCAGAATTTGAGGACATGCTGCCCAGAAGGAAATATTTAGACGGCGAAATACCTTCTTAGTTATTTTCTAAGAAATACAGGATTTTGATCTGTAGATTCTGACTTGGAATACTTGTATCCATCGTAATCAAAGTCGGAGAGGCCGTCGGGAGAATTTATTCGATTTTCTACCAGAAATCTTGTCATCAAGCCTCTTGCCTTTTTGGCGTAAAAACTGATGATTTTATAATTTCCATTTTTATAATCCTTAAAAACAGGACTTACTACATTGCCCTTTAAAGAACTCTGTTTTACGGAAGAAAAATATTCGACAGAAGCTAAGTTCAATATAGTTTTGTTCTTATGGGTCGAAATAGATTCATTAATTGATTCGGTTATATCCGTACCCCAAAATTCATACAAATCTTTTCCATTAGTATTTCTAAGTTTAGTTCCCATTTCTAACCTATAAGGCGACATAAGGTCTAATGGCTTTAATATTCCATATAAACCAGAAAGAATTCTTACATGTTTATCTAAAAACTTAATATCAGCATTCTTGAGGCTATAAGCGGAGAGTCCGGTATACACATCTCCCTTAAAGGCAAATATTGCTTGCCTAGAGTCCTCTGAGGGGCTTACTGGACGCTCCCAATTCATATTCCTTTCAAAGTTAAGGTTGGCTAGCTTTTCACTAAGCCCCATTAGATCCGATAAACCCTGAGGATCTTTCTTTCTTAACTCTCCTATTAATTCTTCTGATTTACCCAAGTTTCCGGAAACACTGAAATCTTGAACAGGTAAAGGCGTCTCATAATCTAGAGTTTTGGCAGGAGACAAAAGAGTAATCATGTGAGTCCTAACACCAATTTGGCCATTATGTTTCTTTGAATTTCATTAGAGCCTGCATAAATGCTTGCCTTTCTGTAGTTAAAATATCTAGGAGCCGATGTGTTAGCAAAAGCACTCCCTATAGGAGGTTCGTTATGACCAATACCAGGCCCCGGGTTATTAAAGGGGATAGCATAATAGTCAACTGCTTCAACCGCTAACTCAGTAATAAGTTGCCCTATTTCAGTACCCCTGGTTTTTAATAAAGAAGATTCGGGTCCGACATTCTGTCCAGCAGACAAACTACCCAGTATGCGTAGTTCGGTTGCTTCCATGGCATTTATCTGGACCTCAACATCTGCCAACTTTTCTTTAAAACTAGAATCTTCCATCAAAGGCTCGCTTCCGGAAGTTGGCGTTTTAGCCATATCAACTATTTTTTCTAATGAAGAATAGAGACCAGCTGAATAACCATTGCCTCTTTCAAATTCCAATAAATATTTGGCATAAGTCCACCCCTTTCCTTCCTCACCAATTAAATTTTCTTTGGGAACTTTAACGTCTTCAAAAAATACGGTATTAATTTCTTGATGCCCTTCAGGGGCTTTATCCAAAGTAACAATTGGCTGAACGATAATACCCGGAGAGTGCATGTCTATTAATAAGAAGGAGATGCCCATTTGGCGAATCTCTTCATTGCTTGTTCTTACAAGACAAAAAATCATATCCGCATGCTGAGCCATGGTTGTCCAGGTTTTAGCTCCATTTACAAGATAATGATCGCCTTTGTCTTCTGCTTTGGTTTTTAAAGAAGCTAAATCCGATCCAGATCCTGGTTCAGAATAGCCTTGACACCACCAAACCTTAGAAGAGAGTATATCTGGCAAATACTTTTCCTTTTGTTCGTCAGTCCCAAAGGCCATTATTACAGGCGCTACCATTTTTTCTCCAAAAGCAATGACTGTAGGAGCGTTAACAGCTGCCATTTCTTTATTGAAGAGATATTTCTTAGAAGCACTAAATTCCGCTCCTCCATATTCTTTAGGCCAGTTAATGCCTGCCCACCCCTGCTTGTAAAGAGCCTTCTGCCATTGCATTTGTTGATCTCTAGATATACTTCCATTAGGGCTGTTGTTATGCCTTTCTCTCATGTCCTCTGAATAATTTTCTTTCAACCAGTCCCTAACTTCACTTTGAAAATCAAGTTCTTCTTGTGTAAATTGCAAGTCCATATAAATTAACCTCCCATTAATTATAAATTAGAAAAGAATCAACGCAATTAGTTAACTCATGAATCAAGTTACAGCTTTATTAGATTCATTTTCAGAATTGACTGGGAGGTTCTGTTCCTGGTTTGTTGCTCTTATGACTTTAATCACCTGCGTGGTGGTTGTAATGAGATATGGATTGGACTTGGGATCAGTTTTACTTCAAGACGTTGTTCTATATTTGCACGGAGCTTTGTTTCTCTTGGGCGCTTCTTTTGCTCTAAAAAGAGATGCCCATGTAAGAGTTGATATTTTTTATAGGGAGTTTTCAGATAAACGAAAAGCCTTTGTTGATCTTGTTGGTCATTGTCTTTTTTTACAGCCTGTTTGTTGGGCTGTTTTCTTCTTTTCATGGGGTTTTGTTGAATTTTCCTGGAGAATCATGGAGGTCTCAGCTGAGCCTGATGGACTCCCTTTCGTGTATATGCAAAAAAGTTTATTAATTGCCTTATGTATCTTTATGGCTCTCCAAAGTTTTTCAGAAATTTTAAAAAATATCTTGAGAATTAAAAATGGCTGAATTTATTCCCTTGTTGATGTTTGGAGTTATTTGCTTAGTTCTCTTGGCAGGCTTCCCTGTGGCATTTTCTTTAGCGGGCACTGCCCTTATTTTTGCTGGTATAGGGATTATTTCAGGAAATTTTGATTCTTCCTTGCTAGGAACTATACCCAACAGGCTGTTTGGGGATATGAACAATACAAATTTAGTGGCAGTACCCCTGTTTATTTTCATGGGAATACTGTTTGAGAAATCTAATCTAGCTGAAGATTTGTTGAGCAATATGGCAGATGTCTTGGGAGGCTTTAAGGGAAGTCTCGCCGTGTCTGTAATCATTATTGGGGCAATGATTGCTGCCAGCACAGGTATTGTTGGTGCAACTGTTATAGCCATGGGGCTTATTTCTTTGCCAATCATGCTTCAAAGAAATTACGATCAAAGCTTAGCCACTGGAACCATTTGTGCTACAGGCACTTTGGGCCAAATCATTCCTCCCTCTATTGCTTTAGTTCTCTTAGGAGATGTTCTGTCCGCGGCTTATCAACAATCCCAACTAACTCTTGGTATATTTTCAGCAAGGACTATTTCAGTGGGTGATTTATTTATGGGAGCATTAGTTCCTGGTCTCATTTTAGTTTTTGCTTACATTTCTTATGTTTTACTTAGAGCCTACATGCAGCCTGAAACTGCACCAGCACAAGAAGTTAAGATTGTGGGGAATAGAGCTAAGATAATTTTTACTGCATTACTTCCCCCTTTAGTTTTGATAGTGGCTGTTTTGGGATCCATATTGATGGGTATAGCAACACCAACCGAAGCTGCGGGCGTAGGAGCCTTGGGTGCCATGGGTCTGGCGCTCACTAAGGGCAGTTTAAATCGCGAGAACTTAACCGCGGCTGTGCAAAGCACCACTGAAATAACCTCTATGGTTTTCATGATCCTGCTGGGCTCTTCAATATTTTCTCTTGTTTTTAGGGGGTTTGGGGGTGATGAATTAGTTAACAGTATCTTTAATCAAATGCCTGGCGGGGTTTTCGGAGCCATGCTTATAGTGATGATTATAATTTTTCTTCTAGGGTTTATATTAGACTTTATTCAAATCACCTTCGTTGTCGTACCTATTGTAGGTCCAGTTTTGCTTGCAATGGGCATAGACCCGCTCTGGCTGGGAATTATGATAGCCATTAACCTGCAGACTTCCTTTTTGACACCCCCTTTCGGATTTGCTTTGTTTTATTTGAGAGGGGTTGCACCTGATAGCGTTTCTACAGGAGCAATATATAGGGGCGTTATCCCCTTTATCGTAATCCAGATTCTAGTTTTATTATGCCTAGCAATATTCCCTTCACTAGTCACAGCGCTGCCAAACGCTGTCTACGGAATTTAATTATTTTGCAATAGGCGAGCAACCTTATCTGCTCTATATGAGGACCTAACCATTGGCCCTGAAGCCACTTCTTTAAAGCCTATTTCATTAGCCATATTTTTGTAGTGAAGAAATTCTTCCGGATGGATATACCTTTCGACGGGCAAGTGATTAAGGGTGGGCCTTAAATATTGACCCAACGTTAAAATCTCCACGCCAACAGAGTAAGCATCCACCATGGTTGACTGAATCTCTTTTGTTGTTTCCCCCAAACCCAACATCAAGCTAGTTTTGGTTAAAACCTCGGGGCTAAGCTTCTTTGCCTTCTCTAACACATTAAGCGTTTGCTGATAGCCCGCCCTTGGGTCTCTGACTCTTACAGTTAACCTTTCAACGGTCTCTACATTCTGAGCAAAGACATCCAAGCTTGAAGAAAGCAAAATAGAAATAGATTTATTTTTTCCTTCAAAATCAGGAGTAAGTGCCTCTACCATAACTTTAGGACGGGCATCCTTTATGGCTTCTATTGTATTTGAATAGTGCTTTGCTCCTCCGTCTGCAAGATCATCCCTATTAACTGAAGTTAATACTGCATATTTGAGTGACATTTTTTTAATCGATTGAGCTACTTTGAAAGGTTCTTTTTTATCTAGCCTGCCCCTTGGATTCCCTGTGTCTACTGCACAAAATTTACAAGCCCTTGTACAAACATCACCTAAGAGCATGAAAGTAGCTGTTCCATGGCTCCAACATTCGTTGATATTTGGACACATTGCCTCTTCACAAACGGTGTTCAAGTGATTTTCTTTAACAATACTTTTAACTTCTTTGAATTTAGGTGTAAAGGAATGGTTGAGCCTAAGCCAATCCGGTTTCCTTGTAGGTAATATGTCCTTATTGTTATTGGGTTTAATACCATTTCTTATGGCTATAGTGCCATTATCTTTTATAGTCTTAATAGGAATAACCTGACTCATCTGCTCATAATTCCTTCAAATCTTTCCTTGGCAGTTTTTTCAAAATCTTTAATTGCCCTGTCTATTGAAACTTCTGCAAATTTATTCAGGTGAGTTACTTTTAAGCCTTCATTCCCACAAACATTGATGTTCTCAAAGGGACTCAAGTCCATATCAATGTTTATACTCAACCCATGATAAGAAAAGCCTCTTTTTATTTTTAAGCCCACAGAAGATATTTTTTTATCCTTAACATAGATTCCTGGATCTCCAGATTGCCTTGAAGAGGAAATATTGTATTTTTTTAAAAAATCAATTACCGAGGCTTCTAGTTCGTTTACAAACCTTTTTGGGCCCCAATTTTTTCTTCTTAGATTGATCAAAAAATAAGCTACGATTTGACCTGGGCCATGATAGGTTACCTCTCCTCCCCTGTCTGATCGGATAACCGGTATGTTGCTCTCAGTTAATAAGTGGTCTTCCGAAGCACCAAAACCCAGGGTGTAAACAGGGAAATGTTCTAGTAACCAAAGCTCATCTGGGTCTTCATTCCCTTTTGAAAGAATAACATTCTGCATAGAAGCCCAAGTTTTACGATAATCCTGTATGCCCAGCCTCCTTAACTTAAGATTCAATTTTTTACTCTTTAGTCTTCTAGGTCTCTCATTTCAATAAAGGCTTTTTCGGAAATCTCGTGGTATTCCATCACATCCTGTTTAAAGGTTTCGTAAGAGTTATAGATCTTTGTTGCCATTTCATCGCCTTCTATGAACTCTTTCATTACCTCTCTAGATATTTTTCTTAGCTCTACCAAAACATCATCTGGTAACTTTCTCAGCTCTACCCCGTGCACTTCAACCAGCTCTGTTAACGCCCTGTTGTTATTGGCTGTATATTCATCAAGCATTTCTTGGTTAACCGCCCTTGCTGCATATTTCACTATGGCCCTTAAGTCGTCAGGCAGAGATTCATAAGCTTCTTTATTTATAATTATCTCTAAAGTAGAGCCGCCTTCATGCCAACCCGGATAGTAATAATATTTTGCTACCTGATGAAACCCGAAGGTTAAATCGTTGAAGGGGCCAACCCACTCAGCTGCATCAACCACTCCCTGCTGTAATGCCAAAAAAATATCACTGCCTGGCAAGACCACAGTCTCCGCACCTGCTCGTGAGAAGATTTCACCAGCCAATCCTGGAATCCTCATTTTTAGCCCTTTAAGGTCTTGGATGGAATTAATTTCTTTATTAAACCATCCTGCCATTTGGACACCCGTATTTCCTCCTGCCAGAGGCATTAGATTAAAAGGAGCATAAGCTTCTTCCCAAAGCTCTTGGCCCCCTCCCCAATGAATCCAAGAATTAATCTCTTGTGCCGTTAAGCCAAAAGGAACGGCGGTGTAGAACTGAGAAGACTTTACCTTGCCTGTCCAGTAATAAGAAGCACCATGGCCCAACTCAACATTGCCCTGTGAAACTGCATCAAAAACACCCATTGCTGGAACCAGTTCGCCTGCGCCATAGACTTTTATCTTCATCCTGCCATTACTCATTTCGTCTACATATTTAGACAGGTTTTCAGCTGCTAAGCCCAAACCTGGATAATTCTTAGGCCATGTGGTGACCATATTCCACTTGTAGACTTTGTTTAGATCAATTTCTACATTCCCTTCCGAAGAAGTGACTGAATTGTCAGAACATCCCAGAAAAAGAAAAATGAGAAGGGTAGATAAAATTTTTTTCTTCATAAATTTCCTTACTTAAATTGGTCTTAATTTTGCGTAAGAAGCCATGAGCCACTTAGTTTCACTTGAATCAAAATTAACTTCTACTCTAGCATTAGCCCCTTGGCCTTCATAGTTAAGAATTACGCCCTCACCAAAAACTTCGTGAACCACCCTCTGTCCTAAGACCAAGTCCGTCTCCGGTATCTCTCCTTGAGCAACAATGCCTTTTGAGTTATATGATTTTCTGCCTATTGCACCACCTGTTCTTATTTCTTGAGTTAACTCAGGTGGTATTTCTCTCAAAAAACGTGAAGGTGGATTAAATGTTTCATTTCCATGTAAGTTTCTCATTTCTGCATAAATGATATAAAGCTTCTCCATGGCTCTAGTCATTCCTACGTAACAAAGTCTCCTTTCTTCTTCCAGCTGCCCCGGTTCTTCTATAGAGAGTCTATGAGGAAATAGATTTTCTTCAAAGCCAGTTACAAAGACCAGAGGAAACTCTAAACCCTTTGCTGAATGCAAGGTCATGAGTTGTATCGCTGACTCATGCTCTTCTGCTTGGTCTTCGCCAGCATCAAGTGCTGCGTGATCAATGAAAGCCTTTAAGATAGGAGTATCTTCTTCTTGATTATCTGATTTAAAATCACCCGCAGCGCTGACAAGCTCCTCTAAATTCTCTACTCGAGTTCTGCCCTTTTCTCCTGCCTCTTTTTTGTGGTATTCAATCAATCCGCTTCTCTGAATAATATGATCCACTGTTTCCTTTAACTCTAAGCCATCCACTTCTGCACTGAGACTCTCAAGGTCTCCCATGAACCCAGACAATGAGGCTTTAGCCCTTGCAGTCAGCTCATCAAATTCGACCAATTCTGAGCCGGCATTCCAAAGTGAACTATTTTTATCCCTCGCTTTTTTTCTGATAATTTCTAGTGTCTTGGCTCCGATTCCTCGTGGAGGTAAGTTAATTACTCTTTCAAAAGCAGCGTCATCTTGTCTCCCATAAACTAGGCGTATATAAGCCATCGCATTCTTAATTTCTGCTCGTTCGTAGAATCTCTGTCCCCCATAAATTCTGTATGGAAGCTCCTTTCTTAAAATAGCCTCTTCTAAAGCTCTCGACTGTGCATTAGATCTGTAAAGAATTGCAACCTCATCTAGGGCGTTACCTTGATCCATCCAAGATTGGATTGTTCCAACGACAAACCTCGCTTCGTCATCTTCGTTGTATGCAGAGTAGACTGAAATCTTTTCCCCTTCTTTTTGCTCAGTCCAAAGTTCTTTGCCCATTCTTGACTGATTATTCTCAATAACTGAGTTGGCTGCATCCAAGATTGTTTGTGTGGATCTATAATTCTGCTCCAATCGAACCACTTCCGTCTTAGTGAAATCTTTAGTAAACCTATCAATATTGTCACTTTTTGCTCCTCGCCAACCATAGATGGATTGATCGTCGTCGCCCACGGCTGTGTAGCTGCTGTCTTTTCCCTTCAATAATGACAATAATCGATACTGGACTTCATTGGTGTCTTGAAACTCATCCACAAGGATATGCTTAAAGCGTTTTTGATAATGAGAAAGCAATGACTCATTAGTGGATAATAGAATGAGAGACCTTAATAATAGCTCTCCAAAATCTACTAAGCTTTCTCTTTCACAGAGCTGTTCATATTCCTCATAAACCTTGGTCATTTGTTCAACAAAATAATCATCGGCAGACTCAGCTTGATTTGCCCTTCGGCACTCATCTTTTTCTTTATTGATATACCACTGAATTTGCCTAGCCGGCCACTTACCCTCATCAACACCCATGGATTTACAAACCCTCTTGATGACTCTGTACTGATCTTCACTGTCCAAAATTGCAAACTCCTTTCTAAGGCTTGCTTCTTCCCAATGTCTTCTCAAAAGCCTATGAGCGATGCCGTGAAAAGTCCCACACCAAAAATCTGCCATTTCTTGGCCCAACATAGATTCGATTCTGCCCTTCATTTCGTTAGCCGCCTTATTAGTAAAAGTTACTGTTAATAAAGAGTGAGGACTGTTGTCTAAGGCTTGTACTAGCCAGGCAACCCTGTGGGCGATAACTCTAGTTTTGCCAGATCCTGCGCCCGCTAAAACAAGAAGATGAGAGGACTCAGAAGTTACTGCGTTTCTTTGAGCTTCATTTAGATTATTTAAAATATCAGAGACATCCACAGTACTATTTTATATGGTTTGGCTTTAAAGAGGTTTTTAAAAAAGTTGAAAAAAAACGCATGAGAATTAACCCTCCTTAAGTTAAGATAAATGATAGAAAAACCCATGACTGATCCAAAAGAATTCTTTGATACTTACTGTGATTTTGTTACTAAGGTAACCAGTGATCCCAGCCTAGATATTGAGAGCCTGAAGGCCTCTTTAGAGGATATCCAAAACAACTCTGATATCGATGTCCCAAGATTAATGACAGCAGCTCTAGGCTTAAGCAGTGAGGGAGGTGAGTTTGTAGAAATTGTTAAAAAAATGTTCTTGCAAGGAAAGCCAGCTAATGAAGAAAATATATTTCATATGAAAAGGGAGCTGGGTGACATTATGTGGTACTGGGTTACGGCATGTATGGCACTTAAGTTAGATCCGGTTGAGGTTATATTGGAAAATCAAAAAAAGCTTGAAAGTAGATACGGTGAACAATTTACCATTAACCAAAGCGAAGTTAGGACTAAGGGCGACCTGTAGTTAATTATCAAACCCTCTTAGCTCTCAGTAGATAGGAAAAACCAAAAACTAAGTCTGATTATCTTTAGACCTCTAGTTTAAAGTTGGAAAGATTATTACAAGTCTCGTTAAACTCTGAAACGGTCTGGTCTATGATATCTTTAACAGACTTTACTTCATCTATAAGGCCCACTGACTGACCTGATAGTGCCGGAGCTGCATTCATGTCTCCCCCAAAATATAAGTCTTGGATATTTGACATGTCATTCATTTCCATCACCCCTGCCTCATGAATTTTTTTTGTAAAGTCAGTCCTTAAAGCTCTAATTACTGGTTTTGAAGTTTTATTCAAAATCCAAGTTCCCTGTATGGTTGAGTCAAGAATTTTGTTTTTAAAGTTATCGTGTACTGGGCTCTCTTTACTGGATACAAATCTTGTTCCCATTTGTATTCCCTCAGCGCCAGCAGCAAACACCGCAGCCATTCCAGTGCCGTCAACTATGCCCCCTGCAGCTATTATTGGTAAATCTAGTTCTTTCCTTATGGCCTGAATGAGTACCAAAAGACCAACCTCTTCGGGGTTTTTAAAACCTCCCCCTTCAGTTCCTTCAACCACCAATCCATCAACTCCGGCATTGGCTGCCTTTACAGCGCCCTGTACACTAGGAACGGCATGATAGACCGTTATGCCTGCGTATTTTAAGGTCTCTATGTATTTGGATGGATCTCCCGCTGAAGTGGTAACAAACTTAACTCCGTGAGAAACACAGAAATCTACCATGCTATCGTCTTGTAGAAAAAGCAGCGGTAAATTTACACCAAAGGGCTTGTCCGTTAGATCTGCCATTTTTTTTATTTCGGCTTTGCAATTTTCTACCTCTCCTGATGAAGTTTCTATCACGCCAAAGCCACCTGCATTTGATACTGCTGAGGCCAGTTTGCTTCGTGCAATCCAGCCCATAGGGGCTTGGATGATGGGGTATTTGGATCCAAGGTGTTGCAATACTCTATTCATTTTTAAATCCTTTAAATTGATTTGGTTTTAATTAACTCTTTATTTTTTTTCCTTTCTTTGCGTCTGGTCCTGTCATTAACCTTTCCTACTAATTGACCACATGCAGCCATGATGTCGTCTCCTCTTGTTGATCTTATGGTAACCACATAACCCTTTGATTGTAAGAATTCTTGGAATCTTTTAACCCTATTCCCCGAAGGCCTTTTGTAAGCAGAGTCAGAAAATGAATTAAAAGGAATTAGGTTTATTTTACAGGGAAAATCTTTAAGCAAGTCTGCAAGCTCAGTGGCTAACTCAAGCGAGTCATTAACTCTGTCTATAAGAATATATTCGAAAGTAGTTACTCGGCTGTCACTACATTGATCAACATAGTTTGTTACAGATTTTAAAAGCGTCTTTATGGGATATTTCTTGTTAACGGGCACTAATTCATCTCTTAATTTGTCATTCGGTGCATGCAAGGAAATGGTTAAGGATACGTCAGAAAGTTTTGATAACTTGTCTATTTGAGGAACTAAACCTGATGTGCTCAAAGTTACTCTTCTTTTAGATAGGCCGTAAGCATTATTGTCTAACATCAATTCCATTGCCTTTACCACTGGATCGAAGTTATGTAATGGCTCACCCATTCCCATCATCACTACGTTTGTAATATTTCTTTCTCCTCTCTTTCTGGAATTACCAAAAGAATTTTCAGCTATCCATAGCTGGCCAATAATTTCAGCCAAAGTCAGATTCCTAGAGAAGCCCTGTTTTCCTGTAGCACAAAAACTACAATCTATCGCACAGCCCACTTGAGAAGAAACACACAGAGTTGCTCTTTTGCCTTCAGGAATCAAAACCATTTCTATTAAATCGCCCTCTCCCACGCTAACCACCCATTTTCTTGTGCCATCCTTAGAGTCTCTTTCGTAAATTACTTCTGGTGCTCGAATTTCACATTTCTTGCTCAAACTTTCCCTTAGCTCTTTAGATAAATCCGTCATGTTAGAAATATCACTCACCCCCCTTTGATGCATCCACTTGATGATCTGTGTGGCCCTGTATTCTTTTTCTCCTAGATTTAAAAAGTATTCACTTAACTCATCTTTGGTTAAGCCCATAAGGTTTATTTTAGGAGCCATGATTTTTAGTTTAGAGGGCCTAGCTCATCAGCCACCCAACTGATAGACCAATTGTGACCAAGCCTTCTACCCCTATATGTTTCAGGCAGTCTAGTTACTTGGCTGTTTTCTAAATTTAGATTCTGAGGATCATTTTTTAATCTTTTAAAAGCAACATCTAAGTGGTGCTGAGTTTTCCATTGATAGAAAACAAGGTTATCAGGAATGAATTTAGGGGGAACGAAATCACAAGATCCCCTTGAAAAGGGAGTTCCAATAGGTCCAGCTATAGAATGAATTTCGGTAGATAGGCTGTGATTCCATCCTTCCACTAAAGAAGCCACCAAAACTCCGCCATAACTATGTCCAATAATGACTACTCTTTCTGCATCTGGAAGGCTCCTTACTGTCTTTTTTAACTGAAAGATAAGTTTTTTTGCAGAACTCGAATAACACTTACTGTCATCCCATCTATAAAAGAATGTAGCGCTATTTTCAGTGTCTAGAGTTTGTAAGGGATATATCCACTCATAGCCCCCACTTCGGCTTCCATGAACCGATATTAACAAGATCTTCTCTTTACCATTAAACTTTTCAAGTGGATTTAGCCCAAAATCCAAAACAGCCAACCTTTCTCCAGATTGTTTATATCCTTTGCCGGGGTCTAGGCTTTCTAGCCAAGGATAGTCTACTTTTTGATCCGCAGAAATGAGCGAAGTAAAAAAGAGTAGTGTAAAAATAATATAATTCAATTTTCCTCTAACCCCGGTCTTCTTCTGTGTTTTCTTTGATCTCTTCAAGCAATTCAATCATTTGCTCAAACTTAACCTGTTCATCATGGTGTTGTTGGAGGTGTTTTATCCTAATATCTTCTCCCTCGGGATATAACCACGAACCTAACACTGCAATTGCAATAAACAAAATAAAAGAAGCCATTGAAATTGCTATTATCCAAAGCGGAATCCTGATGTCTTTTGTGTTTAAAAGTGTTTCTTTTTCCATGAAATGAGCATAAAGAAGGTATGAAAAAAATCAATCCCCTATAAGCTTTTCTTTGTTTGTTAGGTTAACTAATTTTTCTTTCAGTTCTAAAAAATAAGAAAAAGCACCAGGTTGCAAAGGCAGTTAAAAGATGCCAAATGGCATGTGGCTGAATCCAGGAGTCAGGATTACAGAAAGATTCAGTGAATAGCGATGGGTTGTATGGCTGGCCTTGGAGCCAGATAGCAAAGGCAGTCATGTAAGTCGCCATGCCCAAGAAAAACCAAGGCGAATAAACCCTAGCAATCCGAGGCGCTTTAGTGGAAAAAATCGCCGGTACCCAAAAAAGGACAATCCACCAGTATTCCCCTGGGTTCATAAATATTTCAACAGGGCTAATTCCAAAAACTGCAGCAACCATAAATCCTACCAGCCCAGACGCCCACCTAAACATGGGTGACCAAAACCTATAGAGAGCTTCAGAAATAACCCAAAGACCTATTGATAAACCAAATAAGTCCAGACCTATCCCCAGCCTTCCCCCTAAAAACCATCTAGCAACTGCATAAATAAAAACTATAGAAAAATAAACTTGGAGAAATCTATTAGAACTCCACCTGCCCATCTCTTTAAGGTTGTAGAGCCAAGGAAATATTATGAACATAACCATGCTGAGATTGTCTGCCCAACCTCCCCATTCGGTATGTGTTCCATGCATTAACATAGAGCCTGGACCAAGGTAAATGACGGCACTTGCATAAAGGACACTAAGTCTGTTTAAACCAATAAATGTGTTTCTTTCTTTAGAATCCCTTTCATCTGCGGTCAAGGTCTTAAGAATTAAAAGACCTACCACCATAAAGCCTAAGTTGCTTAGGGCGTTTGAAGGTTCTCTAAATATACCTCCGCTGACTCTTTCGCACCAACCCGATATAGAGCCTATTGGCTCTTGTCCTGATTCAAAGTAAAAGAGAGATCCTGTCAAGCCCAACAAAATATAAACTAGCAGGTAAGCTATGCTTATGCCTAAAGCAATCGGATAAGCTTTTTGCACTAAATTAACTCTGCAGACTGTGCAATGCGCACAATTTATTTCCTGAAGGATCCCTTAAATAAGCTAAATACAATTTCATTCCCATTCCTTCTCGCACTCCAGGAGGATCCTCACAGGTTGTTCCGCCATGACTTATACCTGCTTCATGCCATTTATCTGCCATCTCTGGGTCCTTGGCCCTGAAAGCAGTTGTACTTCCATTTCCGTGGGTTGCCAGATTGTCATCTATGGGTTCAGAGATTAGAAACATATTGCCATCAAGCATATACAAATACCTTTTATGTCCTGTAGGAAGCACAGAGAGAATTCCTGGTTCGCAGCCCAACACCCCCAAAACCTTGTCATAAAAAAGCTTGGACTCTTCTATGTCGTTGGCTCCTAACATTATGTGACTAAACATTTTTTCTCCTTATTAGTTTTACTAAATTTTTTTCTTTAAGAGTTTTTCCAATTAGGGTTTCTCTTAGTCAAAAAGGCATCAATGCCTTCTCTTGCGTCTTCAGCTTTTAGGTTCTTTATCATTCTTTCAGTAGCATATTCATAGGCCTCTTCAAGATCCATGTCCAGTTGCTTATAAAAAGTTTCTTTGCCCATCTTTAATACATAAGAAGATTTTGAACAAATAGCCCTGGCCACTTCCATCACTTTCTCGTGGAGCTCCTCGGGTCCAAATACATCGTTAATTAAGCCAAACCTTTTAGCTTCAGTTGCATCTACCAAATCCCCAAGAAGAAGCATTTCCATTGAATGTTTTTTTGCTATAGCCCTAGAGACAGGAACTAGGGGTGTATGACAAAACAACCCGATATTCACTCCAGGCGTCGCAAATCTAGTATCACTGTCAGCGTATGCCAAATCACAAGACGCAACCAATTGACATCCTGCTGCCGTGGCAACGCCATGTACCTCAGCAATAACAGGCTTACTTAGGTTAGATAAAAAAGTCATCACTTCTTTACAGCTATTTAAAAGGTTTCTATAAAAATCATCGTTTTGATTTTCCTGAACCTCTTTGAGGTTATGGCCGGCACTAAAGCCTCTCCCAACTCCTTTCAGCACCAATACCTTGGTTGTGTCATCTTGATCAGATTCTTTTAAGACAGCAAATAATTCCTTGAGTAAATTTTCAGATAAAGAGTTAAATGAGCCCTCATCATTTAAGCTGATTAATGAAACCTCTTCTTCTTTTTGAAGAGTAACTAGGGCATTGCTCTGATCATTCATTTCTATTTGATTATACCTCCTATACCATTGAAAATGTGTTGGTGAAGAATTACTCCTCACACGTAGGAATCATAGGCGGAGGAATTGCAGGCCTTACTGTCGGTTGTGCTTTAAGGTTGCAAGGAATCAATACTATTGTCTTTGAAAGAGCTGATGAAGTTAGTGAATATGGCGCAGGTATATCTATTTCTCCTAATGCCCTAAGACCTCTTCATAAATTAGGCATAAAAGATGGTTTTGTTGATAGTTCTTTTGTTCCCGAGAAGGCTGTCATGCATTACCGGGGTAAAGAAATTAGGAGCCTCAAAACTCAAGTGGTGACTTCGAGTAGACAAAAATTAATTGAGGACATTCATCAAAGGTATGTTGGACTGGGCGGAGAGATTCTCTTTGGGCATGAATATAAAAGCTTAGATGCCAATTCTTGTGAAATATCATTTACAAATAATGAGGTCTACAAGGTATCTCATGTTCTGGCGTGTGATGGAATTAAATCTTCCGCTAGACAAAATCACTTTCCTTCTTCAGGAGTTCCTACTTATAGTGGATATAGTGCTTGGAGAGGGATAGGCCTTTCAGAGATAAAGGATATTCAATTTCACTTTGGTCCTGGAACCCACATAGTTAATTACCCTATAGATCAAGAAGGAAGAACTAGCTTCGTAGGGGTTGTAAAAACAAATGAAGCAACAGAAGACTCGTGGAAAATAAAAGGCTCTAAAGAAGCTTTTTTAGAGGATTTTAAGTTTTACGACGAAGAAATATTCTCTATGGTTAGCTCTAGTGAAGATATTTATAAATGGGGCATCTATATAAGGCCCTCTTTAAATTCAATGTGTTCAAAAAACATTACTTTACTCGGAGATGCAGCTCATCCCATGGTGCCTTTCTTAGGTCAAGGCGGCTGCATGGCTATTGAAGACGCCTACACCTTTGGTATTTTATCCGGGGAGTTGGATTGTGATTTCAATAAAGTACAACCCCTTTATGAAAAGATCAGGCTTCAGAGAAATAACAGGATTCAATCTGCCTCTATGTTGCAGGGCAAGCTTAATCATATAAAAAACCCAATAGCTGCATTTACTAGAAACCTATTAATGAGCCATACACCCTTGTTGGCTATGAGAACTGAGAAGATCTGGAATTACAATGTAGATGAAGGGATCTCGAAGGCCTTAAGTTGAAGCCCCTCTCCTTTTTATTTAAACTCATTTTTTCCATCAAAATAAACTGTATTTTTTATTTCAGGTGGTTCCTCTACACATTTTAGATTAATGCTGTATGAGTCGGGATGTGAACGAGGTTGGTAAAAGCTTTTTATTCCACATTTTTTACAAAATAAATGCTTTGCTTTTTTAACACCAAAGGAGTATTCGGCAATAAATTCATTGCCTTCCATAATTTTGAAGCCATCGTGCTTGATAAAAAGGTGCTCATAATCATGCATTTTGCATATGGAGCAGTTACATTTCCAAATTTCGACGGACTCATTTGAATTAAATTTGAATTTTATTGCTCCACAATGACATCCGCCGAAGTACTCTTTCATGGTTCTTGGTACCAACCCTTAAAGGTAAAATATTTCCTCTTTAATAATTTATTATAAATAATTGCAAACAGAACTATAAAAGACGCTCCCACCGCAACCGGCATTAGTATAAAACCTATCCCTTTTGCACCAAGAACAGCAATAATAGGGTTGGCCCCAGCAGGCGGATGAACAGTCTTGGTTGTCATCATTAAGAATATTGCCAATCCAACAGCCAAACCTACACTGAGAAATGAAAAACCTAATACTGAGTAAACAAAGACTCCCGCTAAGGCAGACAATATATGACCAAATAAAACATTCTTTGGATGAGCTAAGGGGCTTTCATGGGCTGCCATAACTAAAACCATGCTTGCCCCAAATGGCGGTATTAACCATAAATTGCCTTCTTCGAAAGAATTAAGATATGCAAGCGCAGAAATGCATAAAAATGCTCCAAAAGCAGAAATAATGTTATTTTTCATACGAATATTTATTAGGAGCAGAGATCTAACTGCACCTCTTTGTCTTTTTGAAAATATCTTCTGAAATCTTAAAGTGACAGAAAATATTTGCATAATTTTGGCCATTGAACGGTATTGGTCGACCGTGCTTTAATCTTGCCCCTTCATAAAACAAGACTTCTCCGGGGTCTAGGTATATATGGTGCTTTTGATACTGATGATCATCAATTACTAAAGGCCAATCTGAATCAACTTCTTGGTCAACATTAATGATCGCGCTGACTTTGTGAGTTTGTTCCCTGTCTCTATGTTCTTTAAGGACAGCGTCCCTACCATAAATTCTGATTCCATAGACAAATGTTGGTTCAAGCTGAGTATTTGACCATTCTTCTAATACAGGCTTTAAGCTCATATGAATTTCTTTTTTTAGATTCTCGCTTAAATTAACTAACCTGCTTGCTGGCTGCTTGTCTTGGCTGGTATGAATAAAGCCTTCTATTATTTCAACTTCTGAGTTTTTTTTATTTTCTTCGTAAAATGCTTTAATTTTTGCAAACAGTTTTGCGTTCAGTTTTTCTTTTTTAAAGCCAACAGGTGTATATTTTGGAATGTTGTCTATATCGACCTTGGGTTGATAGCCCATCTGTCTTTCAACATCAGAAGGGTCAAACCCCTCATCTATTAGAATCTCATATATTCCCTCTTTTTCGCTACCCCGAGAGATATTTAAATTGATCCAATCGATCCATTCTTTATTCAGTTCTTTATTCATTGTTTTGGAACAGTGATTTACTCTTCCTTGTAACTCTCTTCTAGAATTCCTTTTTCTTTTAAAGTCTTTGTTAACTTTTCCAGACGAACTAGTGCGATAACCCCGATCATTCCAAAAATAAAACCCATTACTGCTAATCCATCCAAAATTCTCTCCTTATTAAATAACTGTTTCCTTAAAAGATTATATAACATTTTATAATGTAACCTTTACTTCCCATTTATAGTGTGATAAGTTTACGTTACATATTAAATTTTAGGGATATTTTATGGAACTATTAATACCACTTTTTGGGATCTCTGTTGGAATCATTGTTCCGCTGGCAGTCTTCTACTGGCAGTATCATGAAACCAAACATAAAAATGAAACGATCATAGAGATATCTAAGAACATAGATGACCCATCCAAACTAGAAGACTTATTGGGCATGCTAGATGAAAGAAAAAAAGAACCTATTGACTATCGTAGAGGAGGAATAATAACGATTTTTGTGGGTATTGGTATCTGCCTTCTTGGTTATGCTGCGATGGGATCTTTCTTTGTGGGCGTTGGATATTTGGTAGGCGCAATAGGTGTAGGCACCATGGTAGCTGGATATTTTTATCCAAATACGAGCGAAGAACTAACAAATGCTGTTGAAGATTACGAAAAGAAATAGTTTTGGGTAAGAACCATA
>Ga0209019_1000084_pt1 | contig 39616 bp, 39 predicted proteins | sample METZYME_3_300m_FD_187549 | JGI IMG/M metagenome (GOLD analysis project Ga0209019, IMG submission 187549) | Marine microbial communities from oxygen minimum zone in mesopelagic equatorial Pacific - METZYME_3_300m (SPAdes) (version 2) | ecosystem: Environmental > Aquatic > Marine > Oceanic... | reverse complement strand
CACACCGAAACATCTTAAGTTTCTCCAATGATTGATGCCCTCCAAATGTCACCCTGAGTGAACCGAAGGGTCTGCCAAAGTCCTAATTGGCAGATTCTTCATCGGCCTCCGGCACTACTCAGAATGACAGTAGGAGCGCAAGGACTTAAAGCTGGGAAAGAGTCATTACTCCAGTATCACAACCGCTTCTACCTCAACGTCCAGGCCCGGCTCGGCCAAGGCGCTTATCTCGATCAGGGAGTTGGCCGGGTATTGCTCCTGAAAATGCGTGGCGAATAACTCTTCCAGCCTGTCCGAGTCCAACTGATAATCTGCGATGCTGGTCACGAAGCAGGTTATCTTTGCGAAGCTGCCGGGGCCGGCGCCTTCCGCCGCAGCCACGGCCACCAGCCGGCCCAGGGTAACATCAAGCTGCTCCAGCATGGACTTTCCCTGGGAATTGGTTCCCCGGGCGGTGCACCCGGAAATAAACATCATGTTGCCGGCAATCACGGACCGGCTGTATGTGGGGCCCGCAGGGGCTATGTCTGGATACTGCTTTCTTACCAGCGGCATCATTCAACTCCTATGTTCATGTATCACGATTTCGAGACGATTCTAATCAAATCTCCAGACTGAGTTACCTGCGGTCTAGCACGACGCACCTGTAGCTACTATAATTCTGGTGTACTCGCAGGCGGGTGTAGCTCAGTGGTAGAGCTCCAGCCTTCCAAGCTGGCCATGTGGGTTCGATTCCCATCACCCGCTCCACCCCGCAAGATAACAGAGGCCCTTTCCGAGTGACCAGGAAGGGCCTCTGTTTCGTTCATTGATCATTCAGTGGGATCAACTCGCCAGCAAGCTCCTGGCTGCCTCACGGACCTTTTCCCCATCCAGGGCGACTTCATATTTTCCGTCGTCCATCTTCCGGAAAGCGTCGTCGTTGTTGAAGGTCTTCAGTAACTCAGCCACAGCGCCTTCGCGTCGGTCATCGGGAATCTCGACAGGCTGGTCGGACTCGCCAAGGTGGCGGTTGATCTCATAAGCGACGATCTCTGCTTCCACATACCGCTGCTGGATGAGACTGATCTCACCGGTATGCTTGCCCAGGTAGCACCCGCCGAATTGCATCGACTCGCTATTACGCCCTTCAAAGTCGCCCTCGCTGCGGTACTTGGGCTCCAACTCATTAGCGTCCAAGTACTCCCTGATATCTTGGTCTTCCGGATCGGGATTCTCCAAGTTGGCGATCAATATGACGGTATGCATGAAGAAACCGGCCGGCTCTATTTTGATGATCAAATAGTCACCTCCGAAAACATCGCTCCAGCGGCTATTGCCCGACCGCCTTTAAGATGCGGTCCAGGTGGGCATCGCTCTGCTCCAGCGTCTTGTCATCGATGCCGTTCATGACCTCGATCACGGCGTCGTTGAAGGGAGTGGGGACGGCCATCTCGCGGCCCTTCTGGGCAACCAGGCCGTTCATCAGATTGATTTCGGAGCGGCGTCCCTTGTACACGTCTTGGGCCATCGATGCCAGCCAGTTGACCCGGCCGCCGTGGGCGGACATGAAGCCGTCCAACTCCTCAAACACGTCTCCCTTATCGGCGTCGGCCCACGTCGCGGCGGGCACACCCTGGATAGCAACAACGTTCAAGCCCATGGCTAAGCCGACCTTGGCGGCTTCCTTGGCCAAATTTATGCGGATCATCCGGCAACGAGGGTCTTCTGCCATTTGCTGGGAACCCAGCCCCGTGGAGGCGGACAGGCCGTTACCCATGGAGTTCTGGGAGAGCTTGGCCCAGCGCTCACCCCAAAGGTTGTCTGAGGCGTAGGCGCCGTCGATATTGTCCAGCAACACGGCGACTTTCTCGGCCCGCGGCGAGATGCGCCCGTCCTGCTCACCCACTCGAAATACTGTGTGGCCCGAGTCCCGTCCCACCGCGCCACCTCGGGTAACCAACGCCGGCTCCCAAAGCGCGACTTCGATATGGGAGGCGATGCAGCCTAGCTGCCGGTTGGGCCCGACGATCTCGCCCATGGGAACATCGTTCCAACAGTTCTGGAGGGAGACGAAGAAGCCATCTTCACGAACGTAACGCTTGATGAAATGAGTGGCCCATTCGGTGTCGTAAGACTTAACTGATATAAAAACCCAGTCGAAAGGGACCGAGATGTTCTGGGCTTCTGTCAGGTGCATGGCCTTCACCGGCACGGTGAACGGGCCCTGACTGCCGGTAACGTGGAGACCGTCTGCCCGCATCTTCTCAACGTGCTCCGGCCACATGTCCACAAAGGTCACGTCTTCGCCAATCTTGCTCAAGAAGGCCCCAACATAGCTCCCTAGGGCTCCCGCGCCCATGATCCCGATCTTGTCGCCCATGTTACCTCTCCTAGGTGTTGGCGCTCCGGTGCCTTATAAGTGGCCCAAGTGCGCCAGCCTTACGTTGTAGATATGGCCCAGGTCTTGAATCTCAGCAATCACCTCAGGCGGGACTGGGTCGTCCAGCCCGATCACCATCATGGCCCGGCCTCTGAGAGCCAGGCGGCCAACTTCCATGAAGCTGATGTTGATGTTGTGGCGGCCGGCAATCATTCCTACCGCTCCGATCGAGCCCGGCTGGTCTTGGTTGTCCACGAACAGCATGTAGGGAGTCGTAGGCACGATATCCAGCCAGTAGTCGTCGATCTTCACGATATGCGGCTCGTTCCGTAGGGATGTTCCCGCCAAGGTGATCTTTCCCTCGGTGGTCTCGATGGTTGCGCTGACGAGGCTGGAATATTCTTGAGCCGAGGTGTTGTGTTGCTCAGTAATGTTCAGGCCGCGTTCCCTGGCCAGCACCGGCGCGTTAATCAGGTTCACTTGACCCGTAGTGATCGGCTCCATCAACCCGGCCAGAACGGCGGCCTGCAGAGAACGGGTGTCATGTTCGGCAATCTCGCCTTCGTAGCTGATGGTTATGCCCAAGAATTGGCCGTCGGCCAGGTGAGTCAACAGCTTCCCGACCGTCGTGGCCACGGGAACGTAAGGGGCCAAGACTACATGGACTTCAGGGGCAACGAACGGAGCGTTAACCGTGTTCCGTGCCGGTTCGCCGTTCAATACCGCCAGCACCTGTTCCGAGGCTTCGATGGCCACTTCCCGCTGGGCCTCTTCGGTAGACGCACCCAGATGGGGTGTTACCACCACCTTGGGGTGTCCGACCAGTTCCGTGTTCTGCGGCGGCTCCTGGGCGAACACGTCCAGCGCTACCCCGCCCAATTGGCCCGATTCCAATCCGTTCAAGATTGCTTGTTCGTTCACCAACTCACCGCGGGCCACGTTTATCAACCTGGCGCCGAACTTGAGCAGGGCCACCTGGTCTGCGCCGATCATATTCCGCGTGCCGTCGGTCAGCGGAGTGTGCAGGGTGATGAAATCAGCCTGCGCCAGTAACTCTTCTAATGAAAGTAGGTCAATGCCCATTCGCTTGGCATAATCGGGGGACACGAACGGGTCGTACCCCACCAGTTTCATATCAAAACTCTGAGCGCGCCGGGCCACTTCTGAGCCCACACGACCTAACCCGCAGATGCCCAAGGTCTTGTTTCGGACCTCAACGCCCATGAAGGTGCTGCGCTTCCACTCGCCGGACTTCAATGATTGATGGGCCGAAGGCACGTTTCTAGACAGGGCCAGCATCAGGGCCATGGTGTGTTCAGCGGCAGCCACAGTATTGCCCGTGGGGGCATTAACAACGGCGATGCCGGCGCTGGTGGCGGCCTCCAGGTCGATGTTGTCGACACCGATCCCGGCGCGGCCGACAACCTTCAACAACTTGGCTGTCTCGATGACCTCTTTGGTCACCTTGGTCTCGCTACGGACCACCAGGCCGTCATACTCGCCGATGATGGCCATTAGTTCCAGGGGTTTCATACCCGTCTTCACATCAACCTCGGCACGGGATTTAAGCAGTTCAACGCCCTCCGCGCCGATGGGATCCGCAACCAGAATTTTGGGCATGGAAATCTTCCTGTTGCTAAGTGGGAATTAAAACGCCGCCGTGCTCGTACCAATCTGCATTCCAAGCCTGGAATAACAGGGGATAAACTATAGCACAATCAGAATGTGACAGCGGTAGATGAATGCTTCACGGCAACCTTGACCACGATGCCTGTACAGGCTAGGATAGGCGTTCACCGGCGTCCGTCGAATTGACGATACTGCTACCCTGATTACATGCAACGAACCGACCCCGCCACCATAGGCATAGTTCGGCGCTACAACGAATCTTTCAACCAAGGCGAAGTTGATGGTGTGATGGCCGTCATGACCGGCGACCGCGTGGTAGAGACGCCCATTCCTCCGCCCGACCAATCTAGGTTCCAGGGTCAAGAAGCGGTCCCGGCCTTGTGGCAGGATTTCTTCCGGTCTACGTCCAGCATCGCGTTCGCCACCGAAGACATGTTCGCCAGCGGCGACCGGTGCCTGGTTCCGTGGCTGTTCACCCGGGTCGGCCAAGACGGCCAGTCGGGCCGAGTCCGCAGCGTCGATTATTCAAAGTAAGAAACGACAAAGTAGCCGAGAAACTGGTGTATTTGAAGGGCTGAGCATCCACTCACCCTCATACGACAAAAGCTCAAGATTCCGGAGGTTATGACATGTTCTTGATGCGGTTCACCGAACGAGCCTACACGGCCTATACCGAGGAAGCCGTGAGAAACAGCCCCAACGAAGCGGTACGGCTGACCTTCTCCAACAGCAATTTCGACCCCAAGGTCGGCGCCCGTCAGTACAACGAGTACCTGGACGAATACGAATACTGCGAGGAGGCTGGCTTCGATGGGCTTATGCTCAACGAGCACCATAATACCCCCACCTGCCTGGGCGCAACCATGAATCTGGAAGCGGCGATCCTGGCCCGCAACACGAAAAAGCCCAAGATTGTGTTGATGGGCAACCCATTGCCAACCTTTGAGAACCCCCTGCGCATAGCCGAAGAGATAGCGGAGATCGACATGATCTCCAACGGTCGGGTGGTTTCTGGATTCGTTCGCGGCACCGGCGTTGAGAGTCTGGCCGCCAACATCAACCCACTCCATAACCGCGAGCGGTTTGAGGAAGCCCACGATCTGATAATCAAGACTTGGACCACTCCCGGCCCTTTCCGGTGGGAGGGCAAACACTACCATTTCAGGGTGGTCAATCCCTTCCAGACCCCGTTACAGAAACCTCATCCACCGGTGTGGATTCCTGGCCTGGGCAGCCCGCAGACCCTGGTCTGGGCCGCCGAGCGAGGCTACCCCTACATCTACCTGGAGACCGACCCCCAGGGCACCCAGGACATGATTTCCATCTATACCGAAACGGCCCGTGAGAACGGCTACGAGCCTGGCCCCGAGAATTTCGGCTACCTCTGCCGCATCCACGTACAAGACACTGACGAGAAAGCCTACGAATCAGCCAAGGGTTTCTTGACCGGCAACGTTGGCGTGGGCCGCGTCCCGATGCCCAAGGACTACATGCTGCCCGTGGGCTACAGCGGCAACCGCGACGACCCGGCGCGGGCCAGATACCAGGGCCGCATCCGCAAGGACCAATTCTTGGGACTGGGCCTGGAAACGGCGTCCTACGATGAGATTCTGGACTCCAACCGCTGGATCGTGGGTAGCCCGGAGACCGTCATCAGGAAGCTACGCGAGACCCTGTCGGTCATCCGCCCCGGCATCCTGGGCGTCTGGACCAACGACGGCGACACGACGCATGCCGACACCATGCGCTGCCTGGAACTTATGGGCCAAGAAGTGCTCCCAGCGATACGTGAGATCGGAGCGGAGCTGGAGCTAACCGACCCATTCCAGAAAGCCGCGGCGGCGACGGCCTAGGGGCCATCGAAGCTGACAGCTATAAGCACTCAGCTTTTGGGTTGGTTACGTAGGTACATCGTCTAAAGTTCCATTGAAAATAGACGGTCGGGCAAAGCCCGGCTTTAGGCTGGAAGCTACCAGCCTCCAAAGGAGAAAAAATGGTTGCCTTTACCGAAGAGATGGTGGACGTTGGTGGAGCCAAGGTCCACACCCTGAAGGGTGGATCAGGCGAGCCACTATTGCTGCTCCACGGCGCCGGTGGGAACAACGGCTGGCTGCGCTTCGCAGACGCCCTAGCCGAGAAGTACACGGTCTACTACCCATCCCACCCCGGCTATGGCAAGTCGAATCGGCCCGACTGGCTGGAAACCATCCCAGACATGGCCTGTTTCTACACCTGGTATCTGGAAACCCTCGGGCTGGAGGGCATCCGGGCCATCGGGTTCTCCATGGGCGGGTGGATCGCATCTGAGATTGCAGCCATGTGCAACCACTCGTTCAGCAAGCTGATGTTAGTGGACGCCGTTGGCATCAAGCCCAACGATTCGGAGATCACCGACATCTTTATCATCAGCCCGGCCCAAGTACAGGACCTGCTATACCATGACCCCAGCCAAGCGCCCGAATACCAAGCGCTCTATGGGACTGAACCCACACCCGAACAGGTCAATCAGGCGGAGTCCAACCGCGAGATGGCCGTGAGACTCTGCTGGAAGCCGTACATGCACGACCCGCGGTTGACCAGTCTGCTGCAACGAGTCAAGATTCCCACCCGAATGGTCTGGGGACGGAACGACCAGATCGTTCCCTTGGAATGCGGTGAACTCTTCAAGAAGGCGATCAACGGCTCCGACCTGGTGGTCATCGACAACTGCGGTCACTCCCCACAGGTCGAAAAACCTGAGGAGTTCACCAAGGCCGCCCTGGAATTCTTAGCCTAACTAAGCCATCAGCCATCAGCTGTCACCTGTCAGCTTTCTCCAAAGGAGAAACTTGTGAGCCTAGACGTTTATTATTTCACCGAGATGCCCTACCACTACATCGACGATGAGTTGGCAGAGCAATGGCCGTCCCTGCGGCTGACCTTCCCCAATAGCTACTTCGACCCCAACAAGGCCACCGACCTTTTCAAGCGGTACCTGGACGAGTTCCAGTATGCCGAGGAGGTGGGCTTCCAGGGGCTGATGATCAATGAGCACCACAACACTCCGTCATGCATGGACGTTGAGGTGAACATCACCGGAGGCATCCTGGCCCGCCTAACGTCAAAAGCGAAGATATTGATGTTGGGGAATATGCTACCCACGTCGGACAACCCGCCAAGACTAGCCGAAGAGATCGCCATGTTGGACGTCATCTCCGGCGGCCGCATCGTCTCTGGGTTCGTCCGCGGGATCGGAGTGGAGAGTTGGGCCAACAACACCAACCCGGTCCACAACCGGGAGCGGTTCGAGGAGTGCCACGACCTAATCATCAAAACCTGGACAACGCCCGGACCCTTCCGCTGGGAGGGCAAGCACTACCAGTACCGGGCGGTGAACCCGTGGATGGTGCCAGTGCAGAAACCCCATCCCCCGGCTTGGGTCCCGGGGACCGGCAGCCCTGAGACTGTCGAGTGGGCGGTCAAGCACCGTTACACCTATGCCGCGTTCTTGACTGAGCTTACCAGGGCCAAACAATTATTCGGCAGCTACCGGGAACAAGCCGCCGAAGCCGGTTGGGAGGCGGGACCGGATAAGTTCGCGTTCATGATCTGCGCGCACGTCAACGAGACGGACGAGAAAGCTCAGGAATCAGGCAAAGCCTTCATGTGGCGTATGGGCCATCCCCTCAAGGGACCCAGGGAATACTGGGCACCGCCGGGATACTTCTCCCAGGCCGGTGTCGCCGCCAATGCAGCACGCCGGCAGCGTCCGATGAACGAGATGTCCTACGAGGAGCTACAGGAGCACAATCACCTGGTGGTGGGCAGCCCAGAGACAGTCATCAAGAAGCTGCGCCACATCAAAGAAGAACTAGGCATCGGCTCGCTGCTCCTAGAAACCCAGGGCGGCCCGCTGTCCCACGAAGACACCATGCGTTCAATAAAGTTGATGGGCGAGGAAGTGATTCCGGCGCTACAGGACTAGCAAGAACCTAATGTCCCTTCCCCCTCGCATGGGGGAAGGTTAGGATGGGGGCGCTTAACCCGCATCAACCAACCTCCGAACCCCTAACCTAGAACAAACAAGGCACGCCCATCTCGCCACAAGTGTCACGTATCCAGTCGGCTACGTCCGGATGGAGTGGGATACCCTCTTCGCGGCGGACTTCTTCCACCTCGGCTTCAGGCTGGCCGGCCACCAGCACGCGGTCATGTCCCGGCGCCGGCTTGGTGGTCTTCATCATGGTCAACCACTCGTCCATCTCAACTTTGAACGGGCCTACGTCGGTGAACGCCTCAATGCTGTAGGCCGCGACCATATGGCCGAAGTTGGGCCTGCCAGGCACGGCGCCGTAACCAAACCCGGTCAATACTCCGGCCAGAATGTCCACCATGCAGGAGAAGCCGTAGCCTTTGTGGGAGCCCAATTCACGGTTGCTACCAAGAGGGACCAACGTGACCTTCTCCGGGGCTTCTGACTCCTCCATGATTGGATTGCCGTCTTCGCCGGCCAGCCAGCCGCCGGGGATGGGCGACCCCAGACGCGCCGCGATGCGTATCTTGTTCACGGCCACAGAGCTAGTGGCCGCGTCGAACACGAAGGGCGGTTCGTTTAAGGCCGGCACCGCGATGGCGATGGGGTTGGTGCCCAGCCTCGGCTCGGCGCCAAAGGTGGGCAGTACCGAGGGCGGGCAACTGGTCATGCAGATGCCGATCATGTCATGCTCTAAGGCCATCATGGCGTGATAGGACGCCATGCCCAGGTGCCGGGCGTTGCCGATGGTCACCATGCCCAGACCCACATTCTTGGCCTTTTGAATAGCGATGTCCATGGCTTTTGGTGTGATGATCGTCCCCAGGCCACGGTCCGAATCGATGGTCGCCGTGCTGGGAGTCTCCCGGACCACCTTCCAATTGGGCCTCGGGTTGATAGACCCCTCTTGGTACCCGGTGATGTAGCTCTTCAGCATGTTGGACACGCCGTGGGAGTCCACCCCCCGAAGGTCCGCAAGAACTTGCACGTCGGCGGCCAGCAGGGAATCTTCAGGCGACACCCCCAGCTTTTCGAAGATCCCGGCCACAGTATTTCTCAGGTCGTCTCCCTGGACGAATTCGGCGTCGTCGTGGCTAACCTTGAACTGCTCTAGCAATTTATATCTCCTCGGCTGGGCGGCGATTGCGAGCTGGTCGCTCTCCCGAGCCTGCTTGCCTGCGTGATTATTTTCGTCGAAAGTATAGCATTCGGCTTACGCTCCTCGACTCGCCTTGGCCTCAGGCGGTCACGTTGCTATAATCCCGCCATCCCGGGCAACTCCACATCCTCGATCTTCCCCCTTAGGTGCCGAATGACCGACCCCAAAGACCAGGCCCTCGACTTCCTCTCCCGGCTGGGCAGCAACCCGGCAACAGCCTTCTGGGAAGATGGCGTGGCCGCAACGGTCAAGGCCATCCTGACTGAGATTGGTCTTGGGTACCAGCAGGACGACTTTGGGAACATCATCGCCAAGGTTGCCGGCACGGATTCCACCGCCAACCAGCTGGCCATCGTCGCCCACATGGACCATCCCGGTTTTGAGATAACCGCCAGCCACCCGGACGGGTACATCGCCACAGCAATGGGCGGAGTGCCTCCTTCCAGCTTCGAGGCCAGCGTTCCGGTCCAGGTCCTGCTCCCTGACGGCACCAGGATCAGCGGCACAACCGCGGGGAAGCATGGCGACGATAAAGACCGCCAATTGGTGATTAAGCTTGACCAACCACAGGACCTGGAACCGCCCGTCTCCGTCGTTTTTGACCTTGTTGATTTTGAACTGGACGGCGAACACATCCGCATGCGGGCAGTAGACGACCTTGCCGGGTGTGGCAGCATCCTGGCCGTTCTATCTCAGTTGACGGCGGGCGATACGCCTCCTGGAGATGTATACGGCGTCTTCACCCGCGCCGAAGAAGTCGGCTTGGTCGGCGCAAGGCTAATGGCCGAAGTGGGAACCCTTCCTCCGGAGACGCTAGTGATCTCCGTAGAATCCAGCCGAACCCTGCCGGGCGCGGAGATGGGCGAAGGACCGGTCATCCGGGTCGGCGACGCCGGCTTCACTTTCACCGCCGACGCTGAATCGGTGCTGATCCGGGCCCGCGAGACCCTCAGGGAACGGGACAGCGGGTTCAAATGCCAGCGGCAATTGATGAGCGGTGGCACCTGCGAAGCCAGCGCCTTCGCCGTCTTCGGCTACCAGACCACCGGCATCGCCTTTCCGCTGGGCAACTACCATAACGGCGCACCCGAGGGTCGCATCGAAGCCGAATACATCCATATAGACGACTACCTGGGTGGCGTGGAGCTGCTCACCGAAGCCGCCCGCCGGGTCTCCGACCGGGCCAACACAGCTTTCCGCCAACGCCTGCGCGAGGTCCCCTCAGACATGCGCCAACGCATGATGAACACCGGCGCCGGGATGAAGAAATAGAGGTAAGAGATGACCACCAACGACATCGCCTTCATGTCTGCCACGGAACTGGGTTCCGCCATCAAGTCCAAAGAGGTCTCGCCCGTCGAGGCTGTGGAGGCCTACCTGGATCGCATCGAGCGCATCGATCCCCAGGTCAACTCCTATATTACCGTCTGCGCCGAACAGGCTCGGGGAGAAGCCCTGCAGGCCGAAGCTGAGATTCGCCGCGGCGAGTACCGGGGTCCCCTCCACGGCATCCCGATGGGCATCAAGGACCAGATCTATACCAAGGGCCTGCTCACCACCGACGCCTCCAAAATCAGGTCCGATTTCATCCCCAAATTCGACGCCACTGTGGTCACGAACCTCAAAAAGGCCGGGGCTGTCCTCCTTGGCAAGCTGAACATGAGCGAGTTCGCCCATGGGGAGCCCCAGAGCTCGGCATCCGGACCGGCCAGAAATCCCTGGGACCTGACCCGGAGTCCAGGCGTATCCAGCACTGGGTCAGGGGCCGCCACTGCCGCCCGGCTGTGTGCGACATCATTGGGCGAAGACACCGGCGGTTCCATCCGTGGCCCGGCCGCCAACTGCGGTCTGGTGGGGCTTCGGCCTACCTGGGGGCGGGTTAGCCGCTACGGCGTTGACGGCGCCGGTTGGTCCTTCGACACCATCGGACCCATCTCCCGCACCGTGGAGGACTGCGCGATTACCATCGGCGGCATCGCCGGTTACGATCCGCAAGACCCTTCGACCCATAACGTGCCGGTGCCCGACTATCAAGCTGCGCTCACCGGCGACATCAAGGGACTCAAAGTGGGGGTGGTGAAGGAGCTGCTCGACCCTATGGAACTGGATTTGGACCCCAAGATACGCCAGGCAGTCTTAACGGCCATCGAGGTGCTGGCGGAACTGGGCGCCGACGTTCGGCAGGTGTCCATGCCTCTTGCCGAGAAGACGGGCTACATCACCCGCGCCATCACCCACGTCGACCGGGTTAGTCTGCGCCCCGAGTACCTGCGTGAACGCGCAGAAGACTACCACTACAACACCCGCGTCCATTTCACCACCGCTAACCTGATCCCGGCCCAGGTCTACTACAAGGCCCAGAAGCTGCGGACCATGGTGCGCCAACAGGTGTTGGATCTGTTGGAGGAGGTGGATGTCTTGATTCAGCCCACCTCCGGTGCCCCCGCCAACGTCATAAACCTGGACCAGAAAGTAGACAGCCAAGAGCACGCCAGGAAGGCGCTATCAGCGGGTGGGTTCAGAGGACCATACAGCCTGAGCGGAGCACCAGCCCTGTCCATCCTCTGCGGCTTCACCTCAGAAGGAGACGGTGGACTGCCATTGGCCATTCAGATAGCCGGCCGCCCCTTCGAAGAAGCGACCGTCCTACGCGTAGCCCACGCCTACGAGCAAGCGTCAGGCTGGAACAAGCGGGTGCCGCCAGCGGCGTTATAGCAACGTCTGCTTGTCCTGTAGTTCATCTATCTGCTCCCGGGTGCGGTCGTAGATCTGGGGGACATCCCAGCCTTCTAGGCCGGCGTAGGTGTCTATCTGGGAGCGGTGGTGGACCTCGTGTTCCAGGAGCATCATCAGGATTCGCCAACCGCTGAGGGTGCCGTCGGTGTCGATCATCTTGATCTTTCGGTCCAGCCACTCTCTGGGCGTTCCCGAGATCTGTTTCTGGAACTCGACCGCCGAGGCTTCCAAAGCGGGAATCCAGCCAGACTGCTTCTCAGTGCTGGGCGGGACCCAGTCATAGCGCCACCCCTTGCCAGTGTAGGCTGAAGCGAAGTAAATCCTGGACTCACAGATGTGATAGACGATCTGCGAGATGCCCCACGCCTTCTCTCCCTCACCCCGCGACGGCTCCCAATTCTCGGCGGGTGCGGGCAGGGCTTCGATATCCCGCAGGGTCCGCCGGTGTATCGAACGGAAGAAATTCAGGAATGCCTCAGGGTCGGTGATCATCTCTAGTCCTCCCCGGACAGATTACTTAACTGCCAGCAGATCGTAGGCCAGGGCCAACATGATTCTGCTGCCGCTGATCAGACTCCGGATGCCCACCGACTCGTTGGTGCCGTGGATGAAGCTGATCATAGGGTCGTCATCGGGGTGCGAGCCCACCATGCCGTAGGTGGTGGTGCCTAGGTTGCGGGTGAACCGGGAGTCGGTGAATCCGGGGCTCAGCGACGGCACCCATTGTATGTCGTCCCGGTTCAGCGCGTTGGCAGTGCTGATCTGGATGCGCTGGGCGAATTCGGTCTCGAAGGGTGAGGCGTTGGGGATGGACATATAGTCGATGTCTATCTCAACGCCGGGAATCCCATCCAATATATTCCCCAGTTCCTGCCGAACATAGGCCTCGTCCTGGTGAGGCAACGTTCGCACGTCGCAGGTCAATTTGACCGACTCTGGAACGCTATTGGACTTGATGCCGCCCTGAATCATGGTGGGCGTGATGGTCATCCTAGACAAAGCCTTCATGATGGAGGCAAAACGAGGCTGACTCTCTTCGTTGTCGGCTATTATCTGGTCGATGTTTTCCGGCGACGGTTTGTCCTCGATAGCGAAGGTGGACAGGTGGTCGAACAGGCTGGTGGAGGTGTCCCGCTCCGCTTCGTAGGCCTCGATACGTCTCACGACCTCCGACAGGCCAAATAGGGCGTTGTTCCCCTGCCAAGGAGTGGAGGCATGGGCGCTGGAGCCCCGGACCTCAATCTCCAACTGCAACCGGCCCTTCTCGCCGATTCCCAGCAGATAAGTCAGGTTGCCGGCGGCCTCTATTGGCACTCCGCCGCCTTCGTTTACGGCATAGGGCGCCGCCAGCTTCTCGGGGTGATGCTCAGCCATCCAGCCGAACCCGTACCGGCCGCCATGCTCTTCGTCGGCACAGGAAGCCAGGATCAGGCTGTCCTTCAGCTCAATGTTGTTGCGCTTGAGGATTCGCATGGCGATCAGTTGGCAGGTCAGCAGCGCTTTACAGTCCGACGCCCCACGCCCGAAGACCCGGCCGTCGGCCACGGTGGCGCTGAATGGCGGGAAACGCCATTTCTCCTCTTCCTCCACCGGGACAACGTCCAAGTGTGACATGAACATCAGTCCAGCCTCCCCGGAACTACCCTCCAAGCGGGCGATCAAGTTGCCCCGGTCCGGAGCAGACTCAATAGTCTCAGACTCGATACCATCCTCGGCCAGCCATTTTTCGATGTATCGGCAGGCTTCGGTCTCGTTGCCTGTGGGCATGAACCCGGTGTTCACGGTGGGTATGCGCACCAAGTCCTGTTCCAGCGTAATGATCTCCTCGCGCATCTCATCGACTTGGTCCAATAAACTCTCTAGGTCCGGCATCTAAGTCTCCAGTTGTTCGATTTCCCCCGTCTTCGCGTATGTCACCCTGAGTGAAGCGAAGGGTCTGCCAAAGTCCTGATTGGTAGATTCTTCGTAGGCCTACCGCGCTCCTCAGAATGACATTTTTGCGGCGGGTTCTCTACATATGAATCAATACCCCACCGCATACGCCTCACAACGGGGGTCGGCGCCGCCCTGCAGCACCTTGGTCTCCGGGTTGCGGGTGATGGCGCAGTACAGGGACGAGCCTTCCCACCAATCAGGGTACCGCTCGATGATGTGGCCCTTCTGTCGCAGCGACTCCGTCGCATCTTCGGAGATCCGGCCTTCCAGCCGAAGCATCGCTGGCTCGTATTTAGACGGCCAGTTAGACCCTGGGAAATTGTAACTGTAGAACCGGGGTTCCTCCACGGCCTCCTGGGGGTCGCGCCCGAACTCCAGCATGTTCAACAGGAGCTGCAGCGTTCCTTGGGGGATATGGTCACCGCCGTGGGCGCCGAGGGCGATGACCGGCTCGCCGTCCCGCAGTACCAACGCCGGAGCAGGTGTGAGCCTGGGCCGCTTGCCGCCCGCCACCGAGGCTGGGACGGAATCATCAACTTTTGACTGAGAGCCGCGCATAGAGAAGGCCAGACCCGTGCCTGGAATCACCGGCCCGCCGTTCTTGGTGCCCTCGCTGGGGGTGCTGGAGAAGATGTTGCCGTCCCGGTCGATAACCGCGAAATAAGACGTGCCGCCGCCGGTGGCCCCGGCAGTGGCAACAGGAACCGGGGCGTCCTTGGGAGACTGGGGACCACCGTTCAAAGTAGCTTTGCAGTTGCGGGGGTCTCCCGCCGGAGGCGTCCCCGGCCAGGCCACATCGGGGTCAATGAGACCGCGACGATGGATCAGGTATTCTTCCGACAGCAACTCTTTGATCGGCACATCCACGAATTTAGGGTCACCGACATACTGTTCCCGGTCGGCAAAGGCTAGGTTCAGCGCCTGGCTCACGGTATGGATGTACTCTGGCGAGTTATGGCCCATCGACGCCAGGTTGAAACCCTCCAGAATCTTGAGGGCTTGCGGGAAGGTCGGCCCCTGGCCCCAAGGCCCGGTGCTGTAGACGTCATAGCCGCGGTAGTTAACCGTTACCGGAGTGCCAACGCTTACGTGATAACCAGCTAGGTCATCCGCGGTCAATAGTCCGCCCATTTCCTGGTTGAAGGCTACGATCTTGCGCGCAAGTTCACCAGTATAGATGTCGTCCCTGGCTGCCTGCATAGCAGCTTCCCGGCCCTTGCCCTTGTTGGAGTTCTCTATCTCCGCCAACTTGGCCAGCGTCGCCGACAAGTCCTTTTGATAGAACATCTCGCCCTGCTTGGGCGGACTTCCGTTGGGCATGAAGATCTCAGCCGTTGATGGGTGGGCGTTGTAGGCGTCGTAGGCGGTGACGAACCGGCCGGCCAAGTAGCGGAACATCGGGAACCCGTTCCCGGCCAGGTCAATGGCTGCGGACGCCACCTCGCCAAAGGTCTTAGTGCCGAACTGGGATAGGGCCGTAATCCACGCGTCGGCGGCCCCGGGTGTCAGGGAGTTCATCACGCCGGGCGTCAGCTTGCCGCCGTGGTTCTTCTTGAAATAATCCACCGATGCAGCCTGAGGCCAGACCCCTAGGCCGTCAATCTCGACCACTTCCTTACGGTCGGCCAGGTACATGACCGTAGGCGCAACCCCCAAAAAACTGCAATCATCGACATGGACCACGTTCAATGCCAGGCCCACAGCCACTCCGGCATCGATAGCGTTGCCACCCTTCCTTAGCACATCCAGACCGGCCATGGCAGCGGCGGGGTGGCTGGCAACAACCATGCCGTTGACGCCCTGCATCAGCGGGCGAAAGCTTGTCATCGTACTTCCTGGAACGGGCATTTTTGAAGTCCTCCAATAATTGATCGCCGAAGTAGATATTAGACCTCTCGGGCTGTTTGGTCGATAAAGCTACGGGCAAATTCCCAGAACCAGTGTACATCGGTGAAGTTGGACGCCAAACCCATGGAAATTCGAACAGCGCCGGCGCTCTTGCCGTACCGGTCTTCCAACACGCTCAAGAACTGCTCAAAGGACATGCGGCAGATCGTCCAACTTCCGTGCCGACTCGAACACCGGATTCACTTTCAAAAAGGCTTGATAGGCGCGTTCAAGGTTATCAGTTCCTGCGGCCATTTCAGCTCGGATTACAGGATGGGTTGAATAAGGGGCATTCTAGCAAAATACACCAGGCCACAGGAGGCAGCTCTGATCCAGGTTCAAAACGGCATGATTTTTAGATTTGGTTTCGTTCTTGACTGAGAGTAAACTTAAACCACCGCCGCAGGCGGACAAAACCTCGGAGGAAAACACGCATGGATACGCCCAAACGTATGAAATTCGGTTCTTTCTTGGGCCCGTTCCACCGGGTCGGAGAAAACCCAACTCTGGCCATAGACCGCGACCTAGAATTGATCGACTGGATGGACAGCCTGGGCTTCGACGAAGTCTGGGTCGGCGAGCACCACTCGGCCGGCTGGGAGATCATCGCCTCGCCCGAGGTGTTCATCGCCGCCGCCGCCCAACGGACCCGCTACATCAAACTGGGTACCGGCGTCATTAGCCTGCCCTACCACCACCCGCTCATGGTTGCCGACCGGATGGTCCAGCTTGACCACATGACCCACGGACGGGTGCTCTTTGGGGTCGGGCCGGGCGCCTTGCCTGGTGACGCCTACATGATGGGCATCTCCCACGAGACCCAGCGGGACCGGATGGACGAGTCGCTAGGGATAATCATGCGGCTATTCACTGAGACCGAGCCCATCACTTACAAGAGCGATTGGTTCGAGCTAAACGAGGGCCTGCTCCAGTTGCGTCCCTTCCAACAGCCTTACATGCCCATCGCCGTGGCCTCGGTGCAGACGCCTGCGGGAGTAACTTTGGCCGGCAAATACGGCGCGGCAGTGCTGACCATCACCGTGCCTCGGGACCCGTCAGCAGGCCCGTCTGACCTTAAAGGCCTCTGGGCAATCGGCGAGGAATCGGCGGCAGAGCACGGACAGCAAATGAACCGCCACGACTGGAGACTGGTCCTGCCCGTTCATCTAGCCGAGACGCGGAAAGAAGCTCTGGACGACGTGCGCATGGGCTCTGCCCAGTACCTCCGTGAATATTCAGAAGGGACCAACGGCCGTAAGGCAGTCTTCGACGGCCCCATGGACAAGGTGGTCGACAACATGGCCGAGGCCGGCTCATGGATCGTCGGCACGCCCGACGACTGCATCGAAGCCATCAGCCGGCTGCAGGAACAAAGCGGCGGGTTCGGCGGGTTCCTAGTCCAGACCGTGGACTGGGCGCCCAGGGAGAAGATGCTGCGCAGCTACGAATTGATGGCCCGCTACGTCATGCCCCAGTTCCAAGGCACCGTCGCCAGCACGATAGCCTCCAACCAATGGGCGGCCGAACGGAAAGACACCCTGGTGGCCGGCCGCACGCGGGCCCTTGACCGGGCCAAGCAGGTCTACGCCGACCGGCAGGGTTAGGTAAAAACCAGACTAGAAGAGGGCCCTCAACAATGGGCCCTCTATTTTTTGGAGGAACAGATGCCCGTAGATAAAGAGGCGGAACTAGCCCGAGTGACCAACCTGAGAGGATTCCGCTATGGGCTCCACGATTTCCTAGCGGAGGTTGACCCCGACTTCCTGAAGGCGGTCAACGACACCGTTGAAACCCAGTACATCAATACCCAGATACTGGACCGCAAGACCAAGGAAATATCCATCATCGTGGCCTGCATATCTCAGGTCGACATGGCGTCGCACCTACAGATCCATATGCACGCCGCGGTCCAGGCCGGCGCGACCGCGGAAGAAATTCTAGCGGTTATCAACCTGGTAGGCGATTGGATCGGGCACGTAGCCCGTATCAGGGCCCTCGAAGCCTGGCGAATCTACTTCCGGCCTGACCTACCAACCATCGACCGAGTGATTGAGCTAAGGGACACAGCGAAATAACACTCCATGAACGCCCGGCACCCTGGCGCGACAAAACGTAAGGGCGGGTTAGAAACCCGCCCTGTCTAGCGTGAAAGAAACCCTATTCCGGGACCGTGAATCTCGTAATATCACGGCTTCGATAAGCACCATCGCGAGCAAAAAGGGCAGGTTAGAACCCTGCCCCTGCGCATTCATTTGACGCTGGTCGGGGGCTAGATACCCAGCAACTTTTCCACGTTCTTGAACAAGATCGCCTCTTTCTCATCTTGGGTCAGGCTCTCCAGGCCCAGGACCCAGGCCACCGGCCAGTCGATGGCCATGTCGAAGGGCCAGTCGGTGCCGAAGACAACTCTATCGATGCCGACGCTGTCGATGAGATAACGCAGCGCCGGTTCGCTGTGGGTTAGGCAGTCGTAGTAGAACTTGTCCAGGTAGGTGCTGGGAGGCTTCTGGATGTTGACCCTAGCCTCCTGCCTAACTTCCCAGCCCCGGTCCATGCGGCCGATGCCGTAGCAGGTATAGCCACCGCCGTGGCACAGGCAAATCTTGAGGTCGGGACAGGCATCCATCACCCCACCGAAGACCATGGATGCGAAAGTCACCGCACGGTCTGCCGGGTTGCCCACAGTGTTGGGCAGATGGTACTTGTTGATACGGTGGTTCACCACTGTCTCCCCACCCTGATGCACCAGAATCACCGCGCCAATGCTCTCAACGGATTTCCAAAAGGGGAGGAATTTCTTCTCGTCAAAGGTCTGGCCGTTCACGTTGTCGCCGATCATGGCGCCTTTCAGCCCCAGCTTCATGCCCCGTTCAAGCTCTTTGATGGACGCCTTGATGTCCTGCATGGGCAGTGTGGAGAACCCGGAGAACCGGTCCGGGCGGTCTTTGACCACCTCCGCCACATAATCGTTGCACTCCTCGGCCATCTTCGACACCGTCTTGGGGTCGCCTTCATAGTTGTAGAAATAGGCGTTGGTGGACAGTACCTGAACATCCACACCCAACGAATTCATGTCGGCCAAGCGTTCTTCCGGCGTCCAATAGGTCTTGGGATTGTTCCGATGGATGTTCATAGCGTCGGGCGGCATACCATGCCAGGCTTCGCCCCGGCCGCTGGCCTCGACGAATCCAACCGGAGTGATGTGCGCGTGAATGTCGATGGTCCGCATAGGTAGCTCCTTGACGCCGGATCCCAGTATTGTGCGACGATGTTCTAGCAGTGAACCCCAGCCCGCAGGCCATAATAGACTGGCGGAGAGAATCGAGCAATGGCAATTAAAGTAGACATCAGGGTGCCCGTAGGATTGCCCGTGGTAGAAACCGCCGGATATATCGCCGAATGCGAAGCCGCCGGGTTTTCAGGAGTGGGGGTCCACGACCACCAACACAGTGGCCGGGACGTTTACCTAACGCTGGCGCTGGCCGCCCAACGCACCTCCAAGATGACACTCTACCCGGCCACCACCAACCCGGTGACCCGGCATCCAGGGGTACTGGCGTCCCTGGCCCATACCCTGGAGGAAATCGCACCTGGCCGGGCCCGGTTAACGGTGGGACCTGGTTACCTGGCCGTGGGTAACATCGGACGTCCCCGGGCGTCTCTCGAGACGATGCGCCAGGCCATCTTGGCCATAAGGCGGCTACTTCGTGGAGAGACCGTGGTCTTCAATGGCACAGAAACCAAACTTCGAAATATCAGTGACACACCCACTCCGATCTTCATGACCGCGGCGGGCCCGCGGATGGTTGAGCTGGCCGGAGAGGTCGCCGACGGCGCGCTGATGCTGGTAGGTCTCCACCCCGAAATGGTGGCGGCGGCACGGCGCAGGCTGCAAGCCGGGGCTGAGCGCGGCAAACGGGAATTGGACAATTTCCAGACCATCCACATCACGCCCACAACCATCGACGAAGACGGCGCAGCGGCCAAACGCTGGCCCCAGCTATGGTTCCGGTCGGATCAGCCCTACCTGAAATATCCCAGCGATTCCAACCTTTTCTGGTTGCGGGAAGCGGGCATACACCTGGCCGACGATTTCGTACCGGAGCACATCTCCGACAGCCAAGCGGACGCCATTTGCGACGCCTTCGGTCTATTCGGCACGCCCCAAGAATGCCTCAAACGCCTGCGGAGGGCGGAGACCGAGTCAGGGGTCGAGCAGGTGTTCATCTTCCCCACTCACACCCAAGACGGTGGATATGATATGCCCCGTGCCGAGGTTGAGGCGTTCAGGGACGTTATTATCCCCTCTCTCGTGCGTGGGAGAGGAGCCTAGCACTAAACCCCAACCACCCTTACCCGGTGGTTGTTGCTGTCGGCCACAAAGATGTTGCCATCCTTGTCTATGCCGCAGCCGTGGGGACGGTCCATGGCTGCTTCTGTGGCCGGACCTCCGTCGCCTTCCCCGCCCAACCGGCCACCTGCGATGGTTGTGACGATTCCGGTATCGGCATGAATCAGACGGATGGCATGGTTCTCGGTGTCCACCACCACCACATTGTCCTGGGCGTCACAGCGGAGAGCCTTGGGTGAACCCCAGGTGGCGGTTAGGGCCGGTCCGCCGTCGCCTTCGTAGCCGCGTTCTCCGTTGCCAGCTACAGTGCTCATAATCCCGTTGGCATCGATCTTACGGACTCCGTTGCCCTCGCGCTCGGCAACGTAGATATTGCCGTTGCTGTCCATACAGACGGCTCTGGAGCCCATGAAACTGGCCTCCAGGGCCGGCTTGCCGTCGCCGGAGCGTTCTTTCTCCCCATTGCCAGCAACAGTGCTGATGATACCGGAGGCCAGGTCCAGGCGGCGGATACGCTGGTCTTGGATATCCGCGACCAGCAGCCCGCCCTTGCCGTCCAGGAAACAGTCGTTTGGCTCGCGGAGCATGGCCTGTTTGCCTGGCCCGCCGTCGCCGCTGAAGCCCTGCTCGCCGGTGCCGGCCACGGTGGAGATGATGCCGGTGGCGCCGTCGACCTTTCGGACCACTGCATTCAGCCGATCAACGATATAGATATCTCCGTTGCCATCTACCTGCAGGGAATAAGGCTCTTTCATGGTCGCCTGGGTGGCAGGGCCGCCGTCGCCGCCATAGCCCGCCCCGCCGGTCCCAGCCACGGTTGTGATGATTCCGGTAGCCTTGTCCACACGGCGGACGATGTTATTCCGCGATTCGGCGTAAAAGAGGTTGCCCGAGGAATCAAAGTCGCACATGAACGGCTCGGTGCAGACCGCCTGGTCCGCCGGGCCGCCGTCTCCGGCATAGCCCGCCTCGCCGGTGCCGACATAGGTCTGAATCTTCCCTGGTTCAAATGGCATTTGGCTAACTCTCCGTGGTTTGGTTGGTGCTAAGAGAGGGATTTTTGCGCTTTTAGGTCGACTCGGTTTCTGACCTATACCAGTCCAGAATCTCGCTTCCGGTCATGAACACAACATCGTCGTGTTGGCGTATGTACTCAAAGATTTGGTCGTAATACTTGATGCGGTGGGCGGCTCCGGTGATGTACGGATGGGTAGAGATGCACATGATGCGAGCGCTCTCCTCCCCCTCCCTGTACAGGGTGTCAAAATGGTCCTTGGCTCGGTCGAAAAGCTCGGGCGAGCGGTGGTGCTGCACCAGGTAAACCGGGATGTCGTTCAGTTCTACGGTATAGGGCAAGGCCACCAAGCTGCCCGACTTCACTTTCATAGGATAAGGTTGGTCGTCGTTGCACCAATCGGCCACGTATTCGACGCCCTCTTCGGCCAGGATGTCGGGGGTGTCGAATGTCTCGGCCAGGCCCGGTCCCATCCATCCTCGCGGCGCTGTGCCGGTGAACTCGGCGATGGTGTCGATGGTCCGTCTTATGGCGTACCGCTCATCGGGTTCTTTGTTGATCACCCGCTGGATGTAGCTGTGGGCCAACATCTCCCACCCAGCTTTGACGCTCTCTTCCACGATCTGGGGGTAGCTTAGGCACACCGATGCGTTCAGGCTCACGGTGGCCCGTATCCCGTAGTTGTCCAAAACCTGTTTCATGCGCCAGAACCCGACCCGCAGTCCATAGTCGAACCAGCCAAAGTTGGGTATGTCGGGTATGACCGACACCCCCTGAGGTGTGGGCAGCACGGTCCGGGCCATCGCCTCGTTGATGTCCCACTCTTCCACATTTATGACCGGCCAAACCGCCACCCGCGCACCTCCAGGCAGCTTCAAAGGCTGACGGCCAAATATGGGTGAAAAATCAGCTCTAGGATTGGACATTGTTGCTCCTTATAGTCGCAGCAGTCGGCGTTCAGCTATCAGCCGTCAGCTTTACCTGTCGGTGCCGGAATGCCTCGTTTGTTGTAATTTTCCGGCGGCGGATTTTTTAGCTGAAAGCTGACTGCTGACATTTGACCGCTCCCCTACAGCTTCATCGCTTTCAGCCCGATCTTCGCCAGGTCTTCGTCCTCTTGGGCCGCCAGTCCGCTCACCCCGATGCCGCCCATTATCGAGCCGCTGCTTGGATGTAGGATGACTACCCCGCCTTGGACGGCGGCCAGCATGGGGTCTCCCATTTCGGCCACGGTCCGGCCCTGGCCGCCCAAGCGCTCTGCGTAATCTTTGGAGTCCTGACCGGAGAGGGCGCAGGTGTAGGCCTTGCGGATGGCCATGCGCTTCGGTACCTCACGGCAGCGGTCCATTCGGCCGTAGCTGATCATGCTGCCTGTGTCATCGACGATGGCGATGGCCAGTGGGCGGTCCGGTTCTTTGTTGGCCTCAGCCAAGATAGCGGCGATCGCATCCTGTGCCTGACCCAGGCCTAACATCGGCTTGTCGTACATGAAAATTACCCCCTACAGAATGGTATGGGCCATTCTAACTGGAGGGTACGTGCCTGGCAAGAAAGCAATCAGCTGTCAGCTATCGGCGGGGTTTTCGTGGTTCTCAACCAACCACACTCAAACCCCGTACAACCAACGCCAACGGCAGGTGAAGCTGAAAGCTCACGGCTGACCGCCGACAGCTAACTAACTCCTCGATAGATCAGTGTCTCCGGGTAGAACGCTCCCCAGGCGAACCAGAAGTGGTTGCCATGGACGACTGGCGTTAGGGATTTGCCTGCCATTTCGCCTTCTAGCCCCTCGCCCAAGATGTTCCAGGTTGCGCGAGTTTGGTCGTCGACGAAATTCCCGTCTATAAGGCTGAACGTCAACGTCTCGCCGTCTAGGTACGCATCGAAGACCCCAGTTGCACCGATGTCTTTTGCGTCGACGATCAATGTCTTGTCCAGGGCTGAAACAGTTCCCGGCTTAAAGAAGACCGCTACGTCGGGCTCGTTTTTCGGGTAGTTGACTACGAGTTCGGTCTCCAGCACCGGCAAAGGGAGGGCGGCGGACACATCGCCGCTATCGATGGCCGCGACACTCTCTTTGGACAGCAGCCGGTCGTCTTGGCCGCCATCGAACAGGAACGGAGGCCGATCGACCCGGTCGTAGCCGACGTAGGGATTCCTGCCGTAAGAGCGACTGAATCCTGTGTCGCGGGGCAAGACCAACGAATTTGGATTAGCCTCTTAGAAATCGGCCCAGTAGTTGATGGAGGCGGGAATGAAAGGCAGTTTATGCCAGGGCACTCGCCAAAGCGATGCCGACGATCAAGAATTTTTTAGTGAACAGAAATGCCACCCTAGAGCAGGCCTCCGATAGTCAACCAGTAGAAAACGATGTAGGTGCCGGCGATGACCATCAGCCAGGCTCCAACGGGTTGGGTGTAGGGCAGGATCTTGCGCAACGCGCCAACCATGGCGGTCTTAAAGAAGGCCATCCCCAGTGTCAAGGCCATGATCACCATTCCCATACCCAAGGCGAACAGCAGAAAGTCACTCAAGACCAATGGCGCCCCACGACCGGCCACGCTGATCCCCACCACCGCCAGGAATATCGGCAGGGTGCAACTCAACGAGGCAGTCCCATAGCTGATTCCAAAGATGAAGTACCCCTTCATGCTTACCTGGGCAGGATTGCCCATATGGCTCGCCGCCCGGGCCGCTACTCCGGTGTATACCTTGCCCCCGCCGACCATCCTTGCTCCAACTAAGGCGAGGCCTATCCCGATGAACAGGCCCAACCATTGCAACAGGTCGCCGATGAAGCTGGCGCCCAACCCGATTATCAATCCAACGATGCCAAAGAGGACAACGAATCCTGTCGTGACTGTCAGGCCGACCAGCACCGCCCGTCCGATTTGCTGGATCGGCCGGACCGCCTTTTCTGGGTCGCCTGCGTCGCCTAGGTACATCCCCAGGTAGGCAGGCAGCATGGCGAACCCACATGGGTTGACCGCCGAGGCCATCCCCGCGGCCAGCGCGAACAATGCCGACGCACCCACCAGGCCTCCAAGCCAAGAGCTGGAATCGCCGGATAACCGCTCAACGAACAGGTTTACGTCGTCGATACCGCTGTCGCTGCCGATGATGAGGGCGCCGATGAATGCCGTCGCTAAGGCGACGGCGGCGACCACCACTGGCAGAACAACGCTGCGCATAAAATTGGGATTACTAAAGTTGATCGCTTTGCTAATGAGCTGAAACATTTTTCTTGAAGCTCTCTGCATGCGGCCGGTGTCTAACGGTCTCTGGATACTCGACCGATAGAGCCGCTCGGTGTGATAACTATTATTACGTCCCGTTTCCGGCCATAGGTTTCATTTCGTCCCGGATGCTATCTGGAAGACCGTGTAAACGTCCTATGACCGTTCTTTTACAAACACTTCATAACTTGTGATGCCCCAAAATGTTGGGGATGCATCGCAGCAGCAAGACCTTCGAGCACGTCAACCACCCTGGGCCCGTGGCGGGTAGGGATACGGCCGTCGAAGAGGAAGACCTGGCCCAGTTTGACCGCCGGCAGCTCATCCCAGCCCTTCAGATGGGTCAATTTTTCCGATGCATCTTGGCGGACACGGTCCGGGCCATAGCCACAGGGCATGACCATCAGATATTCAGGGGCATAGCCGATTATCTCCTCCCAGGTGAGCTCTCTGGAGAGAGCCCCAGCCACCGCTAACCGTTCGGCGCCACCGGCCAACTCCACCAATTCAGGGACCCACTGGCCGGTGTTTCGCAGCGGGTCCAACCAGTCGAGGCACAAAACCCTGGGGCGGGTACCCTCTTTCGCAACGCCGTTCACCACCGCCTGGATCCTGCCTTGCAACAAATCCACCACCTCGTCGCCACGCTGGAAAACGCCTGCGGAAGAAGCTATATTGCGCACATTCTGAAGGATGTCGGCCACGAAATTGGGCCGGATGGTTAAGATCTCAGGCTGGTAGTCCAAGACCTTAGCCGAAGTTTCGAAAACCGACCCGCTGTCGATTGCGCAGACCTCGCACAACTCCTGCGTGATTATCAGGTCGGGCTTTAGTTCGCGCAGTAGGTCGCCGTCGATCCAATAGAGCGGGTTGCTGTTGGCTCTGGCCTGGCGCACGATGCCGTCGATCTCTTCGCTCGAGAGGTGGGTGATCTGACGCACACTCTGGCTGACAACGGGCTTGGTCGCCGCGTCGTCCGGGTAGTCGCAGGCATGGGAGACGCCCACAAGCTGGTCTCCTAGGTCCAGGGCGTAAACGATCTCGGTGGCGCTGGGCAAAAGCGAACAGATGCGCATACCGCAAGTATAGATTGCCCCTCTCCTGTCTATCAAATCGCCTGTAAATTCGGCTGATTGACGGGTAGGAGCGTGCTAAAATTGCGGCGCAATATTCGCGTGGTCAATACGAGGTCCGATTGACAGCAAAGATCTTGGACGGCAAGGCCCTGGCGGAAGAGATCAGAGGTGAGGTCGCCACCGGTGTGGCCGAGATGCAGCAGAAGCATAGCGTCATCCCTGGCCTAGCGGCAGTTCTGGTGGGCGACGACCCGGCCTCGGCCATCTACGTGCGCAACAAACGCCGAGCCTGCGAAGAGGTCGGCATGGTTAGCGACACGTTTCTCATGCCCGCCGACTCAACAAACGAACAGGTCTTGGCCCGAGTGCAAGCATTGAACAAAGACCCCCGTTTTCATGGGATCCTGGTCCAACTGCCAATGCCTCCCCAAATCGACGAACGCCTGATCATCGAGTCGCTAGACCCCACCAAGGACGTGGATGGCCTGCACCCGTTCAACGTTGGCAAGCTTGCCCAAGGCAGGGCCGATTTCGTGCCCGGCACCCCGGCCGGCATCCAGCAGATATTGCTGCGTAACGGCCACGACCCGGCCGGCGCCAACGTGGTCGTCTGCGGCCGCAGCGACATCGTGGGCAAGCCTATGGCCCTGCTGCTGATGCAGAGGGCCGATGGGGCCAACGCCACCGTCACCGTTTGCCACACCCGCACCAAGAACCTAGCCGAGATCACCCGCCAGGCAGACATTCTGGTTGCGGCCATCGGGCTACCTAGCACCATCACGGCCGACATGGTCAAGGAAGGCGCGGTGGTTATCGACGTCGGCATCAACCGGGTCGATGATGCATCTCGAAAAAGAGGCTACCGCCTAGAAGGCGATGTTGACTTCGATGCGGTCTCGAAAAAGGCCTCGGCGATCACCCCAGTCCCTGGCGGCGTCGGCCCCATGACCATCGCCATGTTGCTAGTGAACACCCTCACCGCCACCCGCCTCAGCATCCACGGGTGTGGAAGCTGACAGCTGTTGGCAATCAGCCTTTAACCCCTCATGCGCACCAGCGATTTCGACTACCACCTTCCTCCTGAACTGATCGCCCAGAAACCGATAGAGCCTCGTGACTCGTCACGGCTTATGGTTCTGCGTCGGAACAGCGGGGCCCTGGAACACCGCCACTTCCCCGACCTGCTGGAATACCTGCGCCCCGGCGATGTGATGGTCTTCAACCAGAGCCGGGTCATCCCCGCCAGGCTGTACGGCCACCGGGCCGACACGGGCAGCAAGGCCGAGTTCCTGCTACTGCGCCGTAACGCCGACGGCACCTGGCAGGCAATAGCCAGACCAGGTCGGAGGCTGCGGGCTGGGGTGGTGGTGGATATCGACGGAGGGTTTTCGGTGGAAATAGAAGCTTCCCATGAAGACGGTCTAAAAACGGTGCGGCTGTCCACTGAGGAGGGTATCGATCGCTTCGGCCACACACCCCTCCCGCCCTACATCAAGGAAACGTTGGACGACTCAGAACGCTACCAGACGGTGTACTCCCGCCAGCCGGGGAGCGTTGCGGCTCCGACCGCCGGCCTCCATTTCACCAAGGATCTGCTGGAAAAGATACGCAGCCTGGGCGTGGAAACGGTGTTCGTCACGCTCCACGTGGGCCTGGACACCTTCAGACCCGTGGACGAGGACGACCCCACCGACCACAAGATCCACACCGAGCAATACCAAATTGACGCCCAGGCCGCTGAGACGCTGAACCGGGCCCGATCCGACGGGCGGCGCATCATCGCGGTTGGCACAACATCGGTGCGGGTGCTGGAGCAGGCAGCTTTGGACATGGAACAAAAGGGTCAAAACGCCCTGTCGGAAATCAACGCCGAGGCCAGCCTCTTCATCCTGCCCGGCCACCCCTTCCGGTTGGTGGACGCCATGGTCACCAATTTCCACCTGCCCCGCTCCAGCTTGCTGATGCTGGTATCCGCATTCGTTGAGATCAGTACCGTAGCAGACTCAGAACGAGCGACGGTGTTGGCAGCTTACAGCGATGCAATTAAGCACCGGTATCGGTTCTACAGCTTTGGGGATGCGATGTTTATCGCTTAGGCCACCGTCAGCAGCACATCCCCCAGGGTATCAATCTCAAAATGGACCTCGTCGCCCTTATTCAGGAACTTGGTGCTGACTATGCTGCCGGTCATGACGATCATGTCTTTCTGGAGACTTTTGCCCCGTTCTGCCAAGTTGTTGGCCAGCCAGGCCAGGGCTTCCAGGGGGTGGCCTAGCACGTCTCCACCCGTGCCGACGCCTGCTGGTTGACCGTTGATAGTCATGGTACCTGTGGCCGCCACCAGGTCGATGTCCTGCCAGTCGATGACCGCCTCGCCAAGAACTATCCCGGCGTTCCAGGAGTTGTCGGCAGCCACATTCAGAAAGTACAGGTCCGTATAGTCGGCGCCCCGGTCGTCCACCAACTCGAAGGCCGGCATCAGCGCGGCCACGGCCCTAGCCACGCTCTCCCGGTCATAGGGAGCGGCGGAAGCAGGCAGGTCTTGCTCCAGCAGCATTGCAATCTCGCATTCGGCGCCCACATGGACGTAATCTGAGGCATTGATGCTCACCGGCGAGTGATGGACCCCGCTGGTGAAGACTGCGCCGGAAGCTGGGTGGCCAAATCCCACCATCTGTTGCATCACGGTCGTGGTGAGGGCCACTTTGTACCCAACGATGGCCCCACGTTCCGGAAAAAGGAGTTCGTGGAAAGCCTCTTGGATGTCATAGGCCTCGTTTATATCCCGGGGGGAGATCCCGTCGGGGAGGGGCTGGTACGGCGTCCTTGCCCGGTGAGCTTCGTGCAAGAACCGCGCTGCCTGCCAGACTTTTTCTTCACTCGTCATGCCGTCCTCCCTGACTATGTCTGGATGCTATGACACGATACGATATATCCCGTCTAGACCAACTGCAACATTTGCAGAACATTTCCGTCCGGGTCTTTGAATGTGGCGACCCAGCCTCCCCAGGACTCCTGCTCCGGTTGGCGGATAAATTCCACCCCGGCCTGAGCCAGCTGCTGTGCCTCGGCATGGATATCATCTACGCCCAGGTGCGGCATGAAACGGAACGGGTCCTTGGACGCCCCCGAGACTTCATTGTGCAGGCCAATATTGAACCGCACATCGCCCAATTCAAAGGCGATGAAATCCTCGTGGCGCGAGTGCAGCGGGAGGCGGAGCACGTCGTTGTAGAAAACGTACATGCGCTCCAGGTCTCCGGTCCAGAAAGTAACTCCGATAACGCCGGTAATCATATGGCCCTTCCATTGCCGTCGGGCAAAATTGGATATCACAGGATGCAAAAACGGTCGGCTGGTTGCTCACCGGCCGACCGTTAAATGTCCAGATTGAATCTGTTGCCTAGACTTCGGAAAGTTCGCCACGGCGTTTGGCCAAGGCGCAGCGAGGGCAGAGCCCGTAGAAATCGACCCGCTGCCAGGCCACTTCGAAATCAGAGTTGTCGGCGATCTGCGTGCGCAGCCCCACGACCACGTCTTGAACATCGCTACCAGTCTCAGCATCGATGACGTTCTCGCATCCGATGCACACCAGGTTGACGTGGGGCTCCATGTTGGGCTCGTAACGAGACATCTTCTGGAACGGCAGTTCCTGGATGAGGCCGCTCTTCTGTAGTACGCCCAAGGTGGAATAGATAGTGGCCAGGGTCATGGACGGAAAATGTCCTTTGACCCTCTCATAGATCTGCTGCACGGTAGGGTGGTCGGAGGAATTCAGGACCACCTCTGCGATAGCGAGGCGCTGGGGAGTGACCCTGACCGCCCACTCCCGCATCCGCTCGACAAGCTGTTGCTGAGTTAACATTTAGACTCCTGGGAAACGCCGGGAAATTGACCGTCGGGAGCTCAGATTCTCGTTAGAATCCACCGGCGCGGCACGCGACGAATTCAACCCAACTATAACTGGATTCCGCCATCCAGGCAACCCTAATTATCACGTTTCTTGACTTTCTTTATTCGGCAAACTGGGGCTAGCTGGTGGTATTGTACCAGATTTCACAAGCCTCGGTCAGGCGTGCGCTAAAGCCGAATCATCGGCTATAATACTAGCCTCGGAGAGATGGCTGAGCGGACGAAAGCGCCGGTCTCGAAAACCGGTATGGGGGCAACTTCATCGTGGGTTCGAATCCCACTCTCTCCGCCAAACTAAGTAAACAAATCAAATATATTTCCCAACGCGCTGCTGTCGGCCTTGTAGATTTCTGTGTACTTGCAACGGGTGCAGGTCACCGTGGTGAATTTGCGGCTCTGGATGTCAAATATCTTGGACAAGAACCCACCCGTCGCCCTGAATTCACTGGTCTCGTACTCTTGGTTTGCGCACTTGGCGCAGTGGAAGTTGGTGGCGACCATAATTGCATCTCCTGGGGAAAACATCGATGTTCGGAGCCTCTCCAGTTTAGCAAACGCCATTCCCAACCACCACGGCAACTTGCCTCCGTCCCTGACCGTCAATACAATTCATGGTGACGGGTCATTCCAATCGGCGTTACACGCGACTTCACCGCACCGGGAGGCGGCATCATGGCGGAAGAACTGGGCCGGATTCAGCGCCCTACGGCGAGCCAGTATGACGGCCGGCGCAAGCTGTTACTGGTGCCCCTTATCTACGGACCCCAAGCAGACGATCCTGCCGGGGCGGAGGTCCTTCAGAATTACTGGGAGCAGATGCAGACCCAGGTAGATGCCCTGGAGGCCGCTCTGGGAGGCCTACAGCACATCTACCATGAAAGCCTGACCGTAGGCGGAGACGAAGGCCTGGAACAACTGGGCGCCGCCGACCAGCGTAGCCACGGCTTCATCACCGCCAAGACCCTGTCCGGCGCAGTTCTGGAGGCAACCGAGGACATGGATGTTCTGCTGGAAACCCTGGATCTCCAGCGCTGCATGATGATTCCTATGGCCAGCGCTAATGTTGGATCGAGGCTCCAGGAATGGCATGCCGACAGCAACCGCCAACGCTACGAACACATCGCCGACCAGATTGACAACACCCTCGGGGAGAACGAGACAGGGCTGCTGTTGATCAGCGAACGCCATCAGGTCCAATTCCCCAGCGACATCGAGGTGTTCTACGTGTCGCCACCAGCCCTGGACGAGTACCGCCGATGGTTCCAGAACTGGATGGATCAGCAGCAGTCCGCAGCCGAAGCGGCAAAGCTTTCTACTGAGAATGACCCGAAAAATGGTGGCGATAATAGGGCGGATGCAGACGGATCAACCGAAGAACATGAAACCAATTAACGGAACGGAGTTTCACCTGGACAATGCCGTCGGCTTAAGCGGCGCATCGCAGTGGAGAGCTGGACCCGATTTCACCTCGCTAACGGACGCGAAATGACACCATCAGTTCGGTATCTTGATTCGATGGGAATTCGAGACCAAGCCAACCGGTCGTAGCAGAAGTTGGCTCGGGAGAAACGTTGGTAACTTCAGTTTCTGGTGGAATCCACACCGACACGCTAACCACATCGTTGGGCAGCTGATATCCAACGACCACCACCGCCAACCGATGCACCCACCGCCGCACAACAATCGGAATCTCCGCCTGACCCAACGGCAGTATCGGCAGACGCCCCGAAGTGGGATTCGCCAGATGCAGAGTTGGTTGTGGCGGATATGATCGAGACGACGAAGTAATGACTATCGAATCCCCGTCCACTGAGACACCTCCGGCGTCAGGTGGCGCGGGTGACTCCGCAGGGGTCTGACCCGTGGTTGAATTCACGATAACCACGGGCGGGCAGTAAACCTCAGAATCCGCTTATTTCAGCCTAAATCACAGCTACAGCCGTAACCTCGATCAACTGCTCCGGCCGGCCCAGTATCTGGTGCATCGAAACCCCAGTGGCAGAGGGGAATCGGTCGCCGAAGTACTTGCGCCGCACCTCTCCCACCTTCCGGTAGTCCATCATTCCGTTGGGGGCGACCCATTCGATGGTGTTCACGATGTCATCCATGGAATAGCCGCCCTCGCCCATGATGCGAGCTATATTGCTATAGGCCTGCTCGGTCTGGGCTGCGATATCGTATCCTCCAACCGTGGCCCCAGTTGTCGGGTCCACCGAAGACTGGCCTGATATCTGGAGGATCCGCCCTTTCTTGACCCCAGCATTCTGAGTGAGGCCGCCGTAATGCTGTTCCCATTCGGGCACTCGAATCTCTTGCCTATCGCCGCCTTTAACCGCCACCACTTCGATCTCCACGTGTCCCTCCGGACGCAGTAAACGGTTTACAGGAATGTTGGTGGACGCCGGGAAGCGGTCTCCGAAGAAGCCTCGGCGCACATCCGCCGTGTTCGGGTATTGGAGTAGGCACTGTGGCGAGATGTAGTCCAAAGTCTTGACCACGTCTTCGGACCCAACGCCAGCGCCAGCCAGCACCTTGCCGATGATGCCGTAGGTCAGCTCCACCTGCCTGGCCGTGTCCTGTGGGTAGTTGGTCTGACCATTAATATCCTCGCTACCGACGAATCCTGAGGTCCAGACCATGTCTTCCACTTCCACTCCAGGCACGTAGGTTAGCTGGCCGTAGCGGTCCCAGCCGGGGTTGATGGGCTTCTTCTCGCCCCGCATCGCCACCATGCTCACTTCGATGAAGGCGTCGGGCCGCAGCAACCGTTCCACGCAGATGCCCGTGGCGCCCAGCGGGTTGTTGTCTCCCAAATATTCCTTCCGGATGGCGCCGGTCTCGCGATACAGGGGCAGCGCGGTTGCGTCGATGTAGTCCACGGTCTGCACCACATTCTGGAAGCTCATTCCCCCGGCTTCCAAAACCACGGCTAGCTTCTCATAAATCACCCGTGTTTGATCCAGCAGGTCGCCCTTGCAGACCACCCGGTCCAGCTTCGGGTCGTACTCACTGGCGGTCTGGCCGGACAAATACAGGATGCCGCTGTTCTCCGCTCCCATGCAAAATGTATACCGGTTCAAGTCCAACCAAGGGAACTTAGCTGGGTCTACTTCAATGATGTTCTTACTCATCTCAACTCCGGTCTATCTTGTGGGTCAACTGATTGCCCCGCTCTGGACCAGACGCTCGAATTCTTGCTCCGGCACCTGTAATAGCTCTTGAATCACCTTCCGGTTGTGTTCGCCCATCAGCGGAGCGCTGCCGGCGGTTCCGGGCCGTCTGCCGTCAACGGCCCAGGAGAAAGCACCAAGCGGCCGTGGTCCCACCTCAGGGTGGTCTGGCAACTGCACAAAGCCCCTTGCAACCATGTGCGGGTCGGCCAACACCTGGGCAGAGTCCAATACCGGCCCGGCTGGCACCCCCACAGCCTGCAATTTCTCGACAACTTCTTGGACGTCCATCCTTTCGGTCCACCGGTGGACCAAGCATCCTAGTTCATCTTGATGGTCTAATCGCGCTTCGACGGTTGCGAATCTGGGGTCGTCTGCCCAGCCTGGACTACCAGCCGTATGCGCCATCGCCTGAAACTGAGCATCATTCTCTACAGAGATCGCCACCCAATTCTCTTCTCCCTGACAGCGGAACACGTCGTGTGGCGCCTTGCCCTGGTGGCGATTGCCCACTCGCTCCGGCTCTGTGCCGTCCAGCGTGTATTCCATGACCGCCTCTGGCAAGAGCGTAGCCAGGGTCTCAGTCATGGCAACTTCGATGTGCTGTCCTTCCCCCGTGTTGGCCCGGTGGTAAAGAGCTTCGAGCAGAGCTAAAACGCAGTAACAGCCGCTGAACGCGTCGGGGAACAGGCCGCCCATGATCCGTGGGTGCGACCCTTTATGCCCGGTAACGGAAGCCAGCCCGCTGAATAGGTTGATCACGCTGTGAAAACCGACCAGGTCTTTCATTGGGCCGGTGCGTCCAAAGGCTCCCAGCGACAGATACACTATGTCGGGCCGCAAGCCCCGTACGTCGACATAACCTAGTCCCATGCGTTCCATAACGCCACTGGAGTAGTTTTCAACCACTACATCGCTTACAGCGATGATCTGCTTGGCTAGGGCCACGCCTTCGGGGTCTCTGAGGTTCAAGGTGCAGCTCATCTTGCTGGAGTTGACTGTGTTGAACCCGCCGCTTCGGTTGACGCCAGGCTCGGCCTCGGCGAACGGAGGCCATATCCGGGTGGTGAGCCGCTGCTCATTCTCGATCAGAATCACTTCTGCTCCCAGCCAGGCCAGCATCTGGGCGGTATAGGGAACGGCGATAATCTGACCGAAATCGGCGATGCGGATCCCCTCTAACGGCAGCGAGGTCATCTGGCCCACACGCCTACGGCTGATAGTTGGACGGCCGAATATCCCAGCCACTCTGCCAGCACCTCAGATGTGTGCTCGCCCAGCTTGGGGGCCGGGCGGAACAACTGCCAGGGAGTGCGCTCCAGGCGGACGGGATAGCCGGGCAGCTTGAACTCCTCTCCGCCGGGACCCTGCATGTCTACCATGAAGCCACGCTCGGTTACATGGGACGAGTCCACCATCTGGCCAACTGTGTACGCCGGGAAGCAGGGGATGCCCCGTTCCTGAGCCAATTTTGCGATCTCAGCGCCGGAGTGGGACATGGTCCATTCCAACAGCAACGGTTCCAGGGCGTCCCAATTTCGGGCGCGCTCCACGCCAGAGGAAAACACCTCGAGTTCCGCCCAGTCCGGGTTATCGGCCAGGTCCATCAGATTGCGCCAGTGTGCTTCCATCACTGCCATAACCACCACGTAGCCGTCCTTGCAGGGGAGATATGCGTTAGGCATCACCCCAAAGATCTCCGGCTTGCGTGGTTTGGCCTCATGGTAGGAAGCATGGGCCAGCTCAAAGGGCATCACGGCGGCCACAGCTTCCTGCATGCTGAGGTCGATCTCACAGCCAGTGCCTTGAATTGTTCTTGATAGCAACGCCGCGAGACTTGCCATCGCACCTTGGACACCAGCCAGGTAGCCGGCCATGTGGGTATTGGAACGAAGAGGTGGTTCCAAGGCAAGATTCCCAACCCGGTCTGGGATACCAGGTGTTGCGAAAGCCATCCCCCCGGCGCTGATGGCGATCAGGTCGTCGCCAAGATAGACGCTGTTAGGACCGGCAAGACCGAAAGGCGTGATGGTTGTAACTATCAGCCCAGAATCTGCCACCGCCAACTTCTCCCGGCGCAGTCCTAGACGCTCAACTTCTGAGCTGTTCTGGCCCAAGACCAAGAAATCCGCCGTCGAAACCAGGTCCGAGAACGCAGCCCGGCCCTCTGGAGATTCGATATCGAGTCTCACACCACGTTTGTTGGAGTTCAGATAAAGAAAAAGTCCGCTGTGGTCCGGGTCAGGGGCGCCAGCCGGATAGGGTCCGTTTCTGCGGTAGGCATCGCCTTCAGGCGGCTCCACCTTCACAACGTCGGCGCCGGCATCGCCCAGCAACCGGGCACAGAACGACCCGGCTACCTGCCCGGACACCCGGTCTGTAAGCTCAACGACCTTTAGGCCCGATAGAGCGCCTTGTTCGAGCATTGTGCTATCTGCCTGCAATCAAAGGAAAACGGAGTAACGCGCTGGCCGGGTCGACCACCTTCTCGCCTCGTTGGTTCTCCATCCAAAGGTCGCACTCCACCATGCCACCCTCTTCGGTAGATGAGACATCGGTGACCACGCCGTGGCAGGTCAGCAAGTCGCCGGGATAGGCCATGACCCGATTGCGAAAGGCCAGCTTGCGGAGGAACGCTCCCGGCCCAGCCCAATCCTGGACATGCTGGGTCAGGAACCCGCCCATCATCTGGCCGTCGACAAATGGGGCTTCGAAACCCAGCTCCCGAGCGTAGTCAGCGTCGTAGTGCAGCCTGATGAAGTCCCAGGTCGCCGCCCCGTACGCCATCATACGGGCCATGGCGATCTCTTTGACCAGGGGCGTGATCTCGTCGCCGATCTGAATATCTTCGAAGCGCCTAGCTTTTTCAATCATCCTACGATTCCTCGCCTGGGGCTGGTGACCTATAGAACATGGTCTCGATGTTTCGCGCCAGCAATTCCTCAGACTGGTTGTAGAACGAAGTCTCAATCACCTGGAAAATCAGGGAACCCGTGCGCCCCGTCTTCTCGTAAACGTCCTTCACTGTCCAGCGGGCGGTGATAACGTCGTCGGGGTGGATGGGCTGAAAGAACTCGTATTCATTGCCGGCCCGCAGACCCTCCAAGTCCCTGATTGGACCACGGCCTACGAGGTCGCCCCGGTCGTCCATGTCGCTGTTCACGTACTGCCAGGTGTCACAGACCAGCGTAGGAGGGGCCATGACATCCCGCAATCCGTGCGCCTGGGCAAATTCACGGTCGGAATAAAGCGGGTTGAAATCTCCGATGGCCAAGGCGTACTGGCGCAGCGAAGAACGGCCCATCTCATCTGGCGCCTTGATGACGATCTCTTGCCCTACAGTCTCCTTTAAAATTTCCAGTAGGCTGGCCACGGCAGTTCCTCGCTACTCGCCCTTGTAAACGGGGGCGCGTTTCTCCCGGAATGAAGCCAAGGACTCTTTATGGTCCTGGCTGGTGAGGGTTAAAACCTCGACCTGGGCCGCCTCGGCCAGATGGTCGTCCAACGTCTGGGTCAAGCCCCGGTACATCATTCCCTTGACCATACGGTTCGGTATGGGGGCCTTGCCGGCGATCTTGCACGCCAGGTCCATAGTCGTCTCTTCAAGCTTGTCGGCCGAGACCAGATGGGCCAGCACACCGCATTCCTTGGCTTCGTCGGCCTCAAGCCAGTCGCCAGTGTAGAGGAGTTCAAGGGCCTTGCTGATGCCCATTGCCCGATTGTAGAGCCAGGTGGAACCGGTATTGGAGACCAGCCCCATCTGCAGAAAAGCGTTCATGAATCGAGAGTTCTCGCAGCCGACTCTGATGTCGCAGGCCAGCACCCAATCGAAACCGTCGCCGATGGCCAAGCCGTTAACCATGGCGATGGTCGGTATCTCCATGTTGTGCAGCTTGGAGGTCACTCCCTGGGGCATGGCGCGGATGAACTGGTAGGTCTCGTAAGGCTCTTTATGTCCCAGCAGTTGGTCACCGCCCCGGCTCTCGTCCTTGATGTCGGCGGAGGCGCAGAAGGCTCGCCCGGCCCCGGTGATAATGAACACCCTGATATTGGTGTCACCGGCGACATCTTCCAGGGCGTGGTTCAACTCGGCGAACATCTCTTCGTTCAGGGCGTTAAGCCGCTCTGGCCTGTTCAGTGTCAGGCGGGCGATGTGATCGGACTTGTCCAGAATTATGGTGTTGTAGGCCACGCCAGTTACCTCCCGGCCGTTACTTGAAATGCGACGGCCGATTGCTGATTCTCTGTGTCATGGTGATGGCATGTCAAGTTCCGCAGCCTCGTAAACACCGAGGCCCGAATGCATCTTGACACTGCCGATGGGCAATCACATACTGCCTCCAGGCTAAGACGATTTCCCGAAACAGATAGGCTGGAGGCTTCACATGCAACGCGAAGTCCTTTTCTTCACCGAAATGGGTTACACAGCGTACCCGCAAGCCCAGGCCAGAAAGCTCGGCTACAACAATCTGATGTTCCCCAACGAGTATTTCAGCCCTGAGAAGGCTCAGGAACTCTACTCGATGTATTTCGAGGAACTTCAGTACTGCACCGAGTCGGGCTTCGATGGCGTGATGATCAACGAGCATCACAACAACCCACTGTGCATGATGCCGTCGGTCAACGTTATCGGGTCTGTCCTCGCCCGGACGACCAAGAAGGGCAAGATTGCTTTCCTGGGCAACGTTCTACCAATTCACGAGAACCCGCTCCGGATCGCCGAAGAAGTCGCCATGATCGACATCCTCTCCGGAGGCCGGGTCATCTGCGGCTTCGTCCGAGGCATCGGCCAAGAAAGCATCGCCACTAACACTAACCCGATCTACAACCGGGAGCGGTTCGACGAGGCCCACGATGTCATCATCAAGGCTTGGACCAATCCGGGCCCGTTTCGGTTCGAGGGCAAGCACTACCATTACCGGGTGGTGAACCCCTGGGTTATGCCTCTACAAAAACCACACCCGCCCATCTGGATTCCGGGTGTGGCATCCACCGAATCAATCGTCTGGGCCGCCAAGCACAAGTACCCCTACGTGGCCCTGGCCCCGCCGATGGACCTTCTCAGAGGTATCTACGACCTCTATGACGAAACCGCCAAGGCCGACGGCTGGACGCCCACCGCGGAGCACCGTGCCTACGCCATCAGGGTCAATGTAGCCGACACCAACGAGAAGGCCTACGAAGAGGGCAAGAACTTCTACTGGCAACTGGGAACTTCTTTTGGGGTGACGCCGCCCCACTGGCAGGCCCCCCCGGGATATATCTCCCGGTCCTCCGCCCAGGGAGCCAGGGAAGCAGCCAGGTCGGCAGCTTCCAATATCACTCCCGGCGGATCCATCATGCCCTACGAAGAAGCCCAAGCGACCGTCCAGATCATCACCGGGAATCCTGACACCGTCATCGAGAAACTGAAGAAGATTATCGACCTAATCGACCCTGGTTACGTAGTCCTGTGGGGCCGTGAAGGTCCCATGTCGCACGAGGTAGCCATGCGCAGCATCGATCTAATGAGCCAAGAAGTTATACCTGCCATCAAGGAATACCAAGCCGTGGCGTAGGAGCTGGGTGAGCTTATACGATATCGGTTGACGTAGGTATAATCGCGCGGCCATAATTCGTTGCGTCCTCCGGTTGAATCTAGGTCGTCACGACTGTTTGAAAGATTGCTGAGACTCCTGTCCGGGATAATAATGGTTATCGAATCACGCTCGAGTTTCAAACGATGGCAGTAGACAACACATTGTCTCCCCACGGTGGCGAACTGATTGAAAGGATCGCCTCTCCGAAGGACGCGCCTCACCTTGCGGCCGGCCTAACCCGAATCGCTGTGCGGGATAGCATCGCACGAGAGGTAATCAACCTATGTTATGGGTTCTTCTCTCCGCTGGACGGGTTCATGGTTCGTTCACAGGTAGATTCCGTCGTCAAAAACATGACCCTGACCAATGGATTGGTATGGAGTATCCCCATAGTATTCGACGTTTCCAGCCAAGCCATTGCGGAAGTTGGTGTGAAACAGGGTGACTCTGTTCTGTTAACTTACCAAGACCAGGCGCTGGCCGTGCTAGACGTGGCTGAGATATTCTCCTACGACCAGGAGACGATGGCCCGGCATGTCTACGGGACAGCGGACCAAGACCATCCTGGCGTGACGCGGACCCTCGGCCTGGAAGACACGTTCCTGGGCGGTCCGGTGACTCTGGTCAACTCGCCGATCATCAACCCGCCTTTCGACCCGTTTTGGAAAACTCCACGCGAATTGAGGCAGCGGTTCTCTGAGTTGGGTTGGAGCACGGCAGTGGCCCATCAAACCCGCAATGTTCCCCATGTGGGTCACGAATGGATGATGAAGGGGGCTTTGCTTTCATCAGAAGCCGATGGTATTCTTGTCAACGCTGTGATCGGCGAGAAAAAACCGGGCGATTACATTGATGAGGCCATCGTGTTGGCCCATCATCGCCTAAGGGAGGCTAGTTTTTTCCTGCCCCACATCCATGAGACTTCCACACTAATGTGGGACATGCGCTATGCCGGACCGCGAGAGGCTGTTTTTCATGCGATCGTGCGTAAAAACCTGGGGTGCAGCCATCATATGTTCGGAAGAGACCATGCTGGCGTCGGGAATTATTACGATACTTATGCAGCACACCAAGTGTTTGAAAATTTGCCAGACCTAGGAATAAGATCGGTGCTCACACTTGAGTGGTGGTACTGCCCGGTGTGTCAGAGTGTCGCATACGAAGGTCACTGCGGCCACCGCGACCAGAAACAAGACTTGGCGGGAACTGTCATCCGTAGAATCATCGATGGTGGGCAAGAGCCGGCCCCAACTACTTTGAGGTCTGAGATATTGGAAATCGTTCGGGAATGCGCCGACAAATACAACGGTGGTTCTGCATTTGTCACCCCGGAATATTTGGAAAACCGGGCGCCGGTGTTCTCTTTGCGTACGCTAGAGTCTTGTACCTGTAGCGATCATCAACCAGTGTGATATTTGAACCCCCGCTCATCAAGTAGCGGGGGTTTTTAATTTATACGGACTTGAAGTCGATTCGAAAGACCCGATAGGAGGAAGGAGATGCCAACCTACGTCGACCCCAACGCATGCAACGCTTGCCAAGACGAACATCAAGGCC
>Ga0209019_1000079_pt1 | contig 40235 bp, 32 predicted proteins | sample METZYME_3_300m_FD_187549 | JGI IMG/M metagenome (GOLD analysis project Ga0209019, IMG submission 187549) | Marine microbial communities from oxygen minimum zone in mesopelagic equatorial Pacific - METZYME_3_300m (SPAdes) (version 2) | ecosystem: Environmental > Aquatic > Marine > Oceanic... | reverse complement strand
TGGGAAACGGCTAACTCTTAATCAGTAGGTCCAGGATTCCTTCCACAAGAGTGGCCCTCAGAAAATTGAGTGCAGAAAAGTTCGTGACCATTTCGTGACCATTCGATCGAAAACAAAGCCCCCGACCATTACAGTCGAGGGCTTATTCTTGACCGAAATCAGGCGATTTCGTGCCTATATATGTCTGGCGGGAGTGCGAGGGAGTCGAACCCACCTACCCCGCTCGTCACGAGGCATAACGGATTTGAAGTCCGCAAGAGCCACCGGGCCCCATCCACTCCCATTACATAGATAATTGGCTGTGCTTAGGAAAATAAAAGGCGCCGCCGGGCGGCGGCGCCTGAATTATCGCCATTCTAGGAAGGTTTAGCTGCCGAGGACGGAGTCGACCTTCTTCTTCAGCGCGCCCTTGGGAACTGCGCCGATGATCTGGTCCACAGGCTGCCCATCCCTGAAGAAGATCAAGGCTGGGATACTGCGAACGCCGTACTGCATCGCCGTATTGGGACTGTTGTCCACGTCCAACTTCGCCACTTTCATCTGACCGTCATAGTCCACTGCCATGTCATGGACAGAAGGAGCAATCATCTTGCATGGTCCACACCATTCGGCCCAAAAATCCACCATGACCGGTGTGTCCGAGTTTAATACCAACTCTTGCCAGGTTTCGTCATTTACCTCAAAGGGTTCTGCCATTTCCATCCTCCGGAATCTCTTACGCGATTTCCTCGCGCTATAACTTAGATGCTGGTTGCTTGGTTGGGGTTCATCCGGACTAAATCCAAACTAGATCCAAAAAACCAGGAACCCAGGCTGCCTACGCACCAGTTTAATGTGCGCACACATCAAGGTCAACCAGTGGAAGTCCTGATTAATCCCGGTGCTAGACCAACCAGGATGGGTATCCCGATGCCAGGCCAGACGCCGAGTTTTTCAGGGTTTAGCGCCAGGCTTGGCCTGAGCCTGGGACCTAACGCCACGCTCCTTGGTTTCTCACCCACCTTGAATTATAGTATTTACGAGTTTATGGAGATAGCCAAGCGCATCACACAGGAAGGAGACCGAGTAACCCTTTCGCTTACATCGTGGGGACGGTTGGGCGAGGCTATGGCCGAATTTGACGGACATAACGTGTTCGTGGCCGGTGGTATCCCCGGGGAGAAAGTGGTTGCGGAGGTGGTCAAAGTCCACCGCAAGTACGTCTCCGCCAAGGTGGTGGCCGTGCTTGAGGCGTCGCCAGACCGGGTTGAGCCGCCCTGCCCCTACTACGATGAGTGCACCGGCTGCCAATGGCAGCACCTCTCATACGATGCCCAACTGAAGACCAAACGTGAGAAGGTGACGGACGCCCTGCAGCGCGTTGGCGACTTTGCTAACCCTCCCGTCTCCGAAGTAAAACCCTCGCCCAACGAATACGGATACCGCAACCACGCCCGATTCACCATCAACCGGGAGGGCGCACTGGGCTACGTAAACCGGGAAACCCGCCAGTTCGTCCGTATCGATAAGTGTCTGTTGATGCACGACGGTGTGAACAAGTTGCTGGAAGAACTGCAAGACAATTGTGGCGAAACCACACAGCTATCGATCAGGGCTAGCAAGTACTCGGGCGATTTCCTCGTCCAGCCCTACATGGTCCACCCAGACATTAGGGTAACCACCGGACAAAAGAAGTACACCGAGTCGGTGGACGGCCATGAATTTCTCGTCTCGTCGCCTTCATTCTTCCAGGTCAACGTCGACCAAGCCGCCGCCGCCGCTGGGATAGTGCGCGACCGGCTGCACTTGACCCAAGACGACGTGCTCTTAGACGCTTATACCGGCGTGGGCACCTTCGCCATCTTGCTGGCCTCGTCGGTGAAACAGGTGATTGCGGTGGAAGAATCTTCTGCTGCCGTGGCCGACGCCAAGCAGAACGCCGGTGGGTTGCCGAACTTGGAATTCGTCCTTGGCCGTACCGAGGACGTCTTGAGGCGGCTGCCCGTAACGCCCGCCGTGGTGGTCCTGGACCCTCCCCGTTCCGGCTGCCAGCTCCGCGCCTTGGAGAGTCTCATCGAGATGGCCCCATCTAGGGTGGCCTATGTTTCCTGCGACGCCGAGACCTTGGGTCGAGACCTCAAGATCTTGTGCGCGGGCGGCTACCGTTTGGATGAGGTAGCGCCGCTGGACATGTTCCCCCAGACCCACCACGTGGAGTGTGTGGCGCTCCTCTCTCGAGGAGAACAGACGAACGAACCAATGGCGGGTACGATCACATCGAGAGCGCCTGAACCTACGCTTGAAACGGAGCCCGAATCGGCGGATCCTTCTATCACTCTTGCCTCAGCGTCTCCCCGGCGGCGCGAGTTGATGGATATCCTGGGTCTGGAGTTCGCGGTCATGCCGGCCGACCTGGCTGAAGAGCCAATTCCCGGAGAAACTCCGGTTGATATGGTGCGGCGATTGTCCGCGGAGAAGGCCCTGGCCGTGGCTGCAACAGTGCAAACTGGACTGGTCATCGGGGCCGACAGCACAGTGGCGTTTGAAGGTCAGGCCGTGGGCAAGCCGGTGGACGACGATGATGCCCGGAGAATGCTTCACCAACTAAGTGGCACCACCCACCATGTCAGTACTGGAATCACTGTAGTCGATGCGGCGTCGGGCCGGGCCATCAGCGACGCCATGACCAGCGAGATCACGTTACGCCATCTGTCAGACCAGGAGATCGATGCGTCGATTGCCTCGGGCGTGCCCAGAGACAAAGCGGGCGCCTATGCGGTGCAGGACACTGAGCTTCGGCCCGCTGCCGATTGGCAAGGCTGCTACAACAACATCGTGGGTCTGCCCATCTGCCGGTTATTGGAGATGTTGCAAGAGCTTGGATACCAGATGCCCGACGGCTGGACGGTGCCGGACGAAATCGCCTGCGGGGAGGACTGTCCGACAATTATAAACGCCGGACAGGAAGAGAAAGCCCCATGAACTTCATGGGCATGGGTATCCCTGAGCTCGGGGTGATCTTGCTGGTGGCCTTCTTGGTATTGGGCCCGGCCAAAGCCATAGATATGGCTAAAAACGCAGGGAAGGTGCTGGGCGACCTACGCCGTTCCTTCGGCGACGTTACCAACGCCATGACTATGGAGACCATGGAACAACGCATATCCACCCTGCCCCACGAGTCGGATTCTCAGTCACAACCTCCGCCTGGAGTGCCCATGCAGGCAGAGATACCTCCGGAAGGAGAAAACGAAGGAGACCCGGAGTCACCGGTCGATTCTGAGCAAAACGACCTACCGAGCGATGAAGGCGACACAGAGGAAAAGGGATGAGGTCGCGGGAGCAGACCATGCTGCAGCACCTCAGTGAGCTACGGCGTAGAGTCTTCATCTGCCTGGTCGCCGTGCTTGCTGGCAGCGCGGTGTCGTTCGCGTTCTTCGAGCAGATAGTCGATATATTGGTCGAGCCCGCCCGGGACCTAGACCTCGGGACGGGCGGGGAGTTGATCTACACCGAAGTAACAGAGCTATTGACGACCGCTATCAAGGTTTCCTTTGTCGCCGGCCTGATCTTGGCATCGCCGGTGCTCGTTTTCCAGGGCGTCATGTTCGTCGCGCCTGGGCTTACAGGCCGCGAGAAGCGGTACCTATTCGGCTTCATGCCTGCAGTGATATTGGCTTTCGCCGGCGGTGTGGCATTCGCCTATTACATTCTAACCCCGCCCGCTCTTCACTTCCTTCTCACCTTTGGCGGCGACATCGCCACGCCGTTGATTCGCATCAGCAACATCATCAACCTGATGATCCGGTTGCTGTTCTGGATGGGGTTGGCTTTTGAAACCCCGTTGGTGATGTACCTGTTGGCCTCGCTGGGCATCGTCTCTGCCGGGTCCTTAGCCCGGTTCCGCCGATACTGGGTGGTGGTGGCTTTCATCTTGGCGGCCATAATCACGCCGACAGTTGACCCTTTCAATCAGGCATTGGTGGCGGGACCGCTTTTGGCGCTCTACGAGATCGGCATCCTGTTGGCCCGTGTCGCCGGGCGCGGGCGTCGTAGATCTAGGGCAATAGCTTCACCTTAAACAAAACCGGCTTTTCAAGGCCGGGTTGAAGGCAATAAAAAAGACCGCCCTTTGCTAATGAAGGGCGGTCTTTTCACTTTTCCGGTATTAGTATCAGGTGGTGTTTTCATCTTTACTGTTGGCGGCTGCTTGTTTTTCCGCCTCTTGTTTCTCTTCTTCACCCATCAGGGCTGTCTTGAAGGTGCGTATTCCTTTGCCCATAGAAGTGCCAATCTCAGGCAGACGGCGGGCGCCAAAGATCAAGAGAATCACAACCACAATGATTAATATTTCAGGAAGGCCCAAGCCCGCGATTCTCATCTTTTTCCCTCCCGCAAAAAGCTGCGGCGTGGACCCTGTGTGGGGCCGATGCATCCAAGCTTTTGAATGTTAGCAGATATAGTGTCCGGCGACAATAAATTACGTCTGTTAGGACTCGTCCATAGGGGCGCGCAACGACTCGGCTGTAGTTGATTTGGGAATGGTCGAGCAGTGAGAGTGATAGGTGCCGACTATAGGAGTGATATATATTGTATAGACCAGGCACCAACGCTATAATCTTGGATTATGTAAAAACCCGCCGCGTCGAAACACTCGTCGCGGCGGTCGTGCATAACGAAACTTGCAGGTGAAAATGGAATCCAACTACGACTTGGTGGTGATTGGTTCTGGCCCGGGCGGCTATGTGGCCGCTATCCGGGCCGGTCAATTGGGCCTGAAAACCGCCATCGTCGAAAAAGAAGAACTGGGCGGCGTGTGCCTGAATTGGGGTTGCATCCCCAGTAAGTCGCTGCTGAAGAACGCTGAGATATTGTCCTACTTCAATCGGGCCGACGAGTTTGGCCTGAAGATGGACAATTTCCATGCAGACTATTCCGTGGCCATCGACCGCAGCCGGAAGGTTGTCGACCGAAACACCAAGGGCGTGGCCTTCCTACTGGCCAAAAACAAAGTCGACCACATCCAGGGCACGGCCAAGATAGTCGGCGCCGGCAAGGTGGAAGTCGCTCCGGACGGTAACGTCATTGAAGCCAAGAACATCATTGTCGCTACGGGGGCCCGGCCCAGAAGCATCCCTCCTCTACCCATCGACGGCGAAAAAGTGATCACCAGCCGCGAATCTATAGTCCTCAGCGACCTACCAGAATCGATAGTCATCGTTGGCGGAGGGGCCATCGGGGTGGAGTTCGCCTACATATACAAGATGTACGGCGTCCAGGTAACGATCGTAGAGATGCTGCCTAGGCTGGTGCCCAACGAAGACGAAGACATTAGCGCACAACTGGAACAGGCCTTCAAACGCGCCCGCATAGATTTTTTGACCGGTGCCAGCGTCACAGCTGTGGATATCTCCGGCTCTGGCGTGATTGTGACAGTGGACAAAGACGGCACTGCCCAGACCTTGGAGTGCGATAAAGTCCTGGTAGCCATCGGCATCCAACCTAATGTTGAAGACCTGGGACTGGAGTCCGTCGGAATCGCCACTGACCGGACCGGCATCATAGTCGATGACAAGATGGCGACCAACGTAGCGGGCATCTACGCCATCGGAGACGTCAATGGGAAGATGCCGCTGGCCCACGTTGCGTCTGCCCAGGCTGCAGTAGCCGTTGAGACCATCGCGGGCATGGAGACGCAGCCGTTGGACTATACCTACATGCCAAGGGCGACCTATTGCATGCCCCAGATAGCCAGCTTCGGTCTGACCGAGGCCCAGGCTAGGGAAAAGGGTAAAGAGGTCAACGTGGGCACATTTAACGTCCAGGCAAATGGCAAGGCCCTGGCCATGGGAGAAAATTCCGGCCTGGTCAAATTAGTGGTGGACGCCAAGTACGGAGAACTGCTGGGGGGGCACATGATTGGCCCCGAGGTCACCGAGCTTTTGGGCGAGCTGTCAATGACGCGGATACTGGAAGGGACCGTACTAGAATTGGGCTGGGCGGTGCATGCCCACCCATCAATCTCGGAGATGCTCAAGGAAGCGGCGTTGAGCGCGCAAGGGCGCACCATTCACATGTAAGTATCTCAATTATCAATTAGCAGCCATAACGGATAAAATTAGTGCATGGTCAGGATTCCTGATTTGTGACCCGTTGGACCGGCGGATTAGCCGAATTCGAGAATAACTGGCAATTCCCTCAAAACTGGGAGGGCGATCAGACAAGGAGCGGACCAAATGGGGTTGGGAACTTACGATTTCGCATTGGCGATAGGCGGCGAGGCTGGACAAGGGATAGCCACGCCCGGAGACATTCTGGCGCGGATCATCGTGCGCCGCGGATTGCACCTGGTTACTTATAACGCCTATCAATCCATCGTCCGGGGCGGGCACATCTTTTTAACCATGCGTATAAGCGATGCCAAAGTCCAGAACCACGGGGATAAGCTGGACCTGCTCATGTGCCTGAATCAAGACACCATGGACCGTCACCAACGTTTGATGGGCTCAGGCACCCGCATCGTCTATAACAGCGATACCATCAACCCTGGAACTGAAGACAAAGGTGCGGATCTCTGCGGCCTGCCTGTCGGCGATCTGACTGATGGCAGCAGGAACCGGTTGGTCCAGAACACCGTGGGGCTGGGCGCAATTGCTTCTCTGATGGGTATTGATTTCTCTGTTCTGGAGGAGAGCTTGACGCTGCGGTTCCAACGGCGCGGCCAAGAGATGGTGGACGAGAATGTAAAGGTTGCCAGGGCCGGTTACGACTACTCCCAAGAACATTTCAAACCCTTCGATCAGTCTCCACCGGTTGGCGAGAAACCCCTGGCTGTTTGGTCTGGAAACGACGCGTTGGCCATGGGCGGCGCCGCTGCCGGAGTCAAGTTCTATGCCGCATACCCAATGAGCCCGGCCACAGGTGTTCTCCATTGGATGGCCAATAACGCCCGGAACCTGGGAATTATGGTTCGGCAAGTAGAGGATGAGATTGGCGTCGCGAATATGGTCGTGGGCGCGGCGCAAGCGGGGACCCGCTCTTTATGCGCCACCTCCGGAGGCGGGTTCGCCTTGATGACCGAAGCGATCGGCGCGGCAGCCATGATGGAAATACCTGTTGTCTTCATAAATGTCATGCGGGCCGGCCCGTCCACCGGCGTCCCCACCAAGACCGAACAGGGTGACCTATGGCAGGTATTAGGAGCCAGCCAGGGCGACTTCGAGCGAATCATCGTTTCGCCCACCGATGCATTGGACGCCTTCAGCACCATGGCCGAGGTTTTTAACTTAACAGACAAATACCAATGCCCGGCTATTGTTATCTCGGACCTCTACATCTCTGAGGGGAGGTACAGTGTCGATCCCGACCTGGTAAACATGCACCCGGAGATTGACCGTGGAGCGCTTATAACTGAGCCTTCGGATACCGACGGATATCTTCGCTACAAGGACACCGAGAGCGGAATATCCCCCAGGCCCTTGGCAGGGCTTGAAGGCTACGTCCATCTGGTCGCCACTGACGAGCACGACGAGGACTCAACCTTGATTAGTGACGAGTTCACCAACCCCCACAAACGACGGCAGATGGTGGAGAAACGGGCCAGGAAGTTCGATAACATCCTCAGCGATATCGCGGCTCCGGTTCTGCAAGGCCCCGCCGATGCCGATGTTACCCTAATCGGTTGGGGTTCTACTCATGGAATTATTGCTGAAGCGGTTTACGCATTGAACGCCGAAGGCGTCTCAACCAACCACCTGCAGATCAGATGGATGGTCCCATTCCACGGCGAAGAGATCATGGATATCTTATACAAGGCCAAACGGACCATCATCGTAGAGAACAATTACTCCGGCCAGTTCGCCCGGTATATGCGGAGCGAGACCGGATTCGCTGCTGACGGGCACATCCGTAAATACGACGGAGAACCGTTTATGCCGCACCATATCGTTGACGGTGTGAAAGCCCAGCTTGGCGGAGAGACCGATAGATACGTTCCATATCAAGAGATAACCGTTTAACCGACAACGTTATTATTACCGGTGTCCAGCCGGTGTTTAGATCGAGGTGAGACCATGGCAACCACAGCAATAAACCTTACGCCGAGAGACTTCAAGGGCAAGTCAAACCCTGACTGGTGTCCCGGTTGCGGCGACTTTGGGGTCTTGAACGCCATACAGCGCGCCGTCGCGGAAATGGGTTTTCGTCCCCATGACATCATGACTGTCAGTGGCATCGGCTGTTCGTCCAACCTACCGGGCTATATCAATACCTATGGCATGCACACTCTTCATGGCCGGTCTCTGGCCATGGCCACCGGCGTAAAGATGGCCAATCATGAGATGAAAGTGATTGTCACCGGTGGCGACGGCGACGGATACGGTATCGGTGGCAATCACTTTACCCATACCGCCCGGCGAAACACCGATCTGACCTACATAGTGATGAACAACCAGATTTATGGTCTGACCACAGGTCAGGTTTCTCCTACCAGCAGCATCGGGATGAACACCAAAAGCACACCCTTCGGCAACGTGGAACAGCCAATCAACCCGATAACATCGGCAATCATGAATGGCGCTACTTTCGTGGCCCGCGCCTACAGCGGCGATGTCAGGCACATGGCCGACCTGTTTCAACAGGGCATCCGTCACAAGGGATTCTCGATTATTGACGTGTTCAGCCCCTGCGTGACGTTCAATCTCACAAACACCCACGATTTCTTCAAGGAAAGGGTCAAAAAGTTAGAAGATGAGAACCACGACCCCAGTGATTGGAAGACCGCCTGCGAAAAGGCGATGCTGTTTGGTGACACGATCTACACTGGGTTGTTCTTCCAGGGAGACCGGCCTTCATTGGAAGATGTGGAACCGATTTTGAGCAAGGGCGGCCCTTTGGCTACCCGGCCCCTGGGATTGGACAAAGACGATGCGCAGAAGATTATCGACCGGATGATGTAGACCGGGTTGGTCTGGACACACCGGGTTATATCTGGAATCCCAAAAGGGAGCGGACATCGTCCGCTCCCTTTTTATTACCGGTTGCTCCGCTCCCTGCCGTGCATTAATATCTATCCAGCGCGGACCCAGGGCGGGTAGACCCCGGTTCGCCAGGAGGCAGAGTTGGCCACATCGATCGTGATGCCCCAGATGGGCTATGACATGCATGAGGGCAAGGTGGTCCGCTGGCTCAAGAAAGAGGGCGAAGAGGTGACGCGCGGGGAGGTCATCGCCGAGATCGAAACCGATAAGGCGACCGTTGAATACGAGGCCTATACAGGCGGCGTAATGGCCAAGATCGTGGCGGAAGAAGGGATTGCTATCCCGGTGGGCGGACTCATCGCCGTGATGACGGCTCCCGGCGAAGCCATCCCCGAAGACATCCTCACGGACGCAGCTATTGCCTTGGCAGCCGACTCCCCAGCCCCAGCGGCTACCGCCGTTCAAGCTCTGGAAGGGCCAATCTCCGCAGCGGTCGCTCCCGCGGACACCAAAGAAGTTCGGGCTTCGCCTTTGGCCCGCCGGCTGGCCAAGGAGCGGGGATTCGATCTCGCTACCATTACTGGTACCGGTCCCGGCGGTCGAATAACTGAGGCTGATATCCCCGAACAGGGCGCTGCAGTCGCGCCTGCGGCATCTTCTAACGGATATATCAAAGCGTCGCCGCTGGCCAAGCGCCTGGCGGGCGAACGGGGTATTGATCTGGCTACGTTGACGGGCACGGGCCCCGGTGGCCGAGTTATCGAGGCCGATGTCCCGGAGCATGCAGTCCCAGCCGTCGCACCGGCAACACTCGTCTCTGAGAATGTCGAGTTGTCACGGATGCGCCAGGCCATCGCCCGTGTTACCTCTGACAGCAAACGAGACGCGCCCCACTTCTACGTTGCTTTAGACGTCGACATGACCAAGGCAATGTCTTTCCGGCGCGACCTGAATGACGAGTTGGACGCCGAGAACCGGGTATCGGTCAACGACCTGATCGTCAAAGCATCGGCCATCGCCATCGGACGTCACCCAAAGTTCAACTCATTCTTTCGGGACGACCACCTTCAGATGAACGCGGCAATCAACGTGGGGATCGCCATCGCCCTGGAATCCGGTCTGATCGTGCCAGGCGTAAACGGTTGCGAGAGCAAGAGCCTGGTGGAAATCGCCGCGGCCAGCCGGGACTTGGTGTCCCGGGCAAACAGCGGCACACTGCGCAATGACGAATATAGTGGCACCACTTTCAGCGTGAGCAACCTTGGGGCATTCGATATCGAAAGCTTCACTGCCATCATATTCCCGCCCCACGCGGCCATTCTGGCTGTGGGTACCGTGAAGGAACAGCCTGTGGTGCGAGACGGCGAACTTGCCATCGCCCAGATCATGAAAGCGACCCTCTCCACCGATCACCGGGTGGCCGACGGAGCGGAGGCCGCCCAATTTCTGGTGGAGATCAAGAAGCTCCTCCAGAACCCAATAAGTTTAGTAATTCAATAGCTGTCGGCTACAAATCAGGAGATAAAATTGCCTAAATTATCCGGTGGTCAGACCGTCATAGAATCCCTCAAAGCCCAGGGCGTGGATACGGTTTTCGGCATCATATCAATCCATAATCTGGACCTTTTTGACTCCTTATTTGGCAGCCAGGACACTCTGCGCTTCGTGGGAGGCCGCCTGGAGTTGGGGTGCGGGTTCATGGCTGATGGTTACGCCCGGGCCACCGGTAAGCCTGGAGTGTTTTTCACCAGCACCGGTCCCGGAGCGGCGGACTCTATGGGCGCTATGGGCGAGGCCTATTTCTCGGGGTCGCCTATCCTAGAGATCACCACCAACGTGGAACAGGAGTTCATCGGCAGCGGCAAGCTAGCGACCCACGAGACCAAGGACCAACTAGGCATGTTCAAGGCCGTTACCGACTGGAACGCATCTATTCCAGAGGTTGAGTCGATTCCCGATAACATCACGGAGGCGTTTGACCGGTTCCAAACCCGGAGGCCAAGGCCAATTGAGTTGGAGATACCCACTGACCTTTTGGGTGCGGTAGCTGACGTGGAGATGCTGACTGCCCGGCAGCCGGATATTCCCCAAGGCGACCCCAACAAGGTTGAGCAGGCGTTGAATTTGCTGCTTAAGGCCAAACGCCCGGCAATCCTAGTAGGCGAGGAAGTCCAGCAGTTGGGCGGAACCCAGCAGATCGTTGAGCTTGCTGAGAAAATTGGCGCGGCCGTGGTCACCGCCGATGGCGCCAAAGGGGCGTTCCCAGAGGACCACGCCCAGTCATTGGGCCAGATCATGGGCAATCGAATCTGGGGCAAGAACCCGGTTCAGGAGTGGCTTGGCACTTGCGACTTAGTGGTCGTTTTGGGGTCCATAATGCCCCAACGGTCCACCGCCGGTATCGGGTTAAAATTGCCTAAAGACATAGTCCACGTGTTGTTGGATGGCGAGGCAATCGGCAAGAACTACGAGGTAACCGTGCCTATAGTCGCCAACTCACAAGCCGTGGTCCAGCAATGGCTGGGAGCCATTGCTGGCCAGGACGTCCACAAAGGCAGCGCGTTCCAGGATGACATCGCAGCCATCCGGGGCAACATACGCCAGACGCTGGAAGAAACATGGGGCAACGAGCTCCGGGTTTTCGAGACCATAAGGTCGGTTACCCCCCGAAACACCATCTTTTCCCTTGACCCGACCGTGGGCGCCAGCCGGGCCACACGCTGCCTGGAGATTTTCGAACCAAGGACCTACATGCACCCCCATGGCTGGCTCGGTCTAGGGTTCGCGTTCCCCGCGGCAGTCGGCGCAAAGGTCGGCAAGCCCGATAACCCAGTGGTTTGCGTAACCGGCGACGGCGGGTTCCAGTACAACTTTCAGGAACTGGCCACCTGCGCTCAGTACGGCATCCACCCGGTGGTGCTGATGTTCAATGACAACGCCTGGGGAGTCCTGAAGGGCTTCCAGGGCGACCGGTTTGGTGAAGCCCGACGGTTCGGAAGCGATTTGGTGAATCCAGACTTCGTGAAGATCTTCGAGTCCTACGGGTTCGAAGGCACCAAGGTGACCGACGTCAAACAACTGGGCAAAGCCCTCGAGAGCGCCATCACCTCTGGTAAGACCCACCTAGTAGAGGTCCAGACTCCAGACGGGTTCGGCGCGCTGACCTAGGCCGGAGGCCAAGTGCATACCGGATTCCAGCCGCCGAGTGACTTGCAGGCATCTGGTGCAGCCGGGCGGATTAGAAACCCGCCCCTATGGACGATTGTGGTAGTCCAAACGTCGTTTCTGGGCAGGGGTTGTGCCTCTCAAGGACTGGGCCTCCCTGATTCAGGGCGGGTTAGAAACCTGACCCTAGATGTCCGGTCCCTTAACAGACTGCCCTATACCCCTTGTCTAATCCTTATCGGGCGGCCACAATCGACATAACGTGGGGCGTGGCGTCCTTGACGGCCCATGACTGAATCCAGGCAACTCGCTTAGGCAAATACCGCGACATTCCCAGGAGTTTTTATCGCCCTATGACCGATTCGACCAAAGAACCTGGGGCATACGATCAGCTTTATTCCAGGCGCGTCTATCCGTTGGACGCCCATGATCTAAGCGAAGAACAGATCGCGGTGGCCTTCGCCATGACCTCCCGCCGCCCCGAAGCCTTCGACGAGATCGCGGAGCAGGTCAGCAAAGAAAAGGCGGCCGATTTCCACGAGCGGTGGGTTCTGGGCTACGGCCACGCCTCGGTCGCCGAGCATGCGGTGGTTCACCTGGCGGTGGAAAACGTGTCCCGGCTAGCCGTTGACACCCTTGAGGACAACCGGCTGGCGTCTTACACGGAAAAATCCACCCGCTACCAGGTGATGCCCGAGGACTACTTTTATGTTCCCGAAGAGCTGTCCCAGCATCGGGCTCTCAAGAAAGAGTATGTTGCTGCTTGCCAGAGTCTATTTCAGGGGTACCGGAAGCTGATTGACGGCTGCATGGACTACTTGCGAGAAACCACACCACGTATCGCCTCTGAGAGAGATGGCGCCTACCGGATGCGGCTGAGCCGGGTGGCCACCGATCACTGCCGCGCGGTGCTGCCGGCGGCCACATTGACTAACGTGGGGGTCACAGCAAACGCCCGCACCTTGGAACACGCCATCGCCAAACTGGTGTCTTCGGGATTGATCGAAGAACAACTTCTGGGAGGTGCCGTGAGGGAACAGGGCCGTTTGATCACCCCGACTCTGATCAAATACGCAGACAGAGTCGATTATTTTGCCGGGGCCTCAACGATCCGATTGGGTCAGGCCCGCAGGTATAAGTTCCCTGACGAAGAACCGGCTGCCGATTCGGTCTCCGGTGCGAGCGCCCCGGAAGTTAAATTGGTGCATTGGGACCGGAAGGGGGAAGAGAAATTGGCTGCGGCGCTGCTCTATCGACACTCCAATCTGCCCTACGACGACGTTTGGGACCGGGTGATAGATCTGGGATCGGAGTCGCGTCAGGCGATCATTGACGAGAGTACCGCTGGGCTGGGAGCCCACGACGCTCCAACTCGGGAGTTCGAGGTTGTGGACTACACCTTTGAATTCACTCTGGACTACGGCGCCTACCGGGAGTTCAAACGGCACCGTATGATGTCCTATCTTCCTCAGCCGCTGACCGTGGCCCACGGCTATAAAATACCTACGGTTGTGGTGCAAGCTGGCTTGGAATCAGAGTTTGAACAGACGGTGCGCCCGGCGGAAGATGTCTACTGGAAGGTTCGGGAAGTGTCGCCCTTGGCGGCCCAATACCTGGTGACCCACGCCCATAACCGGCGGGTAGTAACCAAGTTCAACCTACGGGAGAGTTACCATCTCTTCAAAATGCGGACCTCGGAAGAAGCCCATTTCTCAATTCGCGAGCCGATGTTGGAGGCGATGCGCTTGGCGGTGGGTGTCCAACCTCAGTTCTTCCGGAACCTCAAGCTACGGAATTACCCGGACTGGTGGCCGCACCCGTAGAGGATTAGTCAGCGATTAAGTCCGGGTTAGTTTGGTGGCAACCGAAGCGAGGCGGGCGCCTAGTTCACGGGCTTGGGCCATGTCTTCCGTTGTCATATCCCCTACGGCTGTTGCCCCGTAATACGAACCTGAAACCCGCATTCGTTCTCCCCAGGGAAGTCCAACTACCACCATGCCGCAGGCCAGCATCCAGTGAATCATCTGTAGGAGTGTCATCTCTAGACCGGAGTGTTGGCCTGAGCCGGAAGTGAATGCGGCGGCGGGTTTTCCGGCCAATGAGCCGTCTTCCCAGAGGTCGCCCTGATCGTCCAGCCACGATTTTAGTGAGCCGGTGATGCCGCTCCAGTTTGGGGAACCAAGTAGAAGGCCGTCGGCGGCGAGCAGGTCTGTGGTTGTGGCCTCGGTGGTCCGCTTGATGGTTACATCCGCCCCCGACAACTCCACGCCCGACGCAGCGGCCCGCGCCAGGCTCTCGATCGCCGAGTTCTTGCGGTCGTATAAGACCAGGATGGACACGGGCATTAAGGGTCTGAACAATCGCGGGTGAAACCGCAGTTGGGGCACTTGATCTTACACTTCTGCTCAATCATCGAGCCGCCGCATATCTCACAGGTCAGGTCGTAGGAATCGTTGTAGGAATTATTGAAGATGGCTCTTTGGAAAAACACACGCACCACACTAACCCCAAAGGGATTCCTGTGAGTATACCCTCCGGCAAATCAGACGGCCAAGAACGGCGGCGGGACTTTTGTCAGAAGATTAGGTCTGGTGTGTTAGGGCCGTTAAATCCGTTACCGCAGCGCAGCGTAGGTAACCATTCTTGGTGTGATCATCGATACAAGACTGCCTTCTAAAACCATGTCCTTTTGCGGGTCGGAGGTATTTCGGTTCTTGCCGGCGGCCAACCCTCACTTTGTCCCGGCCGCGCGTCAACCAAACGTGATAGTCGGTGGACGGGCTGAGCGGGCCCATGCCGGCAACCATGATCAACCCGCGGCTGCCGTCGCTGCTCAACAGCAAGATGCCCTGGGATCTGCTCCCGGCATATGGCGAGCGTAGCATTGGTCTGGCTGGGCCAACCCATATCTGGCCTGTTGGGGCTTGAGCACAGTGTCCATGACCTGAGACTCGTTGTCTGACGCCTGGCTGATTTGTGCCGTCATGGTGGCGCGTTGAAGTTGAGGCTTGCTTGGAGGGAGGGGTTCTCCTGCTTAAGCTCGTCTATTCTATTGGCCAAGCGAACGTTCATTGTCACCGCGATCACAACCAATGCCATGGCAACCGAAGCGGCGGTAGGAACCAACATTTGAAACAATCGACTATCGATCAGCCGGTCGCCGATTGAAGGGACCAACTGGAACTCTGGTGCGGGCAGTCCCTGGGGCGGGTCACTGGGAACCACCGACGCGGCCAACTCTGCGGCCGTCGCCTGGAACCGGTCCACCACATCGCGGCATTGCAGGTCTAGGGCCTCGTAGTTGGCCGGGTCGGTGTTAATGATCGTCCGCCGACGCGACCGGAACGCGTCCACTATCTAATGGTGGGCCACGCTCATGATCCAACCCTTGGGCTGGCCACTCTCAGGGTTGAAGGTCCCGGCTTTCAGCCAGATGTTCAAGAAGATCTCCTGGGTGACTTCTTCGGCCAAGGCTGGTTGTTTCAGCATGAGCATGGCAAGGGAATACACGGGCGTTTGGTATCGGGTCCACAAGGCCTCAAGGGCGTCTTTGTCGACCTGGGAGCCCCGATGAATCAATGGCGGTCGTCGAATGACTCGTAGTCGACCACGGGTTTCTCCCGGCTCGGCTCCAATATTCAGACATGCTTTTCATTCCCCAAATTTTTATATGGCGTATATCGCTGGCCGGATTTGGGACGGGTGGTTGGTTCGATGGAAGTTAGTTCAGTCTGTTGAGTGTGGTCCAGAGACTATTGATCTGGTCTTGGACTTGTTTGGTGTCTTCGGAACCGCCCGTTCCTTGATTTTTGGCGATTTCAAGGTAGCTTTCCAGCACTCTAATGGCCAGCCGGTATTCATGCTGTTCGGCATGGCACCACGCTTGTTCCTGGTACAGCGACGGAATACCTGGACTCATGATCGACTGGCGCTGAATCACGCCAACGGCTTTGTAGTAGGCCCCGGTCTGCATGTAGACGCTTTTCAGGTTGTTGAGCATCCGGAACAAGATGTTGTGCTTGCTGACAGGGGCCAGAAAATCGTCGGTCCATGCCAGGCGTCCGCCGGACATGCTATCGACCAGATCACTGCAGTCCGTTACTGAAAGGGAAACACCGGCATGGAATGGGTCCAAGTATTCCCCCGTGTCGTCTATGCCGACGATGAAATGCCCCGGTAGGCCCACTCCGGAGCATTTGAGACCCAATCGGCGTCCCACCTCCATGAACAAGAGAGAAAGTGTTATGGGGATACCCGTGCGTGTTTCCAGCACCCGATTCAAGAAGCTGTTGTCGGGACTGTAGTATTCGCCGGTGTTTCCGTGGAAACCAACATCGTTAAATAGGTACTCGGCGATGGAGCCGGCGAGATCCGCTGTAGCAACACCAGGGTCGATCCGAAAGGCGATCTGCGACGCGAAGGCGTCCAACTCTGCGAGGAGAGAGGGGACGTCGATCGCCGGGTACTCCTCGCCGGCCAGGTACAAGGCCGCCCTGTCAAGTTCGATATCCTCATCGGGTTTCCGGACCATCTCGGTGAAGAGGGCGCGGTAATCGGCGTTGCCGTCGGTGCTCATTTTGGGCTGCTACACGACCAGACCATCGAACAGGTCGTCCATGTCGGTGGCCTCGTCGATGGCCCAGATGGTCCCAAGAACATCCTCGCATTGCATATCTGAGAGCACTCCGGAGGCGAAGCTGTGGAACTTGCCCTCCAATTCTTTGTCGTCCAGCGGATTGTTCTTGTGCCCCTTGGGGTAGGCGGTATGGGCGGTGTGGACGTTGCCCGACTGGTCGGTGACCGTAATCCGGCAGTTGTATTCAGAGGGGAAGTTTGCGGAGAACTCCTGGTCTTCGGACAACGTCATCTTGGACATGGTATCGCGCTTGATGGCGTCAGCGATGCGTTGGGGAGTGAAGCTGTTTGGCGTCACTTCGCCCTCCTGAAAGGCCGCGGCCACCAAGAATGGGATGCTGTGATCGGCGGTCTCCCTGGTCTGCGGGTCCCATTTTTCAGGCTCGCTGGAGGCGCTGCTGGCGGCGGTGTGGTAAGTGTCGATGTGGATGGATTTGATGTCGGTTAACGACACTTCTTTACCCAACTCCAGCGCGAGGCCGATGGGCGCCTGGGTGTGGATCTGGGAAGGGTAGCTCTTCACGATCGTCTGATTGATGCGGAAAGGGTCGTCATCGGCCCGGCTGCCGCCCAACGGGAAGGCGGCAATCTCCACCGGTTTGCCCACGGCCTGCTCCCAGAGGCCTCGTCTACCGTCAAAGGGCTCGTTCGGGCCGCTCATGCCCTCTGCGGCCAACATGGCGGCGAAGACGGCGGAACGGGTGGCGGCGGCAGTTGCGCAACCCTTCCACATGGATAGCTCCCCACTGCGGGTCACCGCCAAGGGCAGGGATGGAGTCACCGCCAGGGATATGGCTTGGCCCATATGCTCTTGGTCGAGCCCAAGGACTCGGCCGGCCCCGCAGGCAGCCCCGATGACGCTGAAGATGCCCTGATCCCAGCCAAATTCGCTGGCCACCACCTGGTCGGACAGCCGGCAGAAGACCTCGTAGGCGAGAGCGATGGACGTGATGACAGTGCGGCCGTCGGAGATCATAGGGTCGGCCAGCGCTAGCACTGCGGGGATCATGTCGCTGGGGTGTCCACCGCCGGGAGAGAAGTAGGAGTCATTGCAATCCAGATACCGGCCCATCACACCGTTGGCGAAAGCGGCCATGTCTGGCGAGGAGTACTCATTGGTGCCCAGCACGCGGGATGGGGTCGTGCTGGTGATGGAGGAGGCCATGCTCCGGGCGATCTTGGCCGGTTCGGACACGAATCCGCCCATGGCGCAACCCATGGTATCCACCAGGGTTCGCTTGACCTGGTGCACAGTCTTGGGTCCCAGTTCTTCAAAGGTGATTCGGCAGGCGTAGGACGCCAGCATCTCGGTGGTGCGGTCCATGTGGTTTCCTCTCTAAACCGACATTCCTGCCTTAACAGGATTGATGGAGGCGTCTATCCGCCTTGCTTCTATAGTACGGCCTCGGCCATGCGCTCGAGCTGTTCTCCCATTTCTTTCTCGGTTTCGACGTGCTCGGGGCGGACCACCACCCGATCGGCGCCGGCGTTCAAGAGCGAATGGACGATGTCTCGCTCCGGAAGTTGGCCGTAGACCGAGATAGTGATGGACTTGGGATCACGGCCCGCCTCGGCGGCCATGGCGTCCAACTTCTTGCGGCTCTCCTCCACCTCAGTGGGGGTCACCCGGTTGGGCAGCCAGCCGTCGGCGTGGGTGACAACCCGGCGCAGCACGTTCTTGGCCATGCCGCCCAGGATGATTGGCGGGTAGGGCTTCTGGGCCGGCTTGGGATAGGACCTGACCAGCGGGAAGTCGAAGTACCGGCCGTGATACTCGGCTTCTTCCTTGGTCCAGAGCTCTTTCATGACTTCTATGGCTTCGCGGGTCTGGGTCCAACGGTGTTCGAAGTCGCCACCCATCATCTCGGTCTCTTCTTTGAGCCAGCCGGTGCCGATGCCGAACAGGAACCGGCCGCCGCTGTACCGGTCCAACGTGGCAATCTCTTTGGCCAGGAGCAGCGGGTTCCGCTCGGGGACCAAGGTGATGCCGGTGCCCAGCTTGATCTTGGTGGTGACACCGGAAGCCCTGGCCAGGGCGATGTACGGGTCAGTGAAATGGGAGTAGGTCCAGGGGATCTCTCCACCGGTGGCCGGGAAGGGACTGTCGCTGTGGACCGGCACCGCCGCGTGCTCGGCGTACCAGATGGACTCGAACCCTAAGTCCTCGGCCTTCTTGGCCATGAATGCCGGGTCGATGGTGTAGGCTGGCAGGGGCACCGATGTTCCGATGTTCATTTTCTTATCTCCGGTGTTGATTCCAGGTCTGGTTGTCTTAGTCTCCGGCGGGTTGGGCTTCTTTCACCCGGGATTCTAGAAGGTCGTATCTTTCTCCGGCCATCTCGGAAATTCTGGGCACGTCCTCTTCTAATAGGTAGCGCTCGGAAGCCAGGTCTTGGGCCGCGGTTTCCACCCGGTCCAGGTAGTCCTCCCGGGACGCATAGCGCTCTTCGATTGACGGTCGTGGGTCTGAGGTGTCCTGGCGTTCCTGTTTCGTGAAGGCAAAGGGCAAGGTCGAGCCCATGGTCTTGTGGGTCTGTCCGGGGCCGCCGGTGTCCGGATGGCGCAGGTTCCAACCAGGTACAGAGGCCAGCGGGACTGACACATCCGGTAGGCGTATCCCGGCCACATCGTTGCCGTCCTGGTCCACATTGGACACCAGGGCCGGGTAGGGGTTGCCGGTGACCGGCGGCAGGTTCTCCACAATCCCATCCCGAGGCCCGTAGTCTAGTCTGTACAGGTGCCTCAGATGGTCTGGGAATCCAACACCGGGGAAAGACTGAAATACGGACCTTAACGATTCGGAAGGGACAGCAGTGCCGTCATCCAAGCGCGCGTGTCTGCTGGGCGGTGGTGTCGCGTTGCTGCTGATCCAGGCATCTAGGTTCGCTACGGCAGCCCGCATCAGAGGACGCCAGTCCACCCAGTTGAAGGGGTGGAGCCCGGTGGCGCCAGTGTCTTGTACGTGGCCTAGTGGCAGCACCCCGGCGTTGTGCTGGGTGCTGGCGAAATGGTAGATGCGCACCGAGTCTGACGGTCTGATGTCTTTGGTCCCTGTCGGGTCGATGTGGTTCAAAGCCGCGTGTCCGGCCCAGTATTCGCTGGATGTGTTGGTGAGGAATATCTTGGGTACCTTGGCTCTGGCGGTCAATCGAGCGAGCAGGCCATCTGTTCGGCCGGTTTCCGGGTCGGTTTGGCCTACGTCGGCAAAGGGAAAAACACTGCCGGGACTGGCGGCCAACAGATTAGACGGCTGACCGAACCTCTGGTTGAACTCACCTCGCATGGCCCCTGCAATGTTGGCGATTATGCCGTCAAATACCTTCCGGTCTTCTTCATCCTGATTCATGGCCAGGTAAAGCATATGACGCAGAAATCGCCCGCTCTGGGACGAACCGAAGGCCATGGTGTGCTGGATGTCTTCGGCGCAGGGGTTGTCCTGGTTGTCTGAGTATCTAAGGAATGAGACTAGGTCCCGCACCGCTGCGATGCCCAGTCCAACCACCGGCGCTGTGGCGGTGGTGTAGATGCATCGGTAGACCTTTCCCGGTTTAAACCCTTTGGCCATGCTGATGTGGCTGGCGTCGGGGACTAAGTTGCCGGTCTCTATCTTCCCAAAGTCCCAGTCGGACCGAGGTACCACCGTGGCGGGGCCGCTATCGTGGTCATGGACGGTTAATTCGGCGTTGGGCTGGTCCAGATCACTGGCGGGATAGGGAAGGTGACCACGGTCGGACAACATCTGGGTTACTGATGGCCCGTTCGGCTGAAATGTCACCACGAGACGGCCCTCTGTGTTGGCGGCGTTGGGAACGTGGACTCGAAGCTTCCCTGGATCTTGGGTCGCATCGTGCTGCCAGCCGCACCAGACCTGGGTGTAACCCCGGCGCATCAGGAAACCGTTTCCCGGGCCCATACGGTCGCTGTTGGGTGCGTTATTGATCCGGGCCAGTGAGAGTGGGTTGCCCCGGTTCACCACGTCGAAGAACAGCTTGTGACTCCCCTTTTGCTGGTCCACGGGTTTTAAGATCCGAAAGTCGGCTGAAAACTCCACTAGACCGGCGGCGTTCTTGGGCGCCCGTTCCAGGTCGGTAATAAGGCTATTTGCCGGGCTCGCCGGGTCAACGGCAAAGTGGACCGTGCCGTCCAGTTGTTCGTAGGCGCCGGTGTCATCGAAGATCATACCTTCGGCGTAAGGGCTGCGCTCTTTGATCTTGATGGATGTTACTGCCATTCGTTTGCTCCGTGTTTAAAGAACTGTTTCAGGATCGACGTCTAAGTCTGTTGGCGGCTCTTCCGAGGCGAACTCTCGCCACCAGGAAGCGAAGTTGTCTTCGCCGTGCTTTTCTTTCAGCCTGGCCAGGTGGGCTTTGACCTGGGTCAGGACCTGTAGATCGTTGCTGACGGCCAGTCGGTAGGTCCGCCCGGCCCATAGCAGCGCTCCGGGTATGTCTTCCCGCTCCTCGGCCACCATGCCCAGTTGGCCGTAAGTCCGGCAGATGCGGTTCAAATCCTGGATCTCTTCGAAGACGTCCCGCGCCTTGCCGTACCATTCCTCGGCCTTGCCCAGGTCCTTCTGCTCGTGGAACAGCACACCCAACTGTCGGCACTCGTCGCCTTCGGACCGGCGGTCGCCAACAAGTTGCCACTCGTTGATTGCCATCATGTACCAGTGCTCGGCGTCGCCGACGAACATCTCACGGGCCTGTTCCACCAGGCCCAAGTGATGGAACTCCACGCCCATCTGAGAGTGATTTCCCATACGGTCGCTCACCGACAGCGCCTGTTGGTACCAGTTCTCGGCTTCGTCGAACTGGTATTGGGCGTGACACACGGTGCCCAGAGAGTGATAGACCAGAACAGCATTTTCTTCATCTCGAGCCTCTTCTAGGATCTCCCTGGCCCTCTGGTACCAACTTGCGGCCTCGTCATATTCGAACTTGTACTGAGAGCATAGGCCCAGGGACCGATAGTCCTTGACCATTTCCTCGGCGTCGTCGATCCGCTGGTGGATATCCAAGGCTTTGCTGAACCACTCTTTGGCTTCGGTGTAGCGGCGGCGGTACTGGCAGACCATGCCCAGGCCGTAGTAGTCGTCGGCCACCGGCTCCTGGTCTTCGCCGTCCTCGATGATGGCCAACGATTGGGTGTAAAGCTGCTCGGCTTCCTCCAACTGCCAGCGATTCTGGGCCACCTGGCCCATCTGGTGGAAGACCGCGGCGGTGCGGGGGTCGGTCTCGCCGTCCTCTTTATTGGACAAGTACTCAAGGAGTTGCTGGTTCAGGCCGTCGGCTCGGTCAAACTCCTTAGTTTCGATGCACTCGCTGGCCTCGGTGCCCATAAGGTATAGCCAGAGTTGGATGCCGCCGGACTCTTCCGCTTCGTCTGCTGTGGTGCCGGTGATTTCCAGCAACTGGCGGCGTAGGCGGCGTAGTTCGGGGTAGCGCTTCTGCATCCGGAAGACCTGGGCTAAAGGCTGGACCAGCAGTTGGGCGTTCTCCCATTGTCCGGCCTCCAGTGACAGGGCCAGCGCCTGGGTGATGTTGCCCTCCTCTGCTAGGATGGCGGTGGTGCCGGCGTCCTGATTTTCGTAGAGCGTTTCCATGAAATAGTCGGCGGTGTCGGCATAGACCCTAACGACTTCCTGCTCCATCTGCTGGATGGCGCTCTGAGGGAACTGCCGGTAGAGGCTCCGGCCGAGGAACCAGGGCAGCGAGGAATGTATCTGGTAGACGCTGGGAGTGACAGGCTCCAGGAACCCGCCGGCCCGGGCGGTCCGGAGCAGCGTGCGGGTCGCCCCGTAACCCAATTCTTCGCCGAGGACCGATTTATAGGCCTGCTCCCCCGTGATGTGAGTCAAGATGTCCATCATGACGCGGCTGCGGAACAAGGAAAGGAAGGGCAGGTGCGTTCGGCTGCGGTGGGTCATCCGGCTGAATGCCTGCTCCATGGCCACGGTGAGGTAGGCAGGCCGGCCTTCTTCATCGGCGCCCGGACGGTACGACTCCAGGGCTGACTTGAGTTCACCAACCAAGACTGACGACGGAACCTCCTTCAGCAGGGGTAGGGCGATCTCCATGGCCAGCGGGTGGCCGTCCACCATCTCAAGAATCTCTAGGTACTCAGGGCCCAGGCGCATGGGATCTGCGCCGGCCTCTTCCAAGAGCCGGGTGCCCAAAACGATGCGGTCTGAACCGGTGAGCCCGCCCAGGCGGTAGCTGCCATGTGGCACGGTGAGCCATGATTCTGATTGCCGGCGGCTGACCAATAGAGTCCAGGATTTGCCGCCTTCGGACACTTCTTTGATGAAGGAATCCAGATCGGCCATCTCGGCATCGTCCAGCAGGCCCGGTGAACCGGCGGGGAATCCGGCAAGGTTTTGAAGGCTGTCGAAGACCAGCAATGCAGGGTTGTCTCTTAGATATTCAATCACCCAGTTGCGGCGGTCGTCGTTACGCAGGTCGCCGAAGTCCAACCCAGCCAGGGATGTGCCAATCTCGTGAAGCACCCGTTCCAGCCCGGCTCCAACCTCGAAGGCCGCATAAAAAACGCCTCCTGAGCGTCCGCCGGTCTTTCGCAGCCACGACGCCAGGCCCAGGGCCAATTCCGATTTGCCGCTGCCCACGTCTCCGGACAGCACCACCACGGGCGATTTCCGGAGCTGCCGTTCCAGCTCCAACATCTCGGCATGGCGGCCGATCAGCCCGTAGGGACCGCCGCGGGGCAGGTCGTTGCCCGTGGTCTCTTCCTCCGGTTGGGGCATTCCGGGTACCGGCGGGTCTGATTCCTCAACGATTATTGCTTCCGGTGAGTATTCGCGGGATTCAAACACCATGGGCAGGGTCCAGTCCCAAGACACGAGAGGCCCGGTGGCGGACGGACGCTGGGGGTGGTCCATCATAGCTTTTCGGATGGTGGCAACGGTATTGGCGACCGTGGCGCCGTCGCTGAGGCCCTCGAAGAAGTTTTCACAGAACAGCACCCGGCCTGCACCCGCGATGGGAAGGGGCGTGATGACTATCTGGGGGACTCCATTCTCGGCCAGCCCAGCAGCGAATGACATAACATCGTTCAATGCGGAGGGAGATGAGGCGTTGATTAACACCACCGGAGTATGGGCATCTTTCAGTGTTCCGGCCAATGTGGAGGCGTCGACGGTTGTCGCTCCGCCGGAGCCGTCTTCCATGCTGATGCCCTGGCTATCGATGGCGAAACCGTCCAGGTGGACCAGGTGGTAGTGCCCTGGGCGGCTGGCCAATTGCTCTTGTAGTTTTTCGGGAGACGAAGGTCGCAGACAGTCTAGCTCGGCCGACGCGGCCAGCGACTCCAGCGCGGTCAGAGCTTCGGTTGCGATGCTGCCTGACCCCGCTCCGGACGGTGGTAGCAGCAACAGGACGTTCAGTTGGTCAGTGGGTAATTCCCCGGTGAATGATCCCAATGGTCCGGGAAATAGCCGCCGCGACACCCCCGCTAGATGGGAGGCCAGGTAGGTTTCGCCACCGTTGTTCATCAGTTCCCAAGGCAGGCCTAGGAACTCTGGCCGGCTTGAGACGATGGCGAGTTGGGGCTGCTTTATCTCGGCGACCTTTTCCAAGAGGGACAGGGCTTCCTCACTCGAGCCAAACACGGCTTGGAACAACAGTAGGCCCAAGTCTTTTAGTCCTGACTCGACCTTCTCGGCTCGGGTTTTGGCCTCACCAAAGGTGTTTTCCAGGTATTCGCTGAGGTACCAGCGTATCTCTGCTGATTCGGAGTTAGTTAATGGTAGGGAGAAGTCGGCCGGTGGCGCGGTCGCGTCATCGGCGTCACTGATATAGGAAAGTTGTACCTGGCTGGAGTCAGCCAGGTCCATTATTTGCAGTAAATCTGCCAAAAGCCCCTCCGGGTGCTATCCAGGGGTAGGTCCGACCCAAAGCCAACGAGCTGGAGAATTTTGGTGATTCAGGCTGAGAATGAATCTCCGCCTATACTATCACCGGCTATATAGTGAGTCCAACGATGCAGGCGTGGGAAAGTTGTAATCAGCACCCAAGCCAGCACGGTTAGGTGGCGGCGCCGGGGCAGGCTGGAAACCTGCCCTGCTCTGGGTAAACTAAGTAGGGATGTGGAAATCGTGCTATGGCAGTGGATTAGTTGGCCCGGGGGAGTTGGCTGGAATACAGCTGGGGCGCATTGGAAACCCGCCCTTACAGTTTGCCGTCCAACATGCTCCCAGGAGGCAAGAGCGCCACTTCCTCGTGAACCTGACTATTGCGCCGTAAAAGCCCCATCAACCGCCATGGCTAGGCCAGTGACTAGGGAGGCGGAGTCCGAGCAGAGCCAGGCTACTGCTTCAGCGATCTCGTCGGGTGTGCCTTTGCGGCCGATGGGTTGGCGGGTTGGGATGGCGGCGGCGTAATCGTCCCGGCCCTCTACAAGCCGGTCCATCATGGGCGTGTCGATAATCCCAGGACAGACAGCGTTCACCCGGATGCCGTCGGCGGCGTATTCTAGGGCCGCCGACTTGGTCAGGCCGATGACCGCGTGCTTGCTGGCCGAATAGACTGACAACCGTCGAGAACCCACCAGTCCGGCAGCCGAAGCGGTGTTCACGATGGCCCCGCCACCCTGCTTGAGCAACTGGGGAATCTCGTATTTCAGGCAGAGCCAAACGCCTTTGACGTTGATGTCCATCAGGCGGTCGAAGGTTATCTCTGGATATTCATGTAGACGCCCGCCCCAATAGCCCTCGATGCCGGCATTGTTGTAGGCGCAGTCCAAGCGTCCGTAGGCCGTGACCACGGCATCAACCATCGCTTCCACGTCGGCAGGCCTGGAGACATCGGCGTGGACGAACATGCCGTCTCCGCCCATGTATTTGATCAGGCTCAGAGTCTCCTCGCCTCCATTGGCATCTATGTCTGAAACGGCGATGGTGGCCCCTTCACGGGCCAGTACCAGCGACGTGGCCCGGCCGATGCCGGAACCGGCGCCGGTGACCAACGCGATCTTATCTTTCAGCATGTCTGCCATGATTGACGCCTCCGCAAGTCTAAGTTTGGCCGGCCCGCCAGGCGCCGGCACGCCAGTCGTCGGGGCTGGGGTCCGGATCTATCAGGACGTCGATCACCGCCGGTCTACCGGAGGCTTGGGCAGCGCGCAGGGCGTCGGGCAGGTCCTTGGAGTCGTTGATCTGGATCCCCCATGCGCCCATGCCTTCGGCCACGGTTGCGTTGTTGGTCGGATAGAACTCGGAGGCGATCTTGTGGCCCTCAGGCTGGTGGTCGTTGACCATGCCTAGCGAGTTGTTGTTGAACACCACGCAAATTATGGGCAGGTCATACTGCACGGCCGTCGAGATTGCGTTCACCGTCATCATGTAACCGCCATCACCGGTCACCGCTACGACTGGCTGGTCGGGGTAGACCAGCTTCAGGCCCACCGCGGCAGGCAACGCCCAACCCATGCCTGCGGTGCCGCCGGGGCTGTAGAAGGTGTTTGCCTTCTGCGCCCGGTAGAGGTGGGCCATCCAGGTGCGGTTGTTGCCGGCGTCCAACGTATAGATGGTGGACGGGCCCATGGTCGCCTGCAGTTGGGCGATGAGCCGCTGGGGCTTCACCGGCGAGCTGTCTTCGTGCATGTCTGGATAGTCGTGATAGCCCCCAGTGTCGCGACGGCCAGGCATGCTGTCAGTCCATTCTTTCCGTCCAGAGTTGTCTGGAGCAGTGGATTTTGATGCCTCGACCAATTGTTCCAGGATGGCTTTGGCGTCTCCGATGAGGCCTAATTCCACTGGGAAAGACCAACCGGCGTTGCGCTCGTCGATGTCGATCTGGATGATGCGCTGGCGGGCGGGATTGAAGATGTCGGGGCGCTCGCCCACGGTTTCCTGGGAGCGCAGAAGCGCGCCAATAACGAGCACGGTGTCGGCATCGCCCACTGCCTTGTTGGCCGTTTCCTGGCCGTAAGTTCCGACCATGCCTAAGGCCAGCGGGTGGTCTTCGGAGATGGCGCTCTTGCCTTTGTAACTGGTGGCGACGGGAATGCCCCACTGCTCGGCCAGATCCTGTAGTTGGGCGTGGGCTCGGGCAACATGCACTCCGTTGCCGGCGATGATCACCGGCTTGCGGGACTCGCTCAGTATCTGAATCGCCCGTTGGATGTCCACCGGCGCGCTGGCCGGCTTGGCGGTGTTCAGGAACCCGGCGGCGTTGTGGATGAAGGGCGGGGACTCCACGTCCACCTGCCCACCGATGGCCGCCGAGCGCATCAGCACGGTGGTGGGGCCGGGGCGGCCGCTGACCGCGTGTTTAATGGCCATCTGCGTGCCTAGAACAGCTTCTTTGGGGCTGGTGGCTAACGTCGTGTATTTGGTCATCGACTTAAATATGGACTGGAGGTCGATACTGCCGTATTCTCCGGCGCCCGACTGGTTGGCGGGACGCTGGGCCGCGCCGCCGTCGGAGGTGTCGGTGATCACCAGCATTGGGGAGCTGCTGAGCATGGCTTCCATGATACCGAAGGTCGCGTTTGAGCCCATGAACAGTCCCTGGCCCATGATCGCTGCCGGTTTCCCGGCGGCGCGTCCATAGGCGTCGGCCATGATGGCGGCTACCTGTTCGTGGCGCACCAAGATCGTCTTGATACGGTCCTGTTTGGTCTCGAGGATCTGGAAGATCTGCCCGGTTCCGCCTCCGGGGATGCCAAAGACGTATTCGATACCGGCTTCCTCCAGAGTCTGGGCAATCATCTCACTGGCTGATGGCATTATTTATCCTTGGATTTGTTAAATGAATGGCTTGGGGTTTGGGGCAATCGCGCCTGGCGATCTGTGTGAGGATGATACCTTTCGCCCATATCGGGGTCAAGAAATCTTCAACAAGCTCGGCTTGCGCCTACGATTGGGTATCCCACGGAACTTTGTTGCGCCGGTTGACCCACGTAGGGCGCGGGCGTATCATCCCTCCAACCTGAGGCGGCCCAGGCACGATTTTCCCCTTGGGTAATCTCAGCGGGCCGACGAACCAACCGGCCCGAACCGATCAGATAGAGAGAAGAATTATGCGTGCTGCTGATGCTATCGTTCGCGCTCTGGAAAAAGAGGGAGTGGAGTACATCGCCGGGTTCCAGGGCGGCGGCCTCAACCCCCTTTGGACCGGCCTCAGAAACTCAGAGACCATCAAGGTTTTCGCCGCTAGGAATGAAAGACTGGGCGTGGAGATCGCCGACGGTTACGCCCGCGCTACCGGCAAGGTTGGCGTGGCGATGACCGGCACCGGCCCAGGCGCCACCAACACTCTGACCGGCATCGCCGGCGCATTTGCCGACAACATACCGGTCCTCCTATTGATGGGACAGGTCCCGCTGGCCCAACTGGGCAAAGAGGTGCAGCAAGAGGTCTCCGCCGACATCTTTGACACCCTGGTCAAGTGGCGGGGCACCATGGCCAAGCCGGAAGACATACCGTCCATCATGCGGCGCGCCTTCACTGCCCTGCGCTCGGGCTCGCCCGGCCCAGTCGTGTTGGAGATGCCTCAGGATGTCCTGATGACTGAAGTGCCTGACGGTTCACTGGAATACGAACCTGTCGGATTCGGACGGAAGTCCGCTCCCAACCCTGATGAAGTAGCCCAGGCTGCCGATCTGTTGGTCAACGCCAAGATGCCGGTCTTGAACCTGGGCGGCGGAGTTTTATCCGCCGAGGCCTGGGACGAGGCTAAAGAACTGGCTGAATTGCTGTCGATGCCGGTGGCTACCACTTTGGTTGCCAAGGGCGTCTTTCCCGAGAATCATCCTCTCTCCATGGGGATGGGTTGCTACCCTCGCAGCCGATACGCCAGCGGGGCCGCGCTGCACATGAACCGGAAGGCCGACGTGGTGCTGGCAGTGGGCAACTCCTACCGGCTGCCCAACGGCACCGATGGACGCCCCATACCAGAGGGTGTGAGCCTGATTCATGTGAATGCGGACGAGCATGACCTGAATAAGCAGTACCAAGCCGATGTGCCCATATTGGCTGACGCCAAGCTGGCGCTGAGCGCGATTCTGGAGGCGGTGAAAGAGCGAGTCGGGCCGGGCAAAGGTGGCCTTAAAGAGGAAGTGGTGGCCGAGATCAAGCAGGCCAAGGACAAGCAATCCGGCGAATGGGCCGATGTCGTCAACGACACGTCGTCGCCCACCAACGGCTACCGTGTGGTCCATGAACTGGCCAAACTCATCGACCCCGACAAGACCATCGCCCTCCACGACGCCGGTGGCAGCCGCGGCTACATGTCGCCCTTCTGGGAGGCCACAAAGCCCCGAAGCTACCTGGGTATGGGCGGAATGGCCGCCATGGGCTGGTCACTGGGCGGGGCCATCGGCGCCAAGCTGGGCCGACCCGACGATTTGGTGGTCCACCTGCTGGGTGACGCTTCCTTTGGAATGGTTGGAATGGAGCTGGAAACCGCCGTGCGAATGGGCATATCCACGCTCACTATAGTCGTAAACAACGAAGGCACGGGCGGAGGCCTGATGGGTATGGACAGCCCCAGTGGTCCGCCGCCAGATATGGCCAAGCTCACCGGTGACTGGAGCCTCGTGGCCAAGGGCCTAGGCGCCTACTCAGAACGGGTGGAAGACCCGGCTGAGGTTGGTCCGGCCCTGCAACGGGCCATCACCGCTACCGAGAACGGCCAGGCCGCATTGGTGGAGATCATGATCAAGCCCATGGCCACGCCGAACACCCCCGATGATTGGTCAATTTAAAGCTATCAGCTATCAGTAGTCAGCGGTCAGCCCCTGGAATCTGACGGCTGATAGCTTGTTTGGAGATTCGATGAAAAGCGTTGAGATTGACCGGAGCAAGCGTCTGAAGGACGACCCGGGTAAGGGCCACAACCGGTGGCACCCTGATATAACGCCGATATTAGAAGTTGATACTGACGAAGAGGTGTCGCTGGAGACCAGGGACGCATCCGACGGTCAGATGAACGCCAACGTGACGGTCGACGACTTCGACGGGTTCGCCGGAAAGGTGGGACACCCGCTGACCGGCCCGGTTTACATAAAAGGGGCCGAGCTAGGCGACCTATTAGAGATTGAGTACGTCGACATCATCCCCCAGTCCTACGGCTGGACCCGCAACCGGCCCGGCGCTGGCTTCCTGCGCGACCTGTTTCCAGACCCCTTCGTGGCCCACTGGGAGATGAAGGATGGTTGGGCGACATCCAAGGAGCTGCCAGGCGTGAGGATACCCAATGGCTCTTTCATGGGAACCGCCGGGATCGCGCCGTCTAGAGCCCAATTAGAGAAGTGGACCGAGCGCGAGGCCGACCTGGTCCGGCGCGGTGGAATCGCATTTCCCCCCGATGCGGAAGACGCAGTCCCCGAGGGCGCCATCGCCACCGAAGGACTCCGCACCATCCCGCCCCGGGAGAACTGCGGCAACGTGGACGCAAAGCAACTGACCAAGGGATCCCGGTTACTAATACCGGTGAACGTGCCAGGCGCACTCTATTCCGCCGGCGACGGTCATTTTGCCCAAGGGGACTCGGAATGTTGCATCACGGCCATCGAGATGGGGGCCACGGCGGTGGTCAAATTCCATCTACAGAAGGGAGAGGCAGCCCGGAATAACATAATCTTTCCTCGGTTCGCCCACCCTGGTTATTTCATCGCGCCGGAATGGGCGGCGCCCCGGAACTTCATCGCTACCATGGGGATGCCGATCCGGGAGGACGGCACCCAGGAGGGCGAGGATCTCACGCTGGCGGCCCGGAACGCTTTGGTCCAGATGATCGATCTGCTCCAAGAACGCGGTTGGACCAAGGAACAGGCGTACGTCATCTGCAGCGTGGCGGTAGACCTCAAGATTAGCAACGTCGTTGACTTGCCCAATGTGACGGTATCGGCGTTTTTGCCCGAGGATATCTTCCAAGGATAGGAACAGAGCCGGTTTGTGGGCCGATTCAGGGCTAGGACGGTCTCTGGTGCAGGTGGATCCAGGACAACGGTCTTAAACGGGCCGATACGACACCATATTGTCTGCGTTGATTTAGCGATGAGAGGAAGGCCTGTGAAGGCCTGTGAGGAAGACAAAGCAAAGGGCCCCGCGGATCACTACAGGGCCCTTTCAACAATCGCTTCGCTTCCAGGTACATAAGGAGATAAGGGGTTAGCTGATTCGCTTGACCTCTAGAGTCTCGCCAGGAGCCAAGGCAACTCGGCGTACATTTATACCCAATTTAAGCAGCCAGTAGCCAAGAGTGGCTTTGCTGACGCCCAGTTCCTCGGCAGTGGCCGAAAGACCGACCTCGTTCACCTTCTCGGGCAACAGGCGCTCAAGGGGCCGTGAAAATTCTTTCTCTACGCGCTGCATCAGTTTCGTCTTTCTAGCCATGGTTCCCTCCGTATCATCCTTCATTAATGCTGGTTTATACTGCTACCCGAGCCTTCGGGCTAACATTAGGATAACAGCGCCTTTGATTAATGTCAACTGTTTTTTAAGGTTTAATTTAAATTAATTTAAGAAAAGAGTAGAACATAATTATTGTGGATACGCGCATAAGTTTAGCAGCCTCCGGCCCGATAATGGGTCTTTCGAAAGGCTTTTAAAGACATGTTAGGCATAGAAAACTGGTTCTTGGAGATAATCACCAACGTCTACGGCGCGATGGGATGGCCCGGGGTAGTCTTTCTGATGGGCGTGGAAAGCGCCGCCATCCCATTTCCCAGTGAACTGATCATGCCCTTAGCTGGGTGGCTATTAATCGAGGCTAAGGGTGACTCGGCCTGGATGGTATTGCTTGCTGGCTTCTATGGGGCCCTGGGAAATCTTTTGGGGTCATGGGTGGCATATTGGATCAGCTACAAGGCTGGGCGTACCTTATTAGAGAAGTACGGACGATATGTGTTGATAACCCAACACGAGGTGGACCGGGCCGAAGAATGGTTCCGGAAATACGGCGAGCTGGCTGTCTTTGCGTCACGCATGCTGCCGGTGGTCCGGACCTTTATCAGTGTGCCGGCCGGGATCGCCCGAATGAACTTCTGGAGGTTCAGCTTCTACACCTTCGTCGGGTCCTATCCCTGGAGCCTGGGGCTTGCCTACGGAGGCTTTAAGCTTGGGGAGAACTGGGAGGACATGCGGCAGGTCATGCGTCCCTTCGATTTCCCCATTGCGGGCATAATAGCCGTGGCCGTGGCCTGGTTCATCTACCACCGAATCAAGACCATCCGGAACGAAAACCGGACTTAGGCTAGTTTCTGGGGCTGGCAAGAGGGCTGCCGAGAGAGCCATTAGGCAAGAGAATCGTTGACACGTTCATATCCGACCCATAAGCTGGGTGGTGCTTTCAAGAGAAGTTCTCATTAAAAAGGCGGCATAATATGGAGGCTCCCACGCTTCGGGACGTTTACCGTGCGAAGAAAACCATCGCCCCGCATATAGCCCGTACACCGTTACACTATTCCTCAGGACTAAGTGAATACCTGGAAGCAGAAATTTACTTGAAGCATGAAGAGTACCTGCCTCTGGGCGCCTTCAAGGGACGGGGCGGCATCAACCTGCTCTCCAGCCTTACGGAAGAAGAGAAAAAACTTGGGGTGATCACCGCGTCCTCCGGCAACCATGGCCAATCGATAGCCAGCGCCTGCAAGCTGTTTGGCGTGAAGGCCATGGTTGGACTGCCAGAGGACGCCAACCCCAACAAGGTGGCGGCCATGAGAGCCCTGGGGGCAGAGATCATCTTTCACGGACCTGACTTCGATTCGGCCCGGCTCCACTGTGAAAGCCTGGCCAAAGAGGAAGGATACCTGTACGTGCACCCGGTGAACGACCCGTTCATCATTGCCGGCGCGGGTACCCAGGCCCTCGAGACCCTTGAGGACTTGCCTGATGTCGAGGTGTTGATGCTTCCGCTGGGAGGCGGGTCCGGGGTGTCCGGAGCCATCATCGTCGCCAAGGGAATCGACCCTTCCATAGAGGTGCTGGCGGTACAGTCGGAACAAGCGCCGGCCGGCTACTTGTCTTGGAAGCAGGGGGAGATCGTCGAATCGGATATGAATACCGTCGCCGAGGGGATCGCCACCAGGTCCGGCTACGCATTGCCCCAAGAGATCATGAGCGGGCTGCTGGACGACTTTCTGCTGGTGAGCGACGACGATATCCACCGCGCCATTGGCCTCCTGGTTGACAAGGCCCACACCCTGGCGGAAGGCGCAGGGGCCACTGCTTTGGCGGGCGCCGTTAGGTACCCGGAAAAGGTAAAGGGCAAAAAGGTAGCAATAACGATCAGCGGCGGAAATATCACTTCCGAGCAGCTCCGGCAATCCCTGAATGTCTACGAGGGTTGACCTATCCAGCATAAATGTATTGTTGATTAGGCAATTTATAGGATAAAGGCCCGGCATGCGGTGGAATGTCGGGCCTCTTATTTATGGCCATTTGGAGGGTCATAAATAATTGAAGCGGGATATCCACGGCGATATACTGGGCAAAGGCATCACTAATCGACATCATCCGTCGGATCGAAATCTTGGCCGAATACATCACGCGGATATCAATAGTTCGCTGGCGGTGATTGGAGGGCGGCGTGTTCGAGAACGTAGCAGAGCATCTGGATGAAGCCGTGAGGCTGTCGGAACGATGCCCTGAGAAATATCAGATCCCCTGCTTCCAGGCCCTGATCAAGGTTATAGCCCAGTCCGACGCCCTTCCCTTTCAGACTGGCAACAGCGTTGGTTATCCAGCGGTCTGTAATGGCGCCGGCCAAAGCAATGGCGGCAATGAGCGCTCGTCAGTCTCTGCGAATGGGTCCTACAACGACAATAGCCCGGCCAGGCAAGAGGCTGGCGAACGGGGAATCATATTTTTGGACCAGCACCAAATACCTGGGCCATCCATCTCACGGGTCTATCATTTGGACGGCGACTCATATCGTATTATCGTCAAAGACCTGAAGGAAAAGACCAATTCCAAGAAACAGGTAAAACTGGCTTTGCTGCTCGGCGTTGGTGGCCTTTTGGTCGGCGGACAGCCGGTGTTCTCCAAGGAGCGCCTGATCGAGGTCTGCCGCGAGTACGGGGCCTACGATGCCCCCAACTTCGCCTCTCATATGAAGAAGCAGCGCGACATGTTCATCGCTCAGGGGACCGACTGGTCGCTGACCGTGCCGGCCCAACAGCGGGCAGCCGAAGCGATCAAAGAACTGGCTTCTTGATTTCTAACCATTAATTCCTAACCGGCGGTACTGAAGCCCTTTCAACTGATCCCAACCCCTTTAAAAAGAACGACGCGCAGCGGGCTAAATCTAAGCTGATGTTTGGCTGAAATACCGGGCCAGCTCGTCGCGGCTGAACTGAGGAAGCTCAACTTCGCCCTCACGCCCGATGTAGACCAGTCCCTCTTCCGGAGCCATCATCATCCCAATCTCCCAGCCGTCGATTCCCTTTTTATCCAGTTCGGCGATTAATGAGGGTACTTCGGCGGGTGAAAGTGTAATGATCATCGCTCCGGAGGCCAGTAGTCCTAGTGGGTCGAGGTCCAACGCTTGGCAGACAGTTTCGGTTGTCGGCAGCACCGGCACGCTCCCCTCTTCAATGGCCAAACCTAACCCTGAAGCCGCGGCAACCTCCCGCAGCCCAGTGATGAGTCCGCCTTCAGTGACGTCGTGCATGGAATGTATTTGTGCAGTGGCGGTGGCGATTTGGGCGTCAACGATTACACTTATGCCAGTAGTATTTAGCAATTCTGCACTTAATGTAATTATGTCCCCACTGACGCCGGCCTTCCGGAGGTCTTCGGCCCTTTCCAACGCCAACAGCGCGGTGCCTTCGATGGCTATGCCTTTTGTTACGACGATACTGTCCCCTTCTTGGGCGCCTCCGGTCTTCACCAGGCTGTCCCGGGCCACCTCGCCCAGCATCGTGCCTGAGACCAACGGCCGGTCGATCCCATAGGTGACTTCGCTGTGTCCACCTATCAATGTCACCCCGATGGCGGTACAGGCATCTAAAACCTGTGTGTACAGCTCTTCTGCCTGGTCCTCGGTAAAATGTTCCGGAACCAGCAAAGTGGCCAGGAACCAGCGTGGGACGCCCCCGGTGCAGGCGATGTCGTTGGCGTTCACCTGCACGGCATACCAGCCGATACGGTCGGTGGCGAAGGTTATCGGGTCGCTCTTGGCCACCAGCAACGTGTCGATCAGGTCCAGAACGGCGGCGTCCTCGCCCAAGCCGGGCCCCAGGAGCACCCGAGGGTCTGTTATCCCGGGTTTCTTGAGCAGTTTTTCCAGTAATGAAGGAGGGAATTTGCCGATGTCCATGAGAACTCCTGGCCGAACTGGTTCCGGCGCACTTTTCTGGCGGTATGATAGTCCACAACGTTCCCTTGCATCTAGGCCGGCATAGCTAAATCGTGTGCGGACGCGTTGACACCCCGACAACGATTGTGATAAAAATAACAAAGTGTCCAGATGTCTAAATCTTCAGGGTCAAACTGGTTCGAACGGAGGCCAAACGGTGAGAAAAACACTCGTAATAATTGTTGGAATCATGAGCGCGGTTATGCTCTTGGCTATCGCCTGCGGTAGCGACGAGGCAAACCCCGACGCCACGGCAACTCCGGCGCCGCCACCCACGGTGCTAGCCGGCCAGATAACACCCGAGCCGACAGCCGCGCCGACTGCGGTCCCACCAACCAGTCCTCCAGCGTCCACAAGCGGAGGCGATGGCCCAACGGCTATAGCTATCGATGTTGACGGCGACAACCTGAAGTTCGCTACCGGCGCCTTGTCCGCTGCGGCAGGCTCCGAGGTTGTGGTGACTTTCAACAACTCCTCAGGCGTCAACGCCCATAACTGGGTGCTGGTCGAGGCCGGTACCAAAGATGCCGTGGCCACCGACGGTCTGGCCGCCGGCCAAGACAACAACTGGCTTCCGGTAGGCGATTCCCGGATAATCGGGTCCACGATTCTTCTCGGCCCCGGCGAGTCCGGTGAGGCGACTTTCACCGCTCCATCATCCGGCACCTACCAGTTCGTCTGCACCTTCCCCGGCCATAACTTCACCATGTTCGGTGATTTCACCACCAACTAGGCGTGGTAATCTGGCGAAGGTATAACGTGTGAAACGAAACCCGGCCCGAGTCTTCGGGCCGGGTTTTTTACGCCGGAGCTTTTGTAGCCTCCTCACGGTCAGGCGGTGGGTATTCCAGTGGCGGACATGATTTACAACCATAGCCGTGTTTGATAGCATTATCGGGCTGGACTGACTCATGGGCCGAGGGTCTGGCGCTGCATGTGTGGGGCGTTCGTCTAGCGGCCCAGGACACCGCCCTCTCAAGGCGGAGATCAGGGGTTCAAATCCCCTACGCCCTACCAAAATATAGGCATAAAAATCCCCCTGAACTGTTCAGGGGGATTTTGTTTTCTCCGCTTTGCAACCTAACTGCAACCTAATTATTCAACCTCGCCGACAGAAGAACTCTTATCTGAAAACTGCGAACGCCGCCGCTCATCAATACATCGGATTGATAGGGGGGGTCTGGGAGTCCGTAGGGACCGGTTGAGTAAAGCTTTCAAATATCGCTGTCACGTCTCTTTTATAGTAAATCCTGGCAACAATCAGGGTTATTATGCTAAAAGCAATTCCGACGACAATAGTTAGAGGGCTCATTACCCAATCCGTCGTATATTTGCCCTCTAAAGATCCCCACACTGAGAAAAATATAACGAAGGGGATAGTTAGCACGACGGTCATGCTGCGCAACATATTTCTAACGAATCGATGCGTACCCATTCTGATTAGCGCTTCGTGTTGTTCCGACCTCATGTTTGTAACTCCTGGTTCCTCGGTTGTTGCTTATTCGCCAAATAATCGACCATCTTAAGAGTTTTGCCCGGTTACTGCGAACGCCTCTTCAAACTTCTCCATAGCGGCCTTCTGCATACCTGGTAGGAGATGGGCGTATGTGTCCATGGTGAAAGCAACACTAGAATCCCCTAACCTAGTACTGATCGTCTTGATGTCGGTTCCCTGTTGAAGCATCAACGAAGCATGGGTGTGCCGGAGGTCGTGAAGCCGAACTCCAGAAAGACCCGCTCTGCTAGCAATCCTGCGGAACTATTGGGTAACCGTGGATGGAGTCCTGGGCGTGCCGTCAGGATGGCCAAATACGAAGTTACCCTGGGAAGATGGGATACCCAATAGCTCTACGTCCTGTTCTTGGCCCGCTAGATGTTGTTTCAATATTAGACAGGTAGAAGGGGCCAGGTCCAAAGACCTTGTGCCACTCGATGTCTTTGGCTCGTCCGTAACATAAATGCCGTTTTGCAAGCGAACGAGTGACCGGCGGATCGTCATGAGGGCCATGTCCAGGTCGAGATGGTTCCATTGCAGTCCCAGAAGTTCGCCACGCTTGATTCCAGTCCAGATCAGCGTATGGAATATGGTCCGCCACGGTTCGGTTGTACAGGTATCCAGGAATAGGTGTGTTTCACTTACAGAGAGTGCCCTCATCTCTTTTTTAAGAGCTCTGGGAGGTTCAACCGCGATACCGACGTTACGGGTTACCAGATTCCATTTGACGGCGTCAGAGAGGCAATCAACTATAAGGTGGTGGTGTTTCGTTATTGCACTGGCACTCAGATTCGACAATTTGGAGTCATAGTACTCAATCAAGTGGTCTGGTCTAAGGTCGACGATATTGACGTCTCCGAGCCCGACCACGATGTGTTTCGCTCTCTGGCGGTAGCCGTCCATAGTGCTACCCCGTACCCGTTTGGACAAGTAGCGTTCTAACTATTCATTCAAGAACTGACCGAACGCAGTGTGGGAAGCCTGGACGTTCAATTCAGTTTCGATCTGGGTCAATAATTCGCCCAGTCTGTTCTCGGCCTGCCGTTTAGTAGTAAATCCGCTTTCCCATTTTCGGGACCGGTGCCCAGAACTGTCTTGGACATTCACGATTATCGAATAACAGCTCCCTCGTTTGATAATCGAACCCCTACCACGCCTTGGTTTACTATTCCCCGTTGCCACCTCTAATACCTCCACACATGTCAGGGAAATTGCAGTTTGTTCTGTACATTTATACCTTTAACGAACAAATCGTACGCTGTTTTTCCTTCCGGAGTTGCGTATAAATCCGCGGCTCTGGAGCGGATATCGTTCTCCTGGTTCTCGAAATAGGTTTTGTCTGCTGATCGTTCCCAGTCTGTATTCTCGGACGCCTGCAACCGGCCTTCTGCAATGAAACGCTCACGTTCGATCTTGGCTAATTCCCACTCCAACCGTTTCCATCGGTCGATTCCCGTGGTGACGTCGCTATTCCCTTCGTCTACCACCGAGTCTTCCAGGTAACCGAGGAATCCCAGTTCTTCTGTTCTGGGGTCTTTCAGATATTCAGGTCGTAGGCGTTTGAGGTCGGATAGGAAGTCCCTAACCAACCAGAGAGTTACCTTGGGTCGTTCCCCTCTGAATAGGCCCGAAAATTCAAGTAAAGCCGTATCCAACTCCCGAGTATCAAATGGCCTGCCCAGCAGCTTGGCTATGAGTTCCCCATTAGCGTAAGTAGCTGCAAACCTGAATAAGAGGTAGGCATGAACAGAGGATGAGAGGTCGAAGAATCTGGCAATCTTGAGTGCCCACTTAGCCTCTTCTACGTACATTCCCGTGGAATCGGACCCTTCGACATCTGTGAGAACGTAATGAAGGGCCAATAAAACAGGCGCCTTTTCCGGGTCGTTATACCAATCGTGCTCCCATAGGCGCAGTTCCGTTTGTGGTTCCAGTTTGCCGGCACCGGCCTTTAACTCTGCGACCTTGTACTGGACATATCTGAGCTTTGGTGGGCTTATAGGCTCCTTTACCAGTTCAGCGTGTATGGCCGTTGCGCTTGAGTTCGGGTTGTTACTCCAGATCTCCGCGAGCTTCAGATCGACTTCCTGGAATTTCTTCGGTCTAGGCATCACCATCTCCGGGTTAGTGCGTTACTGCGTATTTGTACCGAGAGTGTGCAGTTACATTCATAAACTTTACATAATATATTCATATTCAACCAGAATAACACAGGATTAACCACTATGTATTTGCATATCCCAGTTCGACTAACGATGTCAGTTGAGGAAGCCGGCAAGCTGTTAGGAATCGGCAGATCCACGGCCGTGTTGCGCTCCTCTTCGGCTGGCAAATTTCAGTTCCTGCAGGACGGTTAATGTTTGACCTCTCCTGTCTGTCCCAGATTCGCACCGAATCCTTCGAGGCCATAGTGAGACCTCAAAGGTCCGGCCTCCTGGGCTAATAGGACCGCTGGCCAGGTACCGGTTAAGATTTACCCCCTTACGACTAGTGATCGGTCGTGTATTATTGCCCCGAACCAGCAACTGAATCTCACGAACAATCAGGAAAATATGAATACACCTGAATCAAGAGCCAAAATCCTTGCCGCCGAAACCGATGCGTCAAATGGATACTTTGCTTCGTTATCACAGGAGGATTTATCGAAGCACAGCGCATGCGACGATTGGTCCGTTGCCGATGTCATGGCCCACTTGGCCGGGCAAGACCATGCGTCGCGGGTTATGCGAGGGCTACGTGGCGATTATTCTCCGCCGGACGGAGCCCCGGCGGTCGCCGACCACGACGAAGACCGTTTCGCCAAAAACATCTTTGACCGGGCATTGGCTACCCGGGATCAGCACGGCGTGCAGTTGGTGGAGTACCTGAACCAGCGGTTAGACGAAACGGTAGAGGTTTTCAACAGCGTGGCTCCTGGAGACTGGGACAAGCTCTGCTACTGGCCTCCAGGGCCGGAGATGGTGCGCACGCTATTGGACCAACGCATCGCCGAGTTGACCATGCACACCTGGGATATCATGTCAGTATTGGATGACCAGTACCACCTTTCGGACGATGCCGTCGGTGCGCTGATCGATGGGGTTGACCGGGCCGTGCGCCGGGCATTTAGGCCCGACGATTCCATGACGAGACCGCTCAAACACCGTTTCGTGATCGACGGCCCCGACTCCACCAGAAAAGACATCATCATCGCGCCGGAAGGCGCCTGGGTGTTGGCGGCCAGCGGCCAAGAACCGGACATAACCTTTGAGTGCGACGGGGAGACCTACGTGTTGGTTATGTACGGCAGACTCAAGGTTTTTGAGGCCTTGGCGGATGGCAGGTTGACCTTTGACGGCGACCCTGGACTCGCAGTCGGTTTCGGCCGGCGGTTCGTGGGCGGGTGACTCCGCCCGGTCGTTGTTAGTCGTCAGCTGGCGTGGGAGTGGCCTCATCTGGCGGCGTGACCTGCGGCAGCCAGTCAAGCCAGGCCGGCAGGTACCAGTTCCAGTTGCCCAGCAGCTTCATGCTGGCGGGAAGCAGCACCACGCGGATGACGGTGGCATCGAGGAAGACCGCCACGGCCAGGCCCACGCCAAATTGCTGCAGGCCTAATAACCGGCTGGTGGCGAAGGCGGCGAACACACCTACCATCACCGCTGCCGCACTGGTTATCTGACCGGCAGT
>Ga0209019_1000075_pt1 | contig 40866 bp, 39 predicted proteins | sample METZYME_3_300m_FD_187549 | JGI IMG/M metagenome (GOLD analysis project Ga0209019, IMG submission 187549) | Marine microbial communities from oxygen minimum zone in mesopelagic equatorial Pacific - METZYME_3_300m (SPAdes) (version 2) | ecosystem: Environmental > Aquatic > Marine > Oceanic... | reverse complement strand
CCCTGGCGTCTGGGAACAATCTCCGGAGATTTGAATTCCCCTTTCCCAGTTAATTTCCATTCAACCCATTTGGACACATATTCCATCTCTTCCCTTAATTCCCAAAGAGCTAAATAAAAATCATATAAAAGATCACGATTGGATGCTGCCATGAGTTTCATGCAGAGAGAATTCAAAACGGCTTCCAATTTTTTAAATGAGTCTAAATGCACGCCCCAATCAGCTGGATCATGATTCATAAAGCAATGAACAGATTCCACAAGTTGAATTCCCCTATCGCCCATATGACCAGGCGAATAAAAGCAGTCACCCAATAATAGAATTTCTTCTTCAATTAATTCATCATTCCCAAAGTACCTCATCCATTCTTTAGATGAATCGAGAAAAGCTTGACGCGGGTCCCATGATTCGGATGCAGCATTGAACACAGCCAAGGTTTTTAAAGGATTGTAATTGGCCCAGAACTGGCAATTGGGATTGCTTAATATACCGGCTAGTTCATCTTTTAATTCCAATGAACGTCCTGTATAAGGACCAAAAAAGATTTGGCGGATGTCATAATCATTGGCATGCAAATTATCCCAAATAATGGGTTTTCGTTTTATAATGCGTCGCAATTCTTGAATGGATTCCACCGGAATTTCTTTTGAAACCACTTCCGGTCCGGTCCAGAAAATATCAATTCCTTTAATCAGCGATTGACCTAATTCATTTAAATATACATTCCCGGGAACGTCATAATCTGCCATGCGCCCGCAATAGACTGTAGGGCAAAAAACTAACGATGAATTAGATAGATATTCAAACAATCGATTGGTGACACGGGCTTGTGCTTCCGCAAAAGAAGAGAATTCAATCTGATCTTGGTCTGATAATTCTGGAGGAATATCATCAAATAAAATGGCAAATTGATTCACACCTATTGATTGAACCTGATTAATTTTTTTTACTAAATAGTCCCAGTCATTTTCATCTGAATAGGTGATATCTAGTCCAGGCGCAATGGCGTAAATAAACTGCAATTCTTTCTGCCGGCAGGTATCCGCTAATGCCTGCAACTCCTGCAATAATGGTACTGGGTACAATTCCCGCCATTTGCTGCGGTGGTATAGATCATCCTTGGGTGCATACATGTATGTATTCATCCCGTCCCAGTCCTGTATCCACTGAAATAACTGACAGCGTTGGTCCACACTCCAGGGTCGACCGTAAAAGCCTTCTAATACACCGCAGGTAAATTCAGGATTTCTCATTAAAAAACAAGATAAATCACGACGGTTGTAATCAAAGAAAAAAGCGCATACGGGCGAAGTTTAATCATTTTTCCGCTGGACAGAGACAGCGTCACTTCATTTTCCGGCAGTTTGATGATCCAGTAAATCAATAAAAGGAAATATGCGATAAACACTCCTTTGGCTACACTCATGGGAATAGCCAGCATCCAGCCGCGCATAACATCGCCCATGCCGCGGAACAGGTTTGCTATGGCGTCGGCCAAAGCTGTAGCTGATAAAAGAATATTATTCATAACGATATACCAATCCTTTCAATTTTGATTCTGGTTCTGGTGGTGTCAACAAACTCACAATGATAATAATAACAACAGACAATACAAATGACCACCAGGCTACATACAGGAATGGTTCCGATACTTTAAACAGCGGGACAGATGCATTGCTGTTCACCCACATGAGCGTTCCGGCAAACATGACACCGGACAATAATGAAATAAGAGCCGCCTTCCCTGTAGCTCGTTTCCAAAGCATCCCCAAGACAATAATGGCTAGACTCGGGCCCTGGAAAAAGGAAAGAATCGTTTGGCTTAAATCATAAATGCTTTCAAACCGTGCAGCGAATTGGGCAAAGAATATTGCAATCCCAAGCATGGCTGCTGTAATCCATCGACCCACATCTAAAAGATGTTCATCAGTGGCATCTGGCTTTACAAATTTTTGATAAATGTCCTTTGTCCAAATGGTCGCACCTGAGTTTAATGCCGAGTCCACCGAAGACATGAGTCCGGCCAGAAAGGCAGCAAAGAAAATGCCTAATAATCCTGTGGGCAGAATGTCTCTCACCAAAGTAGCCATGGCTTTATCCGCATCGGTAATATTCGGATTGTGCGCCAGTGCAATAATCCCGGGGATAACCATGGCAAAAGGAATGAGAATTTTCAAAATAGAGCCAAACACGTAAGATGCTTTCGCGTCCGCTTCGGATTTTGCACCCAGGGTTCGCTGAACCATATTCTGGTTGCCAAACCAATAAGCATTTGCCAAAACCAATCCAAGTCCAAGGAAAATACCTGACCAGGGATGGGGCGTAGCCGTATCTACAGGTAATACCAATTCAAAATGATTTTCCGCTCGATCTCCCAATGATTGAATGGTGGCAACAAATTCACCAATTCCACCCAGTTTATAAATGCCAAAAAAAAGTACGAATAACGAGCCGCCCAGCATAACGACACACTGGAGTACATCCGTATAAACTACTGCTTTCAATCCGCCGAATAAGGTGTAAGTCCCAATCAAAATACTCATAATGATAATGGAATACATCAGTGTCCAGGTTGGTGGACGTGCTTTGTCCATCATGGATTGTCCCCAATTAGCATTTACTTCATCAACATGAAATAATGATATTGGATTTTCGCTTGTTACGCTACCCTTCCATTTTAGATCAACCAACACAAGGTTTGGATCTTTGCTATCAATAACACTTTGAATTTGATCTCCTTCTTGAAGGAAAATAAAATCATGTGTTTTCCCAGCAGCAGTTGCCACCACTACTTTTTTCCGTACTTCTTGGAATTCGGTTAAAACTATGACTTTGGGGTTTAAGTCCAATAGTAAGTTGAACATCAGGGCGGTAGCATAAAGCGTGACCCCCAATCCAAAGGCTGTAACCACACCCCAGATGACAGCTGAAATCGTTCGTACGCTATCATTGTATCGTGCCCCCAGCCATTCCGGGATCGTACTTACCTTTGACCGCCAGAACATGGGAATAAATAAAAATGCACCTACAATCATGACCGGTACACTTCCCAGCCAATCATAATTTCCCAGGACAATGCCGTATAAATAGGCCGCGCCTGCAATACCGACCATGTCCGTTGCACCAATATCTGTCACCACTAAAGACATTCCGATAGCCCACCAGGGCAGCGACCTTCCTGCAAGAAAATAATCCTGCCCGGATTTCATCTTACGACCGATGTATATCCCCAGCAGCACCGTTCCGATCAAATAAAAAATGATAATAAAGTAATCAATACCGCCTAAAACCATGATTTATCTTTCGTAATTAAGTTAATAAAATGAGCCTGTAAAACTAATTACAACTTATAAGTAAATCGTAAACCAAATAACCGCGGTTGTCCCCACACTTGTTCAATAAATCCGAGATATCCATTGACTCCCTGCCCAAGAATATATTCCGTATTTAGCAGGTTTTCACCCCAGGCAAACACACCCCAGGATTCGGTTTCAATGCCTAAATGACCATTGACCAATGTACGGGCATCATCCCGTAATAAATTCGCATCTTTATCCGTTGACAACTGTGCCAGTTTTTCGTCAATGAAATCACTACGCACTTGGGATATAAACATAATTTTACTGGTGACTGGCATTCGAAAGTCGGCGATCAAACTCCAAGACTGTTTGGGGTATGTACTAATATGTTTACCGGAAAAATCCTCATCTTCATCAATAAAATCCTCCCCCTCATCATATTGACTATTCCCATTTCCATCCGTGTATTTTTCACCTGCATCCCAATACCCGTTAAAATAACCGTCATGAAATTTATTGAATACAGCTTCAATTCTGCCATATCCGCCCATCAAAGTCAGAGCATTATTCAACAAACGCATGGAAAAGTCCAACTCAAGTCCGGAAATGGTTGAAGAAGCAGCATTGCTGATCATATATCCTTCGAATACATCCTGAAATTGGCTGATTTGCATATCTTTATACTCCATGTGAAAAACTGCTCCGTTTACAAAAAGGGTATTTGTCCGGTTTCCAGCTTTGATGCCCAGTTCATAATTGGTGATATATTCCGGCCTAAAGGGTGTCGCTACGGACTCCAAGCTGGAAACATAATCTGTATTAAATCCTCCGCTTTTATATCCTCTCGAAATTGTTCCAAAAATGTTCGTGTATGGTGATACAACGTATTTTAGATTAAACGTGGGTGTAATTGCACTCCATGTTTTTGTGCTGTCAAAATAGCCACCAATTAGATTTCCATTTGAATCTGCAGGGACATGTACATAACCAAATTCGGGGAAACCTTCTTGCCGATATTTGAAATGTTTGCTGTCATATGAATATCTTGCACCTACAGTCAGAGATATTTTTTTTGATACCACATAATCAATAGAAGCATACGTTCCCACACTGACAGTATTCCCCTTACCTTCAGGTTTAACTGTTGCTCCTGCATAAAAATTATTTATAAATATTAATGGATAACCTGTAGCGAAGTGCAACCACAATGGCTTTGGATATACGGGACCTAATAACCTTTCATATAGATTATAATAGAAAACACCAGACAGCCAGGTCAATCGGGAATTCGAATTTGAAACTAGGCGGAACTCAAAAGTAGATTGTTTCCCCAGATTGTCCCATTTCCCGGTCATCAGATCCAAACCGGTACCATCTTCATCATTAAAATAGTCCAATGTAGATGCCCGATAAGAAAAAACAGAGACCAGATGAAGATCATCATTTATGCTATAATTTGTATTGATTGTCATACCCTTTAAATCTCTATGCCAATATCCCGCAGTATCATGAGTAAAGGTATAGATATCCTCATCTGATATATCGATTGAATCCATGGCATAATAAATTGAATCAAGGGGTTTATCATTGTACGTGCTGCTATTACTTGAAATTCGCCAATCTGAAATATGTTCACCTATTTGGCTCAAATCTTCCTGATAATAGTCTAAGCTTAAATCAACAGTTAATTTCGGGGAAGGGATCGAACGCAGGGCAATCCGTCCGCCTATATTATTCTTATATTTTTCCCGGGTATTATTAGCGGTATTGGTCAGGTACCCATCGTAATCAAATGTGTATCCCGAAAGCCTGGTATAAAGTCCATCTGTCAGCTTATAATTTGCTGATCCTTTCAACTTCAAATAGCCCCATTTACCCTTTTCAGCAAGCAATGACATACTGTTTATGGGCGAAGGTTTGACCGTGATCATATTGATTGCACCTGACACAGTATTCCTGCCAAATAACGTTCCCTGGGGGCCGCGAAGAAACTCAACACTCTGAATATCGACAATGTCAGAAACAATGAAATTAGGACGACCCATGATAACACCGTCAAAGTAAACGCCCTCAGCAGGTGCCATACCAGGATTCCTAGCCCCTCCTGTTATACCTCTTATGTTAAAACTTGTGGCTGTTTGTTCATCATAAGTAAATACATTGGGTACTACAGCAGTTAAATCTTCAAGCGAAGAAGCACCTATATCAGTAATTGTTTCTTTCCGGATGGCGACCATGGATATGGGGACCTCTTTAATAGTTTCCTCCCTTATCCTGGCGAATACAGTCACTTCTTTACCAAACAAATTTCCATGAACAAGTACAAACTCCAGGCCAGTTAAAGAATCATCCTTCTTCATTGACCGTCTTTCTGTTTGATACCCGATATAACTCACGATCAAAGTAAAATTATCTTCAGGAACGAAAGGGAACGAAAAATCCCCATTCAAATCCGTAGCTGCACCAACTCTCTCACTTTCTACACTCACATTGGCACCAATAAGTGGATTTTGATTTTCATCGACAACTTTGCCCGAAATTTCCTGTGCGAGACTTGAGGCAACAAAAAACAGGGCGGCGGTGTAACACCATTTAACACATTTCCTGCTCATTATCATTTTGAAGCTCTATTTAATCCTGTGAGTGATTGGATCAAAATAGATAGATTTATTACACATCTTCAAACACATTTTTTTACATTCCAAGTATCGTTTTTAGTTAAAAACTATCTTTTATAATGAGATATTTATCATATATTGTCATTCTAACCTTACCCTTAATTGCCTCAAGCATCGAGGGTAAATCTAATGTCATATTAATTACCGTGGATGGCGTTCGGTGGCAGGAGTTTTTCAATGGGAGTGACTCTCTATTGAGCAAAAACATATCATCAGAATATTATGGGCATGCATTTCCTCTCTTTTGGGAAAAATATTCACATCAATCTGCTATCTATGGTCATCGTAAATCTGGAAGTCCAATGTCAACAGACGCCGTCCCTGTGAGTCTTCCCGGATATAAATCCATATTTTTAGGGCATGATCATGATTGCGATGATAACAGCTGTGGCCGGGTTCAATCTGAGACTTTTCCCGAAAGACTTATCCATGAATTGAATTTGGACAAACTACAAGTGGCCGGATTTGCATCCTGGGGAAAAATTGACCAGGCACTAGAACAGAATGTGGGGACAATTTTTATTAATACAAATATAAGTGATGTGGGTGATGGCACAGTTGACCCGGTGATGGACAGTCTTAATGTGCTTCAAAAATCAGACCCTCCGCAAGGTTGGGGCGGGGCCAGGAAAGATATATACACGTGGGCCCATAGTATGCATTATTTGAAAAAGCACCGTCCGCGGTTCTTGTATATTGGGTTAGATGACAGCGATGAATACGCCCATATGAGACAATATGAAAATTATTTGGCCACACTGCGTCAATATGATCAATGGATTGATCAACTCATGAGATTGCTTAAAACCATGGGTGAATATGGAGAAAATACAACCGTTTTTATTTCCACTGACCATGGACGCGGGAAAAGGAAAATGTGGCATGGCCATGCGAATTTTTCCTGGGATTTACACTTGTATACAGGAAAACTTATTTGGTGCGTAATCCTCGGGAGTAAAATTCAACCACTGGGTATTGTAAAAAATGTAAGGGAGAAAAGTCATCAATCGATTCGTCCAACGGTTGAAATTTTATTTGGTTTGGATCCTGAATACCCAGGAAAAGCATTCTTTGAAGCTTTGCCCAGTTTAAGGTAATTTGGAAATCTCGATAAAATTTCAATTTCAACTTGAAAGTGATTAAGTATGGGCAATAGCAAATTTCAAATCTGGCATGTAGGAAACTGGTGCATTCACGTTGGGCAAAAATATATTGAAAGTCCTTTTTTATCCCCCAGTAAGGATGTGGAGATCCATAATTATGGTCAGCCTTTTGTAGATGCGGTTAAAACAATTCCCAATTCCATTGTCGAATCTTCTGCTTCCTGGGATTTGTACCACATGTCTCCGGAAGCTTTTGACGAAAAATTAAAGTGGGCAACCCATATTGTTTTCGGAGATGTGGAAACGAAATGCCTCATGCTTCATCCGGATTTCTTCAACCGCGGAAAATGGGGCGACGAACCTATCACTTTTCCAGATCGATTTGATATTTTAAAAAACTGGGTGGAAAAAGGCGGTCATTTCCTGATGCTGGGCGGCTGGTACAGTTTCTCCGGCGAACGGGGAAAGGGCGGCTGGGGACGAAGCCGATTCCATGACGTTCTCCCGGTTGAATGCATGCCCTATGATGATTTGATTGAATCCACTGATGGATATACCCTGCGGACACCAAATCCGAATCACCCTGCCATTAATGGAATCGATTGGAATACGGCACCCCCATTGCTGGGATTCAATGAAACAAAATTAAAGAAGGGGAGTCAAATGATTGTTGAAATTGAAAACCAGGGGAAATGGTTTCCCTTGTGCGCTTCCAAAAAATACGGGCAGGGGCGGTCTTCAGCCTGGATGACCAGCGCAACCCCGCACTGGGGAATCAATTTCATGAAATGGAAACAATATAATCAATTCTGGCGTCAACTATTACTTACAGATTAATCATATGAAATCCATCAAGCATTTATTTTCACTTATACCCTTTTTCATTTCAATAATGATAGCTGGCGAAAAGGTATATATCCCGTCTTTTTTTCAGGAGAAACGCACTTATAAATTAGAAGGCCAAATGATTTATGCTGTTACCATAATCAATAATGGGGATGTAATCACTGGAACGAATAATGGTGTGGCTATTTATCCTCATATTTCAAAAGATTGGATAACCATTCCCCTGGGAGACAATCCAGTTATACTGGTGGCATCAAATGGACGAAAAATTGCTGCTTTATCCGGTGATATTAAAAATAATCTGGTTTCCAATGGAAAAATCTATCTAATTCAAAATAATAAAGTCGAAAAAGTGATTCCTTTGTCAAAGGATGTGATGATCCATACCCAAAAGTGTGATATGGTCTATGCTGATCAGATCTATCTCGGGACAGGTGAAGGATTGTATTCTATTCAGACAGGACCTGGGAAAAGCCAGAATCATCCAGTTTCTTTACAAATTCCTGATGGAAGTATTAATCAACTATTTGCTAGAAATAATAATATACTTTACGCAGCTTCCGATCAGGCTCTGTATAAAAAAACCCGTTTCGGATGGCAGGAAATCCACCCGGAATCTGGAAACAGAAACTGGGCTCTTGACGATTGTCGTAGTGTGGCTATCGATTCAAAAAATAGACTTTGGTTTGCCAGTCCGCAGGGCGTTGGTGTAAATACCAATTCTCAATGGATCCTTTATGAAGGGAAAGATGGTTTACCCTACAACGATTTTACCAAAATGGCCCCCGGAAAAGATGGAGATGTCTGGTTCGGGACACATAAAGGTGTCATCCATTTCGATGGCGAAACCTGGGAATATCGTCAGGGTAAACGCTGGTTACCAGATGATAATGTGAATGATATCGCCATAGCAAAAGATGGGTCTGTTTGGGTCGCCACTGATAAAGGAATCAGCCGGATTTATAAAGATAAAATGACCCTTGCAGAAAAAGCAAAATGGTATGAAGATGAAATCGATCGCTACCACCGACGAACACCCTATGAATATGTATTGGGAGTGTCCCTTCCAGCCGCCCCGGGGGACAAAACCAGCTGGAAGCAGCACGACAGTGATAATGATGGTTTGTGGACAGCAATGTACGGCGCGGGAGAATGTTTTGCTTATGCAGCCACAAAAGATCTTAAAGCAAAAGCCCGCGCTAAAAAAGCATTTGAAGCTTTGAAATTTTTAGGTGACGTTACACAAAATGCTCCTATTTCCCCACCAACCGGTTATGTAGCTCGCACAATTCGTCCAACCAGTGGACCTGATCCAAATATTGGCCGTTTAAAAGATGACATAAGAAAACAAAAAAATGATGATAAACTATGGAAAGTTTATGAGCACAGGTGGCCAAAAAGTAAAGACGGGAAGTGGTATTATAAAACTGACACAAGTTCCGATGAATTGGATGGACATTATTTTCTTTATGGGCTTTATTATGATTTAGTAGCAGACACAGAAGAAGAGAAAACACGCGTTCGAGAACACGTAAAAAAATTGACAGATCATCTGATTGATCACGATTTCCAACTGCTTGATCATGACGGCAAACCCACCCGCTGGGCACGATACAATCCTTATGAACTGAACCATGATAAAAACTGGTTTGTGGAACGGGGCCTTAATTCTTTGAGTATGCTTTCTTATCTGGCGGTGACTCATCATATGACTGGTGACTCCAAATATCAGGAAATTGCCGAATGGCTCATTGAAGAACATGGTTATGCTCAAAATATGATTGACCAGAAATTCAATCGCGGAGTCGGTACCGGAAATCATTCCGATGATGAAATGGCATTTATGGCTTATTATCATCTCATTAATTATGAAACAAATCCGGAGTTGAAATCCCGCTATGCTTTTTCCATGTATATGAACTGGATGCTGGAAGCTCCGGAATTGAACCCGTTCTTTAATTTTGCCTTTCGAGCTGCTACCTCCGATCAGGACTTTGAAGATGCCTGGGGAACATACGATCTTGAGCCTCACAAAGAATGGCTAGACGAATCCATTGAAACTTTGGTTCGATTCCCTTTAGATCGTCTAAACTGGCGCCATGAAAACAGTCATCGTACTGATTTGCAAAAACTACATCCATGGAATCGAACATTTGATAGTAATAATTCCAGAGTAGGATATCGTGCAAACGGGAAAGTAATTCCAGTGGATGAAAGTCATTTTAATCATTGGAATCATAACCCCTGGCAATTGAATACTGGAGGCAGCGGCCAGGAACTGTCAACAGGAACCGTGTTTCTTCTTCCTTATTATATGGGGCTTTATCATGGCTTTATTCATGAATAAACGAATCCTGCGATTGTTGTTTTGTTTAATGGTTATTGGAATTATTTATCCTAAAGACACGATTGTTAAAACGCCTATTTTCCCATACCAGAACAAACATGTTCATGCCAGCAGTGTCGTGGAAGCACCTAACGGCGACCTGATCGCCTGCTGGTTTTATGGATCCGGAGAGCGCACCTCCAATGATGTTTTGGTACAAGGATCGCGTTTAAAAAAAGGATCAAAGAAATGGGAACCTGTTTTCATTATGGCAGACACGCCTGATCTACCGGATTGCAATCCTGTTTTATTCATCAATCCAAATGATGAACTCATGCTTTTCTGGATCGCCGTGCGGGCCAATGGATGGGAAAACTCTATCCTGCGGTACAAAATATCATCTGATTATGATAAAACCGGTGCTCCCAAATGGAAATGGCAGGACATTATCATCCTGAAACCGGGGGAGTCATTTTACGGTTCTATCAAAAAAGCTTTCGAAGATAATTATAGTGACCCAGGCTGGGCGGAATATGCTTTGCCTTATGAAAAACTGATCACCGCAGCAGCAGCGGACAAAGAAAAACGGCAAAAAGGATGGATGACCCGTATCCATCCCACTGTTCTATCTTCCGGACGGATTCTGCTGCCGCTGTATTCTGACGGATTTAACGTTGCACTTGCCGCTATCAGTGATGACGAAGGAAAATCCTGGCGCTCCAGTAATCCGATCGTGGGTTTTGGCCCCATTCAGCCGACCTTTGCTGAACGAAAAGACGGAAGTATCATGGCCTATTTGCGGGATTCCGGTGGGGCACCTCAGCGGGTACTGATGAGTGAATCAAGTGATCAAGGAGAGACCTGGTCTTTCGCGATAGATACAGACATTCCCAATCCCGGTTCCAGTTTAGAAGTGACTGTTTTAAAAAATGGCCATTGGGTAATGGCGTATAATGATACAGAGGATAATCGCAACAATTGGGCTGTTTCTTTATCGAATGACGAGGGCAAAACGTGGATGTGGAAGAGGCATATTGGCCAGTCGGCAGATCAATCAGAAAGTTTTTCTTACCCCTCTTTGATTCAGACAAAAGACGGCAAACTGCATTTGACCTACTCTTATGGTAATCCATCAGGAAAAACAATCATGCATGCTTCCTTCGATGAAAAATGGATTAAAAAGAGGAATTAATTTGAAGTAATAGCTGGGAATCGATTCATCAGAAACTGCACCATAACACCGCCAATTATTAAAGCAATGCCAACGAGGGTGAATAACTCACTGAATTCCACTAAAACATCATTATGCTGAATTACGGGTTCTGATTTTTGCAATAGAATCCTTCCTTTTATAATAATAGCGCTTCCTGTCAAAAGTGGAATCCACTGAAGCATCAATTTAGAATTGATTTTTATAATGACTGTGATGAAAAATATTCCCCAACCAATCCACGAGATAATTTGAAAAATATTCAGTCCCCTGAAATAATTCAAAATATTAACGGGTGGACTCAACCAATAATTTTCAAAGGGCATACCGTGACGATCAGAATAAATAATAACCTGATTTTTTCCGTTTTTCAACCCATCTAAAACAGCATTCGTTTTTTCACCATGGTTGAGTGATTCCCAGTTTGGAATATCCATTACGTTCCAGGTTCCGCAGGCGGGGCCATATCCATGGTAATCTACTCCACCCAATAAAAACAATTGATTGTTTTCACAGGCATCAATGATATCTCTATGGATTTCCAATGGGAATGCAATCTGGTTTTTGTTTGCGATTTCGAAACCGTCCACATTGGAATCGATAAAATATTTTATAGAGTTTTTTCGCCCATCAAACCAATGAGCAACACCCACTAATCCCCCTTGCCGATGCACTTCGGAAATCACAATTGAATCTTTTTTACCAAACGTAATCAGTGTATCTGTTAATCCCAGGAGAACCATATGATTACTTCCTGAAAATTCTATCCCTGCCATTAGGTGTGGTTTTTTCCTTAATAGACCATTATTTTGCTGGCGAACCAACTTTAATGTGTTGGGATTATGATTATGCTCAGTGAGGAAAAATGCGTCGAACCCATTTCGATCATGCCATTCCATTTGCTCTTCCGCTGTAATGAGACCATCATGGCTGAAATATGAATGAGCATGGGTATTAAAAATTATTTTTGAATCTGAGTGATTGATAATGGTATTCGATGGGAGTGGCCAAAAGATCATCCAGACCAAAATAAAAAATGCCATCCCCAAGACTGCAGGAATAGAGATTATCCATTTTTGTAAAAATACAGCTTTATTTTTTATGAATAGAATAATTCCGAATGAAATAAATATCCAGATCCATAAAGTAACATACTCTTCAACAGGCTGCCCCGCTCTTAAAATAAATAACGGGAGTCCAACTATCGGTTCTAACAGTTCACGAATCCAATTTATTTGAATCGAGAAATTATTTTCAGGATTGAATGTTACAGCATTTATTATTTGAATGGGACGATGGGCAAATAAATTGACACCAATGATCCAAAAAGAAAAAGCAGTGAAAATTGGATGCAGTTTATATTTACTTTTTAAATGCTCAATCAAATTATTCAAATGAAATCACCATAATAATCGTCTCAGAATTCTGTTTCAATTCTTTCATGCCATATTTTTTATAAAATTGGAATGCACGTTTATTTCGGATACTCAACTCAAGATGCAGTCCCTTTGAACCACTCTCTTTTACATAATTCAGAAAATGGTCCATCATTTTTTTCCCCATTCCCTGCCCCTGTGCCCGGGGTAAAAGATCAATATGTAAGTGCGAGGGATAATCAGGCAAATCTTCGGGGAGTTCAGGGTGATAGAATAAATGGATTAATTCTTCATCCTTCGTCCACAATCTGGAAACTTCAGCTGGTTCTATATACTGATTTTGAAGATTCGGCAGCCATTTCGATTTTATCTTATGAAAAAATGATTGCGTATCCAAGGCGCCTATAATGTAACCGCACGCCCCCGTTTCATCTTCTAATATAAACGCAGATTCCGGTTCAAGATTGATATAAGGTCCCGTATAAATATGGCCTAGTAGCTTTGGATCTTCAAATTGGTCAGTAGCATCCTGACCTGAATCTCCTGTCTTTAAACAAATTTCATAAACCGTGTCATGGTCCGTTGGTTCATAAGGTCGAATTTGAAATGGCATTTTTTAATCTAATTTTAATTCCCAGCGTACATTTCATCAATTAAATACTGGTAATGAGCAAAAACCACATCCCGCTTTACTTTTAATGTAGGTGTAATCTCATCCTTATCCTGGTCCAGTTCTTCTTCTAGAATCCGGAATTTCTTAATGGTCTCGTAACTGGCTAATTCCTTATTCAAAGCGGATATTTCATGATGTAATAAGTCAACAACTTCCTGCTTCTTAGATAAGTCCGCTAAATCCTGATATAGAATTTTTCGGTCTCTCCCAAATTTGGCAATTTCATCCTCATCCAAAGTCACCAGCATGGTTAAATACGGTTTTCGATCTCCATACACAATGGTTTGGGAAATGAAGGAACTCGTCTTCATCAAATTTTCAATATTTTGCGGGGCTATGTTTTTTCCGCCAGCTGTGATAATAATATCTTTCTTTCGATCCGTAATGAACAAATATCCCTCATCATCAATATGTCCAACATCACCGGTATGAAGCCATACCGCACCTTGTTCATCCTGAATGAGTAATTCACTTGAGGCTTCTTCATTTCGATAATATCCCGAGATATTCTGAGGCCCTCGTGAACATATTTCACCGTCTTCCGCGATTTTAACTTCTGTATCAGGGTATATTTCACCGACTGATCCTATTTTCACCCGTCCCATTCTGTTGGCTGAAATCACACCGGTCGTTTCCGTCATGCCGTAAACTTCATAGATATCCAATCCTACCCAGTGGAAATATCTGATAATATTGGGAGAAATGGGTGCCGCTCCTGAAATCATAAAGCGAATATTTCCACCAAAGATATCATGAATTTTCTGAAAAATTAGAAAGTGGGCAACAGTATATTTCATTTGTAAATATAATGTTGGACTTTCACCTTCATCTTTTAATTCTATATAGGATTTACCTACTTTGACCGCCCAATGATAAATCTTCTTCTGAAACCAGGTAGCATCCTTGATTCCAGATGAAATCCGGGCATAATATTTTTCAAAAACCCGAGGTGTGCCAAACATAATCGTGGGACCTGATTGTATCAAATTCGCCGGCATATCTTCCAGGCTTTCTGCAAAAACGGTCACATTTCCGGAATATAATTTCATGAAATGCCCTAAATCCCGTTCGGCGATATGGGACAGGGGAAGATAGGCTATAGACATATCATTTTTGGTAATCCCATATAGATCGGGTAAATGTTTTACAGCAGCGAGAACATTTTCACTATTAATCAGGCCGGCTTTTGGATGTCCTGTGGTGCCGGATGTATAAATAAAACTGATTGTATCCTGTGGGTCTCCGCCATCAATTGATTTTTTCAACGTCTCTGGATTTCCACGCCCAAAGGTGTTTCCTTTTTTCCGAAACGCATCCAGGGATATTACCTTTTCTATTATTTCCGGCTGGTATTTATCAAAAACCACGGTTTGTTGAACATCTCTTAACCCACTCCAGATTTTCATCATTTTATCTAATTGTTCCTGGTCTTCGGCAAAAACGAATTTGGATTGGCTGTGATCCAAAATATAATGAACTTGTTCTTCCGTATTGGATGGGTAAACAGGTACAGTTATGGCACCGATGGACATGATGGCCAAATCCACTACAACCCACTCAAACCGGGTCAGGCTGATAATGGAAACTTTATCGGTCCTTTGAATCCCCGCATCCAATAAAGCATTGGCAATATCTTTTACAAAATCACCGTATTCTCCCCAGGTTATGGACTCCCACGTCCCTTGTTGTTTTTGCCAGATTGAAATTTCATCAGCATGGTTTTCCACATGGTGCCAGAAGAGTTTTGGGACAGTATTGCAAATCTGAATATCCAATGATTATCAACCGCTCCAGAGTTTGGATCGCCTCATATATTTCCCTTCACCCAGGTACTGTTCTCGTACTTTTTCTTCATCCAACAACTCTTCATAGGTTCCGCTTAACAATATTTTTCCTGTGGTCAAAACATAGCCGTAATCTGCGATGGACAGGGCTCGATTCACATTTTGTTCCACTAAAAGAATCGTCACACCGGATTGATGCAGTTCTTTAATGGTTGTAAAAATATCTCGAACCAGTATGGGAGATAAACCTAAAGAGGGTTCATCCAGCAAAAGAAGTTTTGGTCTAATCATCAGTGCCCGTAAAATCGCCAGCATTTGCTGTTCCCCTCCGCTCATAGTTCCGGCTATTTGCTTCTTTCGTTTTTCTAAAATTGGGAAATGTCTGAATGCTTCCTCCTTTCTTTCGTAAAGTAACTCTTTTCCCTTAATAAGAAATCCACCCATGAGCAAATTTTCTTCCACAGTTAATTCCGGGAAAATCCGCCGCCATTCCGGAACATGGCCTATGCCCAGTGCAACAATCTTTTCAGGATCTTCCCCATCGATGCGTTGCCCATTGAAATGGATCGTTCCGTGTTCCGGCTCTACTAATCCACTGATTGTCTTTAGAATCGTTGTTTTCCCGGCCCCGTTAGCACCTAAAATCGTGACCAGCTGCCCTTCTTTGACTTCTAGAGAAACACCGTGAAGCGCCTTGATTTTTCCATAAAAGGTTTCGACCCCAACCAACTTAAGCATCAGCAGAATCTCCCAGGAAAGCTCGAATAACATCCGGATGGGTTTTCACCTGTTCTGGTTTTCCCAATGCAAGAACTTCGCCAGAATCCAAAACACAAACCCGATCGGAGATACTCATCACCAGGCTCATATCATGTTCCACAACCAGGACTGTGATTCCCAGTTCATCCCGGATCTCAGAAATAATTTTTGCAATCTCACGTGTTTCCTGATCATTCATTCCTGCAGCCGGTTCATCCATGAGAATCAGTTTGGGTTTTCCCACAAGCGCCCGGGCAATTTCAGTCAATTTCTGGATCCCGTAAGGCTGGCCTGCCATATATCTTTGTTCGTAATTGACAATCCCCAAAAAATCCAGAATCTCCAGTCCCATGGCTTCTTCCGCTGCCCGCTGTTTTTGCGACAGCCATCTTTTCACCGTTGATTCTGGGTTAATACGATGGTGTGCTCCGAGTAAAATATTATCTAAAACGGTCATAAAAGGGATATTCTGCACATTCTGGAACGTCCGTGAAATCCCGAACCGGATTATTTCATGCGGCTGTTTTTTTATGAGATCATCATTCCCAAAAAGGATGCTTCCTTTCTGGGGACGATTAAAGCCATTAATACAATTAAATAAAGTAGATTTCCCTGATCCGTTCGATCCAATCAGCGAAAATATTTCACTTTCTTTTACAGAAAAAGATACATCATCAAGCGCAACCACTCCGGAAAACTGCATCCGGATGTTGTTGATACATAAATCAGCCATTAGAAAAAAGGCCTCGGTTTTCCAAGGCCTTTTTTTTATAATGAATTAATCAATCCAATCGGTAATAACAGTCTGTTTTCCTTCTTTAACCTGTACCAAAACAACGGACTCTGTACCCGCGTGGTCATTTTGGCTGTAGGTGATGGGCGGGAAAGCACCTTCATCCCATTTATTGAATGTTTCCAGCGCATTAACAAGACGATTACGGGTTGGATACGGACCTGCTCGTTTCAGGCCTTCTACCAGGACCTGAGCTGTGCCAAATCCGTAAAAGTGATACATACCCATATAGGCTTCCGGAACCTCATATTTTGCACAGAGCTCGCGATAAAGAACAGCGGTTGGCGCATCGGAATTCCAAAGATATGCAAAATTTGAGGCAATAAAACCTTCACCAGCAGGCCCGGCTGCCAGAGCAACACGATGATCCATGGTTGGGCTTGTGCCAAAAAACTGCGGTGCGTATCCCATGGCTGCAGCGGTTTTCATAACAATGATTGGTTCTTTGACTACTCCTGCAATGATCACGTGGGTGGCACCACCCTTCATCAGGTTTGCGACCTGTCCTGCAAAATCAGTTGCCCCTCGCTGATAGGCCTCTCTTTGGATGGAAATCCCGGTCCGTTCTTCTGCAGCAGCTGCACCTTTCAAGACATTCTCGCCATAATCATCATCCTGATAAATAAGCCCAATCTTCGCATTGGAATCCTGAGATAATATATAATCTACAAGAATACCGGTTTGCTTGTCATAACCTGTATCGGTGTGGAAGATTAATTCCGAAGCTTCCCTGGACATGTCAGACATGGAACCTGACTGAGTTGCCGGCGCAACCAATGGGATTCCTGATTCAGCCAGTATTGGACGGATGGCTTCACAGGGTGAAGTCCCAATCACCTGGTAAAGACAAAACACCTGGTCTTTCTCAATCAGTTTTTTTACAGCAGCCACAGCTTTCTGAGGATTGTATTGATGATCTTCCACCATCATTTCAATCTGACGGTCATGGACGCCTCCCTGTTCATTGATATATTTAAAATATAGATTAGAACCGGCGGGCAGAATAGCACCCAGCTCTTTCATGGGACCGCTTAAGTCCTGAACATTTCCAATCAGAATTTTATCTTCTGACACCCCCGGGGCTGATGCGCGATTTGCACAACCCATTACCAGGAGCGTCAAAAGAAAAGATAGTCCTATATATTTCTTCATAACATTGCCCTTTTTATTGTTTTAAATAAATTTTTTCTTTGGGTTAAAGGGGAAAAGTTTCCAATACATTCTCATTTTTATCCACATTCCATACAAACCTGTGGGTTGAAATATAATAAATAAAAACATTATTAAACCGAATAGGAGTGATTGAATATCACCTCCTTTAATATTCAGGAATTCTTGAATCCAACCCTTCATTTCAGGAACGAATAAATAATCCAGAAAAACAATAAATAACGTCCCCAGGACAGCTCCATAGGTTGAACTGGCGCCCCCGACCAAAACCATAATGATAAAATAAATAGATAATAAAATATCAAAATGATCAGTGGAAATAAAATGACTCGTATGGGCAAACAGCACCCCTGCCAATCCAGCAAATATTCCTGATATAAAAAAGGCAAGCATTTTATACTTGGCCAGGTTCACTCCGCTCGCCTCAGCAGCCTGTTCAGAATCCCGAATCGCCATGAAAGCTCTACCGATTTTAGACTGCCCTATTCTCCGAGATGCGACCACAGCTAAAATAGCAAATGCTGAAATGAGAAAATAATTATCCCAATCTGATTTGAATGTGTAACCAAAGATGATGGGAGATGACACTTCCAATCCGCCTGCACCCTGGGTCCATTCACGAAATGCAATAATGAGACGCTTAACAATGAAACCAAATCCCATGGTGGTGAGCCCCAGGTACATTCCTGTTATTCTCAGCGCCGGAAAGCCAATGAAAAACCCAAACAGGCCCACAATCAGGGGAGAAATAAAGAGGGAAAAAACAAAGGGGATACCAACCTGGTCCACCAGAATGGCTGATGTATAGGAACCAATCGCCAGAAATGCCGCATGACCTAGGGAAATCAATCCGGTATAACCGCTTAAGAGGTCCAATCCCACGGTCAGGATGATATATATCCCTGCCATATTCAAAACAAATAAATAGTATTTATAACTATATGTCAGTCCTTTCAGGATGAACGGCAACAGGAAAATTCCAACAATCAGGATAGGAATCCAGGTCAGGTTTTCGTCTTCGTATCTACCTTTCATTATACTTTCCTGACTTTTTCAACTCCAAACAATCCATCTGGTTTTACCATTAATACTGCAATGAGGACGATCCAGACAATAATGTCATTTATTTCCTTGATCCATGAAAAGTAAAATGATAGTGTGCCCATACTGATTGTTTCGATCACCCCCATCATAATACCCCCGGCAATGGCCCCGGTGATGGATCCAAAACCACCCAGTACTGCAGCAGGAAACGCTTTTAACCCTAAAAACCCCATGGATGTATCCAACAAGGACATTCTGGGTGCCAGTAATATTCCGCTTATGGTGGCCACAATGGCAGAAAAGATCCACACCAGTCCATAAACGCGTTTAACAGCTATGCCCATTAACTGGGCTGCAACAGGATCTTCTGATGTTGCCTGAATGGCGATCCCCCATTTTGTTTTATGAAAAAAATAATAAAACAGGACAACAAGAAGAATCGCACTTACGATAATGGAGATATCTAAAATTGAGATAACTATTCCGCCTACGGCTACGATTTGATTTCCGAAAGGAGAGACAGGGATAAGACTCATTGGGCCTGCGAACATCGAAACGACGGCGCGAAGAATAATGGATAAACTGATCGTTGCCATAATAACTGAAAAAACAGGTTCATCCTTAAGCGGTCTATTGATGATTCGATCCAGAAACCAGCCGAATAATACAGCGAACAAAATACTCCCTATGAAACCTGCAAGAAAAATCCATCCGGTCGGTTCACTGGACTCCGCCATAAAGGATGTAACCAGGAAAAAGTTAACATAGGCTCCTACCATCATTAATTCGCCCTGAGCGAAGTTGACAACTTCCGAAGCTTTATATATCAGGGTAAACCCCAAAGCGATCAAGGCATAGATACAGCCCAGGGCCGTGCCGCTGATCGATTCCTGGAGAAGACCGGTAAATAGGCTATCCATTAGTCTGCCAGCAGGTTTTGCAGTAAATCATTTCCGGTTATCGCACTATTTTGGATCGGCGAAAACCGTAAACCATTGACCACGGATCTAACAGGATGAAAGATAAGGAAGATGGGTATAATGCTTAATTTCAATCTGATCACCTGAACAAAAAAACAATAACGATGAATAAGGTGAAAAAACTTTGATTATATATTCCAAGAATGAAGGGAAATTTATTTTATATCCATTATTTGTTTCAGCAATGATTTTTCATCTGGCAGCAAACCGGAATTGACCAGCCTCGGAGTCAGAGTTCTTAACCGTGGTTCACGCTTGAATACATCCTTGAAGATGGGCAATGCTTCTTCCAGGCGCCCTTCACCAGCCAGTGCGATGGCTGACCAGTAAGGCAGTTCCGGATTTTCAGGGTAATACAAACTGGCCTGGTTGTATTCCTGCAGCGCTTTTTCAATTTCTTTCATTTCCAAGTAGTGATCGCCCAGGTTTGCATGCCGGTAGGCACGGCTGACACGGATCAGGCGTTTTAATTCCTGGAGTGGTTCGGGGTAGTCATCAATCCGGATATCCATCACGATATCTTTCCAGGCGATACCTGTGGGATTTCCACTGACGATCAGCATTGCCGCAGATTGCCTGCCGCGAATATCTCCACCCTCACCCTCAGCAGCTTCCAGGGCAGCCATCATTCTGTCAGCCAGGTCACCTGTAGTATTTTCGAATGCTTTTGCCATGGCCGGCCAAACTGTCTCTTTTTCCATCAGATTGGCCTGCACGGAATAATTTTTTCCCTTTTGATGACCAGCAGCAAATATACATTTTGATCCTGTATGGGCTGCAACATCGCCATGCACGTTGACCATGGCTACCTGCCGCACAGCTTGTCCTTTATCTTCGGCAAGCAATTTTCTCAATGCTTCCGTGGCTGAATACCCCTGCTCCATTAACTTAAGGCCTTCCGGACCATAATCCACCTTAACAAACGATTGTGTAGCCACAGCGCCTACTCCAGCCTTGGCCCAGGGTACCAGAAATCCAACCGAAAACCAGTGGCTCTGTACAGCAACACCCAGTTCACCGGTCTGATCATCATAGGCTACAATGGAATAGGTGCTGACCGGAATAGTTTTGGATGGTTCACTGCCCGAAAGATTGCTTAGAACCAGACTGAAAATAAACCAGTACCTGAATTGCAGATATATCAGATCCTGGTAAGTTGAAGAAGTGTGTCGTGCGGTTATTTTTTCATTCCGCAGTCTGTTTTACTGCTGCAGGAACCCATGGAGCAACAGGCCTTATCCCGACCAGTCATTGATCCGCTGGTATCATAATTGTAAGACACTATCACCATTATACATAACATAGAAATTAATATCAGAGATAAAATACGGTTCATTGTTTATCCTTTTTTATTTGTAATTCTTAGCCAAATGTACAAATCCAGGGTTGGTCTAGCAATGGTGATTAGTGGATTTCCTTGTCTTAAATACCATTACCTACTACTTCGAACATCTCTGGTAAATCTACCTTTACCAAACAAACCCTGGGAATGGAGGCTGCTTCAGTATTTCTGCTCTTTATTAAAGTTATCTGTGCCCAGTTCTTTTAATTCCAGAATCGACCGTGGATTCATTGCTTTAAGGAGGATCGCAGGCAGCAGTCCAATAATGAGCAGCAGAATATATAGATGGCCGATACTCAGAACAGCTGTGAGTAAACCAATAAGTTTGGTACCCACCACCACTGAAAGGTTAGAGATCGCCATATAAGATGTAAACATGGTTGCCGAGGACTTGGTCCAGGACAGGGTCATAGCCAAGGCAAACATGGCTACCGTACCCATGGCAATAAAAAATGGCCAGATGATCAGGTGGGCAAACTGGATCCAGTAAGGAATTGGGTCAAGGCTCAGAATCAGGATGCCAAATATTCCGCACCAGACTGAGAATCCGCCCCAGCCTAGAAAGAAAATTTTACGACGCCCAAAACGATCAGCTAAAACGCCCCCTAGCAGGGCGCCAATAAATTCCAATACTGCACCTGGACCGCCAGCCACCTGGGAATAGGTATCCGGTTCCCAGCCCAATGTTTGATTATAGAATACTGGCATGATCCCACTGTTAATCCCCTGGTTGACCGCAGCGGCAAAAATAAACAGGGCTGCCGAAAAGGTAGGCCTTTTTGAAAATGCCCGGATTAGATCTTTTACAACATCAAGTGGGTTGCGGATATCCTCTGCGTCCTTGTGATCTGTTTTTTCATTCCGACTCCAAGGAAATCTCTTTTCGCCGGGGCGCTCAGTGAATAATAATGGGAATAGCATAATACCAAACATCATCAGAGTTTGCACTATAATGGCAAAAACAAGACCTTTTGAAACCAGCAGGGTGCCCATCACCATTGCTCCCATTCCAGTACCTATAACCTTGGAACCCCACATAGCTCCATTTACCTTGCCCTGTTCTTCTGGCAATAGAATATCCACTGCCAAGGCATCGGAGCTCACATCCTGCAATGAAGCAAAACAATTGTGTAAAAAAAACATCCAGCCTAACAGCGAAATATTGGCAGAAATATCACCCATCATTGCCATGGCAATAAGGGATGCTGCCATACCAAACTGGGCAACCAGAATCCAGGGACGACGACGCCCCATAGCCCGGTAGGTAAATGAATCAATCAACGGACCCCAAAAAAGCTTAAAGGTCCAGGGCAGGTAGGCCATGGCAGTCAACTGGCCGGACTCAATCATGGTCAATCCCCTGGAAGCTAAAAAGGAGAGCAAACCGGTAATCATGAATCCCCATGGAAACCCCTGGGCAAAATACAGCACACATAGTGTGGTGATCCGTAGCCATCTATTCGTGGTCAATGTCATGGGCATCAATAATGTTTAACCATAATATTTTGATGCAGAATAATCATCTTGATCCGTAGATGACTTCAAAGGTAGTGCAAAGAAATTGAATGCCAGCGATATGCGGTCCCGATTGCTCTCGTTTTTCTCCACAGCGTGGTCCAGTGCCGAAGGAAAGAAAACCATTCGGCCGGTTTTAGATGAAATACTCCACTCTTTCTGATGGCCCTTTGTTTTCTGACGAAATTTGATATTGCCTCCCTGCTCTGGCACATCGACATAATATACACCCGAGAGTACTGCACCTTCCTTATGGTCGTGCCAGGCCGTGGATTGCCCGGGTTTTGCAATATTAAACCAGAATTCATCATGGCTGTAACCCAGTTCCCTGTAGGGTATAACAGCCTGCTGATCTAAAATATTATTTGCCAATTTCCCGGCGATACTCAAGATTTTTTTCACCTGGGGAACATAGGTTAAAGAGATATAAATATTTTCCCAGCGCCCCATAATATAATGAGACCTAGTTTTTTCCATATCATCCTTCTTCAATAATAAAATAAGATCCTGTCGATCCTGGGATGTGATTTCAGGTGTATAAATCCAGTATTTATACCCTTCCTTGCAGCCTGGATTATCCAATTAAATACTGATTAAATCCAGTTGCTTATAGTATTTGATCACATCCAGATTGGCCAGGCGATCTGCATCTGAAATGGTATAAATAACGTCCTCCTGACCCCTGAGCCAGAATTTTACCTCCTGGCCATTTTTCAGTAATCGCTCCAGCCGAACTACCTGCTCGTATTTCAGCGGCAGGTCAATCTCTTCCATGGTAACACCCCGTTTCAAAATATCAACATTTTGATCCAAATTGTGTACGGCCCAGATCATCCGGTCCTTTTTATCATTCATCACCACGATCCTGTCGTAAAATATCCAGTCATCACCGCGATATCGAAAATTCAAGCTAAGTTTTTTTTGTTTCCGGGTGTGAGTGATGGTCACCATAAACCGTTCATACACCTTGGAGTAAAATCTATATTTATGATAAATGCGGCTGATGCCCCTTTCTTTATCCTGAAACTCATATAATGGTATTTTCCTGCCGTCCTTATGAATAGGCAGGTATTCACGGGGAATAGTAAAGACACATCCGCAAAAATACAGGGCAGCAGTAATACTGAAAAATTTAACCCTTTTCATAATCTGGAATGATTGCAGACAACTGAAAAACAAGATATGGATTTCCCGCTGTTACCGCCCCGCTAACAGCAGTAATAGATATGAATTATTAAGCTTTAATTCCTGCTGGAGGCGTTCCAGGAATGGTCACCATAGCGGTCAAATAGACCCGCGATCCCGTCCCGGTCTGAATCGGTGCCAAAATAGCCTGTACGGATACCAACAACATTTGCTGTTTCCAAAAAACCGCTGCCTCCGGAGCTGGTACCCAGATAGACGGTCTGGCGGCCATTGGAATTAAAGGTGCGCAGTTTCCCAACACCATCCTCGCCGGTACCAAAAAAGGAGGTTTCAAAACTGCCTGCCTTGAATGTGGATAAAAACCCATTGCCTGTTTCTCCGGAACCCAGATAGACCGCCTGGTTGCCGTAGGCGTCCGAGGTCCTTAGGAAACCAACCCCGTTTTTGCCTGTACCTAGGTAGGCGGTCTCCTTACCCTGTTCGTTGTAAGTAGCAATATAGCCGCCCCGCCCGTTATCCCGGACAACGATGGAATTGACTACGATATCACCTAGGGTGGTTCTCTGTGCGCCAATAAATAAGAATGTACTGGCCGTTAAGCAGACAGCGGTAATGAATCCTGTTAAATACTGTTTCATTTCAGACTCCTGTGCTATTCTTCCTCGTCCGAAATCTGCTGTTCCGCATCCAGCCCGGACTGTTTTTTTTGCCAATCGAACAGACCATAGCCAATGGCCGCAAGTAAAAAGACCCATGCGATCAGGGTTATGTCCATCGAAAATTCCTTTTTTGAGCTGGTTTGCTAGTATGTTTTCGGATCAGATCGATCCGTGAATGTCCTGAAATATAATTAATGCTGATGCTCTCAGCAAGTCTATGTATCTTTGGTGTTGAACATAGAAAATTCTGCTAAATATCGGAATTTTCTATTCAAATTGAATACGCTGCCGAATAGATAGAGATTCAGTCATTATCCTCATTTTTGATTCGAATCCAAGGCTTCCTTTGTCCTTCCCCTGTATGACTTATTTTCCCCTGGAAAGTTTTTATGACTGCATCCAGAGAAAGAGCAGCTTTATGATCTGCATTTTTTTTAATCTATTATTTATATTTTAATTCAAACTCCGGCTGCAACGGCAACCTCCCGGTCTTCCTTCCAATAGGTATACATAAACCATGCTGTGACGCCGGAGGCCATAATAAAATAAACGGTAAGTGCCGGCTGGATTCCCGGAATAGATCCACTGGCGTGGAACCAGTCCTGCTGCCTATGCAGTATAGCTAACCCCAAAATATTTTTCAGGGTCTCAAAGAGCAAGGCAGAGCGATTGCGGTCCATAAGATCCGTTAAGGCATAGACCGACAGACCTATAAAACCGCCGTAAAGAAATATACCCGGCACGCCAATATCGGCAATATGACCCAAGAGATAAAAAATAAAGAAAAGTGAAAAAAACATCTGTACACAAATAAATACTTTTAGGCCTGTTGATGCGTGAGTATGGTACCTTTCAAAGTGATAGGGATCGTCGATCTTTTTTACTGGATATGTCTGGGCAACATCCTCCGGGCGCCAGCCGGTGGGCATAAACCAGATACGGATCTTATCCAGCCAGCTCCGAGCATGCCAGGCATCTTGGGTCAGCAGCCACAGGTGCTGATAATTGATTCTAATGGGGTTCCAGGTACGTGCCTGTCGGGTGATGCCGTACACCGGCGGAACATGGGGCAGTTCTTCCTGGAAAGTGCCAAAGAGTTTGTCCCAATAAATGAAGACCTGGGAAAGATTTTTATCAAGGTATTCCGGATTGATAGCATGGTGCACCCTGTGATGAGATGGTGTTACAATGATCTTTTCCAGAAAACCCATTTTATCAATATAGGTGGTATGATACCAGAATTGCGCGAATAGATGCAGCGGGGCCAGGATAGCGATCACACTGTGAGGAATGCCAATAATAGCTGCCGGCAGCAGTAAAAAGGTGAACAGGCTAAATATGGAAGATATAGACTGGCGCAGGGCGCAGGCCAGATTGAAATATTCACTGCTGTGATGAATAACATGGCGGTTCCAAAATATATTGATGTGGTGGTTCCAGCGGTGTGACCAGTAACCCTGAAAATCAATGGTGATAAAAGCCAGAATATAAATGGCCCAGTTTGCTTCAATTGTAAACAGGGCCAGATGATCCACCATCCAGCCATAGCCAATAATGCCGATACTGAGTCCTAAAACATCCTTGGTGATATTGGTCAGCCCGGAACTGAGACTGGAGACCAAATCATTAATATTCATCAGGTCATCCTTCTTATACCAACTGTAGATGTATTCCGCCAGAATCAGGATTAAGAATATGGGAATGACCGTAATTAATATCTGTCCATAGGATTCCATAATGTCATTAATACTTTATCTTTATGATTCAAGCCAATTGCTTACTTTTTATCAGATCAGGATTATTGGAGAAACCAAAGGTCTGATAGACCACGGATAGCAGAAAAACCACCACAATTAATTTTTGTGTAACCACCTGAAAAATCATGGCAGCTTCTGATTCCCGGGCATTAGGTCCAAATTCACTTATAGCAATATACACTGCAAGAAATAAAGCAAAAAACACATACCCGAAAGCATACTTTGAGGGCATAACATCCGAACGATAGATAACAACACCAAAACACAGGCTTGTAGCCAATGCCATTCTAAAAATACCATTGGCGAATAAAATATGCTGATTCAGGTAAAGGTCTGAAGGAGTCAAGGCAACACCAATAAAGGACAGACCTCCTAAAAGCCCGAATAAGGTGCCGATCTTTGCCAGGGTATGATTTGCCCTGGAATGCCTGAAGAACTCCGGCAGGGTAAAATAAAATATAGAAAAGGTGATCCCAATAATAAGCAATGTTAAATTAAATATTAATGATGAATGAAAATTCTGAACACCATTATAGGCGACTGCCCGGCCCAGATCGCTGAAAAAATTTTGAGTCAAATGATAATTTGCTGAATGTGGATTGTGGATCGTGCCACCGGGATAGAGCTGCATGGCGACCAGATTAAAAATAATGAAAACAGCTGCCGCTGCCCTTGGCGCCTGTACCAGCCAGAAGTCATTGCACAGATTTGATACCCAGGTAAAATTCATTATAGCACTTCCTTTGCGAGCGTTAAAATTGGAATAAAGAGGTTTTTTACGCAAGAAAAATAATAAAACCCTGTCGTTATGCAGGGTTTTATTCAAGAGGATTAAAACTTAGGGAGCTGCGTTTTCATCCAGAAACATTGATTTCTCCATGGAAGCAAAGAATTTCCTGAAAAAATCCGGTTCATGAATACCACCTGTTTTCAAGATAGCCCCATCCTGCTCTGATTCACCGCTGGCGCTGACGCGAATCTGCGTATTCAGAGAATCTAATTCTTCCAGATTGATGGTAACTTTATAGCGATAGATCACCGGACCTTTGGGAGAATCATCTACCGTATAATAATTATTTGTTTCCCCTCTTCCTAATGACCACCCGGATCCGCTATTTCTGCTGGAAGACTTGTTGTCGTCATCATCTTCATCATCATCTTCACCATCTGAGCCTCCAAATACATTGCCCAAAACAACAGCAAATATGCCAACAACCAGACCAATCATAAGCGCACTCACGCAACCTGTTACCCAATCTTTCTTCCCGGCCTCTTCCTGATCAACACTGGAGTCTACGGGAACTGTATCGGGCGATACATCCGCTTTCTTTTCCTCTGTTGTACGGCTGGCAGTGATCAAGCCAATATCAGAATTAAGGACATCAATGGTATAATCCAAGTCCTGAAGCGAACCAATTGCTGCTTTCAAGACTGTTTTACTTTCCCGCGGAAATTTTCGAGTCTGCAATTGACGGTTGACAGCAGTCGGCGGTTTGGCCTGTGGGGCAGCTGGCGCTGCTTTGAGCACCATGGTTGTCGACATATTTATAATCAGGGAAATATACAGAAATTTTCCCTGGATTGTCCGGGGTTGGACCAGGCGGCGCATCAATTTAGTATTTCAGGCTTTGATAGGTAAAATCTGAAACATTTTTATTCTCATCGAAGGTAATAATCACCGTCAATGATTTTGTTTCATTTGTAGCATTGGCTGCAGCAGATGAAGTTGTGCCGCCAAATAAAAAAGCCAGAAAACCTTGGCCCAGGGTACGCTGACCATAATTGACCGTAGCTGCAGAAGATCGGCTGCTGCCCACCTTATCATAGGTCCATACCTCCTGCGCCTTTGAGTTTTTGGTAACAATATTCGGTGAACCAAGAACCTCCAGTACCTCCGCCTGGCTCATGCCTTTGCGAATCTTGCTCTGCACTGTGCCCAGGGTCAGGGTATTGCTGGGCTCTGGCGAAGGTGGTGGTGGAGAGGATGGGACCGCACAGGCAGAAACAAAAATTGACAGTATAATAATGTGAAAAAGGAATTTCATTTTTCTCTCCTAATTGGTTATGGAATTTAGTCTTTTAACTTTTATATTGGAAAAAAGTTCTAAATTATTTAGACATTAGTTTACTTGGGAAATAACAGAGGAGTGTTTTTTTTGTAGATCTGGTAGTCCTTTTGTTTACCCCAATTCTTTTCTGCCTGTGCTTCCAGGATCGGAATACCACTTACTTTTGTGAGCAACAGGTAAACAAACAGTGGAGATAAAAGACTTACATATTGCCAGCTCCATAGCACCGGCAAAGCCATGATGGCAATTCCAAGCCATAAAATTATCTCGCCCAGATAATTGGGATGCCTGGAAAGGACCCACAGGCCGGATTGAATGAAGTTGCCCTTATTCTTTTTTTCTGCCCTGAACCTGCTTTTTTGCAGATCCGCTATAACCTCAATTATAAAACCACAGATCCACAATACCAGACCAAGATAGAATGTTACATCCACCTCCGATATCTTCGTGGATGTAACAGCGGTAAGTGCTGCCAGACAGGTAATAAAGACCCATAAGCCCTGCAGGGTCCAGGTCCGGAGAAACAGTGGGAATGATTTTTTCAATTTCCGGAAACGTTTGTCCTCACCGGCACGATGAATACGCATAAATAAAAATCCACCGAGACGCATAGCCCATGCAAAGACCAGCACCACCAACATTATTGACCTTATATCGGTACTGCCAGAAAACTGGTGGCTTTTAAAATAGAAGGCAATGCTGGTAATCGCTAGAACAGTAATACTGCCGGTTAAATCAAAAAAATGTTCTGTTTCCCAAATAAAAGATGGTATGAAAATTAACCATTGAAATAGGAAAGCTATACCCAGGCAGATGAATAAAACCGGCAAACCTCCGCTTTGCAAGCCTCCCTGGGAACAGGCCAAAGCTGCCAAACTGGCAATACAGACTGCTACAATACTGGTAGCATAGGCTGAGAACCCTGGATTCATTTTTCACCCAAGACTTTAGAAAGGTCGATATCCAGCCTGGGGTCCACCAATCTTGCTTCCAGCGAATCATATTCGACCTGGGTAATTGCTTTGGTATAAAGAGCCTGCTTTAGATAAAGCATTTTCTGGCTGTTTTCGATCTTTTTCTGATGCTCTGACTCTGCGGAAGTTCTATTAGAGCCCGCGCAGGAAAAAATAAAGAGTATAGTTACTGCAGAAAAATACTTGTGCATGATGTTTTCTTTTTTCTTAAAGTGATAAAGTGCTAAAGTTAAGGAGAATGATTCATTTATGCGGAACTAACAAGCAGAGCACCACAGATGGCTAATGCCACAGCCAGCCATTTCCTGGGTGTCATGGGTTCCTTTAAAAACACTGCTGCCATCAGAATGATCAGGATAGTGGACAGTTGATTATAGATAGCGGCACGTCCGGCCAGGGTATATTTGTATCCCGACAGCCAGAGAATTACCGATAAATATGTTCCCAATAATGCTCCTGTAACCAGATAGGGATTCCTAAGTCCCGTCTTCATCGTATCTGTCAGGGCATTTCGTCCCTTTGAAATCCATAGAAACAATGATGATAAAATGAATCCTGTACTGAACCGGACCAGGGCAACAACAATGATAGAGTAAGATTCCATGATCGGCCTGACCAGCAGCACGGAGTAAGCCGTCAAGGCCGCTGCCCCTACACCGTAAACCACACCTTTAAGAATATCTTTATTATCAGATTGTGCCGGGATTTTGAGACTACCAATGGTAATTCCAGCTATGACCAGCACAGCGCCGGCATAAGACTGAGTTGTGATAGTTTCTTTAAACATCAGGAAAGCAAATAAGAATACAGCGGGAGAATAACTGGTGCTAACAATGGCGTTCAGCCCGGCACCCAGCCGGCGCAGGGAGGCCAAAAACAGCAGATCCCCAAGAGCCACACCCAGAACCCCGCTAAAAACCAGGAGACCCAGATCAATACTTGAGAACTTTGGGAATCCCTTTCCCAGGAGCAGCAGCGTCAATACAAAACCTGCCATTCCAATAAAATTTTTCAGGAGGTTCATTTGCAGACTGCCCAGACTGCGGCTGGATAAATCAAAAAGGATCACAGCAGATGACCAGCACAGAGCGGTCAGGAGCGCATAAATGTCACCGGTATTTAAATAAAACCCCATCTATAGAATTGTGGCAGGACAATAAAATATATTTGTCCATGATTCTCCCATGAGAATTGCACACTTTGAATCTAACTCTACCAGAATAAATTAAAAATCCTGATATAAGGATGGTGTATGGTTCTGCTTTGGACCACTGAAATGATTCCAGCTTCGTATCGGTCTTTAATCCAGCGGATGAAAGCATGTAAATTTCCACGCCCATATTAGAGAATGATGGCGGATTATAAACGATTGATCAATGCATTGCCCCATGGTTCCCAAATCCTGCATGAACCCCTGCTGAATAAAGGAACGAGTTTTTCGGATGCAGAAAGGGATCAGCTGGGACTCCGCGGACTCTTACCCCCAAGGATTCTATCCTTAGAAACTCAAAAAGAAAAAATTCTGGAAAATTTCTTTGCCATGGAAAATGACCTGGAAAAATACATTTATATGATTGCTCTCCAGGATAGGAATGAAACTTTATTTTATCATACGGTCATTGATGAAATTGAGGCCATGATGCCCATCATTTATACACCAACAGTGGGGCAGGCCTGTCAGGAGTATGACCATATTTTCCGCCGCCCCCGGGGCCTGTATATTTCAATCCAGGACCGGAATAATATAAAAACCATCCTTGGAAACTGGCCCAATTCCACGGTAGAAGTTATTGTGGTTACAGACGGGGAACGAATACTGGGGCTGGGAGATCTGGGTGCCAACGGTATGGGCATACCCGTTGGGAAATTATCCCTATATACATCCTGTGCCGGTATTGACCCCTCCCGCTGCCTGCCCATCACCCTGGATGTAGGTACAAATAATACAACCCTTTTAAAGAACCCGCTTTATCTTGGACTGCAACAGGAACGTCTTCGCGGTAATGAATATGATTCTTTTGTGGGTGAATTTATGGCTGCCGTTGCGGAAGTATTTCCTGAGGCAGTGATTCAATTTGAAGATTTCGCAAATGCTAATGCTGCCCGCCTGCTGCAAAAATACCGGGATTCATACCGAACATTTAATGATGATATCCAAGGCACCGCTGCCGTAGCCCTGGCGGGCCTTATGACCAGTATGAAAGTAACATCTCAAGCTCTGGAAGACCAGACCCTGGTCTTTTACGGGGCCGGGACAGCCGGGATTGGAATTGGCAAGCTATTTGTTCAGGCGTTAATAGAAAAAGGAATTCCGGAATATAAAGCCCGCAGCCAATGCTGGTTTGTAGACAGCGGTGGGCTGGTGGTAAAAAGCCGGGAAGGCTTGTCGGCAGATAAAATGGAATTTGCCCATGACCATCATCACCTGAAAGAACTGCTGGAAATCATACAGGCGGTTCGACCCACTATTTTGATCGGCATTTCCGGTCAGGGAAATTCTTTCACCCGGCCCGTCATCGAGGCTCTTGCCGGGTTCAATGACCAGCCTATTATTTTTGCTTTATCCAACCCTACATCTAAATCAGAATGCACGGCGGAGAATGCGTATCATTGGACAGGCGGTCGAGCCATATTTGCCAGCGGCAGCCCTTTCGAACCTGTACAGATCAACGACCTTTCTTTCATTCCCAGCCAGGGCAATAATGTTTATGTTTTCCCTGGGGTAGGTTTGGGTGTTATTATTTCCGGAGCCCCCCGTATACCGGATTCTCTATTTCTAACTGCTGCAAAAACACTGTCCAAACTTACTTCCTCTGAAGATCTATCCAGGGGGCGGCTGTATCCGCCGCTGCATCATATCCGTGAGGTCTCCAAGGCAATCGCTGTGGCCATCGCCAGGAAGGCTGTCCAGGATGGACTGGCCGCTGTCAGCCTTCCGGCTGACCTTGATCATTATGTGGCCAGCAGGATGTATGATCCTGTATACTCCGATTACACTGCAGTGTAAGTCCTGTATTCTTTATTGCATATCTCAATGGAAGAGCCTGCAATAAACCTCCCGGCTGACCCAGGCATCCGTAGCTGCATACCTGATCTGTTTAGCGGTGAGCCTGTTCGCATCCCAGTTGGTTGTTCTACTGCCTTTGGAGATCCTGAAATGCAACAGCAGGGCTGCCAGCCCCCGTAAGCCATGATGATTCAATCCCTTTTTCCGGGCTACCTCACCCAGGTCAACGAAATTACCGGGAGTGAAGTCAGATATTTTCTGCATATCTTTTATGTCCCGGTCAATGGCAACACCTGTTTTTACAATAGTATGGTTTGCCAGTAAAGATTTCAATGACCATGGTAAGCCGCACTTGTTGATCCGGAATAGATAGACAATATCAAGCCCGGCAAGCTGCAGCAGAGATGGTAAAAAGAATTGCCCTTTCTTGAATGCTGGCCGTGTTTCTGTGTCAAACCCCAGGATAGATTCATTTTGCAGTCTGGCGCAGGCTTTGTTTACATCCTTTTTGGACTCCAATACATGGATAGATCCGCTGAAATATTCCAGCGGTAGTTCATTGATCTCTTCCTTGGTCAATCTGCGGTTTGGAGCTGTTTTATTCATCAAGTCAGTGGAAATACTTCTAAGGGCAGGGAATAAGGTGCTGTTTCAAAGTTAAAAAGCGTACTCCAGGTTTGCCCTGGCAGTCAAAGAGTTTTTTATTTCTCCTTCGATTTTCTTGGCACGGAACTCACCCTGGACGTTCAGATTGAGACCCCGGGTGATTTTCCACCGCAGACCGCCCTTGAAACCCAGCCAGGACATATCCACCAGGCCGGTTCCCTGGGCAAAGTTCAGCCCTCCCCTGGCTGAAATCTTGTTGTTCAGAAAAGAGTATTCAGCGTCCAGGCTGCCAGTGAGAAAATCCTGCTTGCCCCGCTCCCCCGGCCCAATGCTCAATTCGCTGGAGTTTGTGTTCATATTGATGGTTGTCTTCAACGGCACCCTATAGCGGGTGGACAATGTTATATTAAAAACACTGGTCGAAATACCGGGATCCACATAAGTCTCATCCCGGTCGACGAATTGATCTTTTTTGCCCACCATTACGAAAGTTCCATTCATTGAATGAGACCATAGCAATTCAAATCGGTGACTCACATTCAGCATCAGGTTATCCGTATGCGTATTTTCCCGATTGTCCGAAAATGTGGTATCCGTCAATTGCACAATTTCATCAATGCCGTTATCCCGATCGATGGACCGATAGGTGAAATTCACTGTTGGAAGGCCTGGGCCGGGCAGGGCGTTAACACCCAGGGACAAGGTATTTTGCGACTCAACATTCTCCACCGTAGTCAGGATGTCGTCATCCTGGTGCTTGTATCCCGCAGTAATCATCAGTCGGTTCTGGAGCAATTTCAATTTATCAGAAAAGGAAAACTCCCGTTTATTTTTTACCAGGTAGGGGTTCGCCAGGGAATTGAATTCCGGTCCTACCTGGGAATATTCCATGGCCAGATAATTCCCGAAATAGTTCACCACTGCCCTGCCCCGATAAGCCAGGGAAGGCATGGACAGGACAGCATCGTCAATAGAAACCGTGGAACTGTCACCAAAAGCATTGATATCGATCGGAATCAGTGGAGTCAGGTTCGAATTGATGATCAGGATGTGCGCATAATCAGCGGGGTCTGGCAGGCCGCTTAAATCAAAACTGGAAATTTTATTATCCAGGGAATCATCGATCAGTGTATCCATGGCAGCCAGGGTCAGAGGGCCGCCCCAGATATTATTATTGGTCAGACTAAAGGCCAATTCTCCTTCCAGAAGGATCCGTTTATTGTCCAGGTAAATCCCAAGGTCCGTACCAAGGACTATATTATCTTTAGGACCTGCACCGCTCCAATTTGCTCCATCCTGGACTTGAACAATGCTGCCTAGATCACGGATGGTATAGACAGCACCGGAATCCAGCCCGGCAACAGAACCGGTAGCATCCGGTGAATAAACTATTGTAGCATCATCAAGGACCTGGTTCACACTAGTTGTATCATCCCGTGCTTTCAAAAAATTAAGTCCCCACTGAAATTTTTCTCCACGACCTAGGGCCAGCCTTCCAGAAAGGACATTTTGTTTAAACGTATAGCCGGAACGGCCAAGTGACAGATATTTCGTTCCTTCATCATCTGTATCAATGGTGTATTCGTAGGCTTTTTCAGAAGTACCCTGGACGGCACGATTGATCTCTCCCTGAACAAAATGGGCATTAAACCAGCCTAGTTTCAGGTTTGCATCCAGCCCGCGGATTCTTTTTCCATTCATGGTAAAATAGGACATGCGGGGATTCGAATCCCCCAGATTTAGAGTTACAAAATCTTGTAGTGCAAAGGCAACTCCATACACATTACGGGGCTGGTAAAGCAGATTTTCCTGAGTAGTGAGTTTGACATTTGTACGAAACTTCAGCCATTCAAAAGCTGTGCCCTTCATATTCAGCATGACCTGGCTGATATTCAGGGATTGATCACCAATCTGGTCCACGCTGCTTCCGGAACGGATTCTCCCGGAATATTCCAGTGCAGGTTCTTTCATTGAGACTGAAAAAGACCATGTTTCCGGTCTTACTGGTCCGCCCAAAACCAGTGTTGCCTGATGTTCCCCCGGATCCAGATTGTCCACCAGGCAACTGATCATGTCTGAATCAATAAAAGCCTGACTTGTGATGTCCTGACCATCCAGAGTCAGTTTAATATCTCCAGGATTGACACCATTCATACGATAAAAAGAAACCGCGATTAATATATCATTACCGGAAATTTCTTCGCCGGGATTGGGGCTCATGATCAAGACCCCGGATTGTGACCAAAGGATGGCGGTCAGCATAACCAGGCAAATAATAATCTTACTCATACCAAGAAACTTTTATTGATATTGAATAATGATTTCCTTGATGTTTCCATCTGCATCTTCAACTTCGAATCGCAGTTCCTGTGTTGGGATTTCCACATCTGCTTCCTCGAACCCTGCCATGTCATCTGTTGTGGTCTCATGGACATCCAGGGAACCCTCCGGTGTAGAAACAGCGGTTTCCCCCGGGGAAACTTCCGTGGATTCACCGGTAATGGAATTGGTCACTTCAATCAGTCCTTCCAGTAGCATAAATGAATCTCCCATAGCGGGGTCTGAAGTAATGGCGAGCTCTGTACCTTTGACCGAGGCAACGGAAGTGGGGGTAGCAATACGAAATTCCCGGCCCTTTTGTTGGACAATATTAGCCGTTATCTTCCCATAACTGATATCCAGGGATTTATTGATTCCCGCGCTGCTCCGGTTTCCGGCGACTACCAAGTCAGAATTCCCCATCATTTTTACAACAGATTTATCATCCAGATACATCAAGGCCACAAAAGCGCCCTTTGCAGTCATGATTTTATCCTGATCACTCAATGGTGTACCGGGTTTAAGCGGTTTTTTAACCTTGGTTTCCGCCGGGATGATTGAAACCTTGCCCTTGACCTTAATTGCCACTGCTACTTTTGAAGAACCCATAAGAAGGGTACTCATAAGAATCAAGACAATGATTCGTTTCATTCCGATACCTCCACAGAAATAATCTCCGCAGGCCGATAAATTTCATTTCCATCCTCATCCAGCGTCGCAACACCCATGGATACCAGTGATTGAACAAAGGAAACGTCCACACTCTCGTCATTTAAGGTAATATTCCCGGTAGCAAAAGCACCTTCCGCTTCCCCGCCGGAACCGAATATTTGCTCTGCCATTTCATCCCCGATCAGGGCACGCAGGGCTATGCCGGCAGGACTGGTGTCTTCCGTGCTTGTCCCCGCTTCAGTCGTTGTAAAATCCTTGACCTTGAAAGCCCGGATGTCACTCAACAGTTGTTCGGTGCCTGCTGTCGTTACCAGGTCTTTTCTGATTTGCCATACATAAACCTTCCCCGCCTCCAGATCCCCGGCGTCCGTTGGGTATTGGAATGTTGTAACACCAAAACCCACCGGTTCAAAACCCATGCTTTGATCTAAAGGCAGCCGTGTCACTGATTCGACGGCTTGATCCACAGATGAATATTCCTGAGAATTAAACTCCGCAACCCGAATGAAATATTCACATCCGACATTGATATTACAGGGATCAGATTCCCACTGAAAAACAGGAAATGACGTGTAGATCTCGTTGAGAGTAGTGTCCGCCAGAATGCCGCCCGGAGAAACTAGCTGCAGTGTTGCCGGGTTGGAGATGTTTAAAATATCCTCTGCAGTGACCCGTTCCCCATTTTCTGAGACAGCCGTTACACGAAAGGTGTAGATCCCATCCGGCAACTGGCCGGTCTGGACAATGGCACTGAACATTTCTTCTGCCTGATCCATTTCTATCTGCTCCGTGATGTCCATGCGGAGCGACACAGAGTTTCCCTGATCGTCAAAGATCTGGTCTGTTGATATGTTCAGATCCATATTGGACAAATGGATTGGAGCAGACAGGGCAAGGGGCCGGATGGTCTCCACTTTTACAAGGGTTTCATTGTTCACGCCCAGGGCTTCGGAATCGATAATGATCTCAAATTCAATATCCACATCGACCGTATCCGGGGCGCCGCTTGAGCGGCTGAGCTCCGCCATGAAAATGGGCATGTTGGATTCCCCGGTATTGATATCCACCATGCTCAGATAATAAGTCACATAAGGGGTCCAGCTGACATCAAATTCTATCTGTGCAGAAACCAGGGTTACCCCGGCAGCAAGGATAGTCAATATTTTTTTCATTTTTGTTTATTAAGCGGGTAAAACCAGATCATGGGTTCCTGGTAAAAATTACGTAAATGCAAGCGGGAAATTACGAAGAATGAATTATCCGCACTGGGTAGGGTAAAAACTTACAGAGCCATAGGGAATTGTTGAAAAATCATATTAGAACTCTTTCGATTGTTTCACTTTCCCTTTTCTATGGCATTCTCTTGGAGAATGTTCTTCTTCGCATTTTTCATCACAGACAAAATAGATTTCCTCCAGGTTTTTTTTACCCTGGTCATTATAATAGGTCCATTTCCCAATCTGAAACCCTTTATCAAAATCTCCTTCATACTTTTTTTTGCCATTGATATGAAATCCGGTCCATGAACCCTGCTCCATGCCATACTCATACGGCCCCGAATATTTCTTGTTGCCCTCTTTATCCCAGCCGGTCCAGGTGCCTGATTTATATCCATTTTTCAGGGTGCCTTCTTCTTTCTTTTTCTCATTGCGGTGCAGCATATAAGCCGGTCCATTGTACACTTTGCGATTGAAGAAAAAAAAGCTACTGTAATCATCATTGGTAATCCATTGACCACTACGCTCAAATAAAACTGCTTCCATTTCTTTAGGTTCCTTTGAACATCCTACAAAGAGAATTGCGACTAATAAGATAATGTGCTTCATGCCAGACTCCTACGATTGTTTAATGGACAATAATTATCGTCAGATAATTTCATTACGAGGAACGTAAATTTCGAACAATTTCGGTGAGACAGGCAATGCTTACAGGCATCCGATCTCATCGGGATAGGTAAAACAGGTACATTCATAACCGGAAAGATTCCAGCACTTTACCTTAATACTGGCATCGTTTTTGTATGTCACTTTATACTTGATCCTGCCGTTTTCGTACCACCGGGTCAATATTCCTTCTTTCAAATCATTTTTAAAGGTTTTTTCTTCAATCTTGATCCCGTCCAGCCAGCTGGTCCAGCGGCCGTCCTTTTTACCTTCTTTATAATAGCCCTCAATAATTTTATCCCCGTAACGGTCCCATTCCAGGTAGGGCCCGTGGCGTTTGCCGTCATAGTAAAAAGTTTCCTTCTTTTTTTCAGACCAGCTGCTCCTGTCATAATATTCGATCCTATTTTCAACCCCGTTAAAAGCACCGTTGAAATAGTATCGTTGGGCGTTCACATTCCCAAAACCGTCCATCTCAAAGACCATTCCGGAAAACGGTTCCATGGATTGAGGAGCAAACAGCACACCATTCTTTTTGATCATAACTTCCAGGTTCCATTGTTCGAACTCTGGTATAATAAAAACACCTGTTTCATCATAATTCTGAGAAATGGCTATGGTAAGGAACAGAGATGCCGGGATTAGGCTATATTTCATGATGGTGATATTAACAAAAAACAGGAAATAATGGAAAAAATTGAGTATTGGAACTTCACCCTAGATAATAAAATTTTCCGAGTAGAAAAACACAACCTTGTTTATGATATGTTTTTTTCTGCAGAAGTTGAAAAATTTGGCCCTGTAGATTTTTCTGCTCAGGCAATAAAAATCGTAAAAACGTGAAATATTTACCGATGGTGGACAGGCTCTTCCTGCTTTTGATTCCGTTACAGGTATACTCCCAGACCCTGGTAATTCGTAATGAATCCACAAAGGAGCCCTTGGCGGGAGTTAATGTCTATTCAGCCAGCCATGGGACCACAACAGATACCAACGGTGTTTGCAGCCTGGCTGGATTTTCCGATGAAGAAATCACCATTTCTCATATCGGATATGAGGAAATCACCCGGGCAAAAGAGCGCCTGCCGCAATCGCTGTATTTAACCATGATCACCATACCCGCAAGCAGCATTCATGTACTGGGCCTGAAATCAAGAAAAGATAAAAAACGATTCCACAAACTGGAGCGGGATGTGATCCGAGTCTACCCCTACGCTCAGCTGGTGGGAATCCTACTGGATGAATATACAACAGCCCTGGACAGTATCAATGGACTCTGGTATTTCAGGAGGAAGCAGGCCAAAAAAAAAGTATTCCGGGACATTGAAAATCAGCTGATCGCTACTTACGGCAGGAGGGTAAAAAAATTGACCAAAACCCAGGGGCGGATCCTGATCCGTCTGGTGGATCGGGAAACAGAGCATACTTCCTATAAAATCATTAAGAACTTTCGAGGTTTCCTTGCTGCTGGTTTCTGGCAAATCACTGCCCGTTTGTTTGGCCACAACCTAAAATCAAGCTATGATCCGGAAAAAGGCGAGGATAAAATGATCGAGCACATCATTGATACGATAATAAAATCATGACCCGGATTCAATCCAATAAGCAAGGCAAGATTGAGCCAAGCCTCTCTTCCATGCTAAAAAAAGATATACCGCTTATTGACCTGCGGTCGCCGGATGAGTTTGAAAAAGGCGCTTTCCCTACCAGCTGCAACCTGCCCATCCTGAGCGATGAAGAAAGAAAACAGGTGGGCTTAACCTATAAAAAGCACGGCAGCCAGGCGGCAGAGGAACTGGGATATAAACTGGTTTCTGGTGATATAAGAGCAAGACGCATCCAGGCCTGGCAGCAGTTTATTCAGCGCAATCCCGAAGCTCACCTGTACTGCTGGCGCGGCGGTATGCGTTCTGCCATTGCCAGCAGGTGGCTGAAAGGGACCGGGTTGAATATACCCGTAGTTCCCGGTGGGTATAAAGCTCTGAGACGTACCTGTTTAGAAATACTTGAATCAGTAAAAAATGACCGCAGGCGCTGGGTTATCCTGGGCGGGCGCACCGGTACCGGAAAGACAGTGCTGATCCGCAACCTTGATTTCACTATCGACCTGGAGCACCTGGCCAACCACCGCGGTTCGGCCTTCGGCCGACAGCAGACTCCCCAGCCTACAGCCATCAACTTTGAAAATACGCTGGCTATCGCATATCTAAAACACATCCATGACATGCTGGTCCTGGAGGACGAAAGCCGCGGCATCGGTAAACTGACCATTCCGGAAACCTGGTATCAAAGGATGCAGACTGCTGAGTTGATCATCCTGACAGTCCCCATGACGGAGCGGATTGAAAATATTCGCCAGGAATATGTGGACAGCCCCTTAAGAACAGGTTTTCCGCCAGAGGCACTGAAAATCGCACTCCAAGATTCCCTGCTGCGTATCAAAAACCGTCTGGGCGGCAAGGATTATAAACTCATCCACCAGAAGATAGAAAATGCCTTCCAGACTCTCTCAGGGGAAAGCCATGAAGACTGGATCCATGATTTGCTCAAGAAGTATTATGACCCTATGTACAGCTACCAGTTAAAACAAAAAAGAAAGCGCTGCATACTGGAGGGGGATGGGCAGGCGATACGGGATTTCCTGCGGGGATAAGCGACTTATATAGAAATAATTATATTTGCCAAATAAGATAAAGTCTATCTATTATTACCAAGAGTCAGTGAATATAAAAAAGAGGATAAGAATCATTATGCAAAATCAAAGAACACAATTATTTCAGTCCTTCTTTTTTATTTTGTTTATAGCAGGATTCCTTTCCGGGCAAAACATTTCCGGGGTTGTTTATGACCAGGATGGATCACCATTAGCTGGTGCC
>Ga0209019_1000066_pt1 | contig 42584 bp, 40 predicted proteins | sample METZYME_3_300m_FD_187549 | JGI IMG/M metagenome (GOLD analysis project Ga0209019, IMG submission 187549) | Marine microbial communities from oxygen minimum zone in mesopelagic equatorial Pacific - METZYME_3_300m (SPAdes) (version 2) | ecosystem: Environmental > Aquatic > Marine > Oceanic... | reverse complement strand
ACTGGGCACCGAGGATGGCATAGGCGGGCATTAGCAAATCTCCTCAACTAGTACCAATAAATTACTCAACTTGGGAAACCTAGATATTTTGGGCAAAAAAATTTCTCCTCAATGAGGGCCCGAACCTCTAAACACGGACTCTTCACAGGGAGATGCCTCCGTGAAGTATAACAGAAGTCTGAGGATCAAATACTGCGTTTCACAAACCTCTATAAGAATTTGTTAGCGTGCTCTTCTAATTGAGCTAAAGCCTCCGGTTCCCCCACACTATCAATTGTCAAAACCACTCGTTCAGCGCCAGCAGAGAAAAGTTCGTTTACCACACTTGGGTCAGGTGTAGCACCATAAACTGTTATACCTATTGAAGAAACGTCTCTACCTGATTCATCACAAAGTTCTTTTAGTTGATTTTTACCGTTTTCAATTCCATCAGGCGTGATCCTATTAGGCATCCAGGCATCACCCCAGCTTACAATTCTTTTGAATACATTTTTTGCGTGACCTCCTAGATATATTGGAGGGTGAGGCCTTTGTACAGGCCTAGGAAAGGAATAAACCGGGGGGAAATCGTAATATTTTCCGTGATATTCACTTTCGACTGTGGTCCAGAGTTCTTTCATTGCCATTACTGATTCTCTAGTTTGAGTCCAGCGATGGGAAAAATCCCCTCCCATGATATCCGTTTCTTCTTCTAACCAGCCGGCTCCGATTCCAAACAAAAATCTTCCCTTGGTATACATGTCTAAGGTGGCAACCTCTTTAGCTAACAAGAGAGGATTTCTTTCAGGAACCAGGCATATGCCCGTTCCTAAAAGAAGGCTTTCTGTAACGGCAGATGCCCGCCCCAAGGCTACAAAGGGGTCAGCCACATCAGCATATTTTTTTGGTATTACACCACCCGGTCCGGGCCAGGGAGTCTCAGAACCTACAGGCAATACGGGATGTTCTGCGACCCACAAAGAATCAAACCCAGTTTCTTCAGCTTTAGATGCCAAAATTGCAATATCAATCGAATAATCGGTCGGAAATGTAGTTATCCCTATATTACCCATTTACAAATACCTTTACCTAAGAATTAGTTAGCCTCGATCCATTCCGCCAAAACATTGATTGCGCAGTAAAGGTATACCGTTTCCTCCTGTGAAGGCAAATCTAAATCTTTCAGTTGTTCGGATTGTTCATAGCCCCCCAAAGTCGCTGCTCCCGGCAGTATAGAAAGTACCAATTCCTTCAAGAACCCTTCGGGAGTTACAACTATACAACCTCTATCGGGAAATCCGACAATCGGCTCCAATTCTATTGCCTGCACAGTATCCATATCCAAGAAGCCAGGAAAGGTTTTTATCGAGGTTGCTAATTTTACAAGCAATTCCTGCAATTGAGTATTCGCTTTATTTAAAATGGCTTCGGCTTGGAAAATATGTCCTCTAGTGGAATCCATTGTTTGACACCTCTTATACCGGATATTATATTTTATTAGTCTTCGGGACTACATGGCTACGTAGCTCAGGGGTTAGAGCGGGCGCTTCATAAGCGCTAGGTCGCTGGTTCAAATCCAGCCGTAGCCAGGGAACCCAATGGGCTCTTGTGCTTGAATTCAATATGTAGTTATAGGGCGGTTAGCTCAGTTGGTTAGAGCGCTACCTTCACACGGTAGAGGCCAGAGGTTCGAGTCCTCTATCGCCCACCAGAAGATGCCGAAGTGGCGGAACGGTAGACGCGCTACGTTCAGGACGTAGTATCCGCAAGGGTGTGTGGGTTCGAATCCCTCCTTCGGCACCAGTCTCTTAAAATCGTCTTGTTTTATTCCTAGAATTTGATAAGTGATGGTCTAGAATCCTGGTTTTGCCGACATAATTCCCGACATGGGCTGATATCAGGCAGAAAATATGGCGCCCAATTGGCCCGATACAGTGAACTTACAGGCACTATTTGATGAAGACATCAAAGAAATTTACAATATGTAAATCTGGGAAATATATGAAGCGATTATATTGAAACTTTTGCAATAATATCAGTTCATCAGTTACTAATAACGGGAGGGATTGGCCGTGACTACGCTGGTAACGGGGGGAACAGGCTTCGTAGCTAGTAACATCGTACGAATGTTGGCTAAACAGGGAGAACATGTCATTGCCTTTGACATTGCTCCACCCGGCGATCTGCTCCTTACGTACATCAACCCTTGGGCCAGCAGAGTCACCTTTATACAGGGCGATATACTCAACCAAAGCGACCTGGAAAGGACCCGTGAACACGGAATTACGAAGATCGTTCATGCTGCGGTTTTTACCGGAATTCTCCCCCATATAGAATCAGGTAGAAGCAAAGATATCGTGGACATCAATATGATGGGCACAACCAATGTATTGGAATTGGCAAGTCTATTGTCCGTCGAACGATTCATCTATGTTAGCTCTGGCTCAGTATACGGAGATGACCACACCGATCCAGTGGTGACTGAAGCAAGCATACCGCGTCCGCATACTCTTTATGCAGTGACTAAACATGCAAGTGAATTGGTTACGCGACGCTACGGAGAGTTGCACAATTTTCCTACCGTGAGCCTACGTTTGGGAAGTCCCTTTGGTCCCATGGAACAGGTTACCGGCCATCGGGCAAATCAGTCCCTGCTCAAGGAGTGGACAGGAAACATAGTTCGAGGATTGCCAGTCAAGGTTGGAGATCAGTCTGTAGAGCGAGCCTTCACATACGTGCTCGATATCGCCGGTGGTATTTGCGCAGTGGTGAACGCCCCGTCCCTCTCATACGATCTTTACAACGTTTCTACCGGTCATAAAACTTCGCTAAAGGGAATAATAGCAGTTCTTCGAGAACTGCACCCAGACTTTCAAGTGCTTAATAGTGTTGAACTTGGGCCCCCTCCACACGGCAGCAACTTCATGAAGTCTGAACGTTTGATGACGGACTTAGGATTTTGCCCGCAATATGATCTGCGCTCGGCACTTAAAGAGTATTTGGATTGGCGAAGAACTAACAATTTTGAGGAGTAACTCAATACCCAGACGCTCTTAGTTCCTCACTGTACACACCCTATATAGAGACACTCTCCCATCCACGGTTCGCATTGGCAAGATTGCAGCGTGACACCCCTTCGTGCGTACCCCATTTATCTACCCCTAACAGTGTGAATTCCAATCACACCCTGTGTTAGTCAAAATGTTACGATTTGGCGAGGCTTTACAAAGAATTAATCCCATACTGATACGAATTCTTGAGAGGGTAATTTGAAGTGAACAGTTCATACTCACCTGAGCTCTGGTCTTCGGACCGTGAATTAACATTTGCACAGGTTATCGAGCTTGCGGAAGAAACGATCCCGAATTTGGAACGATACCAGGTTTCTTACCTAGGATCTGGATGGGACAATGATGTATACAGCCTCAACAACGATTGGATTTTACGGTTCCCCCGGAGAGAGGAAATAATCTCGCATTTAGAGAAAGAAGTTTATCTTTCCAGTGTACTGGTGCCGGAATTGGAGCAAACGGGAGTTCCCGTCCCTAATGTCAAATTAATCACCCCGGGCCCTTCTGTTGGATTTCCCTACCCGATTGGAATTTACCCAATGCTTAAGGGGGTCTCAGCCGGTACAGACCTCATGGTGGAAATGAATTGGACAGATTTTATTCCTAAAACAGCAAATTTTCTGAGAACTCTACATTCGATTCCAATTGATCACTTCAGAGATTTCGCCCTTCCCACGCAGGAAACCTTGGGGTGTGTAGAATGGCTTCTTGAGAAGGAAGACATTTTGTTCCATCTTCATTCCTATGAAGTCAAATCCTTGGATGCGTGTGCTGAATGGTTGGATTCCTGCGAGCCTTTGCCGCCATTTTCGGGAGATCTATCTTTTATACATAATGATCTTTCTCCAGAGCATATACTACTGGACCCTGAGTTTGGCACAATAACCGGAGTGATAGACTGGGAAGAGGGAGCTATCGGAGACCCTGTTTCTGATTTTGTAACACTTCCTTTTTGGATAGGTTGGGAAAATACCTTTAGAATTTGCGATTCCTATTCGCTTTCTATTGATGATGGATTTCTTAGCAGATTGGAGTATGGATCCAAACTTTCGTCACTTGCCTGGCTTTATGACGAGGCCCAACGCAGTAATGATCTATCTTCCCAGATTTCCTATATTGAAAGGGTATGGGATATAAATCTTTCTTTACTCAGATGATTGAAATAAATTGCTGACACCAGCTGATTGCTAATCACCAAGTAAAACAAAGTTTAAGCCGAAGCCCATAGAAACATTTTAGTTTGCTCTACAGAAATAGCCCAAGCCACTACATATCAATTTAAAGGTGCCGCCCTACCCCAACCGGTTCATCTTTGCTGACATTTTGCCGACTAAATTCCCGACACGGGCTGACAAATTCTTAACTAATTAAAGGTTTCCAGCATCGCAATAGCCTACTCACCTTTTGGGCCTGAGAGGTCCCTACGTTGAAAAAGCCACATTAAAGCCACGAGCATTACTAAAGAATAAGCAAGTATCACTAAAAATGCCTGGAGGATATCGGGTGTCTCTGCACCCTTCAAGGCCACGGCTGCTTCTGAGTCTCCCAAAGAAATCCATTCTCTAACATTTGAGCTCAAAAGACCCTCATTAATTCTTTCGAGCTTTTCCGAAATAGCCAGCAGTGGTGGTACCACCATAGCTTCCGCCACATATGTAATAACCGACAGGGAAATCCCCTGAGCGGTTGACTGCGTCAAAACGACAAAGAAGGCTCCAAGACATATATATGGGACGGTCCCGTAGAGAACTTTGCCAATAAACTTACCAAACGCCGACAACACCGATGCCCATGTATCACCCTCAGGTATTACTATAAGTGATACTCCTTCATCGGGAGGAATTATCCCCGCTAAAATACTGGACACAATGTTTAGTAGCACCATAACAACCAGCCATCCCGAAGCTACCAGAACACACAAAACCAGCTTGGCAGATATAAGCTGCCAGCGCCCCAGCCCTCTCGAGATGACGATCCTCAAGGTTCCCCAACCATACTCTGAACCCAGCAAAGACGCAGAGAGGATCATGATTAAAATAAAGGGTAGACCAGTAAGAAATACAAGGTAGATATTTCCCACAATACTCGTTGGCAGGACGAACATGAAAAATTTTTCGGGTTCAGAAGCGTAGTCCGAACACTCTTTCGGTCCCCATTCAGATATTTCTCCCTCAACTATCAACCGTTCTTCTTTTGAAAGCGGATGGATTCTTTCTCGGAGACGCCCATCGAGCAGATCCGAACAAGTCACCTGTATGGTGGCCGTCCCACCGGTATACTGGTAATCAGAAAGGAAAGTGTTGGTGCCCTCACCCTCTGTCATGTGATAGACAGCATAAAATCCCCAAAGAAATGCCTGCGAAACAAGAACCATTACGGCAAGCAGTATCCACGGTAGCCACCGACGTCTCAGCTTGAACCACTCACCTTCTATCAGGGTCAGAAGATGAGCGATCACTGTAAACCCTCATTTCCACGGCCAGTAACTTCCAGAAAGTACTCTTCGAGGGATTTTCGAATAGGCACCATTTCGGCCACATACACCTCTGCATTTGCTAAGGCTGCGGTCAGCTCGGCTGAACGTTCAATCGGTGCAGTAATCAAAAGTGAATCATCATCCATGGATACATCCTCAATCCAGCCTGGGGTCGATAACAACTGAAGTGCCTTGCTGTTGTCAGTAGTTTTTATACGTATTTGTTCGCTTCCAGCCGTAGCAATTAACTGAGAAACTTCACCTTGTGCAATGAGTCTACCTTTTGAAATAATTGTTACGCTGTCACAGACTTGCTCCACCTCATGAAGCAAGTGGCTGGAGAGAAGTACCGTTCTACTACCGTCTCCTAGACTCTTGATCAATTCTCGTACCTCAATCATTCCCTCAGGGTCTAAACCATTGGTAGGCTCGTCTAGAAACACGAGGTCAGGGTCCCCTAGGAGGGATAAAGCGATCCCAAGACGCTGTTTCATACCATACGAGTAGGTCCGAAACAAATCGTGCCCCCTGCCCGCGAGTCCAACACGATCAACCAAACTCTCAAGCTCCCCTTCTGACCCCCTCCCAGATATCATCTGGAAATATCTCAGATTCTGGTATCCCGAAAGATAAGGGTAAAATGACGAGTTTTCGACAAGCGCCCCAACCCGCCGTAATAAGTCCCGATGACCATGGTTATAGCCGAACAGGCTAAAAGTTCCGGAAGTGGGTGCCTGGAGTCCCAATAGGAGCCCCATCGTAGTTGTCTTGCCGGAACCATTTGGCCCAAGTAGTCCATAGACGCGGCCTCGGCGTATCTCCATTGAGAGATCATCCACGGCTACAACATTTTTGTATCGTTTGGTCAACCTATCGGTTTGTATTACAAATTCATCCATTAAGGATTGAGCAAATTTTTTTCAGTCATTTATGTTGTTCGCAGTGTTCTGTGGCATATTTACATTATAGCTATTTATCGGGGCGAAATTGTAACCACACTTTATAGAAGCACTCCCCCGTCCACGGTTCGCATTGGCGAGATTGGAGCGTGACACGCCTTAAAATGTTTGATAGGGCTTTCTATAGGGATGGTATTATTCCAAAAATTACTTTAGAAGAAGTTGTGGACTGGGAACTGGAAAATCTATCAGCTTGGTGTGTCAAAATAGGGGAATATCATGCCTACAATTACTTTGCAAGAAGCAGAAACAATAATCGAGGGAGCCAAGATTAAAATACAAGAACTGGGCGTGCGCATGGCGGTCAGCGATGATCTTGCGAAGTCGATTGGCGACGAGGCAGGCGGCAACGAGGCAGACGGCGAAACCGGCGATGCATTGGCGGACTTCACCAACGCCGGCCCGCGTGTCGTGCGCGGTCGGGACGAACCGATTACCGTGTGGACAATATGACGGAAAAGGTCATCGTGACGGGGGGCAGCGGCCGCCTTGGCGGACATGTCATGACGGCGCTGCGGGCCGGCCATGGGGCAACGGCCCTGGACATTAAACCACCCCCCGGCGACGTGCCGTTCATTGCCACCGATATCCTTGATCTGCCGGGTCTGACCAGGGCCTTCACGGGGCAGGCCGCGGTGATCCATCTGGCCGGTTATGACGATGGCGACGGGCCGAACGAGCAGGCCTATATGGCAACCAATGTGCAAGGTGCCTGGAATGTTTTCCAGGCCGCCGAGGATGCCGGCGTGCCCCATGTGGTGGTCGCCAGCAGCACCGCCGCCCTGGGTCTGGACCATGATCGGGCGCCGGACTACCTGCCGGTGGACGAAACGCATGCGTTGCGCACCACGGGGACCTATGGCCTGGGCAAGCAGCTCATGGAGACCATGGCGCGGCACTACGCGGCGCGGGGCAAAATGCACGTTATCTGCCTCAGGCCGACGTTGATCGTTCGTCCTGAAAAAGAGGCTCAAATCCTGGCCCAGCTCGCCCTGCCCGACCCCGACAGCAATTCCCCCGGCTGCAGTTCCGATGCCGCCGCCAGAAATGCCGTTGCACCCTATGGCGCGCTTTCGGCAACCCGGACCTATGTGCGCTCCACGGACGCGGCGCGGGGCTTTGTCGCCGCCCTGAAATACCGGGCCCGCCGGTTCGATATCTTCAATCTGGCGGCACTGGACGGCATAGGGCGGCCGGAGACACTGGCGCGCATGGCGGCAATCCATGAGACCATGCCCCCGGTGCGTGACCCCCAACTCTACCAGGCGGACCCCTACGCCAGCGTCTTGGATGTCCGTCATGCCCGCGACGATCTTGGCTGGCTGGCTGACGGCGACTGGCGCGATGTGGTGGCACGGCATAAATCCAAAACAACGATGGAAACATCATCATGAACCAGCCCGGACCAGCCGCGCCGACAGATCCCAACGAAGACGCCTTCGTCGCCTGGGCACGGGAGCATGCGGTTGCCTTGTCCATCCCCCGGCACGACGACAATTACGACGACCTGGCTTTCATTCCCGGCGTCATCGGCAAACGCCGCGTCATCGCCGTGGGAGAGAGCGCCCACTATCTGTACGAATGGAACCGCTGGCGGACCCGGTTGTTCAAATATCTGGCCCAGGAACATGGCTTCACCACCTTCGTCTTGGAATCGGCCCTGGTCGAAGGCCGCCTGGTGCACGACTATGTGGCCGGCGCCGATCATGAATGGGATGACGTGGCCCGCGCCATCAACAATGTCTGGGGCGTCTGGGCCGAACTGAACGAGCTGATCCGATGGATGCGGGACTGGAACGCCGATCCCAATCGGCCGCGGGAATTGCGCTTTTACAGCATGGACGGCAGCGGCAACTGGATGCATGCCCGCAATGTCTATGCCACCGTGCACGCATTCGCGGCCCGGGTTGAGGGGGACCTAGCCGACGACATGGCACGGGAAATCGGTCCCATGGTGGCGAAGCTTAACCTGGAGAACCGCACGGAATTCGCAGCTACCGCCTTCCGGGAATTGATAGCCGCCGCTTCGCTGGTGATCAGCCGTATCGAACAGGCCCGCGTTGCCTACACCCGGGCTACTTCGGCCGACGACTACGATTGGGGCCTGCGCGGCGCGCAAATTCTCCGCGACGTGATCCAGGCCCTGGCCCAGACCGAGGGGGATTTTAGCATCGGCGTGCGCCAGTTGTGGAACGTCCGGGATGTCTCCATGGCCGAGTCGCTGAACTGGATCCGTGAGCGCGAGGGCCCGGATGCGGGCATTGTCATCGGCGCCCACAACACACATCTGCAGCTGCACCCGGTGCGGGAGCAGAAGGCCACCTCCATGGGCAGCTACCATGCCGCCCGCTTCGGACGGGGAGATACGCTGTTTATCGGCACGGCCAGCGAACGCTCGGTCAAGGGGGAGCCACCGCGCCCGGATTGCAACCAGGCCGCCTATGCCCGCCTGGGCCCGGATTGCTATTTTCTGGACCTGCGCCCGGCGCCCGAAAGCGGCCCGGTGGCGGACTGGCTCAAGGTCGAGCGTCCCGACCGCTCGAACCTGCGATATCAGCCGGTCTGCGCCGGCACGGCCTGGGATTGCCTGCTGTTTCACCGGACCCTGTCCACGGGCACGGTGGAGCTTCCTGGTTTTCTCGCTTCGCCACCGGCGGAAGCCACCGGCGATTTGGCCCGTTTCAACGGCCGCTATATCATCCTCGGTTTCCTCGCCGCCGTGAATACCCTCGATGTCCGTGTGGAGGGTGACACCCTGTTCACCGACGGCCAGGACGACACCAGCGGCGAAGTCTTCCCGCCCTACAAAGTGCCCCTGCACTATTGTGCCGACGGCCGGTTCCGCTGGTCCGTCTGGCCGTCAATCCTAGGTTTTCATCAGGCCGGCGAAGACATTTCCGTCTCCATCACCACCCCTGGCGGCGCTGTCTATCACGGTAAACGCGTTGGCGATGCGGTTTGGGGCTAAATCTGTTCCAGTTTGACTGGACGCGCGGGGGAGCGGGGAAGGGAGCGGGCAGCTCGGAACAAACTTGTAAAATTCTAGTTTCCCGTGAAGGTTGGCGGGCGTTTTTCCAGGTAGGCCGAGACCGCCTCGGCCGCATCGGATGTGTCGGCGGCCAGGTGATGCTGGTCGAAATCCATGTGCATCACCGAACGATCCAGAGCGCCGGAGATGGTGTTCACGCTGCGTTTGATCATCTGGGCGGCGACGGGGGGCTGGGCGGCGTATTGGCGAGCCCATTCCATGGCTTTTTCAACAACCGCGTCCGCCTCCACCATCTCGTCCAGGGCGCCCCATGCCAGCAGGGTGGGTCCGGGGACATGCTTGCCGCCGATCACCAGTTGCTTGGCCCGCGCCGGACCCACCAGATGCACGCACAAGAGCAGGCTTTGCCACATCAGGTTCACGCCGATGCGGAAATCCATGGCCGTGGCAATGGGTGCATTGGCGTTTCGTCGAGGTCTTCAGGCTTGGGCCACCGAGATGGACAGTCATACATAACCAGAGCTCCGGCCAGAACTGAACTCATTTAAACGTGAACTCAACTGATGAAAAATGAATTCATCGCTAAATTCTTGCGAATTTTTGCAATCCTTTTGTTGTTCCAACCTCAGATATGTACATATCTCTCTGGTTGTCGATCCAGATACCGTGCGGGAAGCCTCTAAAGTTTCCAGGGTCTTTCCCCCGGCTTCCCCAGCGTCCAATTACCTCTCCTTCCAAGGTAGTTATCAAAACAGAACCTATTCCTTCTGCAATGTGCATTACTTCGTTGTCGTCAATAACTGCATCATTGGGACCCCTAACATCTTCCCACTGATTAATAAAATTGCCATCAGTATCAAAAATTTGGCATCGATTATTTTCACGATCCATAATGTAAACGTTGTTGTTTGAATCTACTGTTACATCATGAGGTAGATTAAATTCTCCTGGTCCCGTTCCGGGATTTCCAGTTGCATTTGAGTTGTCTTCCTTCCTATATAGTTCCCATGCTTCCTGGTTGAATACCGGTTCTCCTTCTCCCCACGAGCATATGAGGTCACCATTATTAGTGAATTTGTGAACTTTGTTTTGCCAGTATCCGTCCGAGACAAATATTTCACCGCTAGCTGACTGAACAGCCCGCGTGGGGGACCTGAAAGGTTCCCCCTGTGGTCCAAGTTCGTCTTTAACACCCATTGACATTAGTAATTCTCCGTTAGAGTTAAAACGTGTCACAGTGTGGTTTCCTGAATCTGCATGGAATATTTCGTCGTCAGGACTAATCCATAATCCATGAGGTGTGGCAAAGTATTCTTCGCCCCATTGAGACAGTAAGTTTCCATCCTTGTCGAAAACGACAATGACTCCGGCATTGGGATTGTCTCCTTCTCTTGTGTATAGCCCTGAATAGGATGTACGAACAGCAACGTAAACATTCCCATTCGAGGTGGTTGCGACATCAGATGCAACTCCATCAATAGGCCACTGTCCCCAGCCTTCTACAAGTTCGTATTGATAGTCACCAGTTCCAAATGTATCTGCCATATGTATGTCTCCATTTTGTTAACTCAAGAACTATTCTCTGAAGTTATCATAAATCGAATTAACCGATATAGGTGTGTCTCAGGAAGAATTTGGAGTATTAGGGTGTGCTGGTGCGGTTTTCACAGAGCCTGTTTAGGGTGACTTAAAATCCACTTCTCGGTAAGAGAGTGGGGGTTCGAGTTCCTTCCTGGGCACCACTTTTTCGCATCCCTACCCTGTTAGTTCTTCCGACATTTTTTCAATTAAAGCCCTAACATAGGGTCTTCAAATACCTTAACTGCCTCGATCTGCATGTGGATAACCCTGCGAGTGTAGATGTGCGCTGTAACAGCAATACCTGAGCATCAGAGCCTATGGTGAAGGTCTTTCAGTTTCAATCCTCTGGCGTACTCGGACGACGTGCAGGAATGGGACCCCTCGGTTTCCGAGGCTGTGTATTGTAACGATCCCGTCGCTGTATACTGCACTCACTGCGTCAACTGGAGGCGAGGTTTTCCGAGATTCAGCCCTTCGATTTGGGTCGATGGTGGTTTTAAAGATACCTTAACCTGATACTTTACTTACTCGCGGGACAGAGCCATTGCCCTTACACCTGCCTTGTAGTGCTCCTCAGGTGACACCTCAGGCCCAGGCCGGTAGACATATGTTCCTCCCGGTATCAGCTCTTCTGTGTAAAGTAACTCCTCGTGGTTTTTATACTTAACGTTGATAGCATAGTCATATTTTTCGGGAATATATAATCTTGCATGCCCTTCCGAATTTGTCCTAGAACGACCAATTCCAACAAGGGCAACTTCAGCTCCACTCACGGGGGCATCATTTTCGTCGAGGACCGTCAATCGGCCTGCACGCCATGGGGTTAATCGCAGTGTAATGAATTTATTTAGTCTCTGCCAAGGGGTAAGTATGTCCCCATCAGGGATTTTACTAACGACTTGTTCTTCAAAACCTGGCCCCTTCGGTGTAGCCCAATTCGGCCCATATTTGGTCTCCAGATATTTTTCAGGTGGATTTGGTACAAGAAATTTTTCTCCGATGAAGTCAATCTCTTTCAACTGTGTGAAAAGTTCAAGTGGAGTTCGTACACCTGGATACTGAAAGACGCTGTCACCAACAATTCGATGGCAAGTCCAGTCGGCCCTAATGGAAGACTTTACGACATGCACACCAATATGGCGTGAACTACGATCGACGTGCACGTAGTACCCGTTATCTTTGAACGCTGCAATTCCTCTATCAATGGTTTTTTCGTCTAGTCCATTAAGACCTATTACAGACCCCATATCCATTTCATCATCCCACGGGATGAATTGTCCTTCACGGATGGCTCCGAGACAGGTACCCGACGCGATGAAGAAAACTGCCCCAAGTTGATCTAAAATGCGCTTTATATCTAACAGCCTTTCTGCTGCTGCGATGGGATCCATCGGCTTCGGCTCTATGACAGATTTTTCGTAGGCTGCTTCTCCTTCTTTATCTTTCATGTTTACTCCCTTTCATAGGCTTAACTTGGGATCGGTGACTTTCGGTCGCACCTAACGTTTTATTTGAGTTGACTTATAGTCGTCGTAGACCCTAGTCATATCCTCCTTTTAAGAGCGCAGTGACAGAATCATGGTCCTCTTCAGTATCGACGTCTGCCCAGAACTGACCGCTAACATCACATGTCTGGAAATGTCTTCCATTATCCGCCATATGCTGGACTACCTCAGATATGGTTACCTTCTTCCCTTGGCGGGTTATGAGGTATTTGATGTTATCGAGCACTTCTGAATCCATCATAAATAACCCCGTGTCTATAGATTGCCAGTTTTTGAGATCTTTACCTATTTCTATGATTCTGCCTTTAGAATCTGTCATGACCCTAGTCCCATCGTTGACCTGGGACTCATTTTTGGACTCTGAATCTACACAAAGAGTCCTGTTTATGGTTGAGTCAGACAAAAGGGTTGTCACGAGACTTGAGCTAATTAAGTGATCCCCCATGGCCAACACAAACGGATCATCACCAACGAAAGAACGAGCGGCGAAAACTGATATTGCATTGTCGCCGTCGTAATCCTTGTTATAAGAGAAATTTATACTAGGGTAGAGTTTTTCTATATTATTTATTACCACATCGGCTCTGTAACCTACTACTACCGAGATGTCCGAAATTCCAGCTGCAACCAAAGCATCTATCGGATAGGTGATAATGGGTTTCCCGTCTATTTCGACAAGTGATTTCGGAGTATTAGCAGTGAGGGGCTTCAGCCTACTCCCATAGCCTGCAGCGATAATTATTCCTTTCATAACGTGTTAACTCCTCAAGTTCTTGTACTTTCTAAAAAAAAAGATGCCTGCGTGGCTCGTGTTGCGGCCTATAATTTTCAAGGGCACAAAAGCAGATCGGTTCGTGGCGAATCATCTAAACGATAAATTACAGATCCAACGAAGTAATGATTAGTTGCTCGGATACTAAAAAAGCGCTCAGATTATATGAGGCCAGAGGGAAGCAGCAGTAATGGCGTCGCGCTATCGGAATTCCGCTACTTTTGATAGACATCCTCACCCGGAATCTACGGGGAGATCACCTTAACACAGATTGTAAATTTCTGCGAAAAGAAAAAGGCTGCATGACAAGGATTTGATCTCTTGGCATGATCCGCAAATGCGTTATTTCAGGATCTGGCACGTACCAGCAGTTTCAAAACCAACCTGTGGGAAGCCACCCGAACTACTCTAGCCTTTTGTTTAGAGGCAGTACATGCCAATATAAAGGTGCCGTCCTACTTTAAGCGGTTCATTTCTGCCGGATTTTTGCGGGCATCTTTTTCAAAGCATTTACATAAGGTTTTCAAATGCCTTAACTACCTCGGCCTGAATGTCGATACCTGTGTTCAGGGGTATGTTCTAGAATGCTGTCATAGATAATGAAGTCTTTAAGTGAAGTGAGAGGGATAAAATGACAAGCAGAAATTTCCAGGGTTATGGTAACTCACCTCCCAAAGTTGTCTGGCCGAACAACGCACGCATTGCTATTTCGGTGGTCGTCAATTACGAGGAAGGTTCCGAATATTCCATTTTGGATGGTGATGAAACCCATGAATCCAACAATGAGGTGCCGTCTCCGGTACCTTCCTCACAAAGAGATCTAGCAAACGAATCTTTCTTTGAGTATGGAAGCAGGGTTGGAGTATGGCGGATTATGAACATATTAGATCGTTACTCTATTCCAGCCTCCTTTTTCTGCTGCGCTTTGGCCCTAGAAAGGAACCCGATTGTTGGTCCTGAAATAGTTAGGCGTGGACATGAGGTTGTAGGTCATGGCTATCGCTGGGAAGAGTACTACCTTATGGACATCGAATCTGAAAGAAAAGCTATTAAGGCCGCCGTGAAGTCCCTTGAAAAAACTACAGGCGTCAAACCTCAAGGCTGGTATACAAGATACGCCCCCAGCGAAAAAACGAGGGAGTTAATCGCTTCGACCGAAGGATTTATTTACGATTCGAATTCCTATTCTGACGATATTCCGTATTATGAAATTGTTAATGGTAAACCCTGGTTGATCGTTCCGTATTCTCTTGAAGTGAACGACACACGTTTTTGGCGTGGTGGAATGAATCGACCTTCAGATTTTCTTGAAACGCTTAAAAACACGTTCGACCTTTTGTATGAAGAAGGGCTGGACAATCCGAAAATTATGAATATTGGGCTTCACTGCCGCATTGCTGGTCGGCCGTCAAGGACAGGGGTGCTAAAGCAATTTTTCGACTATGTTAGTTGTAAGCCTGATATATGGTTTGCAAGAAGAGATGAGATTGCAAAATGGTGGCTTCAAAACTATCCTCCAACTCATGACTAAATCTTATCAGGCTTTATTGAGCCTCTCATGATTTGGGATCACTCGTTATGATGATCTTTGTCAAACACCACTTCTCCTCCCTTCATCACCACGGAGACGGCTTGACCGAATTCGAGACAGGATATATCTATGAGTGGATTTTTGGACACAAACAAAAGATCAGCTTTTTTCCCTTCCACCAGTGTACCTAATTCATTTTGCAGACCAATACATTCTGCTGCTGTTTTGGTCCCAGCTAAAATAGCCTGGCTAGGGCTCATACCAGCCTCCACCAAACAGGACAGTTCCTCTGCGTTGTTGCCGTGAATCCAACCTCCTGCATCTGTACCAGCAACCACTTTCACTCCATGATCCATCGCTGCCAATAAACTTTTAACGTGATCAGTTTTCAATTTACTCGCTCTTCGCTGGCCATGGGGAGTCCCTCGTTCTGCATGGTATTTATATACAGCAAAGGTGGGAGCAAAAAAGATACCACGCTGGGCCATTAACTCAAGATTTGTCGGGTCTTCGTGAAGAAAGGTTCCATGTTCGATCGAGTCTACCCCTGCTTCTATGCTTGCGGTAAGACCTGGCCCACCCAAAGCATGACACATAACTTTTTTCCCAAGTGTGTGAGCTTCATCAACGATGCTTACAATTTCTTCTTTTGTAATAAGCATGTCTCGAGGTTCCAATCCCGCACGGGAACTGGCACCTCCGGTTGCCGCGAACTTGATAACGTCTGCGCCCGCCCCAATCATCTCCCTAACTTTTTTCCTCATCCCGTCGGGACCATTCGCCACACCATCAGGAACAGCAGGGTCGTCACTAAAAGGGCTTTGATGGCCCGAAGGGCTCAAGTGTCCAGCGATTCCTCCTGTCGGAGAGATAATTCCAATAGAAATCAATAATCTGGGCCCTGGTATCAAACCTTCTTCGATAGCGTTTCTAAAACCTGCGGGCAACCCTCCGGCGTCCCTTATTGTGGTATATCCGGTCTGCAGTGTCTGACGTAGTGTAGCGGCAATACGCATATGTCTGTGACTTTGCTGTTCTGTTAGACCCCATCTACTCGCAATTTCATAACCGAATGACGCTATGTGGTCGTGACAGTCAATTAATCCTGGAATAACAGTGAAGGCCCTTGCATCTAATACTTCTGAATCCGAAGGAATTTGAGAATCTGAAGTAGGTTGGGAAGATATTATTTTTCCCCCGTCAATAAGCAAAGTCCAATCAGACTTTAAAGTTAGTTCAGTTCCATCAAAGAGTTCCCCGCACATCACGGCTTTCATAATATTGGCTCCCCCTTCTCAAAAGTTTCATTTGTTGAAGGATAGCAGTATCTCATGCTGTTTTCAGTGTTCCGGATCATGGGCGCATTATAGCTAGCTAGAAGAGTATTACTGTCCCAAGAAAGATTCCGGCATAATCCAGCTATCGGTAGTAAATGGGATCACCTTATATAAAGGTCCGCCCCGTCGGAGGTTCGTGTTGAAGAGAATACTGAGTGACACCCTGATTCTAACTAAACCTGCCTCGCCCTAAGTTTCTTAAAAGGTTTTGCCCTTAGGCACCCGATCAGGTAAGGTTTATTCATGAATGACAATTCAGAGTTAGGCTCAGATAAAAACCCTCCCAAATTTCGTTCTGTCTCCCCAACCATGCATGAAAACAGCAATCAAACTTTGCATTCATCACCCATTGAGACCGCTGTCAACATTCAAGATGCGGACAAGCTGGATCCCGTGAGCTATAGGCCCTTGTCCAAGGCAAGCTGGCGGTACACATTTAGTTCGCTCTCAAATCCCGGCTTCCTCTATCTCTGGGCAAGCATGATCACAATGATGGCCGGGATGCAAATGCAGATGTTGGCAAGGGGCTACCTTATTTACGATATTACAGGTTCTGCGTCTCTTCTAGGTATCGTAAACGCGGCACACGCATTCCCTATGCTTGGGCTTGCTCTTTTTGGGGGGGCCATCGCCGATCGGTTTGAACGCAAGCGGCTTATACAGCTGGGTCAGATCGTTCCGGCAATCCTAGCACTTGGAATTGGCATAATTATTTTCACTGATAACATTCGCTGGTATCATCTTTTGCTTGTGTCCATGATCCAAGGATCCATGTTTTCATTCATGATGCCTGCCCGTCAGGCTATAATTCCCCAGCTCGTTGGCAAAGAAGGTTTGTCTAACGCCATGGCACTTAACGCAGCTGGAATGAGCGTGATGACTTTAGTGTCGCCTGCTATTGCAGGGGTTCTCTATGCGTGGACTGGGCCAGCAAACGTATACTTCGTTATCGCGGCGTTAAACCTATCAGCTGTTGTACTCACGGGTTTTGTCCCAAAAACAGGTACCGTTTCTTCTACAACTAGGGGACCCATCGTAAAAGACATAGCTGCGGGTCTAACCTATATCAAACAAACCCAGATAATTAGAATTCTGTTGATTATGGGACTTGCAACCACTTTGCTCGCTATGCCTTTCAGATTCCTTATGCCTGTCTTCGTAGTTGACGTCTACCACAAAGGTCCAGAATCAATGGGGCTTCTTGTCGCCATAATGGGTGGAGGATCTCTTGTAGGATCTTTATTTATCGCTTCCATAGGACAGTGGAAAAGAGGCATGATATTGATAGTAGGAAGTTTCGCTTCTGCATTCGCCCTATTATTACTAGCTTTTTTGCCGTTTTATTTCGCTGCTGCGGTTATCATGATTCTATTAGGTTTGGGTGACGCCGCGCGCCGAACAATTAACCAGTCTCTTGTTATGGAAAAAACAGATGCGATATTTCAAGGTCGAGTTATGAGCGTGTTTATGATGAATTTTGGTCTGATGCCATTAGGAGTTCTTCCGGCGGGAATCCTAATGGATATATTCGGAGGGCAAGCGGTTATTGGTCTACTAGGCTTGATCTTGCTTACATTTACTTTTGTCATTTTATTCACCCAAAAAAATCTGAGGGATGCGTCCTAGTTACAAAAGATTTCTAAATTTAGAGGTTCAAGGTCAATGCTTAGTTTTCCCAGAATAATGGAAGTTCTTTCAGGAATGACCTTCGAGATACTTTCTCACTCAATTACCGGAATGGCCAGACGGCACGTCACCTTACAACTTTCAGGATCGCTAAGTCTGTTCAAAGCAGAAAGAAGTTTGAAATAGTCCTACTCATTATTCTCTAACTCAAATTCATTCGAGTATAGTATGAAGCAGTATTTCACGAACCCTATCAAAAGAACCCGTATCACACGTGAGGTGATCGCTTGACGGTTAGAAGGCAACCTGGGGCCGCGCATAGTATCACGATAAGGACATCATATCCCAATACAGTCGGGATGTTAGGCCAAATAACCACCAACATAAGCGCTGCCGGGGGAGATATTGGGGCCATCGACATCGTATCAGCCGGACGTAACAGTATGGTGAGGGACATTACGATAAATGCTCGGGACGATTCACATGCAGAGATATTAAAAGAAGCAGTATCAAGTGTTGAGGGAGTAATAATAGTAAATGTATCCGATCAAGTTTTTTTAAGGCATCTCGGCGGTAAAATTGAAATGCAGAGTAAAACACCCATTAAAACCAGAAATGACATGTCATTAATTTACACTCCGGGTGTTGCGAGAGTTAGCAAAGCCATCCATGACCAACCAGAATCTGTATGGAATCTCACGAGTAAGGGGAATACGGTTGCCATTGTGACCGATGGGTCCGCAGTGCTCGGATTGGGAGATATTGGTCCGGCTGCAGCCTTACCAGTAATGGAAGGTAAGGCTCAATTATTGAAAGAGCTGGTTGGAGTGGATGCCTGGCCGATAGTTCTAGATACTCATGACACCACCAAAATTGTCGACACAATAAAATTGCTATCCCATGGGTTTGGGGCAATAAACCTGGAAGACATTTCAGCCCCAAGATGTTTTGAAATAGAACACCGTCTTCACAAGGAATTAAGCATACCAGTATTTCACGACGATCAACACGGAACCGCAATCGTGGTTCTGGCGGCACTATACAATGCGGTCAAAGTAGTAAACAAAGAATTACCTGACCTAAAGGTAGTATTGGTAGGGGTAGGAGCGGCTGGTGTCGCCACTACCAAACTTTTAATCAGAGCCGGCGTAAAAAATATCGTTGGAGTAGATCGGGAAGGGATATTAGACAGACAAAAGGATTACGGGAATAACGAAGTCTGGAAAGAATATTCTGAGATAACAAACCCAAATAATATTTCTGGCCACATCAAAGAAGCTATGGAGGGTGCAGATGTATTCATAGGGCTATCGGGTCCAGGAGTCCTCCGACTTGAAGAAGTGGGTTTGATGAACAGGCAACCGATCATATTTGCTATGGCAAATCCCGACCCCGAGATTTGGCCAGAGGAGGTTGAAGGAGTTGTTGAAGTTATGGCGACAGGACGATCAGATTACCCCAACCAGGTTAATAATGCTTTGTGTTTCCCTGGTATGTTTAGGGGCATCCTAGATGCTCGGGCGCAAAAAGTCACAGATGAAATGAAAATGGCCGCCGCGTTTGCTATATCAAGGGGAGTTCCAGAAAGCCATCTTAATAACGAATATATTATGCCGAGCATTTTTGATACTGATATGGCTGATCAAGTCGCAAAAGGTGTAAAAGCTGCAGCCATCAAAAGCGGGGTTGCTTTGAAAAATTAAGGCGCGGTTTTTTGGTTTAGTCAGTTATATCGGCGTTCATCGGAAGCTTGAGTGAAAAGAGAAGAATAGTCGCCAACAACGAAATAATCCCGCTGAATAAAAAAGCAGATTTCAACCCAAATTCATCGATGAGCAATCCTGTGAAAATTGGTGAAGCCGTTCCCAATAAGCTTGCACTATAAATCAATGAGACCACTGTCGCCTGTGATTTCCCCCCGGATATGTCCATAGCGGCGGCAATAAAAACGGTATGCAGTGAATATAAGAAAGCGCCCATTGCGAACACATTCAACACAAGTTGATAACCATCAGAGGCAAAATACAATCCAATAAACAAAATGCCTAAAAAGGTCATGGCAGGCAATAGAACTATTTTTCTTCCGTACATGTCCGACAACCATCCCATTACCGGTTGAGCAATAATTCCAGCTACTTGTGCCCCGGCCAGAAAAAATCCGACTGTAAGTGCATCCTTGCCAAGGCCTCCCTCTCCTGGAGCGGATATCAGATAAAGGGGAAGAAAATACGTGACCGAAGACAGGCCCATATCGCTCAAACCTGTGACGAGAATTAGACCCCATATTCCTTTGACTTTTAGCAATTCTCTCAAGCCCCTGAAATATTCTCCAGAGGAGCCTATATCAGCGGTTTCTTTCGAAACATTTCGCATCATCAAATAGACAAGTACGGCAAAAAGCAAGGCTGGTAAAACACTTATTTTTAGAAGTTCATTCCATTCAAAGGCAATAAGATAAGTTATTGTAACGATGCTACCGACCTTGAATGTCTCAGTAGTCAACAAGCCTGCAATGAAAGGACCAAACATCTCTCCTATCGATCCACCTGTTCCATGAAGTGAAATCGCAAACCCTCGTCTATCTGGAAATCTTTTAGAGAGCTCTGCAATCGCTGGAGGGTGATACAAAGAAGGACCTATTCCAACAAGCAGCATAGCTCCAAGGAGCCACCAGAAACTAGGAGCCATCCCCAGAAGAAAGTAGGAACTTCCCATAATAATCAACGATATAGACAACATGACACCGGGGCGATTGGCAAACCGTTCTCCAAGATAACCCGCAACTATCGTGGTGGCGTCGGAGGATCCTCTGCCAACTCCTCCCACTACACCAAATTGAGTCGCAGTTAGGTTAAAACGTGGGTCTGTTTTCATCATTGCAAGCAGCAAAGGCAGGGAAGAGTTAAAAATATGGCCCACTGAATGACCCAATACTATTGCCGATACCAATTTTTTGCTGCCTTCCTTAAGGTTAATTGGCTTCTGCGTTTTTCCTCCCGATGTGCTCGCAAATTCGGATTGGCTCCACTTATCGAACATATGAAATCCTTAATCCAGCTTTTCTTATTCTGCCAACAACCTTCTTTGCTTCAATGCTATTTTCAATGTTCTTTGTCATAGGAGCATTATAGCTATTAACAAGTATGTTTTAGAATGAGAATTAATATGAGACAGATAGTTGGGAATCTAGTTTTAATAATCATGATTGTGGCGATGTTCGCCTGCTCTGAGAATATCGCCGACCATTCAATACCAAATTCCCAACTAGCCCCGAAGCCTAATCCTATTGAATTCGACACTCCAGGGCCGTGGATCAATAGTGAGCCATTTGTCTTAAAGGACAAAAGAAATGAGGTCGTTCTTATCGATTTTTGGACCTACAGCTGCGTCAATTGCATACGGACTCTTCCACACCTGAGTGAGTGGCACAGGAAATACAATGAAAAGGGGTTAAATATTTTGGGAGTGCATAGTCCTGAATTTGAATTTGAAAAAATATATGAAAATGTCGTTTCTGCTGCAGAGGATCTGGGGATCGATTATCCAATAGTTTTGGATAACGACTTTAAAATATGGAACACGTTTAGTAATCGCTACTGGCCTGCGAAATATCTTTTGGATAAAGATGGAGTGATTCAATTTAAACATTTTGGAGAAGGAGGATACGAGGAGACAGAATTGGCAATAAGGGCTTTATTAGAGGAGGCTGGGTTCGATCCGTCAGATATCCCTACGGGACTCAACCTTCAACAAAGCAGTGATTCGTCCAATATTTCCCACAGTGAGCAAACGCTGGAGTTATATATGGGTACTGATAGAAACTACAAATTTAATTTTTTTCAACCTACATACATCGGAAATACGGAATACTACGACAATATCCGCACTGACGCCTGGAAGAAAAAAGATATCTTCAAAAGTCCTCCAAATAGAAAAAAAGACAAAGTTTATATTGAGGGTTTATGGAGTAAAGAACAAGAATATATTTCTCACAGCAGAGATACCGATGCCTACAACGATTACATATTTCTAAAATTTTCAGGGGCTGAAGTGAACGTGGTGTTGGGAAAACATAACAACCCGTATAAGGTATTAGCTACCCTGGATGGAAGCCCTTTACTGGAATCAGAAGCGGGTAAGGATATCTATTTTGATCCCGACGGGAAGAGTTTTATCGAGGTCGACAGTTCGAGGATGTATAACATCGTTAAGTTGAAAAAATTCGACACGCGAGAGCTGATATTAAGCTCTACATCATCAGAGTTCTCCATTTACTCTTTCACCTTTGGCTCCGATGTAAGGGAATAATCATTTTAATGAGCTACAAGAAGTTTTTTCCTATTTTCTTGTTTTGTATCGGCATAACCACTTTAGCGATCTTTTGCAATGAGCATGTGGACCCATTTTCAAATGAATATCCAATAAAAAGTCCAATAACCCAGGAAGGCTATCAAATCGTTTTAGCAACTACAGATCTAGGAATTGGGGAAAATCGGTTCGCATTCATAGTTCTGTCTGACAAAGGGTTTATCAATAGAGATTATATAGTGGTTACTTTTTATGCTACGGCCAACCATATCCATGAATCGAAAAACACCGCCCAGTTCATGTATTGGGATGATCTCAACAGAGGATCTTTTGTCGCCAATGAGATTTTTCCTTATCCAGGAAAGTGGGACTTCAAGGTAGATTTCGTGGACAACAAAAAAGACATCTCCATCAACGGGACATTTACCGTTAACAAAAAAACGGTCGCTCCAGATAAAGGTGACAAAGCTCCCACTGAAAAAAGCAAAACCTTGGATGATGTAGTAAGTTTCCAGGAACTCTCAACAGGAAATGTAATCGACCTTGAACTGTATCGACACTCAATTAACGAAGCTATAAAAAGTGGAAAACCCACTGTTGTCACTTTTTCTAGCCCAGCTTTCTGTCGAGATGAGACATGTGGACCACAGGTGAAAGTGCTACAAAAATTAAGCACCCGCTTGAATCCTTCAATGAATTTCATTCATGTTGAAATTTATGATAACCCCGTCGAACTGCAAAATGATTCTAAGTCTGGCTTGTACTCTGAGGCTTTCAAAAAATGGGACTTGCCGAGCTCTCAATGGACATTCATTATCAATTGTATCGGTGAGATATCACATCGGTATCAAGGATTTGTTTCCTCTGAAGAACTATATAAAACTCTAAGGTTTTACATCACCGAGGAAGGAATTAAAAATCACTGTTTAGCAACTTAATATGAGGAAACGCGTTGATTGTATTCTAAGATGATCCAGAGGTCTCCAGTGGTTCGGAATATCAAAACCCTCAACCGTAGCCTTCAGACACCTAATCTATATTAGGATGCAGTATATCGATACATGTTTGAAACTAACCCCTGTACCACTGCCGGTTAGTTTCTGTCTAAATTTTGCCAAAGGTTTAATTTTGGTTGGTTTACAATCCTAACCAAAGAGGGGTGAAAGATTATGAACGCAGCATTAAACACCGAATACACAATATATTTTGCCGGAGGGTTATTCGACCATAAGGAACTTATCGGTAACGCCATTTTAGCTTCCTACATAAATAAACTTTCCAAGGAAAAATATAGATGCATACTCCCACAGGACCTTGAACAATCTACAAACAGGGCAGTTGACATAAGAAATCAAGATTTAAGTTGTCTACTGGCATGCGATCTAGCCATTTTTAATTTTGATGGCACTGAATTGGACTCAGGGACTGTCGTAGAATTCTTGTATGCAAAAACCTTGGACATACCTGCAATAATTATCAGATCTGATTTTCGAGGGAGCGGTGATCAAAGTCGTGAGGGAGATCCATGGAATCTGATGGCATCCTTCTATCCTCGGACTAGGAAATTAGAATTTAATTCAATGGAATGGTACCAAAGAGAGGTAAATGCATTATCGAATGACCAAAACATTTTCGACACGGCTGATCGCCTATATAGAAAGATTGCTAATTCAGTTATAGCCGAACTAGATATTGTGGTGCAGGATCCACCTCTACTTTCTACCGATCAGGGACAGGTCTTTAGTCTGTATGAATGGGCTTCGGTGTTTCCTGGAAGTGGGTTAAAGGAAATTGTCCCGAGCATAAACGACATAATTATATCCAAGAAAAATAAGGGGTTAATAGATTAGTCTGCACTCCTGGGTCTTCATATTAAAATAGGTAATTATTGAAACAATGGCAAAGCCCCTCGATATGCCAACAACAACCCGACAGCTAGTAGGACAAAGCCCATCGTAAGAATGAGAGTGTTTAAATTCACTTTCCCGGTCAACTTTGCACCATACCAACTACCAACCATTGCGCCCGCTCCCATGAGGACTAATACAGGGTAGTCTACCTTTCCCTGACTGGCGTGCCCTATCCACCCTACTGCCCCCATGAAAAATCCGATGAAAAGATTAGATCCTGCAGCAATACGGGGGTCGATTTTAAGAACCCTGACCAGTGCTGGCAAGCGTATGCTACCCAAGATAAGCCCAACGGCACCACCCAGGAGCCCAACCCCCAACCCGATTCCTGCTTCGGCAGAAACCCGCCGAGGACTGAATATGCCTGAAGATCCCTCCAATCCCGCCCCAAAAAGAGGAGAAGCGGATTGGCCCGATTTTACACGATTTTGGTAGATAATGATGAATTCTACTCCCTGCCACAACACAAGTAATCCCGCGAGAAATAGAAGTATTCCTTCGTGTATAACACCGCTGAGGAATCCCCCGGCAAAAGCTCCTGCAAAAGCAGGAATACCCATCACCATTACTATCCTCATGTCCACTCTGCCTCCGCGCCAATGCTTTATTGCACCAGAAAGAGAACTAAGACTGCTGACCATAATATTAGTTCCTCCGGCAATAGCAGCCGGTGTCCCTAAAAGCAGCAGTGCAGGTAAGCGAATTGTCCCCAAAGCAAGACCAACAAATCCTCCTAGTATTCCTACCAATAAGGATATGATCGTCAGTAAGAGAGCCTTCCAGACAAGGTGGTCGGACGGAAGCCCAATATCTCCAAGGGTCAAGGTAATAAAATCTGAGAAAGTCTGTTCCATATATCCTCTCTTCCCATGATTATGCGCTTTCGGGAAGCCCATGTCATTATAGGCGTGGTATAACTGTTACTAGTTCAAATGTATGTATGATACCAACGGATTTATTCCAGAACACCGGTGTATGTTTCGTCACCTAGGGCATCGCTTCCAACCAATAGGAGGGAGGAAATGAAAACAATGCATAAGGGAGATGCAGAGAGGGTACTATTGGAGGTCAGGCAATTGCTAAATGATACCGATATAATTTTCTTTCTGCGCCACGGAACATGTCTAGGTGCTGTCAGAGACGGGGAGCTTATCCCTTGGGATGACGATATAGATATTGGTTCAATTATTGGCATGCATAATCTTGATGAGCAGTCCATTCTTCAGGGAGTCGATGAGTTTAAACGGGCAGGCTTTCAAGTAAAAGTTTTGAAAACAGGTTTCCATATTGGCGTAGAGCTTTCAAAAAATGGCATACCTGTCGATTGGACTTGTTACAGGGTATTGGGAAAAAGTATTTTCCAGTACCCTGGTGTGAAAATTCCCGTTCAAATTTATGAGAATTTAGGTACCGTATGTTTATTAGGCGAACCTTTTTCCGTGCCGAATCCTCCAGAAGAATATTTAACACTCAAATATGGTCCCAGTTGGAGAGTGCCCAAGAAAACAGGCTTTGAAGCCGATATCATGGATTCAATACCCGAATCTATAAACCTCGAAGGGGAAAATTCCATTTTCACTAGGGTCTTAAAATTTTTCTTTCCTAGGAAGTATTCTATTCGAATCAAGATTCTCTCGGCTGATTCTCAGCCTATTCCAATGACGGAAGTAGCCATTGCCGGCGTGAGTAGGCAAACAACTGATCACGATGGATCTGTCCAGTTTGATTTATCCAATGAAGACTACTATGCAGTGGATATCGGCAGCGGCGAGAATAGAGAAATCCTATATGAAGAGATTTTAAAACCAGGAAAAGACTATTTCTATATACAGAATCCTAACGAAAGGTATGGGCGAATTCATGTGCTAAAAGAAAAAGTCTAACCATACGCTTCATTTTTATATATCTGTCGTGGAAAGTGCACTTTGGAGAATGATGATGACAAGGGTTTATGTCGATATGGTAGCCGATCTATTTCATTATGGTCACGCTAACTTTCTCGAGAAAGCTCGACGGTTCGGAGACCATTTAATTGTCGGAATTCATTCCGACAAGGTTGTAGCAGAATATAAACGGTCTCCCATAATGACCATGAAAGAACGTGTAGATACGGTATCTTCCTGCCGCTATGTAGATGAGGTCATACCTGATGCACCATTGATAGTTGATCAAGAATGGATAACCACCCATCGTATAGATTTGGTTGTTCATGGTGACGATTTTTCAGAGGAGATGGAACAACTGTGCTATAAAATTCCAATCGACTTGGGGATTTTCCGGTTGGTGCCCTATACCTCAGAGATTTCTACAACAGAGATTATCAAAAGAATAGAGAAATACATGAGCAACTGTTGATTTGGAGTTACTAATAATCCTGGCTACTACACACCACTGTAGATATGCTGCCCTGCCCCGACCTATTTTAGCCAAAATGTTATTATTTGCTTCTAATTGCCAATATTCATAACCATAAAAAAAGGGTGCTATAAATTGTACTGGAATCACTACTAAATTAGCTGAACTAATGAAATGGCACAAAGGAATAAAAAATTCATGGCAGCTACATCTAAGATTTTTGAAGACAACGAAAGAGTACGAATAACAGAATGGCGTTTTAAGCCAGGTGAGGAAACAGGCTGGCACAGGCACGAACTCGATTACACAGTAGTGCCGCTACTTACAGGCACTCTCACAATTGTAGACCGAGCAGGAGCAGAGTCATTGAACGACATAACAACTGGAATTCCGTATTTCAGATACTCCGGGGCTGAACACAATGTGATCAACCATTCTAAAATTGAGGTCGCTTTTATGGAAATTGAAGTAAAGTAATCTTGGTTTTTAATATTCCCTGCAAAGTCGCCGAGCCTTTGACCGGAGACCACTCGTTTTAAAAAACCCTTGCAAATTAAGGCAAAATTATGGCAGACCGAAAACCCTTAATCCACGTGATAGGAACCGGTGGTACTATCGCTGGAATAGGGCCTGACAAGCTGGATTACACTCAATATGCTGAACTCGGTAAGAAATTCAGCATAAGACAATCATTGGACCGAATATCCGAAATTAATGCCCTAGCCGATATAGAAAGCGAGGACATGATAAGCGTAGGTAGTCCAGCAATCGGCCCAAAGGAATGGCTCCAGTTAAGTAAACGGATCAACACCGTCTTAAACTCGACAAATGCTGATGGGGTTGTAATAACACACGGGACTGCCACACTAGAGGAGACAGCCTATTTTCTGCATTTGACGGTAAAATCCAAAAAACCCGTCGTTATTACCGGGGCAATGCGACCACCAACCGCATTTGGCACGGATGCAGACCTAAATCTCATCGACGCTATCAGGGTTGCTGCGAGCCCTCATGCCGCAAATAAAGGCGTTGTAACCGTCCTTAACAATGAAATCCATTGCGCTAGAGACGTCTACAAATCAAATACTCTACGTGTTGAAACATTCCGTGCCAACGAACTAGGATTCTTGGGTTACTCTGATTCGGATGGAGAGGTACTCTTTTATAGAAGTCCTACCCGAAAACATACTGACTCAACCGATTTTGACGTCCAAACGCTCCCAGAACTTCCACGGGTAGATATAGTTTATGCCTACGCAGGGTCAGACAACCTACTCATTGAGGCAGTACGCCAAAACAAATCTGATGGTGTTGTGATTACAGGCTTCGGTTCAGGTACCTTACCCCCAACTATGCTGGAGTCTGGAGCACAGGCTGCAAGGGAAGGTCTTCCAGTAGTTTTAGCATCAAGATCTACTGCGGGCAGAACCGTCATTACACCACGCATCACCAAATTAGGGTTTCTGGTCGCCGATAACCTTCATCCACAAAAAGCCAGAATACTATTGATGTTAGGTTTAACAATCACCAAGGATCACGATATCTTGCAACAAATGTTTATGGCTTATTGATAGTCATCACTTCAAACAAAAACAGAAATCGATATGACACATAATATAAAAGATTATGGGGCCGGTACCCTGCCTGATCAGATACGATCAAGCGTTTGTCGAGACATTAATGGTCTTGATATCCATTATCTTGAGGCAGGTTTTGAAAACAAAAGCAATCCACTTCTACTCTTGCTACATGGATTTCCGGAGTTATCTTATAGCTGGAGAAAAATGATTCTACCTCTATCAAAATCTGGCTACCATGTAGTAGCACCGGATCAAAGAGGATTTGGCGCAACAACCGGATGGGACAATTCATACGTTTCGGATCTTTCCTCCTATTATCAAACCAATCTCGTACGAGACCTATTGGGTTTAATTTCTGCACTAGGCTACGAAAAAGTCAAAAGTGTTATAGGTCACGATTCTGGCGCCGGCGTTGCTGGTTGGTCAACTTTGATAAGACCTGATATATACGAATCTGTTGTTATGATGAGTGCTCCATTCACAGGGGCACCAGACATACCTTTCAACACCTTCAAAAAGCCGACTGTAACTAAGGACCTGGTAGCTGACATCGCTGCAGAATTAGCTAATCTTAAAAGACCGAGAAAACACTACCAGCATTACTATCGGACCCCCGAGGCCAATTCTGACATTATGAATTCGAAAAATGGATTGCCGGACTTTATAAGGGCTTATTACCATCATAAAAGTGCCGATTGGAAGGAAAACAACCCTTTCCCGCTGTGTTCTTGGACGGCGGAACAGTTGGCCAAGATGCCAACTTATTACATTATGGATTTGGAAGACACGATGCCAGAGGCCGTAGGGAAACATATGCCAACCGCTCAGGAAATAAATTCTTGCGGATGGTTAACCGAAGAGGAGTTGAAAGTCTATGTCTCAGAGTACGGACGAACAGGATTTCAGGGTGGCCTCAACTGGTACCGATCCGGGGGAAGTGCCGGGAATCGGGAGCACTTAGAACTTTTTTCAGGGATGAAAATAGAAAACCCTGCCATGTTTATCGCTGGGAGGCAAGACTGGGGAATATTCCAGAGGCCCGGTGCAATCACTAAAATGAAGAATGAAGTCTGCACAAATATGGGTGAAATTCAATTAGTGGATAATGCTGGACATTGGGTACAACAGGAGCAACCCGAAAGTGTATTCAAACTCCTCTTAGATTTTTTGGGTGAGATTGATTAGCTTCCATCCGGGACCTACATTGCTTTCACAACCTCATTACACAGGACAAAAAACAATCAATCATGCTATCAAAGTGACAGTTTACAAGCCGAACAGTAAAAAGCGATAAATGACAATATGAAACCGATCCTGTCTTCGACTGGTCTATTTATATCAAATCCATGATCAACTATATTAATTTTTCAAAGCCTTTATCCCTTCTTTTGCACCTTCAAGCAGGAATCCCAGGTCCGAGTTGTACATAATCACCTGCATTCCTTTTTCTTTCCATTCAATAAGTTTTTCTATATTCCCCAAATGGATACCAGGGGCGACCCCAAGTTTTACTGAAATATCTATAACTTTTTGAATGGCATTAACCACAGTTGGGTGAGAAGTCTGCCCGGGTACTCCATACGATAGAGATAAATCCTCAGGTCCAACAAGAGCCACATCTATTCCAGTCACCGAAAGTATTTCTTCCAAATTTTCGATCGCGACCTTTCTTTCTATTTGAGCAATAGCCACCGTATCTTGATTCTTAATTTCAATAAATTCAGCAAGATCTCCAAACCTGTAGTCAGAGTGCGGAGCATCCCCCGATAGACCTCTAATTCCTTCAGGTGGATACTTCATAAAACTAACTAAAGTTTCCGTATCAGTGACCTTCTCTACCCTTGGCAGCATTAACCCCATGGCTCCTGCATCCAGATACCCAGCAGCAAGACTATAGTCAAGGTTCCTAATTCGGACCAAGGGACAAATTTCTTCCAATCGAGCGACTCTTAAAATTTCCCTAACACTTCCCTGATCGTATGGGCTATGTTCACAATCAACCATAAAAAAATCAAATCCAGCCCGTTTAAAAACCTGGGCAGCTGTAGGGCTCACCATCTCCTGAAGCATAGTGCCATAGACCTTTTTACCTTCTTCCAGATCTCTTTTCATTTCGTTTCTAAGCATTTTGTACCCCTCAATTCAAAATTCTTCAATAAATTCCTATTGCGTATCGTGTGATTATACGTATTAGCCCGAATCATTTAGAATTTTATATATCATTAAGGTTAAAAAAGAGGAATTACATGAGCAGGGATTCTCTGTGGAAACAATTAGAAACCACTTTAAAAGACAAAATAACCACTTTTGACGGAGTAGCGGGTTTGTCGGTGAAAAGTCTTACAAGTGGAAAAAGCATTTCTATTAATGGAGATGAAGTATTCCCCACAGCTTCGACAATAAAGATACATGTATTGGCAAAGCTGTTTTCTCTGCAAGAAGAAGGCGAAATAGACTTATCACAAAGAATTCGGTTTACTCAAAATATGTACGGAGCTGGAAGTGGGGTAATCCACTTCCTAGAGAATGATCCTGAATTTACTATTTTGGACGTGGCTATACTCATGATGCTTGCGTCAGATAATACTGCCACCAACACCTGCATAGATGTTGCCGGGATGGAGGGAATTAATGATTTAATCCGAGACATGGGCTTGTCTAAGACCAAGCTCAGGCGCAAGATGATGGATCCTGAGGCAATAAACAGGGGTGATGAAAATGTTTCTACCCCGAACGAATTAATCTTGATGATGGACCTATTGCATAACGAGAAGCCTACTCCAAAAGTATCCGCTCAAGTCTTAAGAATCATGAGTAAACCAAAATCCGCTTATCTGAATAAGGCAGTGGGATCTAAGGTGGTAGTGGCCAATAAACCAGGGGGTATGGACAAGGTACGGGGTGATACAGGAATAGTCTATCTACCAAATAACCCGTATGCAGTCTCCATTATGAGCAAATTCTCCATGGTCGATTCAGTAGCTCAGGAAGGTTTCCTTATAGATCTTGCTAGAAACATCCACAAGTTTATGGCAATTATGGAAGAAACAAATGAGTTCGGACTGGGTTTGCCAAAAACCCTGCCCTTATAGCCAAAAAATGGAAACAAGAGCATTAGGAAAATCTGATTTAGAAGTTTCCACCGTGTGTTTTGGTGCCTGGCCAATAGGCGGAGGCATGGGAAATGTTGACCCAAAACAAGCTGCAGACACTATCCATGCGGCAGTGGATGCAGGAATTACCTTTATCGATACTGCTGAGGGTTACCAAACTAGTGAGTCAGTTTTAGGACAAGCCTTAAAAGGCAGGCGAGATTCAGTGATTCTAGCCTCCAAGCTGTCAGGGCCAGATCACTCAGAAAAACACATTCGTGAAGCGATAGAAAACAGTCTATCTGCTTTAAATGTCGAATACATTGATCTATACCAACTTCACACCCCACAACCCAAATGGCCTATAAAAAATACTATGGAAATCCTGATGGATCTGAAGAAACAAGGCAAGATCCGGCATATAGGGCTATCGAACTTCACGTCCGACCAAACGCAGGAAGCTATGGAATTTGGTCCGATTATCAGTTCCCAGCCTCGATACAACTTACTTTTCCGACAAGAAAATCCAACTTTGACCTTTTGCAAAGAAAACCAAATAGGGGTTATTCCTCATTCAGTATTGGCCAAAGGTCTGCTGGGAGGTAGCTACAAACCTGGTCATACATTTCCCAAAGATGACGAAAGAAGATTATTCAATTTCTTCCAAGGGGAATTGTTTCAAACTATTTATGAAGTAACCCAACAATTAGAGGAATGGGCTAAAAGTCACGGAAGAGATTTGATACAGTTAGCAATTGCATGGGTCCTATCTAATTCTGCAGTAACTTCAGCTATAGTAGGTATGAAATCAGTTGTGCAAGTCCAAAATGTAGCCCAAGCTTCAACGTGGAAACTTACCTCCACCGATTTATCTGAAGTCGAGGCTGTTATCGGAAATTTACAACCTGAGTGGATTAAAGATCAAACACCAGAAGACCTCCCCTATAGATTTGGGAGTTACTGAAGTACCCAATACTCGCTAGACTATCGGCCATTTTTGAGGGAACGACATTTTATTTCGGTTCATCATATCGGCTCCAATATCCTGCACCTGACGTATTAACTTTTCGGTGTCAACAAATTTAGGCACATAGTCCTCTATGACAACACGTCCGTCTACCATAACTGTTTTCACACTTCTGCCATCAGCGTTGTAGACCAAGCTATTAACAGGGTTAAAAAGTGACTGCCATTCAGGTCGTAGTGTGTCATACATCACTATGTCTGCCTTTTTCCCAACTTCCAAAGACCCTATTTCAGAATCTAAACCCAAAGCCTTTGCGCCATCTATAGTAGCAAGTTCCAAAGCTTTCTCAGCCGGAATCTGGGCTGCATCACCGGTAGCATCCTTTATGAGTACTGCAGCCAAGTACATTGAGCGGTTGGTCTCTAAAAGATTGGAATTATTTCCTGCATCTGTTCCTAAGCCAACTCGTACGTTAGCATCCAACAATTCAGATAAGGGAAAATTCTTACCATAGCCCCCACCGTTCTTCACCACGTTGGTAGGACAGGTGATTACAGCAGTACCAGTAGAAGAAAGAGAAGCAATTTCTTGATCAGACAATCCCACACAATGTGCTAGAGCTACATTTGCGCCACAAAACCCATGTCTTTCCAAGGCAACCACAGGTGGTTCAGTAGATACATTTGAATTGAATTTTCCTGCATTGTTCACATGGAGGGTGCTCCCAACATTTAATTGATCAGATAAAAGTTTGAGCTCTCTTAACAGAGTGCCACCAACATATTCTGGGGAAAAAGGCATAGCCCAGGCATAAACTCTTCCTTCAAGGCTGCCATTATATTCAGTGATAAAGGATTCTGTTGTCCGTATTGCGTCGTCATGGGAGTATACCGCCATTCGATACGGATTTTCCCGGTCAGTGACCTGAATCCCCGTAATAAGCCTTATTCCAGATTCTTCGTAAGCGTCCATACATAAGTCAACGTGTTTAGTACTACCAGGGTCCATGATAGTAGTTGTGCCGTAGCTTAGAAGCTCGGTTATAGCTAATAAAGAGGTCAAAAGCTCTTCTTTTGGGGACATCGAATCCTGAAGACGAAACACATTGACAAGATAGTCGTTTCCTAGATCATCTGGAAATATCCCACGTGTAGCATGTGCGTAACTTATATGGCAGTGCCCATTAACAAACCCTGGAGTAATTACCATATCCTGGGCATTAATTACCTTATCCACGTTAAGTTGCGAAAAGTCCAACATCTTACCTAACGCTGCAATCCGATCATTTTCAATCAGAATGCTCCCATTCTTGATAATTCGCCTTTCATAATCCATGGTAATGATGTAGGCAGCATTATGTATGAGAATCTGATTATCACTCATGAATAACCTCCTTCAGACTAGACAATGACCTCACAGGAGTTCCAAGTCTATTCTTACCCTACCCGAAAATATAGCATCAATAACAAATTAACTCCTGAATGTGCGAACGTGAATAAAATTTGTAGTAAATAGTTTCTATTTATTACAATCACAATCTAATACAACAGATTCTATTTGGGGGATTGCATGACTAACGCGTTGATAGAAATCAGAAGAGTGCCTTTACCTGGTAAAGAGTTCATACTGGCAGAAGGGGTAAAAAAATCTTTGGAGGCCACCGGCAAATCCGGAATTGTGACCGCTACTAGCGCATCCTCCCACCTTCAAACCCGAGACGTTACAACCGCTATTACGGGTTTGACACTAAGTGAAATAACTGAGATTGAAACGGCGGTATCAAACTCTCCCGAAGGCCAAGCAAGACTAATGGCCCTGGAGGAACTATGTAGCAAAGTCACGTATCAAGTACTGGTTATACTCGCCGCTTCGGAAAATATTTCATTAGATAAAGCACAATACATCAACCGCAGATATATGAAGGCCAAAAGAGGGCAATCCCAACTTTTGATTGAGGCATTACTTCAGTGGAGAGATAAATTTGAAAAAAAACCAATGGTGACTCGACCTTTAGCATCTGACTTAGATATCGTAAGACTCACCACTCCTATAGAAACCCTAGAAGAACTCGCAGAGACTATCTCAACGATAAACACAAATCCTGATCATAAGAAAAACAGGGATGCTGTGAGCGACCTCACAGTGAGTGGATTCCAAACCAATAATAGAATTATCCATAGAATTTAATCTTCCGTTAAATTAGTTACAAAAACGCAAATTGAGATAGAGGTACGTTATGGCAAGGCTCGCTGGTAAAGTAGCAGTGATAACAGGTGGTGCTGGAGGTATTGGCCGAGCAGCAGCAAAACTTTTCGCAGAAGAGGGCGCTCATGTAGTTTTGGTCGACCTAAACGAATCTGCTCTGAAGGGTGTGGTCCAGGACATCGGAGATGAAAATGTAAGCTATGTTGCCGGTGATACAACGGACCCGGTTCAGGTACAACAGTTCGTAAAGGCTACTGTTGAACGTCACGGTGGCATTGACGTATTTATCGCAAACGCTGGAATAGAAGGAGAAGTGAACTCAATAATTGATACTCCTGTCGATATGTTTGACAAGGTAATATCAGTAAACGTTAAAGGGGTATGGCTAGGTTTAAAGTATGTTATGCCAGTGATGCGTGAAAGAGGAGGTGGGAGTATTGTAATCACATCATCTACTGCCGGGGTTAGAGGATCGGCAGGGATGGCACCCTACTCTGCTAGTAAACACGCAGTAATCGGGCTGATGCGAACCGCAGCAATGGAAGGCTCTTCCATGGGTATTCGCGTGAACACAGTTAATCCGGCTCCGATTCAAACCCGGATGATGAGATCAATAGAAAAACAAAGAGTCTCTGAAGGAAAACAGGGCTTCAGTACAGTCGAAGAGGCCCAGAAAGCTGTTGCTGCGGGTAATCCACTGAGGCGATATGGGGAACCGGAGGAAGTCGGTAAGCTAATGATGTTTCTAGCCAGTGATGAAAGCAGCTTCTGCAATGGTGGAGTCTACATGGTAGATGGAGGTACAACGGCTGGACAAAACTCATTTGGGAGATAATTTGTCCATAGTCCATAACTGATTTGATAAACAAGATAATGCAGTCCCCCGTAGTGAAGTTACGAGACTTCAGGTTATTGGCTTTCTCAACTTTCTTCGAAAGCGTTACCCGTGGCGAAAACGTCGTCCTAGGTTGGGTGATTCTGGAACTAACCGACTCTCCATTCATGGTGGGTTTAGCCATGGGCATCCGACATGCACCTGCGTTCTTTCTAGGGATAACAGCTGGTACTATTTCAGACCTCATAGACAGAAGAACACTCATACGGGTACTCATGGCAACAGCTGCACTAGTGGCATTCCTGATGGGTCTTTTATTGGCATCCGGCAAAGCAGAGTTATGGCATTTATTGTTAATTCCCGCAATTGGCGGAACTATCCATATGACGCTAAATACCATCAGCCGAAGTTTTGTTTTTGACTTGGTGGGTCAAGAAAATGGATTATTAGGCATGTCTTATCTCAGCCTAGCAATACGTAGTGGGGGAATGGTTGGGGCCCTAGTAGTCGGTTTTGCTCTTGGGGAATGGGGAGCCGGCGCTGGATATTTTGCAATTTCTGTCGGTTGTGGGTGTGCCTTTCTCTTCTTGGCCTTAATCAAATCACCCGGAAATTCAGCCCCCTCAAGGAGAGGCGGTCTGGCAAATGGGTTTTCTGAATTCTGGAAAGAATTGAAACGCAACCGCACTCTATCTGCCTTGGTCTTGATAGTAATGTCTGTAGAATTATTTGGGTTTACCTCACACACCTTAATGCCCAGCATCGCCCGCGATATCTGGGACATGGGCCCTGAAGGCTTAGGGGTTTTGCACGCGTTCAGTTCTGCAGGAGGCATAATAGCAATCCTCCTCGTTTCGATGTTTGGGCAGGGTGGTCGGCATGGGCTTCGATTTATAATTGTCTTGCATGTGTTTGGTGTAGCCCTTCTACTTCTAGGTTTGGCGCCTTCCGTTCATATAGCTATTTTGGCAATTGTTTTAATGAGTGGGATGATGTCTCTCTCTGATTTATTTTCCCAAACCTTGCTACAAAGATTGGTCCCAAATGATTTAAGAGGAAGGGCTATGGGGGCTTGGACAACAGCAGTCGGGACTGGTCCTTTAGGAAACTTAGAAATCGGAGCTCTAGCTTCCATATTGGGAGTAACCACTGCCTTGTCATTGCATGGGGGAGCCTTGATTCTATTGGCAATAGTCACCTTCGTGACCTTTAAAAACCTCAGGGAAATATAAACTTACTTGTGAAGCTAGCCACAAAGACATGTATCATGCAAGAAACAAAGGAGAGGTATAAATTATGGGATTGAAAGATCGAACTCCAACTACTGTTGAAGAGTACCTAGATTACAAAGCCCGTTTCAGTAACTGGGGAAGATGGGGTGACGATGACCAGTTTGGAACACTCAATCACATAACTCCCAAAGTAACAAAAGAAGCCGCCAGCCTCATCGATACCGGTCGGACCATTTCTTGCGCGAACCCCCTAGCGACCCATTCGGTAGTACCTGACCAGTTTAGAAATCCTAGACCAGCTGACCATAATATGGCAGTTCATGAGCGGGGGTCGGGAGATTACATTGGGGTTTCGTATCACGGTTTTGTAAATACACACATAGACGCACTCTGCCATTTTTTCACCAAAAGTGTAGTTGCCGGAGGGCGTCTATATAACGATAAGGACCCTGCTTTGGTCAGAGATTCTGGAGCAGCCACACATTCTATAGACAATTGGCAGGACGGGATAATAACCAGAGGGGTTCTCTATGACATTCCAAAATTCAGAGGTATTGATTTTGTCGATTTGGAGAATCCTGTTGAAGGCTGGGAGCTCCAAGATTGGGCGGATACCCAAGGCATAACACCAAGCTCGGGAGATGCAGTTCTTATACGATCAGGATATAGTGCCTTTTGGAAAGCGCATCCAAACTTAGAAATGACATTCCCACCCAATACTCCTGGTAACGCTCCTTCAATAATTGAATTCCTATATGATACAAACGCCTCATTACTCGGATGGGACCTTCAGGAATCAGGTCACCGTGAGTACGATTATCCGGCAAGAATCCCTGTCCATGAAGTAATCATCCCCCACATGGGCATGCCTATTCTCGATAATGCCAACTTTGATCGATTGGCGAAAACCTGCGAAGAGTTGAACAGTTACGTATTCCATTTTACTATCGCTCCTCTGGTGGTAGAGGGTGGTACAGGCTCTCCAGTAAATCCAATAGCTATGTTCTAGAAATCATCGCTCTTTTGTGAATCGCTTTACCGACGGTATTACCATTGTGGCTTACCTGAATTTCATAAGTAAGGCGACCCTTTTCTCTATCAATTTCAGTTAAGGATGTGCATATTTCTACAGTTTCTCCAACGTCTGTCCGTGCAACATGCCGAAGACCATCAACCGCGTAACCCACAGTGGAGGTATCTTCATCCAAGAGATGATCTGATTGCTTGATGCATGCACCTTCCATCAGACCCAACATTGCCGGGGTAGACAGTACATCATCACCCTTATTTCCAGTTCTATTAGTAGTCATTTCAGTAGTAATCTGCACATCGATACGTCCTGACTGACCAATTTCAAGGTTGCTTGTATTCAAAGTTTTCTCCTGTTAGTGAATATAAACGCGATTATACCTAAGAGGGAAGAAGGAATGTTTAGGTGCATTTTGATAAGATCGAGGAACTGGCGTCAATATTTATCTATGGGGGACCCAAACTACAAACTGAGGAAAAATGATAACTAGAGGTAATTTTTTTAGAGAGCAGTATCCCAAAAAATTTATGGGTATCGATGGTAAATCTATGGCCTACATAGACGAAGGAATAGGAGACCCAATAGTTTTTATCCATGGAAATCCAACGTCTTCATACCTTTGGAGAAATATAATCCCACATGTTGATCATCTAGGAAGGGTCATAGCACCCGACCTTATAGGGATGGGTGACTCCGATAAATTGGACAACACCGGACCGGCTAATTACAAATTTGAAGAGCACTGTAAATACCTATACAACCTATTCGAAAATTTAGAACTCTGGAACGTACATTTTGTAGTTCATGACTGGGGCTCAGCTCTCGGATTTTACTGGAGCCAGCTCAACCCAAAAAGAGTCAAAAGCATCACCTACATGGAAGCTATAACTGGCCCTATCGAAAGTTGGGAAGATTGGCCTGAGGTGGCAAGGAATATTTTCCAAGCTTTCAGGGCCGATGCTGGGGAAGAACTAATACTGGAGAAAAACATATTTGTTGAAAGGATACTTGCAGGAGATGGAAAGCTTTCAGAAGAGGACTTAGAAATTTATTTGGCACCTTATAAGATACCAGGGGAGGATAGACGCCCTACCCTTACCTGGCCCCGGGAAATACCTATTGCTGGAGAGCCTGATTATATGGTCGCAATAGCTGAATCGTATGCCGAATTTCTAAGTACAAGTGACATACCCAAACTCTTCATAAATGCGGACCCTGGGTCAATACTGGTTGGTAACCAGAGAGAAAAGGCTCGATTGTGGAATAATCAACGAGAAGTCACAGTCAAAGGCGGGCATTTCGTCCAGGAAATATCCCCAGATGATATCGGCGGTCATCTAGCAGATTTCATAGCAAGTTTTAAATAGCACCTACTTTTGAGTAATCTTTATGCCTACTGATGCTGAAAATATCACAGATCCTACTAAGGCCAGTAAAAAAGTTGTGCCAATAAGACTATCGATTCCCCACGCATCTGAAATAAATCCAGACACCCCTGGGGCAATAGCAAATCCGCAAATATAGCCAACACCCACAACTGCCGATATTAATCCGAAATTAGACTCACCCAGAAGCCTAGCCGTTATGACTGGTTTCACCAGGTTCATTATCCCAAATGAACCTCCTTGGAATACCACGAACAATCCAAGAAGGAGAGGACTCATTTCAGAGTAGTAAAGCAATACCCCAGCGCAAACCAATAACACACAACTGAATAAGGCGACTCCGATAATCTCGAATTCTCTTTTGAGATATTTTTCTATTGCCAGCAACCCAATGCGCCCCCCGACTTGCATCGGTCCCATTGCAGAAGCCATCAAAACAGCCGAGGTAGAGGAGGCTCCCCTAGCTTCAAGCAAAGGAAGTATCTGACTAATTAACATTATGTGATTTAGAGCGAAAGCGGTGAACAGAATACTTAAACTCCAAAAAATGGGCTTCTTCACTAATGATCGGAAAAACGTGGTCGAACTTTTTGATTCTGAAAAACCCTCTGTTGTTGATAGATTTGCCTTTGTATCTACATAAATACCAATCCAAAAAAGTGGCGCCGCCAAAAAGCACAGTAAAAAACTAAATACATAAAAACTAGTCTCCCAATTGAAAACACTAGAAATTGTCGCAGACAATATGAAACTTAAGGTTATTGAAAAGCCTGCAAAAAGGGTAACCATCACAATGGGTTCTTTTGCATTGGAAGCGTAATGCCTAGTGAGAATCGCAAAACACGGATCATAAAGACAGGCTCCCATAGCAATGCCAGCTACAGCCCACAAGATATAGAATTCCGCCAAAGACCCAACCAACGGAATAAATAACAGGCAAATTCCTCCTAGCGCAACCCCGCCTGACATCAACTCTCGGCCAAATCCTTTATCAATCAGTTTCCCAGACACTATTCCCATGAAGGCAGATACCACCAAGGCAACCATGAGCGCCGCGGATAACTCGGATGCGCTCCAGCCAAAATGCAATTTCCAACGTATCAGAGAAGCAGGAAAGAGATAAAAAAGGCCCGCCCATGCGAGGGTTTCACCTACTGAAATAGCCCAAAGTCTGGGGTTGGACCACACACCTGATTTATTTTGATCCTGAAGCATAAAAAGACGCCTATTTAGAGATGCCTCAAATATATCACTGGAGAGATACCTTATTGCAGGCTAGTGGTACTATTCGCGATATCAAAGGAAGGAGCACTCAAATGAATGACCTAATTTATGAATCAGTAAGCAACATAGCAACTGAAATTAAACAGAAGAAAGTATCCTGTTTAGAAGTTACAGAGATGCATTTGAAGCGCATTGAGGCCGTAAATCCTGTACTTAACGCTGTCGTTCAAATCTGCTCTGAAAGAGCCATCGCTGAAGCAAAAGCGGCAGATAAGAAGATCTCAAACCAGGAAAAGATTGGCCCCTTGCACGGAGTCCCTATGACATTAAAAGATTCACTGGATACTAAAGAAGTCATATCGACTGGTGGGACCAAAGGGCGGGTCAGCTTCATACCGGAAAACGATGCAACAGTCACATCCAGGTTAAGAAATGCCGGAGCAATTCTATTGGGTAAAACAAATACCCCAGAATTTACACTGGCGGGAGAAACGGACAATCTAGTGTATGGACGCACCAACAACCCTTACGACCCAACTAGAATCCCTGGAGGTTCAAGCGGGGGAGCCGCCGCAATTATAGCTTCTGGAGGTTCACCACTGGATATAGGAAGTGACACTGGTGGCAGCATAAGGATGCCGTCACATTTTTGTGGAATAACTGGAATAAAACCCAATAGTGGCCGAATACCAAGAACGGGCCACATTGTGAACCACACTATGGGAGCATTCGATTCGTTGACTCAAAATGGACCTATGGCCCGATACGTGGAAGACTTGATACTAACTTTACCTATCCTTTGCGGACCAGACTGGGTAGACCCTGCCATTATCGGAATGCCTTTAAGAGATCCTTATAAGGTTAGGGTTCAAAATCTAAGGGTAGCCTTTTATACAGATAACGGTATTCACCAGCCGTCTCAAGAAATACAAAATACTGTAAGAAGTGCTGCTAAAGACCTAGAGAATATAGGCCTTACAGTTGAAGAGGCTCGTCCAAAGGCATTGCAAATGACCCCCGAAATCAATAATTCACTTAATGGTGGTGACGGAAGAGCATGGGTAAAGCGATTGGTTGATTCTGCCAATACGACAGAGATATCTCCATTTCTTCAAAAGCGTTTAAGCAGCGCCAGCCCTATATCCACAGCTGAATTCACAGCTAACCTAGAGATGTTAGATAAATACAGGAGTGACATGTTGTTTTTCATGAAGGATTATGACGCTATAATCAGCCCCACAGCTCCTTTTACCGCCTGTGGCCACGGCGAGACCTTCAGCGACAAAAATAGAAACGCCTTTGCATACACACAGGCCTACAATATGACTGGATGGCCCGGAACAGTAGTCAGGTATGGAGAGACTGAGGATAATTTACCAATCGGGGTGCAAATCGTCTCCCGACCATGGAGAGAAGATGTTTCTCTCGCAGTAGCCCTAGAACTTGAAAAAATTTCAGGCGGATGGAAAAGACCTAACATCTAAATTCCGGTTGGTTACCAACAAGAAATAAAAGAAGAGCGGGTAAAATAATGAAAGAATCACCTGTTATCACAAAAATAGAAGCTATTCATTACTCTCACACATTGAATGAAGTAGGTAGGGACTACAACACCTTTAACATGGTGTATGAACCAGGAGGAACATCCAAACAATCGGGATCTTTAGTGAGAATTCATACTGATCAAGGTTTAATTGGAGAGTACCCTGACGTTAACGATCCTACCCTAGCTGAAATAAAAATATTGGGTTCCTATCTCATTGGCAAAAATGCCCTCGCACGTGAACCAATATATAACGATTTGAAAAGAGGGTCTCGGCATTGGGCAATGTTGGGCATGGGAATTATCGATATTTGCCTGTGGGATATAGCAGGAAAATTTTATGATGAGCCTTTGTTCCGTTTATTAGGAGGCGAACTGCAGCCACTAAAAGCTTACGCTTCCACCTTGCACGGCGATGAAAATGGTGGTCTAACAACACCTCAAGATTTCGAAGATTTCGCGCGAGAATGTTTGAAAATGGGCTACCGGGCATTTAAGGTGCATGGGTGGGGACTGGCACGAGAAAACATCACTCGAGAAGTCGAAAATGTTCTAAACCTTGGAAACAAATTCGAAGGAAAGCTTGACCTGCTTATTGACCCCGCCTGCGAAATAAGGAATTTTGGTGATGCGCTAAAACTTGGTAGAGCCTGTGACGAGGCTAAATTTTTCTGGTGGGAAGATCCATTCCAGGATAATGGGGTATCCCAGTTTGCTCATAGAAAGCTGAGACAATTAGTGAAAACTCCATTATTGCAGACTGAGCACATAAGGTTACTTGAACAACATGTGGATTTCATCGTAGCCGATGCTACGGATTATGTACGCTCCGGGGCTCATGAAGACGGGGGAGTTACTGGGGCCATGAAAATCGCCCATGCCTCGGAAGGATTCGGCCTTGATATGGAACTCCACGGCCCTGGCCCAGTTCATAGACACATAATGTCATCAATAAGAAATACCAATTTTTATGAACTTGGTCTGGTTCATCCGAATGTTCCAACCACAAAGGCTCCTGTATATTTGGATTATAGTGATGACCTTGACGCCGTAGATGAAAACGGGAATGTATATGCCCCTCAAGGCCCTGGT
>Ga0209019_1000064_pt1 | contig 42725 bp, 34 predicted proteins | sample METZYME_3_300m_FD_187549 | JGI IMG/M metagenome (GOLD analysis project Ga0209019, IMG submission 187549) | Marine microbial communities from oxygen minimum zone in mesopelagic equatorial Pacific - METZYME_3_300m (SPAdes) (version 2) | ecosystem: Environmental > Aquatic > Marine > Oceanic... | reverse complement strand
GCTGCCGCCTCCGACACTGACTAAGGCATCGGGTTTCGAGTCCTTGGCCAGGCGCATTGCCTCGTCCAGAGTGTGGACCGCCGAGTGAGGTGCGACACCTGAGAACAGGCCGACACACCGGTCTCCAAGGGCGTCTTGGACCCGCTGAATCACGTTGGATTTCTCCAAGATGGACGGGCCGCAGACCACCATCGCCCGAGTGCTTTCCAGCCGGTCTAGGATTCCGGGCAGGTTGCTGATGGCGTCTTCCGCGCAGACAACCTCTTGCGCCACGCTGTTATAGCTGTAGGTCAAAAACTGGGGCACGGACCACCTCCTTGTAAGCTAGGTCAGATACCCCGGTCGAGGCGTTCTATCTCTACGGCGAACCAGAGGGCCATTCCGCCGCTGCGGTCGTCGAAGCCGAAGATGGCGGGGCGGTCCAGGTACTCCCGGACGTTGTTCTGAACCCCGGTGCTTGCGCAGCCGTCCACGACATTGCCGACATCGTCAACCCGTTCCGCAACTGCCTGCCAGGCCAAATCCACCGATTCACGAAAATCTGGCGAGAGGAAGCCCAGGCGCAGCCCGCGGGCCATTGCGTAACCCATCATGCAGGTTGCAGTGAACTCCAAATAGGAGCCGGGGATGTCCAACACCTGGTTTAGTGTGCCGGACGGGTGCTGCAAGCGGCGCAGGGACGCCATTAGACGCTCGTACATACTGGTGATCACTGGGCGTTGCGCATGGTCTTCCGGCAGGTAGGTCAGGGTCTCAGCCAAGCCCATGGCGGCAAATCCGTTGCCCCGGCCCCAGTAGTAGGCTGCTGAGCGGCAATGCCAGAATAGTCCATGGTTCTGCTGGATCTTACCGTCCACAATGAAGCTGGCCAACAGGTCAACGTACTTGGTGTTCCCAGTCAGCTTGAACGCCCGCCCCAGGACGGCGCCGCTCATGAACATGTCTTCGGTGCGGAAATCTGGGTCACAAGGCTTGGGTGCGCTGCCTTGCCCTCTGGACTCGAAACGTTCGGCTGCCTGAACGGCCAATTCGTTGTAGCGCGGTTCACCGGCAGCGTCGGCCAGTTCATCGGCCCAGACCACCGATGCCAACGCCGACGGCGCCAGGTCTTCGGGCACACCACCAGTTGCAAACCTCTCCAGTAGGCTCGTGATTCCGGGAAGCGGGTCATAGCCGCCTGGTTCCAACTGGGTGAGTCGTAGGCGGCCGCTTATGGGTACCCCCTGGGTGTAGACGACTGGTTCAAAGGTGTGGCCATAAGCCGTTGCCAATACGTTCGCGATCTCAATCTTGGGCCGGTTTCGGCGGGAATCGAGGGCTTTTCGGGCGTCGGACCGGTCCAGAACATCCAACTGGCGCAGCATACTGAACAATCGACCCAACTCCCGTGGCAGTTGTTCGTCGGTGGCCGTCATCCGCAGCCCGGGGATAGTACCTAGGCCGTCCGGATGGCCAGTGCCCAATGCCGCCAACAAACCCTGTTCGCCGGAGATAGTCTTAGCGGCGAGTCCAGGCGCTAGGGATTGAGCGGCCTGATTGGCCTCCCATTTTAGCGAGTCGCCGGATTGCAGCTCTAGCACTAGGTCCGGCGCTTGGAAACAGATCCAACGCCACAGGTAGCGTTTCTCTGGGTCTTCTGGATCGTAAAAGAATTTACCTTCGGGAGGGTAAAACCCGGATGGATTTCCACCCGTGCCGTTGCCCGGAGCCGAGTTCAAACGCAGTCCATCAGGGTTAGCGCAAGGCACGGCGCTGAGGGCGATGCGTAGTGACAGAGAGTCGCCACCACCGGCGAACAATTCCAGGGCATGCAGTGCCATGTCCACGTCTGCCTGATAGCCGGTCAACCCACCAATCAGCAGAATCCGGGTGCGGGATGTCTCCACTGAATAGGCGTTCCGGTCCAACAACGCCGGAATCTGTCCCAATGAACGAGTGACCCCGCAAGCGGTACGGCTCCAAAATCCCGGCCTTGCCCGGATAAGGGTATCGATCGCGTCTTTGATAGTTTCTTCAGTGGACAAATAAACTTTCCTATTGGGTGATTTACGCTCGAACAGTCGACAGACGGACCAAATCTCTCGAATCAGCCAGGGAGTCCGAGTCCAATATCAAGGAAATCAACTTCTCGACCGACTCCGTTGCGATCAACCATGAAGCGTGGGCGGCGCAGTCCCGGAATTTGTCTTTCAGTTGCTCTGTTGACATAGGATTGTCTGGGGAGCCTGACGGCGGCTCCAATTCGACCGACGCCGACATTCCTTCGGCGCAGACCACTTCGATCTCGGCCCAACCCTTGGGGACGCCGTTTTTGCTTTCAGCCTGGACCAGGGCTGAAGCAGCCAACACCGCTGGGTCGTCAAAGGCGTTGATATGGTCAATACCCACTCTGCCTAGGGCCAAAGCGCAGCCGATCAGATAGGGAAGACTAAACTGGGCCTCGACCTGCTGTTGGGGCCAGATTACGCCCGAGGAGACGCTGTAGCGGGATAAATAGGTTTCAGGGTCGGTCCGGACCACAACGGATTCGAGGCTCTTGTTGCCAAGATCGAGTTCGCCATGCAGTTTGATCGCCGCGTCTATATAGCTGTGGGCGGGACGGCCACAAGGATACGGTTTGAGGCTGATCCGGTCTCCCAGGAATTCCTCTCCCAAACCCTGGTCGATGAGCGACAAATCATAGCCGTTCGGCTGGTACATGGGAAAGAATCCGTGCTGCCCGGCAAAGACGTTTCCCGCTCCGGTGAACCCCTCTTTGGCCAAGAACACCGCCAATACTGCGCCATGGGCCGCCTGGCCTGCCTGGAAACGTTTGGTCAGCGCGCCATCTATGATGCATTGCCGGTTCCCAGCTGCCTGGCTGTAGGCGATACCAAAGGCATGGACCATCTGTTCTTGGGATAGGCTTAGCAGTTTGCCGACTGCCGCGGTAGCCCCAAATATTCCGAAGCTACCGGTGCGGTGCCAACCTCGGTCGTCGTAGGCCGCCAGCCCCAGCCGGCATGAGACGTCTAACCCTAGGGTGACGGCAACCATCAACTGTGCTCCGGTGACTCCGCCCAGAGATTCTCCAACAGCTAAGCTCGCCGCCAAAACCGAAGTGCCGGGATGGACATGCCCGCCTTTGTCGTAGGTGTCGTCAAAGTCCAGGGCGTGGCCCATGGCCGAGTTAACCAGCGCTGTGTGGTGGGCCGGCATCTTCTGGCCGAGAACGGCCAGAGTCGCCTCTTCCAAGCCGCCCCAGCGCCCTGTTACCGCGACCAGTTCCTTGATTCCCGGAGCGCCGCTGCCCCCCAGCATCGCGCCGAAAGTGTCTAGGACATCGCGCCGTGTGGCCGACAAAGTCTGAGCCGGTAAATCAGCCAGGCCAGTGTTAACGACATGTGTGGCTAGGGTAAATGCGGGGTCAACTTTGGGCGTGGTGCTTGGCATAGGTCGAACGCCCGCTACTTCTGGACGATGTCAACATTGACGATTCGGGACGCGGAGACGGTAAAGGTCAGCGAAGCCGTTCCGCCACCCTCGGTGCTGTCCATGATATGGATGTTTTCGGGGCCTTCCAGGTAGTTGATCTCGTCGCCTTCCACACGGAAGGGACGGTCGTGGCCCGGATAGAACACGTTAGAGGCCGCCACCATCTTCTCAACGCTCTCCTGGGCGTCTTCCACGTCCCAGAACACGTTGTAGGGCAGGCCGCGGGCCACCGTGCCGCTCTCGGGCATGGCGTCACCCGCCAGTAGCACATTCTCCCCATTGATCTCGGCCAAGATACTCATGTGGCCCTTGGTGTGGCCGGGGGTCTCGATAATCGAGACTCCGTCAACGATCTTGTCGCCCTCGGAGACGGTGTCGACCTTCATGTTGCGCATCATGTCGGCCATACCCGACGCCACAGCCAGGTCCCATTTGTTGGGGTTACGGGCGTAATCGATCTCCGTCGGGTTGACCAGGACACGGGCATTAGTGAAAAGGTCGGTGTTCTGACAATGGTCCCAGTGCATGTGGGTCAGGATGACAATGTCGATATCGTCGGCCTCCAGACCTTTGGCTTTCAGAGCCTTGACCAGGAACGGGCGGCGCGATGAGGGGCCCGTGTCAATGAGGATATTGTGGCTCCCCACCCGGAGCAGAGAGTTAGTCGAGTAGCCAAATGACCCTTGGTCGGTGGTCAGGGCGAAACCATAAGTCAGAACGTCCAACGTAGCCATAGTGAATCTTTCCTTTGGTAGAAATGATTTGAGATAGCTTTGTAGGCGAATGTTAGCGGAAGTTGGGTATCACTTTCTCGGCAAACAGGCGCAAGGAGTTGGACACCTGGTCGAAATCCAATCCGCCGGCGTCCAGATAGCTAATGAAGTTGTTGACGTGGTTGACTTCCAGTTCCTTGATGGCCTCGGTCACTTTCTCCGGGCTGCCGATGGCCGCCATTCCCTCTTTGCCACGCTCGACCAGCAGTTCCTTTTCGATGAATGGGTCTCGCACATAGCTCTCGTAACCACGCAGCCCGCCCGGAGCATTAGCCATCACCGAGACCGGTCTGCGGAGGTACTCGCCCATGTCGCCAGCCCACTCCAGCCGGGGAGTCAGCAGGTCGATTGCCTCTTGGTCAGTCGGCGACACGTAGACGTTACGCACAGCGGCGATCTCGATGTCGTCCGGGGCCACGCCCTCTTCGATCATGCGCCGGTGGTAGAAGCTGATCAGGTTCTGGTCTGAGTCCGGCGAGGCGGGGAAAAAGCTGCTACCCACGGTAAACAGCCCCCACCGGTTGGAGACAGCAATCTCCACCGACTCAGGGCTATGGGTGACGGCCATCAAGATGGGCGGAGTCGGCTTCTGGACCGGCTTGGGGATGACCATGACCTCGGGGAAGGAAAAGAACTTCCCGTTGTAGAAAAATTTTTCTTCGGTCCAGGCCTTAACAGCGATATCCATTCCCTCGACGAACCGGTCCCGGGACTCTGCGATGTCGATCCCATAAATATCGAACTCCCGCTTCTGGTAGCCGCGACCGACGCCGACCACAACCCGGCCACCGCTAATTATGTCGATGGTGGCTAGGTCCTGGGCCAGCCGCAGGGGCGCATGCCAAGGCACGATGGTACAGGCCACGCCAATCTTCACCCTCTTGGTGCGGGCAGCTATCGCAGCCAGCAGGCTGTGGGGGGAGCTGATGATGCTGTGCTCGCTGAAGGCATGCTCAGCAATCCAAACCGAGTCGAACCCCAGTTCCTCTGCCAGTTCCGCGCCTCTGAGGATGTCCTCATAGACTTCTACATCGGTGCGGCTCACCGGGTTAGGGTTGGCCTTGTGCTCGTCGTCGTACTGCTCGTGCAGTTGGGGACGCTGTCCAACGAAAAAGGCTCCGAACTTCATGCTGTTATCTCGCTTTTTCGATTTCCGCGTAGACCTCGCCCATGCGGACCACAGAATCGTCTTCAACGTCGGTGAACCAACGCAGCAACGAACGGGTCAGAGGGTCGACCGACTCGTCGACCGTGGCCGCCTCATAACGCTGGCGGACGCCGGGGGTGGGCATGCGCAGGCGCGCCTCTTTAAGCCAAGCAATCTTTTCAGCGTCCGATATATCTGAGGTAACGACCTGGACTTTCTTTTCAAAATCGGGGTCTTCGATCTCCTGGGTGTCGAATCCTAATTCTTTGACCCGGCGGTCAAAGATGTCTCCGTGGCTGTACTCCCGTGCCGCAACAAAGGACAAGCACTCTTTCAGATCTTTGTTCTCCGTCTTGTTTGCCCACGCTTCCAGGTACACTCCGGCCCGGTGCTCCTGGAGGCGGATATCGTTCAAAAGGTCTATATATTCGGGTTTGGAAGTCATATCAGCGATGCTCCTGCAAGGGGTTTCTTGATCAAGCCGATTACGCCTGGCCGCAACGTGGAGTGTAGTGCGCCTGGCAGGGGGTGTCAATCGGGCGTGGATCCCTCCTGAATACCGGTCGAAGCCATGTTAAAATACCGTAATCGCAGGCGAGAGGTCTACTACATTGGCACCACTGTCAGAAGCCCAGCGTGGCATCGTCAGCACCATCCGCGAGTTCGTTCGCCGGGAAGTTAATCCGATAGCCCAGCAGATGGAACATGACGACGAGTACCCCTTCGAACTGGTCGAGCGCATGAAAGAGCTCGGCTTGTTCGGCGCGATAATCCCCGAAGAATACGGAGGCCTGGCGCTGGACGTCAGCACCTACGCTTTGGCCATCGAGGAGATCTGCCGGGGTTGGATGAGCCTGAGCGGCATCCTGAACTCCCATCTGATAATGGCCTACTTGGTAACCACCCACGGCACCAAACAGCAGAAGGAGCACTACCTGCCCTTGATGGCCACTGGCGAGAAACGGGGCGGGATCTGCATTACCGAGCCCAACGCAGGCAGCGACGTTCAGGCCATCGAGACCAGAGCAGTTCGTGAAGGTGACGAATATGTGGTCAACGGAAGTAAGAGTCTGATCACCAACGGCCGCCACGGAAACACATTTGCTCTGGTGACCAAGACCGACATCGATGCCGACCCACCCCGCCGAGGCATTAGCGTGTTCATCGCCGAGAAGGGACCCGGCTTCAACGTGGTGCGGGATGTTCCCAAACTGGGGTACAAAGGAGTGGACACCTGCGAGCTGTCTTTCGACGACTATCAGGTTTCCGGTGGCAATCTGGTCGGTGGAGAAGAGGGGAAGGGTTTCTACCAGATACTGAGTGGGCTGGAATTGGGCCGGATTAACGTGGCCGCCAGGTGTTTGGGCGTCGCGCGGGCCGCCATGGAGGACGCCACCAATTACGCCAAACAGCGGAAGACCTTCGGCAAGCCCATCGGCGAGCATCAGAGCATCCAGATCATGCTGGCGAACATGGCCACTAACATCCAGGCCGCCCATCTGATGGTGCTCCACGCCGCGGAGAGGAAGGACCGTGGAGAGAGAGCCGACATGGAAGCGGGCATGGCCAAACTTTTCGCCAGCGAAATGTGCATGCAGGTGACCATCGACGCCATGCGCATCCACGGCGGATACGGCTACACCCAAGACCTCAACGTCGAGCGTCACTTCCGCGACGCTCCTCTGATGATGATCGGCGAAGGGACCAACGAGATCCAAAGAATCCTGATCGCCCGGCATCTGTTGAAAGATTATTCCACCGGCGATTTCCTTTACGAATCAGGACTTTAGTTCAAAAATTCCGCAAAGAGGTGGGACCCATGGTGCGTAATAACAACGAGACCGGAATCACCCAAACCCTGGCTAAGTTCGCGTCCAACGTGAACTACGAGGACCTACCGCCCGATGTGGTGGACTGGGCCAAGTACTTCTGCCTGGACTTCGCCGGTGTGACTTTGAACGGCTCCACCACCGACTCCGCCAAAACTGTGGTCAGGGCATTGGACGACGTGGGCCGCTCCGGCCCGTCGACCATCGTTGGCACGAACAAGCGGGCGCTGCCAGAGTACGCCGCCATGGCCAACGGCACCGCGTTTCACAGCATCGAGATGGACGACGTTAACAACGAAGCATCGCTGCATCCGGGTGTGGTCGCTTTTCCGACCGCCCTAGCCATGGCCGACATTGCCCCGGTCAGCGGTAAAGATTTCATCTCTGCGGTGGTCGCCGGATATGACGTGATCATCCGCCTGGGGCGGGCATTGAAACCCAAAGAGCATTACGGCCGAGGCTTCCACCCGACAGGCACCTGCGGGGCCTTCGGCGGCGCAGCGGTGGCAGCGCGGCTTTTGGGCCTGCAAGGGGACGATTACACCCACGCTCTGGGGATTGCCGGCAGCCAAGCCGCCGGCAGCATGGAATACCTGGCTCAGGGCGCCTGGACCAAGCGGCTGCACCCTGGCTGGTCCGCCCATAGCGGTATCTGGGCCGCTCTGTTGGCGCGGGCCGGATATTCTGGCCCAACAACCATCTTGGAGGGACGAGACGGTTTCCTAAACGCCTACTCCGGAGACCCAGACCCTAGCCTGGTGCTCAAGGACCTGGGCGAGGAATTTCAGGTAACCCGGACAGGTGTAAAACCCCACGCCTGTTGCCGCTACAACCAAGGACCGATAGATTGTCTGCTGGAAATCGGTAAGTCAAACGACTTCCAGGCGTTGGACATCGAAGAGGTCAAGATCGGTGTGCTCAGCCAGGGCATGAGGCTCGTTGCCGAGCCTGTCGAAGCCAAGCGCAATCCCAAGTCGGTGGTGGACATGCAATTCAGCATGCATTTCGCCGCCGCCGTGGCTCTAAGCTACGGCAGCGCTTCGCTGAGTGAATACGCGATCGGAGTACCCGACCGTCCCGAGGTGCGCCATATCATGGACCGGGTCCAGTGCGTGACTGACCCCAAACTGGACGCCCAGACTCCCAAATTGTTCCCGGCCTGGGCTGAAGTCCGCACCTCTGACGGGCGCACCATGCGCAGTGAATTGACCTACCCCAAGGGCGACCCCGAGAACCCGGTGACCTGCGATGAAATGCGGTCCAAGTTCAATCTACTGTCAGCGCCGGTGATCAGCAGCCAACGCCAGCAGGAAATCATATCCGCGATCGACTCCCTCGAGCAGATGGACGATGTCCGCCAGTTAGGCTCTCTCTTGAGCACGGAATAGCTGAAAGCTGACCACTGATGGCTACTCAACCCCTTCAAGGCGTTCGTGTTTTGGAGATGGCCCAAGCCATCGCCGGGCCTTTCGCCGCCCGGTCCCTGGCCGACATGGGGGCCGAGGTAATCAAGGTGGAGCAGCCTGGCGTGGGCGATATGTCCCGCCGTATCGGGCCTCACTTCCTGGGCGGCGAGAGCGCCTACTACCTGAATTTCAACCGCAACAAACAGAGCGTCACCATCGACCTGAGGCAGGAGCAAGGCCAAGAGGTGTTTCGGAGATTGGTCAAGGTCTCCGACGTGGTCTTCGACGCCTTCCGACCCTCGGTGCTTGACCGCCTGGGGCTTGATTACGAGTCCCTCAAGAAGATAAACCCCACGGTTATCGCCTGTTCTCTGTCCGCCTTTGGTCAAGAAGGTCCGTACCGCGAGAGACCGGGATTCGACGGTATCGTGCAGGCCATGGGCGGCGGCATGAGCGTGACCGGAACCGAGGGTCAGCCGCCGGTATTCATGGGGTTCCCGGTAGGTGACATGGTGGGTGGATACGTTGCGGCCCTGAGCATCGCCTCGGCTTTGTACGGTCGGAGTATGACCGGCGAGGGCCGACACTTAGATATCAGCCTTTTGGACGTACAGGTTGCGTTACAGGGCCATCTTGGCCAGTTCTACCTGGTCTCCGGAGATGTGCCAGGTCCCATCGGGTCCAGTCATCCGTCTAACCTGCCCGTCGGCGCCTACCCGACAGCCGACGGCAGCTACGTCCAAGTACACTGCGCCAGTCAGGAATTCGCCATGAAGACGCTGCAGATGATGGCCGGAGAAGTTGAAGAACTGAACGACATGGCCAGCGACCTACGCTTTCAGACCCAGGCAGACCGGATGGCCAATCGAGACGCCCTCGATGAGGCTCTGGGCCGCGGTTTTGCCTCCAAATCCAGGGAGCAATGGCTTGAGTTGCTTGTGAAGTGGGATGTGCCCGGCGGTCCGGTGAACAACATCGCCGAGGCGTTGGCCGACCCACAGGTGCTATTGCGAAACATGGTGGTTGAGGTTAACCACCCAACCGCCGGAAAGTATTCGACCGCCGGTAACCCAATCAAGACCGGAGCGCCTGAAGTGTTCAACCCGCCGCCAACGTTGGGCCTCAATACTGATGGCGTGTTGACGTCATTATTGGGTTTTAGCGTAGAAAACGTAGAAGCCCTACGCAAATCAGGAGCGGTCTGAACGGTAGGCTGCTCTAGCGGTTTCTAGCCCTAGCGACATTCCTGAGTATAGAATCGGCCACCAGTTTCGGCTGGTCGCATTGGACGCAGTGACCGCTTTCCTCGGCGGCAATGTGTACTCCAGCGGACGATAACCCGGCCAACGCTAGTTGGGATTCCAACCAAGAGTCGACCAATCGCTTCCCGATACCGCCATCGATAAAGGGCGGCAGGTTGGGCATCCCGGCAGTGATCACGGTCAGCGGCGGATCGCCCAGGCTTGTCACATCCTTTACCTGATCGATACTGGCGGCCATGTCCACGCCCTCAGGGTTGGATTGCACCGCGTTCATAAAGACGGCCATGGCTTGTTCGCCCAGTATCTCGGCGGCGCTGATCAGGAGGTGATTTCGGACAGGTGGTTGAAGAACACCTGGTCCATCTAGCGTCTCCCCAGGTTAGCCCGGCAAACAAAGAGCACATTCATCGCTGGTGGGTCAAGCCACCGGTTGGGCCAGCACGCTGGGAGCCACCCGGCGGGGCAACCATTTGCCGTCACTGGAAGAGCCCAAGAGCTTGCCGTCTTCGACGATCACCTTGCCCCGAAGCATGGTCAGCACCGGGTATCCACTGCACTCGAACCCTTCCCAGATGGAGTAGTCAGAGTCGGCGTGCAAGTCGTCCAGAGTCAACTTCTTCTTGATGTCCGGGTCGAACAGGACGATGTCGGCGTCACTGCCCGCCGCTATTGCACCCTTCTGGGGGTACATGCCCAGAATCTTGGCGGCGTTGGATGAGGTCACATCGGCGAAGCGGACCAAAGACATGCGGCCCGTGGAGACCATCTTGGTGAAGGTAACCGGCATCCTGGTCTCGATGCCGTTGTGGCCGCCGCAAACGGTCTTGATAGTGTCCCCGGATAGTTTCACCTCTTTGTAGGTGGTCCACTCGTCTGTGGCCGTGGTGCACATGGGGCCGTCCACCAGGCCCTGCTGCAGAGCGTCCCGGTCGTCGGGGTATTTGATAGCCGGGTAGGTGTGGATCGCTAGGCCGTCCGGCTTCTTATAGTCATCACAAGTGAACTCCAAGTAGTTGTGTAGCGCCTCGCCGTAGACCGGTAATTGCTTGGCGCGGGCTTCGGCCACGGCCAGCACGCCCTCTTTGGCAGTGGTGTGCACGAAGTAGATGCCGGTTTCGGTGCTCTCAGCCAGCCGTATAACCTTCCGGAAGGCGATATCCTCGGAAAGGTTGTTGTGAACCAGGTGGAGATTACTGCCGTGGTCGTTGCCTTCCGAGACCAGTTTGTCTTCCATATAGGTGACGATGTCGTCTTCTTCGGCATGGACGGCCATGATCCCGCCGTGCTTCGCCACTTCCTGAAACACGGCCCACAGATGCCCGGTGGGTATCTTGGCAAAAAATGTTGTGAATACCTTGAAGCTGGCCAACCCCGATTGGATAGCTTCGCCAATCTCCCCGATGGTCTGGGGCGAAACCGCTCCGGCCAAGATGTAATGGAAGGTGAAATCGATATAGGAATGCCCGGTGAAGGTTTGCCGACGCTTATCGATCTGGGCCATGATGGGGTCGGCGGGCGGCACAGCGCCTGGGTTCAGAGGCAGGTTGCCGGCGAAGTCTACGTAGGTGGTGACTCCGCCGAAGGCAGCGGCCCGGCTGGCAGACTCCGGCGGTTGGGTGAAGACTTCACTCTTGCCACCGGCCCAGTAGTCGGGAACCGGCACGTTGATGTGAGTGTGGGGTTCGATACCACCCGGTAGTACAATCTTGCCGGTGGCGTCGATCACCCGGACGCCCGATGAATCTAACGTCCCGGGAGCGGCCACCGCGACGATCTTTTCACCTTCGATTCCCACGTCCATCACCGAAGCGCCTTCTGGCGCAACCACCATTCCGCCCTTAATGATTACATCCAGCATCTAGCCCTCCGTTGTTTTATAAATGCCACGCCGTAATTATCGCGGTTGCCCCTGTGGCCTTATTGCTGGATAGGCGCCTCAATGGGTCCGATCTCCGCAGCCAGAGTCTGAGGAATCCACTTGCCTAGCAGCTCTTCCAGGTCGTCACGGCACTCTTCGAGGCGATGTTCCGCGCCCTCGTAAAGCACCAGTTCCTTCGGCTCATTAGCCATGTCGTAGATCTGCTGGCCGCAAGCAAACGCCAGGCGGGTGTCAGCCTTGCCATGGACCACCAGCAGCTTGCGGGGCGCCACTTGCCCAGCCATGCCTGCGCCGTAAGTCTGGGGAGAGAGCGCAACCACGCCTTTGATGTGGGAACTGTTGGCGCCTGCGGCGATAACTACGGCCCCGCCAAATGAATGACCAACCACGACAACCGGCTGATACCCGGTTCCTTTCAAAAACGCCACGCCAGCCAGCAGGTCCAATGCGCACTCAAAGACATCGTTGGCGTAGCGGTAGTCCAAGCGCAGAGAGGTGATCCCGTCTCGGGTGAACCGTTCGGCCATCCTGGCGTAGGTGCCAGGGCCTGGGCCGCCAAAGCCTCCGCGGGCGCCACAGACCCAGATCACCCCTTGGTCGGCATCGGGAGACCTGTGGAGGATGGCGTCGAAATTCCCTCGATTTGTCTTGAATCTCAACCCCTCTCCCACATCACCCTCAGGGAGGTCGATAATTCCGACCTCCCGAATGCTCATTAGTTCATCCACTGATTTGGGCTGTTCTTTTTCCGGTTGTTCTTCTGGCATCTTCGTCCCTAGTCCAAAAAATCGTGTAGGACCCGGATGAAGTCTTCCGGATTGTCTTCGAAAACCATGTGCGCGGCCCGGTCGATATGGACAAGTTTGCCGTCGGGCAAGACATCAACCATCTTTTCGGCGGTGGCCAGACCTAGGGTGTCGGTCGCGGAGCCACGGACGATCATCACCGGGCACTTGATCCCTGGCAGGTTCAGCCAAAGGTCGGGCTGCTTAGAGCCGGTATTGTTTCGGCGCTGTTCGCGTATTTCTAGGTCGTAACGCCAGCCGAATTTCCCGTTGGGCAATTGTTTGGTAGCGTAGGTCAGGCGGCGCCGGAGGACCGGCTCGGAACAGAAACGGTTCTGCTTGCTCTGGTAGGCATAAACGTCTTCAAAGGTGTCGAATTCCTCAGGAACGTCGATCATCTCCTGTGTGATGCGACTCGAGCCTTTGGGATCCAGGTCAGGGCCGATGTCGACGATGACCAATTTTTGAATTTTGCTGGCGTTTTTGCCGGCGAAGGCCATGCTGTTGCGGCCGCCCATGGAGTGGCCGACCATGATGAATGAGTCCAATCCAACTGCCTGACAGAAGCCTTCCAGGTCAGCGACGAATGACTCGCTGGAGTAATCACCGCCCGGCGCCCAATCACTTTCGCCCCTTCCTCTTTGGTCCAACGCGATTACATGGTAGTCCTGACAAAAATCGGTTGAAACGTCGTCCCATGAGTGGCTATGCCCCCGGAGGCCGTGAAGCAGCAAAACTTTAGGCTTACCTTCAGTGCCCCAATCCAAATAATGCAGGTTTATGCCCTTGACGTTAACTGTCTTATCTTTTGGTTGCACTGAAGTGGCCATATCGTCTCCTCTAGGCGCGCCGAATTGCGCACCAGTTTAGCATACGAATTGGGCGTAAGGCTTGGTGGATACCGCAGGCCAAAGAAGCATAAGCCAACTGGGCCGAAATTGAACGCGATTTGGACGGTCTTGTTTCCATCTTGTACGAATGTATACTGCACCTAAGTTGCAGGATTCCCAGATATTCGGCCGGATTCATCCGCCCCACGAACCGATTGCAAGCCCACCCGCCTGCCTAACGAACCATGAAAGCTATCCAAGTTACCGGTCCACGCCAACTGGTTTTGTCCGAAATCCCAATCCCTGAGCCGTCCGACGGAGAAGTGTTGGTCAAGCTGACAGCATTGTCGGTTTGCGGCACCGACATGATGGCCTACCGCCATCCCCAGCCAGAAGAGTCTTATCCCCTCGGAACAGGCACTCCCTGCCATGAATGCGCCGGCACCATCATTAAAAGCAAGTTGCCGGACTGGCCCGAGGGACGGCGAGTGATCTACCTACCCGCGCTGAACCTGAACGGCGGCGCTGAATATGTGGTGGCCCAGCCGGAGACCTTGGTTGCTCTGCCTGATGATGGCGACATGGGAGATTGGCTCATGTGCCAGCCTTGGGGCACCGTGCTGTACGCCCTAGAGCAAGTTGGACCCGTTGCCGGAAAGAATGTGGCGGTCTTGGGTCAGGGTTGCATCGGTCTTCTCTTCACGATGTCCCTGAAGCAGTTGGGCGCCCGGAAAGTCATAGCCATCGACCCCAATGAACATCGCTTGGCAATGTCACGAAAATTAGGGGCGAACTTGGCCATCAATACCAGCCGAGTGGCGCCGATCAAAGTGGTCCAAGAGGTGTTTGGCAACCAGGGGGCCGACATAGTCGTGGAGGCAAGCGGCGATTCCCGGGCACTGGACCAGTGCGTGGCCATGGCCAGGATGTACGGCACTTTGGTGCTCTTCGGGATACCGGAGGAAAAAGAAGTGACTTTCGATTACCTCGCAGCCATCTCCAAGCAACTGAGAATCATCGGCACAGTCAGCGCCACCTGTGAGGCCCCGGCAAGACCCATCCAAGAGGCAGTGGACCGGCGGGCCAAGGGCGAGGTCGACCTTTCGTGGTTGATCACCCACCGCTTTGGATTCAACGAAGCGCCGACGGGCTACGAGCTTTACGCAAGCAGAGATGACGGGCTGATAAAAGTGATATTGGAGACCTGATATACCCGGCAGGGATGAAGTTCTCGAAGGCAACAGTGCGCCAATAACAGAAGGGCACGACGTCAGAGTATCGTGCCCTTCTGTTTCGATTAACCCGGTTGCAGAGCCGGATGGAATTAGGTCTATAAGAGTCCAAATTCGAACTCTTCGCTGATGTAACCTTGGCCGGTGGCGAACGCTACCTTCGGACTAACGCCTGATTATCAGCAAAGAGAAGTAGTCTAGGTCCTCGGCTTCTAATTTTGAGATATCTTCCACCACATTTTCCCGTGACGTGCTTGCCTGGCGAACGTATGTGGCCTTGCCGGTGAGACCCAGTTTTTCCAGATTCGCCAAGGCCTGCAGTAGGTCATGGTCCACTTCCATAAGTACGGTAGTGTCGGAGTTGGTGATTGCCTCGCGCAGGTCGTCGATGCCATATACCTTAGGTAGGATCGTCAGCCGCTGACCGTGTGTGACCAGGGGCGTGCCGGAGCTGGCCGACGCCGCCATCACTGATGAAACACCGGGAATAACCTCAAATTCTAGGTTTGGGACCACCGATTTGACGCTCCCTAGCACCTGGAAGAATTCACTGTAGAGCATGGGGTCACCTTCGGTGATGAAAGCTACATCTTTGCCCTGACTCAAGTGCCCGGCGATCTCTGCGGCCGCATCGGTCCACGTCTGCGGGCTGACGGGGGTTTCATCATCGGACGGGATCATGATGGCCAGAAACTCGGGTTTCGCCGCCTCAAGTACGCCTCGGACCACGTTGAGAGCGTAGCTCTCTTTGCCGTCGTCCAATTGGGTGAAGGAGATAACCGCCACCTTCTGCAGCGTCTTCTGCGCCTTGATGGTCAATAGTTCCGGATCGCCGGGGCCAACCCCTACACCGTAGAAGCTTCCTGTTCCGTTATTTTCGCCGCTAACTGTCATTTATTCGTAACTCTACACTGCGTTGCCGCAGTGGCTATGCGATGTATAGACCGGACGGGTCATCGTTCTTGGGCCATAACCCAATCGTAGATATGCATGGTAGCAAAACAATCGTCCTCGTTGTAGACGATGATCTTCTCTTTGGAGACCTCGTCCGTGCCGCCCGACTCGACATATCTCAAGTAGAGGCCCATGGAACCCACACCAGACACGTCGTCCTGCTGCCACTTGAACCCCAGACTCTTGGCGATTGCCTTGAGCCCTTCCCCATAGGCAGGGAAAGCGTACCCCTTGGTGGCCCAAGAGGACAGGTCTTCCAGGCGTTCTAGGACGACTGCCGCCAATTCCGGGGCAACGCCGTACCGCTCAACCATCTTCGTAAGATGGGTTTTTTCATAGTGGTGCCAGTGGTAGAAGACCGGGTCTTCCAGGGAATTCGCCCACTCCAGGAAATGCGTCAGGTTCTCATCTTCTTGCTCAAAGGTGTCGGCGAAGAATGCTGTGTATTGCGCTTCTTGTCCCGGCGTTCGAGAGACCGCTCCAATCAGGTAGTTAACCAATTCAAGACCGTCGGTCTCATCAAACTCTTGAGCGCCTTCAAAGTCGAAGAACACCTCGGTCTTGCCATGGCGGAGTTCTTCAAGTTCTTCCCGCCTCAGTGGCTTCATTCCCTGTAGCGCTTGGGCCGAGACCATCATCTTCCTCGCTGAGGCAGAACCGACCCGCTTAACGCTGACCAGATCGGTTTCATTAGCGGCGGCGATACTCTCCAAGGTCGCGTAGCCGGCAGCCACCAGGTTCGTGCGCACCGAAGAGCCGACGCCTGTGATAAGAGACACGTCGTTGGCTTCGATCGCCCGACTATCCACGTAAGAGGTCCACGGCCACCTGGCGACTCCGTAACAGAACTCAACCGACTTCCCCGCCATGATCTCTCTGACTTCAGCCAGTACCTGATCCAGCCGATGGTCGACGTCGGACATCATCACTTCAATGATCTCGGTATCGCCGTTGATCATCTGGAACTCCGGGGGTTGGTAGCCCTGAACGATTCCCAGTAACCGGTTGTAGAGCGCGCCTTGCAGTATCTGAGACTCCCTCAGTCGGCGAGACGACTTGATCTCGATCACCCGGTAGCTGTAGTCGCCAAAAACTGACGAGACGCCGTCGACCCGTTCTAGCACATCCGGCCGACCGGTTAGGCCTTCTGGCCAGCAGACCAAGGGCATGTCCATGATGGCCGTTGCGCCCGCGAACATGATTTCAAGAGATTTTCGGAAGCCCTCTTCTTCGGTCTTGAACACCTCTTGGACTCCGCCGGAAAAGAACTGGTCGTTGACCCGGTCTTGGTGGTTATTCCCGATGTCGAAGATGTGCTGCATCTGGTCGTTCATCGGGTCTCTCGCGTCGGCCGGAGCATGCAGTGTGCACCAGAAAGCCACAGGCGATTCGAGGTAACGCTCGACCCAACCTGCCCTAACGGCTCCTTCTCTGGAGCCGTCCGTGAACCGGCGATAGATTTCTTCGACGCCCATGAACGCACCGGCCAGCATTGATTCAGAAACTGCTAGGGCGGAACACGGAATAGATCAGGGCCTTAGTTGACCACCACGTTGACCAACCGGCCAGGAACGTAGACCGTCTTGGCCACCGACTTGCCTTCCACGTGGCTCTGCACACGTGGGCTGGCCAAGGCCAACGCTTGGGCCTCAGTTTCGTTGATACCCACGGCTACTTCGATCTTGTCCCGCACCTTGCCGTTGACCTGCACGATCAACGTGATCACGTCTTCAGCCGCCAGGTCATCGTCCCAAGTGGGGAAGTCCTGTTGGTGGATGCTATACGGATGGCCGTTCATCTCCCAGAGTTCCTCGGTCATGTGCGGGGCCATTGGGGCCAGCAGAAGCAGCAATGTTCGGGTGCATGACCGCCAGGTTTTGGCGTCGATGCTGGCATCCGCCCACACACGGTTCAGGTGATTGGTCAGCTCCATCAGAGAGGCTATGGCCGTGTTGAACTTGAATTTGTCCAGGTCGTTGTGGCACTTGCGAATCGTCTGATTCAGCAGGCGTAAGGTGTCCCGTACAATATCCGCATTCACCGGTGCCGTGCCCAGTTTATTTGCATCGCGGACAGCGATGTCCCAGACGCGGTTCAGCCAACGAGCGGTACCGTTGATACCCACATCACTCCAGGGACCACCCTGGTCCCACGGACCTATGAACATCAGGAAACAACGAACCGCATCAGCCCCGAGCGTGCCAACGAAGTCGTCGGGATTGACCACGTTGCCCCGGCTCTTGCTCATCTTCTCGTGGTCTCCACCCAGTATGACGCCCTGGTTGAAAAGCCTCAAGAACGGCTCGTCATATTCCACCAGGCCCATGTCGAACATGCCCTTGGTGAAGAATCGGGAGTAAAGCAAGTGCATGACTGCATGCTCGGCCCCGCCGGTGTACTGGTCGACCGTCATCCACCGTTTAAGCAGTTGTGGATCGGCCGGGTCGTCGTCGTTGTGGGGGTCCAGGTAGCGCATCATGTACCAAGAGGAATCCATGAACGTATCCATGGTGTCGGTCTCCCGGCGGGCATCCGCGCCGCACTTGGGACACCTGGTATTCAGGAATTCAGCATTGGCCGCCAACGGCGACTCACCGGTGGGAGTGAAGTCGGCATCCTGGGGTAGAAGTACGGGCAAATCAGCGTCAGGAACGGGCACCACACCACAGGTGTCGCAGTAGACCATGGGGATGGGTGTACCCCAATACCGTTGTCGTGAGATCAGCCAGTCACGCATGCGGTAAGAGACGGTCCTGCTTCCCCAACCTTTCTTCTCAAGGTCAACTGCGATTGCCGTCTTTCCTTCTTCGTTGGTCATGCCGTCGTAGGCTCCAGAATTGGTCATGAAACCGTCGCCCAGATAGGCGTCGGGTAGGTCTTTGCCGTCCCATTCGATGGGAGCGATGACCGTGCGGATGGGCAGCTTGTATTTCCTGGCAAAGATGTAGTCGCGGGAGTCATGGGCCGGAACGCCCATCACAGCGCCTGTGCCGTAAGTCATGAGCACGTAGTCGCCGATGTAGACCGGCACCCGTTCGCCGTTCAGACGGTTGACCGCATAGCTGCCAGTGAATACTCCAGTCTTTTCTTTTTCGACCGAGAGTCGGTCGATCTCAGAGGTCCGGCGGGCCTCAGAGATGTATTCATCCACGGCTTGCCGGTTCTGGTCTGTGGTCAACCCGGGCACCAATTGATGCTCGGGAGCCAAGACGATGAAAGTCACACCAAATATGGTGTCGATGCGCGTAGTGAAAGTGCTTATCTCTTTCTCATCCAGACCGGCTTCGGAGATATCGAAAGAAATCTGAACACCTTCGCTGCGGCCGATCCAGTTCTCTTGCATGGTCAGAATTTTGTCTGGCCATTCTTCTAGTCCTCCAAAATCGAGGAGCCGGTCGGCGTACTCGGTGATCTTGAAAAACCATTGTTCAAGGTCTCGGCGGGTGATCTCTGTGCCGCAACGCTCACAGGCGCCGTTTATGACCTGCTCATTGGCTAGGACCGTCTGGCAGGACGGGCACCATACGACGGGCGCTTGAGCCCGGTAAGCCAGGCCTTTTTCGAAGAATTTCAGGAAGAACCACTGGTTCCAGCGGTAGTACTCCGGCTGGCAAGTGATTACCTCTCGGTCCCAGTCGTAGATCGCGCCCAGTGAACGAAGTTGGCGGCGCATGTTCTCGATGTTGCTGATGGTCCATTCATAAGGATGGATGCCACGGCTGATGGCGGCGTTCTCAGCAGGCAGGCCAAAAGCGTCGAAGCCGATGGGATGAAGCACGTTGTAGCCCTGCATCCGCCGGAAACGGGCGTGGCTGTCGGCCGGGGCCATGGCGTACCAGTGGCCTATGTGAAGATCGCCCGAGGGGTACGGGTACATGGTCATTTCGTACCACTTGGGACGGGGATCGTCGTCGAATACTTTATGCAGGCCGTCTTTTTCCCAACGCGCCTGCCATTTGTAGTCAATCGCAGCGGGGTCGAAAGGAAGTTCGACCTGTCGGGGGCTGCTGGTCATGTAGAGTCACCTCAAGGCCAGGCGTCGGCGGATTCCATCTTTGCGCCGACGTTTCTCGTGCCAATCATATTAGCATACAAGCTGTTCTAGTCACGAAAACAAATCAAACCGAAATACGGTTTTCAGCGAAATGGACCCACTTGGTTTATTGACACAAGAATTGGCGAATCCTAAAATTCTAACTGCTCCATAAATTCTTCTAGAAATCGCAGCTCAGGATGCGGCCCTGACCGTAAAATTTTTGGTCAATGGCCTTTCCTCTCACGTCTTCCTGCCCGTCTTTCACACGTCCTTTAATCAAATTTCCACTTTAGTCAGATGCCAATCGCCTTTTCAGATTGCCGATTCCCATTCTCCACCTCGATAGGTGACGGCGTACGGTTGGTAACCCTGCCGATAGGTCCTCAACATGGCATTTAGACCTCGACGGAGGCCGATCGACAACATAATCCGGCTCCGAAGACGGCGCGAGCTTTCTCCCACTGTCGCCGAGGTAGAGCCGCCCAAGCAGAACAATCCTCTGTTTGGGACCACCACCATACTCCTCTTGGGGTTTGCCCTTTTGATCGCGGCTGGCGGAGGGTTGCTAACTCTGCCTATAGCCCAGAACGGCACTGGGTTCACCGCATTTGAGACCGCATTTTTCACCTCTGTCTCAGCAGTGACAGTAACCGGTCACACGGTGGTGGACACTAGTATCTATTGGTCCACATTCGGCCAGGTAGTCATATTTATGTTGATGATGGTCGGTGGCTTGGGATTCATGGTCATCAGCACGTTCATCCTGTTGTTGATCGGCCAGCGTTCAACCTTGCAAGAGCGGCTTTTGACCCGCGATCTGATGCGCGACACCGTAGGTGTTGACCAGATGCGCGGATTGCGCCATCTCGGCCGTGCGGTGATCGGGGTTGTACTCTTGCTGTACGCGATCGGGGCCGTGATAATCTTTCTGCAGATCAATGGAATCGACGGCGTGGGCAACCTGCGGTCAGTGTGGCATTCGATATTCCTTTCGGTCTCGTCGTTCAATAACGCCGGCTTCAACATCATTCCGGAGGTGCCCGGTGGCAGCAGCTTAACCCGCTTCTTCTCAGACCCTGGATTATTGATCACAATGACTGTTTTGATGATCCTGGGAGGTCTGGGTTGGGTATTGGTGGTTGATGTATTCCGCAAGCGACGAATCTCCCGGTTCGCGTTGGAGACCAAACTGGTGCTTGTGACCAGCATCGTCCTTTGGGTGCTAGGAGCGTTCGTCCTGTACCTAGCGGAGTTCAATAACTCGGCGACGATGGGCAATTTCAGTTGGTTCGACAAGATCTTCGGCGCCATCTTCAGCTCGGTTAGCGGACGCACGGCCGGGTTCTCGATAATGGACTTCGGGGAGGTAAAGGACGTCACGAAATCGACGTTCTCCGGGCTGATGTTCATCGGAGGCGCAGCCGGTTCGGTGGCAGGCGGCATCAAGGTGGCTACATTCGCGGTGTTGATGGCCGCCGTGATCTCCTCTTTAAAAGGCCGCCCCCATGCCGAGGCCTTTGGCCGGGAGATCCATCAATCTCAGTTGCACCGCGCACTCACCGTGGCGGTACTAGGGTTCGCATTAATCCTGGTCTCAGCAACAGTGTTGACCACTCTTGAGCCGGATATCCCATTCCAGGACATCATTTTCGATATTGTATCCGCATTCGGTACCACAGGAGCATCGACCGGGATAATCGCGGACACAGGACTCGCCGCGAAAATTCTTTTCATGGCGCTTATGTACGTAGGCCGATTGGGCCCGGTGGCCTTGGCCCTAGCATTGGCAACGGAAGACGATACCGAGGTGTACCGCTTTGCACAAGAAAGCGTTAAAATAGGTTGACGCATTTAAAAGGAATTTGATGCCGTGAAAAAACAAGTTTGCGTTATCGGATTGGGGCGCTTCGGCTCTACGCTGGCCCAAGAACTGTTCCAGAGCGGTCATGACGTCCTGGCCATTGACGTTGACGAGGCTAAAGTCCAAAACCAACTGGACCGGTCCACCTACGCGGTGCGTGCCGACGCCACAAATGAATCGATACTGAAAGAATTGGACGTGGCCGAGTACGACGTCTGCGTCGTGTCTCTGGGCAGCGAGAACATCCAGTCCAGCATCCTGGTCTCCGTGCTCCTCAAAAGCATGGGCGTTCCGTTCATCATCGCCCGCGCTGCCAATGAGCTTCACGGCTCCACCCTGGAACGGATCGGCGTCGACCGCGTGGTCTATCCCGAAGCCGAGAGCGCCAGGCGCACCGCCCACGTGGGATTTGAGACCGGGGTCATCGATTACATGCCCATCGTCACCGACTTCGGCATCAGTAAACTGCGGCCTCCTGAAGAGATGCTGGGACACACTCTGGAAGAAGCGGGCCTGGCAGGCTCAGCCGACCGCCACGGCATATCAGTTCTGGCCATACGCAGGGGCCGGACTTCATTCCTCCATCCAGCTAAAGATGAAGAGATCAAAGCCGGGGACGTTCTGATCGTGGCCGCTACCAATGAGCATCTGGGCAAGATATCGGAGATAGCCCGCCACCTCGAACAGGCTACATCTGAGCCTCTCAGCCACCGAAACGGGGCCTGATTTCAGTCGAACCCCACGATGATTTGCCTTGCCAAGTTTTCTGTCTAATTCGATTGATACTAGAGCGTTTTCGGCTTGACCCAAATGCTCCACTTGTCCAAACAGTTTCAAAGCTGTAACTCGTCTGGGAGAACCGCTTTGAGGACCCGTTCCAGACCACACCTCGCGGCCGGAAGCAGAGTATGAAAGTGCCTGATTCCAACGCCGCCCTAGATTCACAAAAATCTTATTGTATTGAGTGGACACTGCTCGTATAATCGGCCATTGATCTTTAGCCACGGTATTGGAAAATCGACTGTGGTTGAGCCTACGCGACCAATTCTGGACGGTGCTCGATTATGCGATTAGACGCAAAACGGCTCTTGGTTCCGGTGAACGGCAAGCCCTATAGTGAGCGTACTTTTAGGTTGGCGTGCCAGATGGCGCGAGAATCCAAAACTGAACTGCACGCGGTCTACATCATCGAAGTCCCACTGGAATTATCGCTGGAAGCTGAGAGGCCTGAGGACATCAACAAGGGCGAAGAGATCCTGGCCCGGATCGAAGCAATAGCCTCCGAAGAGAAATACAAAGGCCTCCAAGCCCGGTTTTTACGGGCCAGACAAGCTGGCCCAGCGTTGGTGGTGGAATCGGAAGACCGTTTCATGGACCTGCTGATCGTAGGGATTCCATACGATCGCCGGTTTGGGTCTTGCAACCTGGGCACCACGGCCTCCTACATATTCAACAACGCCTCGTGCCAGGTGATGTTCTGGCGGGAACAGGCCCCGTCTCCTATCTTCCCAAGGGACTAGAACCATGAGGGTCCTGATATTCGGGTGTAACCGTCTAAGCAGCAGCCTTGTGGCTGGCCTCGCCGCAGAAGGCAACCAAATCACCGTGTTGAGTGGCGAACGAGACTGCCTCGAAATCGTCGCCTCGCATCCGGGTGTCCGCGTTGTCCTAACCGCGGAACCCATGATGCAAGACTATCTCCAAGAAGGCGGCATCGATCACGCCGACGTCTTTCTGGCGATGTCCTCAGACGACCATCAAAACCTCCTGGTTGCCCAAATCGCCAAGCAGATCTTCAATGTCCCAAAGGTGGTCTGCCATCTTGCGAGCCCTCAATTGCAGGTCATGTATGCAGCCTTGGGCCTAGACGTGGTAGGCTACTCATTGGGCCTGTTGCAAGACGTCCGACGGGCCATCGAACAATAGCTCAAGGGGCCAGATGTACGTCGTTATCGTTGGCTGCAGCGAATCCGGATATCACCTGTCCAAGGCGTTGATCGCCGGAGGGCATGAAGTGGTAGTCGTCGATAAGAACCCCGAGCGCTTTCAGCTTCTGACCGAGGAATTAGGTAGCGTAGCTCTCCTGGGCGACGGCACTGACGAGGCGACCCTGAAACGGGCCGGAATCGCCCGGGCTGACGTAGTGGTGAGCTTAACCGGGAACGACGCCACCAACCTTGTCATCTCCCAGATGACCAAGCATATTTTCCAAGTGCCACGAACCATGGCCTTGATCAAAGACCCGAAGAACGAACCCATCTTCCATCAGATCGGCGTTGACGTAGTCGTAAACTCCACTCACCTGGTGTTAGCGAGCCTGGAAGAAGGCGTGCCGGGAAGACCGTTGGTGCATCTTATGAACCTGCGTGTTCCGGGCATGGAACTGGTCAGCGTATCGATACCGGAGGACTCCAACATCATCGGGAAAAGGCTGAGCGAGATCGAGCTCCCACCCAACAGCTTCATCTCCTTGATGATCAAGAAGGACGGCGCAACATTGCCCACTGGACGATCTGTGGTGGAGCCGAATGATGAGTTGGTGGCTGTCACTCCCGAAGGCGACGAGCAGATCCTCTATGACATCCTAACCGGGGTTTAAGCATGGCCTTCACGTTAGGATTTTTGGGTCCTTCGGGCACTTATACGGAAGAAGCCTGTATTCTCTACGATCCTACGGCTGAGTTACGCCCGTACTCAACCATTACCGCCGTTGGCGAGGCAGTTGCGAGCGGGGATTTAGTAGAAGGTGTGGTGCCCATTGAAAACAGCCTGGAAGGCTCAGTAACCTTCACTCTGGACCTATTGATCAGCCAGCCGAACCTTTTCATCAAGGGCGAAGTCGTGGTGCCGATCGTACATTACCTGATGGCCAAACCAGGCACGGTGGCCTCTGAGGTCAAAGTCATCTACTCCCACCCTCAAGCCCTAGCCCAATGCCGGCAATATCTGGAGAAGACCTATCCCCAAGCCGAGCAGATGGCTTCGTTGAGCACGGTTTTGGCGGTATCAGACTCGTTCGCTAGCCCTGTGCCGGCTGCTGCGATAGCGCCAAGACGGGCATCTGAGCTGAACGAGGTAGACGTCCTCGATATCGGTATCCAGGATGTGGCGTCCAATGTGACCAGGTTCGCGGTATTATCCCTCGCGGACCACGCCCCTACGGGGCATGATAAGACCTCAATGGCCTTCACGTTTGAGGTGGATACGCCTGGGTCGCTCTACAGGGCCTTAAGAGAATTTGGGATCAGAGACATTAATCTTTACAAGATTGAATCGCGGCCAACCAAACAATACTTGGGCCAGTACATCTTTCTTATGGATTGCGCCGGGCACCGGGAAGAGTCACCGATGAAAGACGCGTTGGCGGCGCTTTCTCAACCCACAAGCATGCTGCGGGTGTTGGGCTCTTACCCTAGGTGGTACCCCGAGTCTTAGGACAGACTCTGGCGGTTGGCAAAAAATTCCGGGCCCAAAGAAGCGTCGGCCCTCCCCCAGCGGCATTGCTAAGAGACCCAAACACCACACACTACACTTCTTAGCTGGTCAACCGATTGGGGAAGGGCCGACCGGGACAGGCCCTGTACTGTCAGTCCACCCGGTTAACGCCCTCCACGGCGGCCCTGACACTTTAGGCATGAGGCCTGCGTACCCGTCTTATTTAACGGCTTCTACTTGCTAAGCAGAGCCTCCAGATTCTTCTGAATTTTAACTTATCTGCACATCTTTCTAAATAAGTTTTAAGAAGATTTTTATATTCTAACCAAAGAACACCCTTATGTCAAACGGAGGCCAATCGCCGCTGAAATTCGCACACTAGATACCTTGACAAGGGCTTTTTCTAGCCAAATCCCTACTTTATGTCAGTTCCAGCGGGCCTCATAGATGGCCGTTCCTTGGTTCTCAAAAACCTTCCGGCCCATGGATTCAAATTTACCCAGGCCATCACCCGGATAAGTGATCCGCTCCAGGTCGCCGACCACTACATACTTCACCCCGTATTGGCGCAGCAGGCTCAGGGCCCGGTCTTCGTCTGTGGTCTCGTACATCTCTCTAACGTCTTCCGCACGGTCCAAGACTGCAACGGAGTAGTCGGTCCGCTGCTGAATCTGATGCCAAGGCCAGCCGATGACCGTCGGGAGGCCGGTGTAGTTGGCAAATCGGGCGCCCCATCGGTATTGGCTAAGATGTGCCTCCAGAATCACCGGAGAGCCCACTACGTTGTCCTGAACCCACGTGATGGCTTCTTTGTCCCATTTTAGCTCCAAAGGCTGTTCTTGCTCGTAGTGTAAAGCTTCGGCCATATATGCCGTACCGTCGAGGGTCGATGGTCCGTCGGTGAACCGGTCGGATATTCGGGCACGACTGCCCAACGCTGTATAGACTAAGCTTGAGCCAATCAGGACCGCCAAAACAACCATCCACACGCCTGACCGCAGACCTAGATTCGGTCGCAGGAAGCCGGACGCCCCCAAATGCCACAGCATATACGCCGAGACGATGCTGAGCAGTACCCATATCTCCAAGTAATACTTGAAGAAAGTGTTCATCCGGCCGATATCGCCCTCGACACGCACCAGGTCCACTCCGATGGCAATGAACAGCGCCAAACCCAACAAGGCTAGAGGCACGATTTCGAATGGTCGCTCCTCGTTCTGGGAGGCAAATATCTTCCAGACAACCATCCCGGCCAAAATCAGAAAGACTACCAGCAAGGTGATGTTCCAGAAGCCGGCGGCACCGATGAACACCGCAGTCACGACGCCGGCAGCCACGCCGACTCTGAGCCAGTCGAACCGAGTAATTATGGTCTCGGGATTAAGGCCTCTAACGCTGCGGACAAGTTCGTTGAGCGTATCGCGGGCCTGATAGAGCAGGAAGGACGCTATGACAAATAGGAAGAGTCCGTGGATGCCCAGAAACCGGTCCACCGGCGTTTTCCACTTGGAGATATCCAGGCCGCTGTTGAAGGTCTCATAGGTCAGGTGGAAGGGTAGAAACGCCAGGATGCTCACCGCAACAACTCCCAGAATCAGCACTCCCAGTAGGGCCAATTTATCCGTTCGGGAACCTTCGGTGAAATAGACCGCCAATCCCAACAAACCGACCGTGAGAATTAGATAGGACGGGAAATCCCAGCTATTGACCACCCATAGCGACCCCAAGCCCAGGGCCAGGGCCACGGCTGAAACGATGGTCCACACCCATCCGCCGTCCTTCAGTCCTACGACCATGTTCAGACCCAGGCCGATGACCAGTAGTGTGAATGGGATCACCATCATGTGTGCGTGGAGATCGGCGAACAAGAATGTGAAGAACGGGAACTCGGTGATATGGAAGGACACGTCCGAGATCTCCGCCAATTTCCCCGGCACCCAAAATGCTATTGGGTTAGGATCTATGTTCTCCAGGTTGGGCAACATCCGGCTGCTGCGCCAAAAATCAAATGCCGGGAAAGGAGTTCCGTCGGCCACTCTATGCCAGGAGTTCTGTACCATCTGGACCATGCCGTCCAGGTTGCCGAAGACGGCAGTGAAAAGCCCTGCTATTACCCCAGCGCCCACCGGACTCAGCGTTAATTTGCGCCATTGAGTGCGGTCGTCGTCGCCCGCCAACATCGGCAACGCTCCGTAGCCTGGCACCCTGACTATGTGACCGGCACGCCGGCGCTGCCGAACCCCTTCAGTCAGGTTGTAGACCAGCGTGTACGCCCCGGTAACGGTCAGGGCGAAAAACATGGGGACTGCAAGGTTGAAGGCGGTCGTCGGCAGGATGCCGGTAACACGGATTATGCTGGAGACCACGAAATATCCCCAGTAGTAGTAATTCAGGAAGCCGCCGGCGAACCAGGGGTCGAAAGGCGGCAGTGTGGTAGAGCGGACCACCGCGGTCAGGTAGGCCAGCTCCATGGGCTTCTCGCCGCCGCGGAAGGGGTGCCACAGGTCTGGGTTCGCATGGCGCAGTAGGACAAACCCGAGGAACGCCACCAAGAAAAGGGATTCGCCAAAGAGCAACAACCGCCAATGCTCTTTTAGGAACCTTGTTATCTCCCGCCAGTGGAGCGCCAGAGTAGCCGCCGACATCACGGCCATCACCGCCATGCCGGTGTAGACCGCCGTTCTGGAGAAATCCATCAGCCCCAACGACACGGTGATCCAGGCAATATAGCTTACGCCAAGCAGCCCAACGACTCGGGCCAGTATGATCCCACGGTCCGGAAGAGGCCGGAAGATAAACATCGTTAATGGCAGGGCCACCAGGTAAATAATTTCCACCACCAACAGCCAGGCGAGGACAGGCAGGTCGTTGGTCCAACCGTCCCGGTTCACGATGTCGAAAAACGTCCCGCCTTCCTGTTGCGCTGTCAGGTCTCCGTCGGACAGCATCAGACCTACCTGACGGTCATTGACCGCTCGGGGACTGGTTTTCAGCCGGATGCCGATTATCGATTCCGACAGGTGGGCCCTGTTCTTGAACAACAGCACCCGGGGATGGTCGTAGCCCACGACATTGTCGTCGGCATAGCCCAGGTTGAAGCTGATGACAAAGCTATCTTCCGGGGCCAATGGCTCGGGTTGTTCCAGCCCGGCCCGGCCGATAGCGTCGTCCCGGAAAGACACGCCCAAAAACTCCGGATAATTGGTGAATTCCTGGTCCAACTCGTACCCCAAACTGCCGTTGAACAGTCCCTGATAATACGCGTTGCTTAAAGGGAAGCGGTCGTGGTCACGGGCGGCGCTGGCATAGGGCCGGCTGCTGTAAAAAACAACGTATTCCGACGACGCAAGTTTCTGGGCGAGTGTGCTCATCTTCTCCAGGGTATCCGCGTCGTAAACCGGGAACTGCCAGACGTCATACGGGTACAGGTTGGGGACGTATTCGTCCCAATGGTTGTCACTGACGATGGCTGTGCCTCGGGGTATGTTTTCGTTGATCCACTCTGATGCTGTAACCGCCGGATGGTCTTCCGCATAGACCTTCTGAAATGCCAGGGCGTAAAAGGCGGTGGCCCCCATCACAACCACTATCACACCAACCGCGATGCCTGGCAGAAACCGGGCTGAGCCAACCTGCCGACTGATAATGTCGGCTGCTGACGGCTGGTAGGCGGTCATCATCCAGAGCAGCATTCGGGAACCCATGATGATCAAGATGGGCATCAGCGGGAACACATAGCGTAGGAAGTGGACCTCAAAGCTCTCTAAAAAGAGGAACCCAGGCACCACCCAGGCAAGCACAAACAGGTCTGATCGCCGGGCCGTCTTACTGAGGGCCGCCACCCCTGCAGTAAAGGGAATAGAGCCCCAGGCGACGATCCCCAAGGGGATTCCCAACCCCCAGACCGATGACTGTTGAATCTGATAGATAAAAGCCGGCGTGTCTATGTACTGGATGGTGAAGGGCCAAAGACCAGCGTTACTGGCCATTCGGGTCTGCGCTCCCAGATCCCCTATAAACGCTCCCACGTCCAAAACAGCATAGGGCGCCGAGATGAAAAACACCCCAGCCGCAACCGCCCCCGCCAGGGCCGCGTGGCCAAAGATACGTTGCACTAACTCAGGTGTTATCTGTGACCATTCACCGTCCACCTCGTCCAAGACCCGGTACCAATAGACCAGGAACATCGGAGCCAAGATCGGCAGGATACTCACTTTGGGCGCGATGGCCAAGCCAAGCATCAGACCCAATATTGCTGAGTCCCGCAATTGTTTGCGTTCTACCATCCGCCACATGGCCCAGAAGCTGGCCAGGATGAAGAGCACGGAGAACGTCTCGGGCCTGAAGAAATGGCTATTCTGGATGTGAATCACCGAGAGCGCTGTAAAGGCCGCCGCCAGTAATCCTACGCCGTTGCCATAGAGCTTCCGGCCGAGAACAAAGACCATGGCCACTGTCCCCACATCCGCCAGCGCCGACAGCGGCCGGCCGATGTAGCGCATGTCCAGGGAGTTCATGTCGGTGAACAGTTCTGCTATGGAGCGGAAGAAGACCATCAAATAGATGAGGACACTGCCCAACGGGAACCAATGGGGGTTAAGAGGGCTGCGGTCTTTATCGAGCAGCGTGCCGATGCCGGGGAGCCCCGGTTGGGCGTCCGGCTCGCCTCTGAGGTAGCCACAATCTTGGGCGCCAGGCGCGTCGGTCAACAGTTCATACATGCACCCTGAGCGCATGTATATGTCTCGCTCATCCGGGTGGAAGGCGAAACCCTGGTCCCAGTTGACGCCGTTCAGCCGCAGGCCAAGGGCCACGACCAGAATGATCAGCAAGAGATAGAACGACCAGGAAACCCGTCCGCCCAAGCTCAGAAAATGGTCGGACCTAAACGCCAAAACCTATTCTCAACACCATTAGCGAATCTGGGGCACGGCCCAGCATATCCCTAAGTTTTCAATAAACATTATATTTGTGAGCCTGGCATCTTAATGCATGAAAAAGTCCCCCATCCCCAAGAGAATAGGGGATGGGGGACTTTTTTAAGCCTGGTAGAGCTTCTAAAAGCCCAGTCAGATTTTACGGACGAGACCTTAGCTTAGATGCCTTTCTCGGCCATCAAAGCAGCGAGATCGGCGGTGCGACAGGAATAGCCCCACTCATTGTCGTACCAGCCCATGACCTTGACCATCCTGTTCTCCATAACCATGGTGGACAGTCCGTCGATGATGCAACTGTGGGGGTTTCCCCGGTAGTCGGAGCTGACCAGAGGCTCATCGTTAAAATCCAAGATGCCCTTCATTGAACCGTTGGAAGCTGCGATATAAGCCTCGTTGATCTGTTCGATAGTGACGTCCTTGGAGACCATGGCGGTGAAGTCGGTGATGGAACCGGTGGCTGTGGGCACACGGAAGGCCACGCCGTTGAGCTTACCATTCAGCTCCGGCAGTACCAAACCCACGGCCCTGGCAGCTCCAGTGCTGGTTGGAATGATGTTCTCAGCCGCCGCCCTAGCACGCCGAAGATCGCCGTGGCGCTGGTCCAAGATGGCTTGGTCGTTGGTATAGGAATGGATGGTCGACATCAGGCCGTGTTCGATACCAAAGGCATCTTGAAGCACCTTAACCATGGTGGCAAAACAGTTGGTGGTACAAGAAGCATTGGAAACAATGTTGTGTTTGTCCGCATCATACATACCGTCATTCACGCCCAAGACCAGAGTCAGGTCTTCGCCCTTGGCGGGAGCAGATATGATCACTTTACTGGCGCCGCCCTTAAGGTGGCCGGCTGCTTTGTCGGCGTCCGTGAATATGCCGGTGGACTCTATCACCATATCAACGCCCATTTCAGACCAGGGTATCTGTGCCGGGTCCCGTTCTGAAAAGACCTTGATGCTACGGCCATCCACAACCAGGTCTCCGTTGTTGGCTTCAACCTTTCCGGGGTAACGGCCATAGCTGGTGTCGTATTTCAGCAAGTGGGCGTTCGTCTCCGCATCGGTCAAGTCGTTTACAGCAGCAACCTCGACCTTCCCTACATTGCGGCCCTCATTTGCGCGAAGAACCAATCTTCCAATCCTACCAAAACCGTTGATCCCGATTCTAGTTACCATGCTCCACCTCCGGAAATTTGACTGATTTTCGCGACTCGAAATTACCGAACATCGCGACGTTATGTCCATTAGCTCAGCGTTGCCGGATACATGATAACTGCTGTGTCTAAGCTTGGAAAGAGAATCCAGGCCTTTTTGGCCCGGATACCTCGGAATACGAGGAATGCGCCACTGCCTGGGTAGAAAAACAGGCTAAGAGCGGCCCAAATAATCGAAGGCGGATTCTCCGGCGTAACGGGCTTTATCACCCAGTTCTGACTCGATGCGCAGCAGCCGGTTGTACTTGGCCACCCGCTCCGAACGGGCTGGCGCGCCGGTCTTGATCTGGCGCACGTCCCAGGCCACCGCCAGGTCGGCGATGGTCGTGTCTTCAGTCTCGCCGGACCGGTGGCTCATCACCGCACCCCAGCCGGCATCCCGGGCCATCTTGAGGGCAGAGAAAGTCTCTGAGAGAGATCCGATCTGGTTGGGCTTGAGTAGTACTGCGTTACTCGCCTTCTCGTCGATGCTCCGCTTGATGCGCTTGATGTTGGTAACCAACAGATCGTCGCCCAGAATCTGGGTCGTGCCACCCAAGAGGCTATGCAGGCTGGCCCAACCCGGCCAGTCGTCTTCGGCGAGGCCGTCCTCTATGGATACGATGGGATACTCGCCGGCCCAGGTCTGGTACAACTTCACCATGTCGGTGGAGTTTAGACTGGTACCTTCACGCTCGAGAACGTAGAGACCATCGGCCTCCTGGTACAACTCAGTGGCTGCCACGTCCAGGGCTATATGAACGTCCTTGCCGGGGGTGTAGCCCGCCTTCTCCACGGCCTTCAAAACCACCTCCAAGGAGTCACGGTTGGAGGGCAGACTGGGGGCGAACCCGCCCTCATCGCCCACGTTCGTGTTATGGCCATCGTTACCCAGAAGGGTCTTCAGAGATTGGTAGATCTCGGCTCCTGCTCGCAATGCATCAGAAAAGCTTTTAACCCCCACCGGCATCACCATGAACTCTTGGATGTCGGCCGAGTTGGAGGCGTGTTTGCCGCCGTTCAGGATATTGAACATGGGCACTGGAAGCGTAACTGGGGCGCCGTCAGACAAGTAGTGCCATAGCGACCCGTTGGGGCTGCTAACGCCTGCGGCGGCTTTGGAGACCGTCAGAGATACCGCCAAGATAGCATTGGCGCCTAGTCTGCTCTTATCGTCAGTTCCGTCTAGTTCAATTAGGCCAGCGTCGATGGCGGCCTGGTCCATTGGAGAGCGGCCGGTCAGCCAAGGGCCGATGATGTCATTCACATTTGCAACGGCCTTGAGGACGCCGTTTCCATTGAAACGAACGGGGTCTCTGTCCCGAAGTTCCAAGGCTTCGTAACTACCGGTGCTGGCTCCAGATGGGACAGCAGCGTGGACGGCCAACCCCGTGGAAAGCACGATCTCTGCTTCGACGGTAGGATTGCCCCGGGAGTCCAAGGTCTCGCGGCCAAGGACCGCAGTGATGGTCACGCCGTTGCTTGCGCTGCTCATAACACCCTTTTGTGGAAGATATTTACTAGATCAGTGGTGGTGATCGCTTGTGGCGGCCACGGCGGCCAGCGCCTTGTCCACAGCGTCCGCAGGACTTTCGGCTAGGATTATGGACCCGCCGATGTCGACGCCGTCACCATTAGTCGTCAGCGGCCAAGTCTTCAGACCGACCACCGGGATTCCGTCGCTAAGGGCATGCCCAATCTCAGACAAGGTCCCAAAGGCCCCGCCGACGGCGATAACCGCCTCTCCGGTATGTACCACGATCACATTCCGGGAGTACCCCATGCTGGTGACGATCGGTATGTCCACGTAGCTATTTGCTTCTGCGGCGGCCCGGCCCGGCAGGATTCCGATGGTGGTCCCGCCCTCAGACTTGGCCCCCCGGCAGACGGCTTCCATGATTCCGCTCAGTCCGCCGCAAACGACCATGATGTCCCGTCGGGCCAATTCCCGGCCGACCTCTTCTGCCAATTCCACGTGTTCCCTTGTTGCGGGATTGCTGCTGCCGATTACTGAGATTATCATCTATCGTTTGCCTTATTTTCGGAGATATCAAGCTCGGAGGATATGTCTTCCCGGAAAGCGGCCATTATATCAGGACGCACCGATCAATCTCAGGCAGTCACAGTAGCGATTCTCAAAACACCACGCCTAGTTCAACAGAGCTCGGCTGGCAGCCTCGATCGCATCAATCAGCGGCTTGGGGTAGATACCCAGCCAGATGATGGCGCCAGCGCCAAAGGCGAGCACTGCAAGCAGCGATAGCGACGGGGGTTTGGTCAAGTCAGGGTGCGCTTCAATCATGGCGACGCCGTTTTCGGTGGGAGTAGGCTCGATGTAGACTTGCCGGAGGATCTGAAGGTAGTAGTACAAGGAGATTAGGCTGGCGAAGATCGCCACCGCGGCCAACCAAAGATAGCCTTCAGATGCCACAGCCGTGAACAGATAGAACTTCATGGTGAAACCGGCGAATATGGGCAGCCCAGCCAGCGAGAACAAGCCCATGGCGAGGCACGCTGCGAGGAAAGGCTGATGGTCCGCCAATCCACCCAGATCGGCAATCATCTCTTTGCCTGTCATATTGAAGAACGAAATGATGGCGGCAAACACCACTAGGTTGGTGATGGAGTATCCAACCAGATAGAACATCACACCGTTCGACGGCAACGGACTATCGAACGACATAGCCGTTATCCCGGCCAGGAGGAATCCGGCATGCCCGATACTGGAATAAGCCAACAAGCGCTTCAAATTCTTTTGCGCCAGGGCAACCAGGTTGCCGACCAGCATAGTGACCGTAGCCAGTACCGCAAATACCACCTGCCATTGCTCCCAACGTTCGGTTGCAGGGACGAACCCTTCTCCAACTAGGCGGAGCATCAATGCGAACGCCGCGGCCTTGGAGCCGATGGCCAAGTAGGCTGTCACCGGGTACGGGGCACCTTCGTAAACGTCCGGGGCCCACATATGGAATGGCACGGCGGAGACCTTGAACATCAACCCCACCAGGATCAATCCGACACCGACCCAGAGAGCCGGGGAAACCTCCGTGGAAAGTTCCAGGCCCACAGCTATGGCCTCGAACTTGGTCACGCCAATGGTGCTGTAGACCATGCTCACGCCGTAGAGCAGGATGGCCGACGACACAGCACCGACAATGATATATTTCAGAGCACTCTCGTTGGATGCGGCCGTGTCCTTGGCGTAAGCCGCCAGCACATAGAGACTGAAGCTGAGCAGTTCCAAAGCGATGTATGCGGTCAGTAATTCACGGGACTGGGCCATCACATTCATGCCCAGGATCGAGAATAACAACAGGCCGTAGAACTCGCCTTGGTGTTTGAGCCGACGCTCCACAAAGTCTACGGAACTGAGAATGATGAACACGCCGATCCCCATGAAAAAGACCTTGAAGAAGAGGGCGAAGGCGTCCACTGCCAGTAGCCCATCGTACAGTGTCTCATCTTCGTCCCACAACATGACCAGGGATACCAGGATCAGGGCGATAAGCCCGGCTATAGAAATCCAAGCCAGATAGCCCTTCTTTCCTTCTGGCAAAAACAGATCAACTGCAAAAACCAGGAAAGCCAAGCCCGCCAGAGCGAACTCGGGTGTCAACAGGTCAAGATTTTCGGTCAGAGAAGTCACTGCCCGCTACACTCCCGGAATCGTGGAGACGCCCACGTTGATGACACGCAGCAAGGGGTCCGGCCAGACTCCAACAAAGATGAGGATCCCGACGAACGCGGCGCCCACCGACATCTCGACCGGGCTGGCGTCAGTGAGATCGGCCCATTGCTCGTCAGGTTCGCCCATGAACGTCCGCGCCAATAGACGCAATATATAGATCGCCGTTAACGCCGCCCCGATGACGGCCAGTATGGCCAAAGGCAAGTAGGTACGAAACGCCCCGGTAAATACCATAAATTCAGCTATGAACCCGCTCAATCCTGGCAGGCCCAAAGACGCCAGACCGGCAATGGCGAAGAAGAAACTGTTAACGCCCATCCGGCTGGCCAAACCGTTGAGAACGCTGATGTCACGGGTGTGGGTGCGCTCGTAAATGGCCCCGACAAGAAGGAACATCAGGGCTGTCATTATCCCGTGAGAGAACATCTGCAAAACAGCGCCGCCCACCCCGATATTATCGAGCGTGGCGATGCCCATTAGCACGTAACCCATATGACTGACGCTGGAATACCCGATTATGTACTTCAAGTCGTTCTGCGACATTGCCGAGACGGCGCCGTAGAGGACGTTGATAGTGCCCAAAGTGATCAACACCGGCATCCAGTTGTCCGCGCCTTCGGGCAGCAGGAACATCCCGACCCGGATTATGCCGTAGGCGCCAAGTTTCATCAGCACGCCCGCGTGGAGCATGCTCACCGCGGTGGGGGCCGCTACGTGGCCGTCGGGAGACCAGGTATGGAACGGCCATAAACCGGCCAGCACGCCAAATCCCAACATGAACAGGGGAAACACCCAAGTCTGGAATTCGCTATCGAAAGCGCCGGTTTCCGACAATCGCGCCAAACCCTCAAGGGAGTACGTACCGGAGCCAATGTTTGAACTTTCAACATAGAGAGCTAGAATGCCGATCCAAACCAAGATGCTGCCGGCCACCAAGAACAACAGCAGTTTCATGGCTCCGTATTCTTTAGTGCGTAGGAAGGTCCCGAAATCGGTGCTGCTGCCCCAGACCCCAATCAGCAGGTACATCGGCAGCACGGCCAATTCGTAGAAGAAGAACAGGAAGAACAGGTCGCGGGCGACAAAGACACCGTTGACTCCGGCGGCTAAGGCAAACAGAAGCACAAAGAAATCGCGGGGGCGGTGCGTTATTGTCTGGGAGATCAACACCCCACCAAATAGGACGATGCCATTCAGCAGAACCATCGGGGCAGAGATGCCATCAATACCTAGAGAGAGTTTGATATCAAGTGGACCGGGCAGCCATTCGTAGCTACTTAGATATTGGAAACCTCCTTGGTCATAGTCGTAACCGGCGAAGACGATCAGGGCAAGAATTAGGGATAAACCAGAGATAAATATGGCGAAGTACCATGTCTCTTTGGCCTCGTTTCCTGGCATGAACATCATGGCCAGCGATCCGGCTAACGGCACGATGATCAGGAGCAGTATGGCTATCTGATCGAAATCGTTCATGAATTGCCACCGATCGTCGGCCGGCCGAAGGAAAAGTTACCTATGGGGAGAGCGGACATCTACACCACCCTCAACCATACGAAGATTCCTAACCCGATCGAACCGAGAGCCATCGCCAGGGTGTAGCTGTAAACGTGGCCAGTCACATGCACCCTGAGCGCGATGCCAAACTTCCTCGTCACGTCGGCCGGTCCGTTCACCATGATGTCGTTGATGATCGCCCGGTCGAAGTAGGCGATGAAACGAGAGAAAACAAGCACCAGCCGATCGATGGTCCACTGGTAGACCTCATCGAAGTAATACTTGTTCTCGATCACCTTCAAGATTCCAGCGTTGCGGGCCCTGACGCTGTCTAACGAGATGCTCTTGCGAACGTATATCAGGTGGGCGACATAGAATGCCGCAACCGACATGACTATGGACAGCACGCCGATCCAGATCTCGAAGTGGAATGCCTCAGCGTGTTCGAAGAAGACAAAGGTCCCGATGCCGGCGTAGCTGCCGGGCCAGTTAAAGCTGATGAGGCCGAACCCAAGGGCTAACACTCCCAATATGGCCATCGGAACGGCCATGGCGGCCGGAGCGTCATGGACCTGATTATTCTGGTCTTTCAACGGGCCGTAGAACACTAGGAACATCGCCCGGGCCATGTAGAGGGCGCTCAACAAAGCCGTGAATAGGGTCAATACGATGAACGTAACATTACGGTGGTCCGCCACTGCGACCAATATCTCATCCTTACTCCAGAACCCTGCCAATATCGGTATTCCGCCGAGGGATAGCGCCCCGATGGAGAACACGATCGCCGTCAACGGCATCACCTTTCTCAGGCCGCCCATCTCCCCGGTCTCTTGGAACTCGGTGCTGTGCAGGACGCTGCCGGCGCCCAGGAACAACAACGCTTTCGAGAAACCGTGGGCCATCAGGTGGAAGATGGCCGCCGTATAGCCAAAGGCGCCAAGGGATAGCATCATCAAACCCAGATGGCTGATGGTGGAGTAGGCCAGAATCCGCTTTAGGTCCGTGGCCACCAATGCGATAGTCGCCGCACCTAGGGCTGTAACCAGTCCGACTATGGCGACCACTATCAACGGGTCGGCATCGTAGGCTTCGAACAATGGGAAGACCCGGGCCACCAGGAATACACCGGCGATAACCATAGTGGCGGCGTGAATCAGGGCGCTGACCGGGGTCGGACCCTCCATCGCGTCTGGCAACCATACGTGGAAGGGGACTTGGGCAGACTTGCCCATGGCGCCCAGGAACAGCAGTAACGCCGCGGCTGTAGTCACTCCCTCACTCATTGCTCCGGTGCGGACCGCCTCGAAGGCGTCCAGCATACTGAAGCTGCCCACATCCCGCCAGATGAGGAGGATCCCGATCAAAAGCCCAACATCGCCAATCCTGGTAACGATGAATGCTTTTTTGGCCGCCTCTCTGGCTTGGGGTCGCTCGTGCCAGAACCCGATCAACAGGTACGAGCAAATCCCTACCAGTTCCCAGGCAACGTACAGCAACAGGAAGTTGTCAGCTAACACCAGCGTCAGCATGGCGGCGGCGAACAGGGAATGGACGGCGAAATACCAGCCGAACCGCGGGTCGCCGTGCATGTAGGCCAATGAATATATCTGGACCATGAGGGCGACGAACGTCACCAAACCCAGCATGGCGATGGTCAAGGGGTCGACTAGGATGCCCCAATGCAGGCTGACGCTGCCAATCTCTCCGACTAGCCCAGCATTGAACCAACTACGTTCATAATCGCAGGTCAGCATACCGGTGTTCTCGCTGGTGAAGCAACCGCTTGTGGCCGCGTTCGCAGCCAACCACGAGTTGAGCACCACCCAGAACATCACGAATCCGCCGCCGATGGCCAGAATCGACAACCATGAGCCTTTTCCAGGCAGGAACTTGCCGAAGAGCACGATGAGCGGCGCGGCGGCAAAACTGAAAATGGGTATGAGCCAGGCCCACTCCATCAGGTTGCCACCCGGGCGTTCATTGTGCTCTTCGCCATGTAAATCTTGGTAATCACCATTTCATCAGATTGATCTCGTCAACGTTTACGGTCGACCTATTTCGGAACATGCGAAGAATTATGGCCAGGGCTAATCCAACCTCGGCTGCGGCCACGGTGATGATGAAGATAGCGATCAACTGGCCGTCGAAGTTGGAAAACCTGCCGACTCCCTCCATGTGGGAGGCGGCGGCTATCAGGTTGATATTCACCGCATTCAGCATTAATTCGATGGACATTATAATGAGCACCGCTGAACGGCGCGCCATCACGCCGTATAGGCCGATAACGAACAGGACTGCGCTGAGAAGTTGGAACCAGACCAGATCAATCATCGTCTAGTTCCCTTCTTCTCGATCATCAGACTGGACTTCGTCATCGTCGGAGCGTGCGATAATTATGGCGCCGATCAAGGCCACTAAAAGAACCAGAGACGCGATCTCAAACGGTACCGCCCAAGTGGTGAATAGGGACTCGCCGATACCAGAGAACGAGGCGTTCTGGGCCTCGGTGCCCTCAACCGAATTTATGAGGAATGATGGCACGAGGACTCCGAGAAACGCGAGGGAGGCGATAGCAGCCAGCGGCCACTGTTTGTTGTCGCTGATGCGGGGGTATTCGGAACCTCTGGTCAGCATGATGGCGAACAGGAGCACGATGATTATTGCTCCGCCGTAGATGAGCACCTGGACCAGGGCGAGGAATTCAGCGAATAGGACCAGGTAGACACCCGCTACGGCAACGAGAGAAACCAATAACGCCAGCGCTGCGTGCACCACATTGCGCGTGAGCACCACGCCCAGCGCTCCGCCGATGGTCAGCGCGGCCAGCAATATGAAAACGAGCCAGGCCATCTAGATGGTCAAACCTCGCTGACACATAACTTTTTCGTCCATCAACTCTCCCTCTGTTCCTGCCCCTTTCAAAATACGAGCCACCAGAATGGCGGCTCCATCAATCACTTATTTAATCGCCCGGACTTGTCAGTCTACTCAGGCTCTATCTTCTGCCCAATAGCCTTTTCAGGAGCCCCTTAGGCCCCTGTTCCAGTTGCGGCAAGTTCTCCAGAGATCCCAACAGGACGCAGCTTGCGCAGGTGCAATTCGCCGGGTGTTTGGCGATCTTCTCGCCTACGGCCCGTTTGCTATTCCTAGCAGGCCTGATCTTCTTGCTCTTCAAGAAGCGGTCGGTACAGTCCTGACAGGTGCAGGCCGCCGGATGGCGACCTGCCAGGTTCTGCAATCTTTCGTCTTCACGTCTCGGCATCTCGGGTTAACCCCTATGAGGACCCCGCTTCAGCGGTTTCATGGGTTTCGCCCTTCTCAACTCTGTCCCGCTTGGTCGGCGGTATCCAGTCAGTTTCCCGCTGGAATTTTCTGCCTATCTCCAGCAACGCCGGCAGATCCACCCGGTCGCCGTTGCGGGTGAAGGTGCTCATTTCATGCTCGTGGGACATCACGATTGCGTCGAAATTACACACCTCTACGCAAATCCCGCATAGTATACACCGGTTAAGATTAATCTCGAACGTGTCTACGATCTTTCTACGAGTGCTTTTCCCTTCTCCGTGGAGAGGGTTATCCTTCATCACCGACGACATACATTGAGTCGGGCACTGCCTGATGCAGACCATGCAGCTGGTACAGAACGGCTCGTTAGGGGCCCCATCATCCACCGATGTTCCGTCGCCTAAATCGCCATCCCATGTGAGAGCCGGAAAGCCCATGAACCGGTCTTTTACCGGGGTGGGTTCGCTGCGTTTTCCCATCAGGTTTCCGGTGTCCGGATACTGGCGAGTCACCGGCGCGCGCAGGCCGTTGAATGTAGAGACCAAGGTCACGGCCAGACCCTTCAGACTGTTAAACATCTAGTCTCCTCCGGCTTGGGCCGACGACTGGCTCTGCGCTTGTCTTTCGGTTTCCAATGCAGCTCGTCTGCCCCGGACCTCAGCCACCAATCGTGACGGTGCAGTCATTCGCTGGTAGATCAGGTAAGCGACCACCAAGAGACCGGCCGAGGACATGAGCGTAAGGGTCCAGGCGGGCCATTCGTAGAATTGGTACACGGCCGTCATCACGACCAACAGGAACGACATCGGCACCATGACCTTCCAGGCAAAGGCCATCAGTTGGTCTATCCGCAGCCTGGGGAAGGTGCCGCGCACCCAGAAGATGACCATGATCACCAGATAGACCTTGAACAGGAACCATATGATCCCCCAGTCACCAGAGAGACCTGGGCCGGACCAACCGCCGAAGAACAAGATAACGGTCAGCGCCGCGATGGCGAAGGTGTTGATGTATTCAGCCAAAAAGAAGACCGACCAGTGGGCGCCGCTATATTCGACGAAGGGGCCGCCCACAATCTCAGATTCGGCGAAATAGATGTCGAAGGGAGTCCTCCCAACCTCGGCCAGTCCGGCAATGAAGAAAATGACCAGGCCCAGGGGTTGCACAAGAAAGAAGATGTAGCTGTCCTGTTGATTGACTATCTCTCGCAAGTCCAGCGACTGGGCCAGCATGGCAACGGAGATTGCCACCATGATGATTGGTATCTCGTAACTGATCAGTTGAGCCGCCGCCCGCAGACCGCCGAGGGTACCGTATTTGTTGGCTGAGCCCCAGCCGGCCAAGACCAATCCCAGAATCCCGACCACCGAGAAAGCGATGATGTAGAACAGCCCCAGGTCCAGGTTCTGTATCACCGCATTTTGAGTGCCGGGGATGGTCACCCAGATCATGAACGCCGAGACAACAACGATGATCGGCGCAACCCAGAAGATAGCCTTCTCAGATGAGCTGGGAATAATGTCCTCTTTGAGGATCAGTTTCAAGGCGTCGGCCATGGGCTGCAACAGCCCCATGGGGCCGGTGCGGGTTGGGCCTAAACGCAGCTGGAGCCGCCCCAGGAGTTTGCGTTCTAGCCAAGTCAATGAGAGCACCACGCCGGATAGGGCAGTGAACATGATGAACAGCCCAACCACCAACCAGATAAAATTGGTCAGGCTTATCGCGAGAAGGATGGTGTCCGGCATCAGCGATCCACCTCGCCCAGAACGATGTCCAGCGCGCCCAGAATAACTACGGAATCGGCTATCCAGGCATCTTTCAGCATGTGTTTCAAGGACGAAAGGTTGCAAAACGATGGCGGGCGCACTTTGACCCGGTAGGGCCGGTCGGCTCCGTCGCTAACCAGGTAAACGCCAATCTCTCCCCGGGGGTTCTCGCCCCTTACGTAGACCTCGCCGGCGGGCGGGCGGATCAAGCGGCGGCCCAAGGAAGATACGACTTCTCCGTCAGGGAGTTGGTCCAACGCCTGCTCGATGATACGCACCGATTGATAGACCTCTTGGACACGCAGGTAGTACCGGTCCCAGCAGTCGCCATCCAGCCCTATGGGAACATCGAAATCGAACCGGTCGTAGACCGAATACGGCACGGCCTTGCGCAGGTCGTAATCAACGCCCGATGCTCTTAGGCAAGGCCCGGTCAGCCCATAGTCGATGGCGTCTTCAGCAGTCATCACCGCGATGTTCTTCAGGCGAGCGAGAAAAATCTCGTTAAAGCTGAGGAGTTTGTCGGATTCTTCGGTGTCCTTCTTCACTAGGTCCAACACTTCCCGCACTTCCGCCACGAAGTTCTCGGGAACGTCCTCTTTAAGGCCGCCGATGCGGAAATAGTTGTGCATCATGCGTGCTCCGGAGACCGACTCAAAAAGTCCCTGAATCCGCTCTCGTCCGCGGAAACAGAACATGGAGGGGGTCATGGCCCCGGCGTCCAGCCCCATTGTGGCGATGAACAGCATGTGGCTGGCGATGCGGTTGAGCTCGCAGAGGATCACCCGGATGTACTCAGAGCGTTCCGATACCTCCAATCCCATGAGTTTCTCGACCGCCCGGCAGTAGACCTGTTCGTTGTTGAAGTTGGCTATGTAATCCATGCGGTCGAACAGGGTGATTACTTGGTGATACTGCTCGCCTTCGCAAAGTTTTTCCGAGCCCCTGTGCAGGTAGCCAATATGGGGCACCACGTCAACAATCTTCTCACCGTCCACCCACAGCACCATGCGGAACACGCCATGGGTTGAGGGATGCTGCGGCCCCATATTCAGCAGCATCTCTACCGGTTCGGCGTTCGGAACTATGTTTCTCGTTGGCTGAATCGTGCCTGGTTGGGTCGAATCTGAAGTTTGCGTCATATCTAGTTGGTGGCCGGATCGAAGTTTTGTTCGGAGGGAGTCCCTATGAACCTGATCTTTGGCTCCGAAGGCGGTTCAACCTCGCTGCTCATCCAAACCTCATCGTTGAAATAGAACCCGGCTTCGATCACGGTCTCTTCGAGCACTTCCAGTTTTTCGCAGTCTTCCAGGTATTCCGACACCTGGCGCCGGAGGATATTTTTCGCTTCCTCAACCGTGTCACCAAACCCGGTAATCAGCAGCTCGGGACATAGCGCTTCATATCCGGCGCCGACCGGAGTCACTTCAATCCGGTAGACCACCCGGTCGAAGGGCGTT
>Ga0209019_1000063_pt1 | contig 43118 bp, 36 predicted proteins | sample METZYME_3_300m_FD_187549 | JGI IMG/M metagenome (GOLD analysis project Ga0209019, IMG submission 187549) | Marine microbial communities from oxygen minimum zone in mesopelagic equatorial Pacific - METZYME_3_300m (SPAdes) (version 2) | ecosystem: Environmental > Aquatic > Marine > Oceanic... | reverse complement strand
GGCCAACAGGGTCAGCAGGGCCAACAAGGTCAGCAGGGCCAACAAGGTCAGCAGGGCCAACAAGGTCAGCAGGGCCAACAAGGTCAGCAGGGTCAGCAAGGAGGCCAACAAGGAGGCTTCGGTGGCCCTGACGGCGGCCCTGACGGCGGAAACCGGGGCGGTGTATACAACGGTTCGCGATACGGCCGTCTCTCGACGGGCGACATCCGACAGTTCCGTAGCGAGGCCCGGCAACGTGTCCAGGAAGCGCTCGAATTGCAGCGCCTGCTTGAGGATGTGGACTTGAACGATCAGCAACTCGGTGACGTGATCGCGGCTCTGAGGCAATTGGACCGTGAGGATGTCTACCTCGACCTGGCCGAGTTGGCCCAACTCCAGTCGCAGATCGTCGAGGGATTGAAGCAACTCGAGTTCGGCCTGCGGCGAGAGCTGGAGGGAGAGGGCCAAGATCGGGTCTTCATCTCCGGCTCTGATGACGTCCCAAGGGGCTTCGAGGACTTGGTCGACGAATACTACCGGGCTTTGTCGAGGAGCCCTAGTAACTGAGCGAGGCTCCTCTTCCAAACGAACGACCGGAGCTGGGCAAGCACCTACTTTCCCTGCCAGGGTGGTGGGTGTGAGCCCGGTTTCGTTGGCCGATGGGTCACATGCTACCCGGGACTGATTCGTCCTCCCCGCTAATGTCCGACATTAAAGCGAGATCCCAGCGGGGCAGAAGAGGGATAGTTGATCCATGAAGATCGGTGTCTTGATGCTCAATTTTGGCGAACCCGAAAATCCCACGCTCGACGAGGTGATCCCCTTCCTGGAGCGTATTTTTGCCCGGAACTCGTCCCTCGAGTCCGACAAGGGTAGTGGTCGAGCCCGGAAGCTCGCTGAAGCACGAGCGCCTGGTCTGATCGAAGAGTACAAACAAATCGGCGGGTCCCCACTGGCCCGGCAGGCCAGAAAACAGGTCCGCACGGTCGAGGGTATTCTTCGCCGGCGGGGCTTGGACCTGCATTGTTATTCGGGCATGCAGTTTACGGAACCGTCAGTCGCTACGGTCGTGGCTGAGGCACAAGAGGCGGGCGTCGAGCAGTTGGTGGCCCTTCCCGTCTACCCTCTGTGCGGAAGATCGACCACTGTTGCAGCTCTGGAGGACGTTCGGGCTGCCATGAGCGAACTCTCGTGGGAGGTACCGCTCCGCGAAATCACTGGCTGGCATCGGCACCCGGCGTATCAGCGACTCCGCGCAGACACCATTCTCGACTACGTGAAACGGGAGGGAGTCGACCTCCACGCGTCAGACACCACACTCGTATTTTCGGCCCACGGTACTCCGCTGAAATACGTGGACAAGGGTCCACGTTATGTGACGTACGTCGAGGAGGTGTGCCGCATGGTCGCTCGGGAACTCGGCGTCAGCGACTACGCGCTCGGCTACCAGAACCATACCAACCGTGACATTCCATGGACGGCTCCCGACATCGAATCTGTAATTCGGGAGGTCGATGCGGCTCGGGTCATCGTCGATGCGGTCAGTTTCATGCATGAGCAGTCCGAGACTCTGGGGGAGTTGGATGGTGAACTCCGTGAAATTGCGGAAGAAGCTGGCCTCGAGTTCCACCGCATACCCATTCCCCACGATGATGCCGCCTTCGCGGCGCTTCTGGCGGATCTCGTAGAGGACGTACTCCGGCCCGAGCCCGTCATGGGTGGGCTGGGCCTACGCCGCTGCCTCTGTCGGGCCACGCCAGCTACGTTCTGCCTCAACGCCGCCGACTGATCGATCACACATCGGCGGCACCACATCGCCGTTAGACACCGGCGTCAGGCGTCACACATCGGTGTCACACCGGCCTGGAGCCCGTCGCGTACGCTGTCGCGAGGGTGGCCGCCAAACGCTTGCCCTCGGTAATCCTGCCCAAGATCCCCGGCCGAGCCGTGTAGTTCGAGCAGAAGTGCAGGTCCGGCGGCCATTCGACGCCCTCAAGGCCATCCCACGTCTCGTCCCACGCGGGGATCCTTGTTCTAGAAACGTGAAGCGCCTCCGCCGGGTGTCCGGTGACGACTTCGAACTCTTTACAGGCGATTTCCGCGATCCGGCCATCGTCCCAGTCGGGCAGCTCAGAGTTTTTCATCCCGCCCAGGTAGGCGGTATGGAGGCCAGGGCGCCCAAACAGGCTGTCGTTCCAGGTCACACCTCTCGTCTCGAGAGACTCCCCGAAGGCTACCTGGAAGCCGAGGCCACTGAGTTTCGTTTCAGACTTCAGGTAGACGAGGGCGAGACGGTTGTACCGAAGCGCTGACAGCCGGCCGGCCTCTTCCGGGTACGAACCGCCGAGGAGGCCCGCGGCCGTATCGGACGGGCACGTCAAAACGACCGCGTCAACCGGAACACTTCCCGCGCCGTCTGCGGTGACCTCCCACCCGACCCGCCTCTTCCGTAGCATCCGAACCGGAGTTTCCAGCCGGATACTTCCCCCTAGCTTCCCGGCGATCGCCAGCGGTAGTGCCCCCAACCCCTGCCGGAAGGAGCAAGGCGGGGATTCGGCGGCTCGCCCGGCACTGCGAAACATCCGCCACAGAATACTCCTCCGAACGCCAAGCTCCGCCAGGGTCCGCTGCAGTGCGTGCTTCACCGGCATGCGGTCCGGATCAGAGGCGTAAAGGCCGCCATAGAGGGGCCCCAGCAAAGCTCGATACGCGGCCCCACCGAACTTCCTCCGCAAGAAGGGGCCCACGAGTTCGCCTGCTCTCGGACCGGCAGTGAACGGCTCGGCCAGCACGCGCGCCTTGGCCCACAACGAAAGAAGATCCGTGGTCACGGCCTGGGAGAACGAGAGGGGAGCCCGCCGCAGTTGGCCTCGGTGATACACGTATAGAGGAAGATCCTTCGAGGCCGTGACCAACTCCTCGCTCAGGCCCACGCTCTCGACGAGGTCCCGGAAGGGACCGGTCAGCCGTGCCCGCTGAGGGCCCAACTCCAACACGAGGCCCCCGTGGAGTTCGGACCGCATGACACCACCCGGAACGCTCGCCGCTTCCCAGACGGTGACGTCAACGCCTAAACGGCGAAGCTCATGGGCGAGGACCAAGCCCGAGATTCCACCTCCAACGATACCAATCATCCGGTCGAGTCTACATCGATTCGTCCGACTTTCAACCCGACTTTCAATATGACACACTTGACAAACAGCTCGTTTTGCAGAAAGTTAGGCAAGACTAAATTTATATTGGGGTATTGTCAGCAGGGGAATTTTCGCATGGAAGACAGACAAGACGAGAAGCCTGGCCAGGCCCATGCTGGAATCTCGCGCCGTGACCTTCTGAGATCGGGAGTGGCCGGAGCTGTCGGCCTAGCGGCCGGGACGGGGGCACTCGCTGAATCGAAGCTAGGAAACGACGAATCAACGGTCAGCGGGGCTGGGGGGGTGCACAACCCCGGGCTCGCCGGAGCCGAGGGCGATGTGGATCCGGCGGGATTCGATCCGACCGCCTTCCTGAAAAATTTCGACTACGGCAACGTATCGACGCTCCCCAACGGACAGATTCAGAGGGAGTACGAAATCACTGCCTTGGATAGCGAGATCGAGGTTGCGCCGGGAGTACACTTCGCTGCATGGACCTACAACGGGACGGTTCCCGGACCGAGCATCCGTTGCACCGAAGGTGATCGGCTGAAGGTGAATTTCACCAACGGGGGAAGTCACCCACACACGATCCACTTCCACGGTATCCACGCTGCAGACATGGACGGCGTTTTCGAAATAGTCGAGCCGGGAGAGAGCTTTGTCTACGAGTTCGACGCGGCGCCCATGGGGTTCCACCTCTATCACTGCCATGCCATCCCCTTGAAGCGGCATGTGCACAAAGGTTTGTACGGTGCGTTTATCGTAGATCCGCCGGAGGGAAGACCCGAAGCCAACGAAATGATGATGCTGATGAACGGGTTCGACACGAACTTCGACGGGGACAATGAAGTCTATGCGGTAAACACGGTGGCCTTCCACTACCAGAGGCATCCCATCGAGATCGAGCAGGGGGAGCTGGTACGCATCTACCTCGGCAACATGACGGAGTTCGACCTTTTGAACTCGTTCCACATGCACGGAAATTTCTTTCGCCTCTACCGCACCGGAACAGATCTCGAACGCTACGAATTGACCGACACCGTGATGTTGTGCCAGGGTGAACGCGCGGTCCTCGAATTCACCTACGATTACCCCGGTAGGTACATGTTCCATGCACACCAGAGCGAGTTTGCCGAACTCGGGTGGATGGGAATCTTCGACGTCAACCCGCGGACCCTGGTTTGACATCCACAACAGAGCCTACGCATACGCGTGACGGTCAGCCGGCCGGCGCCAGCCCGTCGGATGGGACTGCCCATTCGGCTCGTACGGGGCGTATGGCCTTGGCGGCCAAGGGACTGCTCCCGCTGCTGCTGCTAGCAGGCTTACTGGCGGTGTTTCTTCGGTTCGGGCCTGTCGGCGTGTTCCGGGCCGCATTCCCACCCATCGAAGAACTCACTTTCGGGCGTATCGCCTTTCCCCAGCCGGGCTTGATCCGCGTCCATATGGTCAACGGGGGTCCCGAACCGGTCACGGTCGCTCAGGTGATGTTGGACGACGCTTACTGGGAGCACACGGTCGTACCAGACCGCGAGGTCGGTCGTCTCGACGACATTATGATAGAAATCCCCTACCCGTGGGTCGATGGGGACCCGCTGATCGTCACGGTCGTCAGCTCAACGGGAGTTACCTTCACTCAGGAAGTGGCCGTCGCCACCCAGTCTCCGGAAATCAACCGGTCCTACGTTGTCACCTTCGCCCTTCTGGGCGTGTACGTGGGCGTCGTCCCTGTGTTCCTGGGACTGCTGTGGCTTCCGTTTATCGCTGGCGTGAGCCAGCGTTGGATCGACTTCTTCCTGAGCTTCACCGTGGGGCTGTTGCTCTTCCTCGGGGTGGATGCTCTGGAGGGAGCTTTTGCGTTGACGGGCCGGGTGGCCTCGGCCTTTCAGGGGGTCGGACTCATCGTCCTAGGGATGGTCGGCGCGCCTCTCGTCATTCACGCCGTGGGCCGTATAGGCAGGGGTGATTCCGCGATCACTCCTCTGGGTATCTCCACCCTGATCGCCATCGGGATCGGGCTTCACAACCTGGGAGAAGGCCTCGCCATCGGCTCATCCTATGCGGTCGGCGAGGTGGCGCTGGGGACGAGTTTGGTCTTCGGATTTTTGCTTCACAACACGACTGAAGGCCTCGGCATCGTGGCGCCCCTGGCCCGTTCGAGGCCGTCATATGGGAAGCTGGCGGCTCTCGGTCTCATCGCTGGCGTTCCCACGATCTTCGGTGCTTGGATCGGAGGATTCTCTTATTCGCCGACAGCCAGCGTTCTATTCCTGGCGATCGGCGCCGGAGCCATCGTGCAGGTCATCGCGGTTCTCGGCCGGAGTATGGGGTCTGGTGGGCGAGAAGGCTTCAAGGGCCCGCTCAATGCAGCCGGGGTGGTGGCGGGGCTGATCGTCATGTACGCCACGGGGCTGTTCGTGGCCGCTTAGTTGTAATCGAATAGAACGCTGGGATGCGTGTATATGAACACGGTTGGGATCGTGACCATTGCTTTCGGGGTCTCCATTTTGTGCGGCCGGGGAACAACGCTGGTCGCCCCTGCGCTGACCCTGCGTTGGTTCAAGGAGACGATCGCAAGCAACGCTCGCATCCGAATGCTCGGCGCATTCTTTATGGCCCTGGGGGGGGCGATGGTTTGGGCAGGCACCTCAGAGGACAGTGGATTGGCCACCTTCCTGACAGTATTAGGCTGGGTGATGCTCGTGATCAGCGCACTGGTCCTAGTGCTATTCCCGGGCGTCTACCGCACTATCGCCAACCCGTTCATGCCGTCCGACACAAGTGGGAGTCTGTTCTTGTGGCGCGTCCGAGGGCTGGCAGGGATCCTCGCGGGGGTACTCATAATCTACTTCGGCGTACTCGCACTCTGACCCAACGCTAGCCCGCGTAATACTCCCTCAACAGCCCTCATATGACCGATCAACAGTTCATCTACGTGATGAAGGGCCTCCGAAAAATCGTCCCGCCCAAGCGAGAAATCCTCAAGGGCATTTGGCTGTCCTTCTTTCATGGGGCCAAGATCGGCGTGGTCGGGGCGAACGGATCGGGTAAGAGCACCCTGCTCAAAATCATGGCCGGGCTAGACGAAGACTTCCTCGGTGAGGCCTGGTCAGCCAAGGGGACCAGAATCGGCTACCTGCCGCAGGAGCCTGAGCTCAACCCGGAGCTCGACGTTCGCGGCAACGTCGAAGAGGCCGTTCAAGAGACACGCAATCTCCTCAAGAATTTCGAGGAGATCAGCACGCGATTCGCCGAACCGATGACGGATGAGGAGATGGAGGCACTCATCGAGAAGCAGGCCCGACTTCAGGACCAGATCGACGCGTCCAACGCGTGGGACTTGGACCGCCGGGTCGAGATCGCGATGGACGCCCTTCGCCTCCCACCTTCCGACACGGACGTGAACACGCTGTCCGGCGGAGAGTTGAGGAGAGTTGCCCTATGTAGACTTCTCCTCGAAGAGCCCGACATGCTTCTGCTCGACGAGCCGACCAACCACCTCGACGCCGAGTCGGTCGCCTGGCTCGAGCGATACTTGAGTGAGTTTTCCGGGACCATCGTCGCGATCACCCATGATCGATACTTCCTCGACAACGTGGCCGAGTGGATTCTTGAGCTGGACCGTGGAGAAGGGGTCCCGTGGAAGGGAAACTATTCTTCCTGGCTGGAGCAAAAGAGTGAGCGGCTACGTGTCGAGGAGAAACAGGTGTCCGCGCGCCAGAGTTCGCTCGCTCGCGAGTTAGAGTGGATCCGCATGGCCCCTCGGGCACGGCACGCCAAAGGCAAGGCTCGAATCGGCGCGTACGAGGAGCTTCTAGCGCAGGATGAGCGGGAGCAAATCCTCACTGCGGAGATCCTCATCCCGAAGGGGCCTCGGATGGGGAACGACGTCGTGGTGTGCGAGGCGGTCAAGAAGGGGTTCGGGGATCTCCTGCTCATTCATGACCTCTCGTTCGTCCTTCCCCCCGGAGCCATCGTGGGTATCATCGGCCCCAATGGTGCGGGAAAGACGACACTCTTCCGAATGATCACCGGAGAAGAAGAGCCCGACGCGGGCGCTCTTCGACTCGGGCAAACCGTCAAGTTGGCTTATGTCGATCAGTCGCGATCCGCCTTGGATCCGGACAAATCGGTCTTCGAGGAGGTGGCGGAGGGTCTGGAGATTCTCGAGTTCGGACGGGTCGAGGTGAACCCGAGAGCCTACCTGTCCTGGTTCAACTTTCGGGGAGCAGAGCAACAGAAGAAGGTAGGCATCCTCTCTGGTGGAGAGCGGAATCGGCTCCACCTAGCCAAACTCCTCAAGGAGGGAGGGAATCTCATACTGCTGGATGAGCCGACGAACGATCTCGACGTCGATACACTCCGTGCGCTTGAAGAGGCCCTGCTCTCGTTTGCGGGCTCAGTCATGGTCATTTCACACGACCGCTGGTTCCTGGATAGGATCGCGACCCATATCTTGGCCTTCGAAGGAGAGAGCCAGGCTGTTTGGTTCGAAGGGAACTACCGAGAGTATGAAGACGACCGCCGGAGAAGGATGGGAGCGGAGGCGGACCAGCCTCATAGGATCAAGTATAAGAGACTGGTGCGGTAGCTCCCGTTGGGAAAAGCCGAGTCGACGTCCGATAGATCTCTCGGCCTGGCGCTCGTGGATATGACCCCCGAGAACGCCGAATTTACACTCAGAGAAACCTACATATTCATTTTCGCCACACAGTAGGGCGCAGTAAGAGCAAGCGGTGGGGGCCGTGGTGGGGCTGCCGAGTTTACGGTGGAGACCTGCCCACTTATGTTTCTCGTGACCGCCAGGGGTACCCCGGAAGACAGGGTTGAGAGAGTCCCTTGGAACCTGACCCGGCTGACACCGGCGTAGGGAGCGCGGCATGAAGTCGACACCAACGAAAAAGCCGCCCGGCCCCACACCGCGGCGGCTTTCGTATAGGGATCCATCAAAGATTTTCCCGTCAAGGAGAACATCGTGCCCCATCAGAATGGAGCCGAGCGTAACGGCGATCGCGACCTGAACGATCCTTCGGAGGGTGATTACGGCCGCGCGTTCCCGAAATCGCGGAAAGTCTTCGTGGAGGGCCGCCACGGAGTCCGCGTGCCGATGAGAGAAATCTCGCTCGCCGGTGGGGAGCCCCCCTTACGTGTGAACGACACTAGCGGACCGCTGGGGGTCGATCCTCACGCCGGGTTACCAAAGCTACGGGCGCCGTGGATCGAGGGGCGGGGCGACGTAATCGAGGGCAGCACGACGTATCGGCCTCTCGACCCCGGAACGGCGGTCGAAATTCCTGAGGCGCTCCGGAACCGCCCTCTCCGCTCCACCAACGGAACCGTCACACAAATGCACTACGCCCGCCGGGGCGAAGTCACCGAGGAGATGGATTTCGTCGCTATTCGTGAGGGGATGGACGCCGAGTTCGTGCGTGATGAGGTCGCCCAGGGGCGGGCAATCATCCCTGCCAACATCAACCATCCTGAGTCCGAGCCGATGATCATCGGACGGGCGTTCCGCGTGAAGATCAACGCGAACATCGGTAACTCGGCCGTGGGGTCCTCGATCGAGGAGGAGGTCGAAAAACTGAGATGGGCCGCACTTTGGGGCGCCGACACCGTGATGGACCTCTCCACCGGAAAGAACATACACGAGACCCGCCAGTGGATTATCCGGAACTCTCCCGTACCGATCGGGACGGTGCCCATCTATCAGGCGCTCGAGAAGGTGAACGGGGTCCCTGAGGATCTCACGTGGGAAGTCTACCGTGACACGCTTGTCGAGCAGTGTGAGCAAGGAGTCGACTATTTCACGGTGCACGCCGGAGTGCTGCTCCGCTACGTCCCGATGACGGCGAATCGTATGACGGGTATCGTATCACGGGGTGGCTCGATCATGGCCAAGTGGTGTTTGGCCCACCACCAGGAAAGCTTCCTCTACACCCGCTTCCGGGACATCTGCGAGATCATGGCCGAGTACGATGTCTCCTTCTCACTCGGGGATGGGCTGCGGCCCGGGTCACTTGCGGACGCAAACGACGAGGCCCAGTTCGCTGAACTGTACACGCAGGGGGAACTCACCCGGATGGCGTGGGAACACGACGTCCAGGTCATGTGCGAAGGTCCGGGGCATGTGCCAATGCACATGATCAAGGAAAATATGGACAAGCAACTGGAGTGGTGCTCCGAAGCTCCCTTCTACACACTAGGGCCGCTGACCACGGACATCGCTCCGGGTTACGACCATATCACGAGCGCCATCGGCGCCGCGCAGATCGGATGGTACGGCACGGCGCTACTCTGTTACGTGACGCCAAAGGAACACCTGGGCCTGCCGAACCGGGACGACGTGAAGGCCGGAGTGATCGCCTATCGGATCGCGGCCCATGCGGCCGACCTGGCGAAGGGGCATCCCCGCGCCCGGGAATGGGACGACGCTCTATCGAAGGCCCGATTCGACTTCCGCTGGGAGGATCAGTTCAATTTGGCGCTCGATCCTGTGACGGCACTGGAGTACCACGATGAGACGCTGCCAGCGGAGGGAGCGAAGGTCGCCCATTTCTGCTCCATGTGCGGACCCAAATTCTGTTCAATGAAGATCACCCAGGACATCCGCGACTATGTTGCTGCGGGGGATGCGAGCGAAGACGTCGTTCGGAGCGGCTTGGAAGCGAAGTCGGCCGAATTTCGGGAGAAAGGTGGAGAAATATACGTTGATGTGAGCGGGGACTAGAGGTTTACCTGGATTCCTCCCAGCGAACCTCATCACCGACAGAGATGGTCGCGTCGTTCAACACACTCCCGTGTGCCCCGCCTCTCCAGTGGGGATCAAGGGCGTTCATCAGGCCCTCACACGCCTCATCCATCCGCCCGCAGGGGCGGGTTTCGCCATGTATGTGAATCCGTAGGTCCCCCACGGCGAGCGTCCGGTCACGGGTACCCTCCAGCCGTATCCCGGACACCAGGAGGTTGGCACGGCGCATCACCGGTTCCACGGAGTCGTCGACTTCGGCTTTAACACGGTCGAAGACCTCACGTTCGATCAGCGTCACCTGGCGGTGGCCATCGAAGTCCGCACCACCCTCGAGCCCCCGGCCCTCCACCGCGACCGCCTCATCGACCGGATCCATCGGCCCTCCGTGGGCACGCTTGAGCCAGATCGCCTCCAGCACCCCCATGGCTAGACCCTCAACGCCAGCGGGACTGAAGCTCCGCCAGCACTCCACTGCCCGGGCATAACTTCTCGAACGGTACATCGACGAGGGGTTGATCCACCGTATTCTCGAAGGCGTGTAAGTCCATACTCGTTGGCTCGATGAAAAGGAGACCCGTCGCCACCTCTCCCTGCGCCTGGAGCGCCTTGAGATGGGCATACGCTGTATCCCTATCGGTCGGATCGTAGTCCTCGTCCACCGAGCGAAACCGCACGACGCTTCCGTCGTGCATTGTCACGGCCGTTGCCGCTCCTTCATCCTGCTGAGCCTGGATCTCGTGGAGCAGCGGAACGAAGTCCGTCTCGACGATCTGATGTCCGTGCTCACGCGTGTGGGCGTAACTCTTGGTAGAGCCCTCGTGGTCGTTGAACGTCACGCATGGAGAGATCACATCCAGGAGAGCAAAGCCTTGGTGACTCAACGCGGCCTTGATGAGAGGCACCAGTTGTTTCTTGTCTCCGGAGAAGCTTCGCGCGACGAATGAGGCACCCGACGTCAGCGCCATCGACGCCGGATCGACGGGGCGCATCTGGTTTTCCCCGCCGCGTTTGGCCGTGCTGCCCACGTCTGCCGACGCCGAAAACTGGCCCTTGGTCAGTCCGTACACACCATTGTTCTCTAACATGTAGAGCATATTCACGTTGCGGCGGACCGCATGGCAAAAACCCCCCAGCCCGATGGAGAGTGAATCGCCATCTCCGGAGACCCCGATGTAGGCCAGATCGCCGTTCGCCGCGTTCGCACCCGTGGCGATGGACGGCATGCGGCCATGCAGGGAGTTGAAGCCGTGGGCCTCACTGAGGAAGTAGGTCGGGGTCTTGGACGAACATCCGATCCCACTCAGCTTCGCGACCCGGTGAGGAGGCACGTCGAGCTCGAAAAACGCCTGCACGAGTGCCGCGGTAATCGAATCGTGACCGCACCCGGCACAAAGGGTGGACTGGGTCCCCTCGTAATCCCGCTGAGTAAGTCCCAGCTTGTTCTGCTTGATACGCGGATGTCGGACCGACGGCTTGGCTGTCTGTGTCATTTAACCCTTTTACCCCACTGCCACGGGGGCGAGCCCCAACCGATCCCGAACACCCCGGACCACTACGTCCGCGCTGAGGGGCGCCCCCTGGTAGTCCAGCACAGAGTCGAGCTTACTCTTCGGAACGGCGGTCTCCAGCAGGAGCAACCTCTTGAACTGACCGTCCCGGTTCTGTTCGATAACGATGTTCATGTCGTGCGAGAGGAGGAACCCTTCGACTGCGTCGGAGAAGGGGAAACCCGTTACACGTAAGAAATCGAGCGCAATCCCTTCCTCTGCCAGCAACTCGAGCGCCTCCAAGACGGCCGCCCGGCAACCACCCACCGTAACGAGCCCAACCGTCGCTTTATCGACGAGACGGACTTCCGGGGCCGGCAGAGCCTCCGCAGCCCCCTCGATCTTCCTCGCGATCCGGTCCACAACGTCCTGGTAAAGGTCTCCATCTTCGGTGTAGCGACCGAATCGGTCGTGCCCGGAACCCCTGGTGAAATATGCTCCCTTGGGATCGACGCCTGGCAGAGTCCGAGCCGGGATACCATCGCCATCGGCGTCGAGGTACCGATAGAACGTATCCATCTCCTGAAGATCCTCCGCGGATAGAACCTTACCACGGTCCGGCACATAGTCATCATCCCATTCGAGCTTCTCGCACACCCAGTCGTTCATGCCGATATCGAGATCGGAGACTACGAACACCGGTGTCTGGAACCGCTCGGCCAGATCGAACGCCTCGACCGCGAAGTAAAAACACTCCCGCGGGTCACCCGGAAACAGCAGGACATGCTTAGTGTCACCGTGAGAGGCGAACGCCACCGTGAAGAAGTCCCCCTGTTGGGTGCGGGTGGGCATGCCCGTAGAAGGCCCCGCACGTTGTACGTCGAAGATAACGGCCGGGATCTCGGCGTAATAAGCCATGCCGAGGAACTCGTTCATCAAGGAGAGTCCGGCCCCGCTCGTGGGTGTAAACGCACGAGCACCCATCCAGCCGGCGCCCAGCACCATACCGATCGCCGCGAGTTCGTCCTCCGACTGGATGACGCAGTACAGGTTCTTGCCTGTCTCCGGATCCTTACGAAGCCTCGCACAAAAGTCCCGGAATGAGTCCATGAGGGATGTTGCCGGTGTGATCGGGTACCACGCTCCCACAGTCGCACCAGCGTACACACAGCCCAGAGCCGCGGCCGTGTTCCCCGTCATCAACACGGAGTTTCGATTGGCGTCCATAGCCTCGAGTCGGATCGGGAACAAGCCGTCGAAATGCTCCATCGCATAGTCGTAGCCCAGACGGATGGCCACGTTGTTCGAGTCCATTAGATGCTGCTTTGTGCTGAACTTCTCCCCGAGCATCCCTTCGATCACCCCGAGATCGATGGACAGAAGCGCGCACACGGCGCCCACGTAGGCGATGTTCTTCATCAGGATGCGCTCTCGGGAACCCTTGAAGTTCTCCACACACATGTGCGAGAGAGGAATACCCAAGAAGAGCACGTCGGCGCGAAGGAGGTCCTCGTCGAGGGGCCAACTCGAGTCGTAGAGGACCGCGCCCCCGGGACGGATCTCGGCGATATCCTGCTCGTACGTCTTGGGGTTCATCGCCAGAATCACGTCGACGTTCGGGCTACGGGCCACATGCCCATGCTTGTTCGCCCGGATTTCATACCAGGTCGGTAGCCCCTGGATGTTGGAGGGGAACACGTTCTTACCAGAGACCGGCACGCCCATGCGGAAGATGGCCTGCATGAGCATGCCGTTCGCACTGGCGGAGCCGGTACCGTTGACCGTGGCGACTTTTATGACGAAGTCGTTGACTACTACGAAGTCGTCAGTGCGGTCTCGGGAGTCTCGATCCAAGTCGGTTTTCCGGCATAGGGGATGAGTAAGTCAAACTTCTGCATGTCCCACGCGGCCGTGGGGCAGCGCTCCGCGCAAAGACCACAGTGCACGCACAGGTCCTCGTCTTTGACCATCACGCGAGCGGTTTGTGGAAGGTTCTCCGATACGTAGAGATCCTGATCGGGGTTTTCAGCGGGGGCCGTAAGGTAAAGCCTCAGCTCCTCCTCCGGCTCGTTCTCGGTCATCGTCAGGCAATAGACCGGGCATACATCGATACAGGCGTCGCACTCGATACAAAGACTCGACGTGAACTCGGTCTGTATGTCACAGTTGAGGCAGCGGGCTACCTCGACGGCCGTCTGCTCCGGATCGAAGCCCAACTCCACCTCGACCTCTAGGGCCCTGAAACGCTCTACCAACTCGACGTGGCGCATCTTGGAGCGCTCGGAATCATCGTAGTTGCTTCCGTAGCTCCAGGAGTGAAGCCCCATCTTCTGGGAGACGAGGTTCATTCCGTACGGCGGCCGGTCGGTGAGCGCCTCTCCTTCACAGAGCGCGTGAATGGAGATGGCCGCTTGATGGCCATGCTCCACGGCCCAGATGATGTTCTCGGGCCCCCAAGCAGCATCTCCCCCCACGAACACCCCTTCTCGCGTGGTCTGGAAGGTGGTGCGATCGACGACCGGCATATCCCACTCGTTGAACTCGATGCCGATGTCACGCTCGATCCATGGGAAGGCGTTGTCCTGCCCGATCGCCAAAATCACGTCGTCGCAAGGAATCACCGCCGAGTCGAGCTTCGTGCTGACGAGGCGTCCGCTCTCGTCGGGTGCCCACTCGACGATGTCGAACTCCATACCCACCATCCGGCCGTCCTCGATCACGAATCTGCTAGGCGAATGGTTTTCGACGATCTCGACGAGTTCTTCTTCGGCATCGTCGAGCTCCCACGCCGAAGCCTTGAAGTGAGGGCGACCCTTTCGGGCGATGACCCGGACGTCTTTCCCTCCGATCCGCTTCGACGTCCTACAACAGTCCATCGCGGTATTTCCGACACCGATGATCAGCACTCGCTCCCCGACGGATTCGGTGTGCCCGAAGTGTACGGACTCCAACCAATCAATTCCGATGTGGATGTTGGCGTCACCCTCGTCCCGCCCTGGAATGCGGAGTTCTTTACCCTTGGGCGCACCCGTCCCGATAAAAACGGCGTCGAATCCCTCTTCGTCTAGAAGTTTCTTGAGGCTGTCGATGGGGTGGCCATAGCGTACCTCCACGCCCATATCGAGGATCATGTCGATCTCTTCGTCCAGGACGCTGCCGGGGAGACGAAAAGACGGAATATTGGTCCGCATCAGGCCCCCGGGCCGATCCATCTTCTCGAACAGCACACACTCGTATCCCAAGGGCATCAGGTCGTTGGCCACGGTCAGCGAAGCGGGACCGGCTCCAATCAGCGCGACACGCTTGCCGTTCTTCTCCTCAGGGACCTTGGGAAGCAGGTCTGTAACATCACCCCGCAGATCGGAGGCCACGCGCTTGAGCCTGCATATCGCGACGGGCTCATCTTCGACACGGACACGCCGACATACAGGTTCACATGGCCGATCGCATGTTCTTCCCAGAACACCAGGAAAGACATTCGATTCCCGGTTCAGCATGTACGACTCGGTGAAGCGCCCCTGCCCAATCAGCCGGATATACTCCGGGACGGGCGTGTGGGCCGGACAGCCCCACTGGCAGTCTACGACCTTGTGGTAGTAGTCGGGGTGAGAGGTGTCGGTGGGTTGCATGTTTCAAAACCGCCCTAGCGGCTGATTCACGGAATTTGCGCGACCATGATCAGGCTACCGGTCCGCTTGCGTAAAGCGCAGGGATATCTAGTCAGAAGGCCGACTCAGCTCGTTGGACAGGACATCCATCACTCGGTGATGACGAGGAATGAAAACAACGTTCTCTGCCGCATGGATCTGCGTTTCTCCCAGAGGCGAATGGTCACTCTTCCGTTTTCTTTGCGATTGAATGGTCACCCTTCTGGCCCGTTCAATCAAGACGTGTCCGACTCATGTTCGATCTGTATAATCCCAACGTATTCTGTCGCAAGAAGCGAGCCTTTATCCACCCGTATCCGCATGATTAAATAATACACCCTTTGCGTCGGGAGCGTGTGTGAAATTTCGAGGCCCCGCGCGGCTTCCGGGGCGACCAGATCGGGCCCGTGCGCCCCTCCCCCGGCAATACTTGGACAGTCGAGACCTTAGCGGCGCCTGTTACTCCATCTGGCCCATAGAATCCACGCTCCGTCCGCGACACCCCGTCGGCGACGGTCTCGCGGCGGCGCTCGCTATTTTGCGTCGCCACTTGGGCTACTTCCCGCCGAACCAAACTCGGTGGGGGCCGGCGTCGAGCAGGACGTCCACCGTGCCGAAAGTCGACTCCATCAGGGTAGCCAAGCGCAAGCGCCGTTGTGTGACAAGCACGAGTGACCCGTCGCTTTCAAGATGGTCCGGCGCCCCACGGACGAGACGTTCGATCACATAGCCGGTCTGTTCCTTTCCTTCATGGTACGGAGGGTTGCTGACGATGAGGGCATAACGCTCATGTTCCAGCGCATCGAAGCCGTCCGAGAGAATCAGGCGAGCCCCTGGAACGTTTTCAGAAACAGCTACGAGGGCCAGCGCGTCGACATCGAGAAAGTCCAAACGGGCCGTCGGCTCCAACGCCGATAAGAAGGCTCCGATCACACCCGAGCCGCACGCGAAATCAAGGACTCGCCGCCCCGCCGCCGGAAGCCGACCCATTACCTCGAGGAGCGCGCGGGTTCCCGCATCTAGCCGGCCGTGGGAAAAAATGCCGGGATAGGATGTCCATTCACGAGGACCGGCGGGGAACTCCAAAGACGTCGACCGTCGCCACTCCGCGAGAGTCCCTCGCGGACTTGGGGCATCCACCGGCCGAACGGCCTCGAGCACGCGACTGCGGCCACCGGACCCCACGGTCCTGGCCGGACCCATGAGCGGCTCGATAATCCGGCCGGCCGATCCGGCACCCTCGTCGTTGGCTCCGTACACCCAGAGCGGCGCACCAACCTCGAGAACGGAGGCCGCGGCATGAACCGCCATATCCAATTCGTCCTTGGCCTTGGGGAGCCGCAGCGTGGCCGCCTGGAACGGACCCTCCGGCGTCCACGCAGAAGCGCTCCTACCTTCTCGCGCCAACCGGTGCCACGAGTGAGCCCGACCTCCGGCCTCGATCACAGCAGTAGTGACCGCCGGTAGATTCTCGAGCATGACGAGCACATTTCCACGGATCGCCGCGCGGTGCAGGACACCGGACATCAGCTCCGCCGCGGCTCGATCCCGCCAATTGGCACTCCGTCTGAGAGACATTACCGCCCGGTGTGAACGCCCGACCGTTGCCGGACCCGCCCGCCCCCCTTGCCGATCACCCTTCCAAACTGACCGCGATTATCTCTCCAAGGCGCTCCAGGCCCGTGGTAATCTTGTCCTCGGACGGACCAAACGAGAAACGGACCCACCTCTTGAGTTGTTTCATCGGTGGGTGTGTCCCACCCGGGTTCACGTCGAAGAACGGTCCTGGAACCGTCACGACCTTTCGCCCGAGCCCGGCCTTGAAGAATGAGTCGGCATCGTTCAACGACTTGGGAAGGCCACTGACGTCTGCCCACACATAGAACGTACCCAAGGGCCCTTCCCCACAACGAATTCCAAGGGCCTCGAGCCCCTCCACCATTGCGATCCGCTTTCTGGCGAACAAACGCCGGACCGCAGTAGTCTCCTCGTCTGCCCGCTCAGGATCCAATGCTTTGATCGCCAACCGCTGTGCCGGTAAGCTCGGTCCACCGTCGAACCCGGTGGCAACCCGTTCAAGGTTCTCAATCACAGCAGTCGGCCCCACCACCCAACTCAACTGCCACCCCGGATACCGGAAGTTCTTACTGAGGCCGTCGACGATGAGCACCGGGTCTTTCTCAACGTTCCGGACGTGAGAGGCCACCGACACCGGCCCACTCCCGGGGGCACCGTCCTCGCCGTAGATGTAGTGCGAGTAGGACTCGTCGAGGATGAGCGTACACTTGTTCTTGCGAGCGGCCGTCATATAGGCTTTCAGCTCACCGTCACGGATGAGATCACCCGTCGGATTACACGGGTTGCCGATGAGAAAGGCCTTAAGTTTCCTATCCACGATGGCTTTGCCAAAGCTGGCCGGGTCGAGGTGGAAGGACTCATCCGGACCGGCCTTTACGGGTACGGGTTTGACCCGGTCGAGATGGTGGCTGAACACGTCGTGGTATGAGGGAGAGTCCGGGAATTTGTATCCCACCGAAATCGAATCGAACGTCGTGAAAATCCTTGAAAGCATGAGGCGTCCACCCGACGCGATCGAGACATTTTCTTTCTTGTACCTCGAATCCTGGCCCTTGCGATAGAGGCGATTGTAGTGGTCCGCCACCGCCTCCCGGAGCTCATCGATGCCTCCAGGCGGTCCGTAGGATTGGTCATGTGGCTCCAGCGTGATCCAGGTGAGGCGGTTTGGGGCACCCTCGATCCGTCCGACGTCAGGCTGTCCTTGGCCCAGATTGCACCAATCGGGCCGTCCATTCCTGTAACCAAATTCGGCGGCGTTGACCATCGCTTGAGCAACGCCCATGTAGGGCATGTCTCGGAAGGTTTTCTTTTTCTTTGCCACTGGTGAAATCTCTTCGGTTATGGCGACTGGGCTTTACCGGGCCACGGACGGACTCAGGTCCATTCGGGTGACCCCGGCGACGATTTCCAGCACCTGGAGCCACACTACGAGGAGCTCCCCACCGACGTTCATCCCGGCGACGGACACCCGCATGCCGGGGAATCTAGCGAATCTCAGTCGTATGCTGAAGGCTGCTGAAGGAGAGACCGGACGGACCCCCGTCCCTTCCCACTCGCAGCGCTAGTCGGTAACCTGGGACCCTGATGAGTTCTCAAGGAAGCCAGGAAGAGGCGCAGGGCCGCTATTTGGCGGCCCTGTCCCTTACGGCCCTGGGCATCGTGTTCGGCGACATCGGTACGAGTCCCATCTACGCGCTCCGGGAGTCCTTCCATTCCGCAAACGGAATCGACCCTACCCAAGCCAACGTCCTTGGCGTTCTGTCACTGATCCTGTGGTCCCTGATCATCGTCATATCGATCAAGTACCTGACCTTTGTGATGCGGGCCGACAACCACGGTGAGGGAGGGATCATCGCGCTGACCGCGCTGGTCACTCCGCCCTCTCAAGCCGCCGCGCAGAGGCGCATCGCACTCGTGATGGCCGGGCTCTTCGGGGCGGCGCTCCTGTACGGCGACAGCATGATCACCCCGGCGATCTCTGTCTTGAGTGCCATCGAGGGCCTCGAAGTCGCGACGCCCCGCTTTCAGCCCTACGTGATCCCGATTACCATCGCCATCCTGATCGCGCTCTTTTCCGTGCAGCGCAGGGGCACAGCAGGTATTGGTATGCTCTTCGGCCCCGTCACGCTCGTCTGGTTTCTCACGTTGGCTGTGCTCGGCGTTCTTGGAGTCGCCCAGCATCCGAGCGTAATGGCGGCGGTTAATCCTCTCCAAGGCGCCGCATTCTTCGTTCGCAACGGCGTGGCGGGCTTCCTGGTACTAGGCTCGGTATTTCTGGTCGTGACGGGCGGTGAGGCCCTTTACGCGGACATGGGACACTTCGGCATCAGACCGATCCGTCTCACCTGGTTCGTCCTGGTCCTCCCCGCACTCGTACTCAACTACTTCGGGCAGGGCGCCGTCATCTTGGAGGACCCCGCCACGCTGGAGCATCCCTTCTTTCTGATGGCCCCGGGGTGGGCACTCTACCCGCTCGTGGGCATCGCGACGCTCGCCACCATCATCGCCTCCCAAGCCGTGATCTCGGGCGCGTTTTCTCTGTCGCAGCAAGCGATTCAGCTGGGATATCTGCCACGCATGAAGGTGGAGTACACTTCGAGTCGAAAGATGGGCCAGGTCTATCTTCCCGGTATCAATTGGGCCTTGATGGTGGCCTGCCTCGGGCTGGTAATCGGTTTTCGCACGTCGAGCAACCTCGCAGCGGCGTACGGGGTAGCAGTCACAACGGACATGGCCGTGACGACGGTCCTCTTCGCCATGGTGGCAACCAAGCGCTGGGGGTGGCGTCCGAGCTCGATCGCGATGTTCCTGGGCTTTCTCCTCGTCGTCGATCTCGCGTTCTGGGGAGCGAACCTGCCCAAGATTCCGCAAGGCGGCTGGTTCCCGATCGTAGTAGCAGGCGTGATCTTCGCGATGATGACCACATGGAAGAAAGGTCGGGAGCTCGTGGCCGCACGCCTGGAGGTGGGCTCACTCCCGATCGAGCTGTTGGTCGCCGACATCCGTGAGAGCCGTCCGACCCGGGTCGCCGGAACTGCAGTGTTCATGCACAAGGACCCCAACGGCACGCCGCCGGCTCTCCTGCACAACCTCAAGCACAACCGGGTCCTGCACCGACGGGTCGTATTGCTCAGCGTCGTGACATTGGACGTGCCGTATCTGACGGATGACGATCGCCTCAGTGTTGTGAAGGTTGCCGACGATCTGTATAAAGTCGTCGCCTCCTACGGCTTCGCGGAATCTCCCGACGTCCCCACGATCCTGGAGGGCTGTGAGGAGAGCGGACTTGCCTTCGACATGATGCAGACCACCTTCTTCCTCTCCCACGAGACCCTTGTGGCACAGCAGAAGGGCGGAATGGCTAAATGGCGGCAGCAGCTCTTCGGCCGCATGTCTCGGAACTCTCTTCAGCCCACGGCATATTTCGGGATTCCCCCGAACCGCGTGGTGGAACTCGGGATGCAGGTGCAGCTGTAGCGGACTAGCCCAATGAAGAAGCAAAAGCTCAAGAAGGAACTGGGCCTGTTCGATGTCTACGCCATCGCTACGGGCGCCACGCTGAGTTCCGGTTTCTTCCTGCTCCCGGGTCTGGCGGCGGTCGGGGTCGGATCGGGCTTACCTCTGGCGTACTTGTTGGCCGGGCTCCTCATCGTTCCCGGCCTGGTCAGTATGGCGGAGCTTGCCACCGCCATGCCCCGGGCCGGTGGCGTGTACTACTTCCTCGATCGCAGCATGGGGCCGTTGATGGGAACGGTCGGGGGGTTCGGCACGTGGATCGCGTTGATCCTGAAGTCGGCGTTTGCGCTGATCGGAATCGGATACTATCTGGCGCTATGGCGTCCCGAGGTGCCTCCGGAGCCGATTGCCGCGGCCTTCGCGATCATCTTCGGCATCGTCAACATTCTGGGAGCCAAGAAATCCACATCCTTCCAATCTGTGATGGTCGTAGGACTCTTGGTGCTTCTCGCTTGGTTCACCGGTGTCGGGCTGATGAATATCGAGCCGGCGAATTTCGGCGGAATGTTCAGCCAGGCCTCCGGGCCATTCGTGGCGACCGCGGGCCTGGTCATTGTCAGTTACATGGGACTTACCAAGGTGGCCAGCGTCGCGGAGGAAGTCCGAAACCCCGAGCGCAACATCCCACTCGGCATGTTCCTGGCCTTCGGGACCGCCATCCTGGTCTACACCGTCGGTACAGCAATCATGGTGGGTGTCGTGTCGGCGGACGTCCTCGCTCAGGACGGCGGAGATCTGACCCCGGTGGCCACCGTAGCACGGGTTCTAGTGGGCCCCTGGGGGGCGGTCCTGATGACTGCGGCCGCCGTGCTCGCGTTCTCGTCGGTCGCAAACGCCGGCATTCTCTCCGCCTCTCGTTACCCTCTGGCGATGAGCCGGGATCACGTGCTTCCCAGGTTCTTCTCCAAACTCCAATCCCAAGGCGCACCGGTCTACGCGATCTATACCACGGTCGGCCTGATCCTGGTTTTTGTTCTGCTGTTCGACCCCAGTCCGATTGCGAAGCTGGCCGGTGCGTTCCAACTGATGATGTTCGCCCTGAGTTGCCTCGCGGTCATCGTGATGAGGGAGAGCCGAATCGAATCATACGACCCCCGCTACAGGTCTCCCTTCTACCCGTGGCTACACATTCTGGGAGTATTGGCGCCCTTCTGGCTCATCGTTCAAATGGGCCTTCTTCCGAGCCTCTTTACAGGTGGGCTCATCATCTTTGGGGCCATGTGGTACAACTACTACGCACGGGAACGCGTGGACCGGGAGGGTGCGATCTTCCACGTCTTCGAGCGCTTGGGGCGGCAACGGGACACGGGACTCGACCGGGAGCTGCGCCAAATCATGAAGGAGAAGGGTCTGCGTGACGCCGATCCTTTCGAAGAAGTCGTGACCAGGGCTTCGATCATCGACTCGCCCGGCGGAACCGGATTCCGGAACATCGTCAGTGAGGCGTCTGCCCATCTTGCCGAAGCCTGCAACCTTTCCGCGAAGGAGCTTGGGGATGGCTTCCTAGAGGGTACGGTCGTGGGCATGACACCCGTCTCTCACGGAGTCGCTCTTCCCCACCTACGCCGGCCTGAAATCGAGTCGGCCCACCTGGTGCTTGTCCGGTGCCCGGGCGGAGTGGAGATGGGTATGGACCTGGCAGAGGGGCAGCACAATCAATCTGAGCCCGTGCAGGCGGTGTTCTTTCTCGTTAGCCCCCTGGACAACCCTGGTCAGCACCTACGAATTCTGGCCCAGATCGCCGGCCGGGTCGACAAAGAAGACTTCATGGAGGCTTGGCTCTCGGCCCCGAATCATCAGAAGCTCAAGGAGGCCATCCTTCGGGACGACCGACTGCTGACCCTGACTCTCGAGGCCGGCACACCCTCAGCGATCCTCATCGGACAGTCGCTCAAGGATATCCTTCTGCCGGAGGGCACCTTGATCGCCCTGGTTCGCCGCGGGCCCGACGTCGTGATCCCGAGGGGAGCTACCGAGCTCAAACGCGGGGACAGGCTCACGATCATCGGAGAACCCGCCGGTTTGGACGCCTTGGGGAAGCGCTTCAAGCAGCAGGCTCAGTCGCCAGAGCTTCACTAGCTGCCCAGGCCACGAATCGACCGTGATGGGACAGGGATAGATCAACGGGCAACCTCCGGTCACGCCAAAAAGCGACCGGGATCCCCCGGTCGGCGGCGATCCGGACCTGCCAAGGCGGAACGTTCATCCGCGAGGCGAGAGCGGCACGCGCGAATTCCCTCACCGTCCGGCCCGGGTCGGCACCGTGCGTCGCCAGGCGCTCAACAGCTGTATTGATGAGACCTGCACCGACACGCCCTGCACTGAAGGGACCACGGGTTCGGGAAGGGTGCACGACCGTGAGTGTCGCGACCGCGCTTACCCACCGGTCCGTCCGATACAGGCGAACGTCGAAAGGACCGGTCGCGTGCATGACCAGGGCTCGCCCCTCGGCGATCTGTCCAACCACAAAATCCCTCGGCAGAAACCGTACGGTGCGATCGAGCTTCTTAGCGACCTTGTACGCGCTCTCTTTTGCCGCCCAAAGTGTCCACCGGAGTGGATGGGCGGAGGCCGAGGCGCTCAAGGCCTCCAACTCATCGGGGGTGAATACACGAACATCGAAGCGCGGGTGAAGCGCCCCGGGTCGGCTTTCGGGATCGTGGAGATCGACGACGTCGTTACCGACCAGCAAAATATTCCTCCTCCATGCCGACGAGCCGATCGACGATCTGCCGAGAGAAATCCCTGGAGCGGCGCATCCCCGAATGGTCCGAATGCAGCTCGCCGACCTCGAAGTCGATATAGAAAGAGTCCCCACGGGCAGGTACGGTCGACCACGTCTGTTGCCGGTCACCACGCAGGTACACGCAAAGGGGCTGGCAACCGGGTACTGAAGTGAGGATTCGACCCACCGCGTGTGCTACCGCGTCGGCCTCCACTCTGCCGCTCCGACTGCGCCCGGCCTCCGGAAAGATCAACGCCGTCTCACCTCTCGAGAGAAGGTGTTGAACACGCTTGATGACCCGCGAGACGTCCTCACGGCGTCCCCCACGGATGACCGGAATACATTTGATCAGCCACGCCCCGAGACGGGTGGGCAACTGAGAGGAATAATTATTGTACTCAGGGAGATTCCACGGCATCCGAGAGTAATGGAAGAGATACCACCAACTACCGCCCAACGCCCAAGCGACGACCGCGGAATCCATCATCGTGAGGTGGTTGGGGCAGATCAGAAGCGGGTGGTCGCTCTCCTTCAGCAACGCACGGTATCGCGCCCGAACCTGCGCCACGTCCTTGATGCGGTACCCCATCAAGACCCGCAGGATGAACGCGATGGGAATGACCCAGAAGGCGGCGGCCAGACGGCCCACTTCACGCTGGAACGTATGGGCAGCCCGAGTCCTGAATGGAAGCCGTGTCAAGAAGCGACCCTCAGGAAAGCTTCTCCTCAATGAGCGCCACGGCGTCCCCCACCGTGTTCACGGCATCTGCGTCCTCGTCTTCGACCTCAATGTCGAACTCATCCTCGAAATTCAGGATGATGTCGACGAGCCGTGCCGAGTTCACCTTCAGATCCTCGAGGATGTTGGTTTCGTCGTTGACGGCCGCGAGGGCGTCTTCACTCTTCACAAAAGGCTTCACGATCTCGACTACTTTCGCGAAGATCTCGTCTCTCGTCATCGGTACTCCCTTTTTAGTCGGCCCACCTACGGAAGATCACACAGGCATTCACATCGCCAAAGCCGAAGCCGGCTTTGATCATCGTATTCAACTCAGGCATCTCCCGCACTGCATGAGGAATCGAGTCGGAATATGACTCGATCTCGGGATGTACATCCTCACAGTTGATGGAGGGATGGACAACTCGGTCGCGGAGCATCAGCATGCAAGCCACGGATTCGAGCGCACCGGCGGCCCCCAGGGCGTGCCCGATCATCGACTTCGTAGAGGTAATCACGGGGAAGGTTTCGGGGGAACGATCCAGCCCCTTGGCCCAGGAAGCCATCTCCTTCGGATCCGCTCCGGTTGCGGTCAGGTGACCGCTGATCGCGTCGATCTCTTCCGGATCGATCGCCGCGGCGGCCACGGCCGTACGGATGCATTGTTGTACGCCTTCAGGGTTTGGCGCTGTCATACTGCCCCCACCCCGGTGCCCACCGCAGTTGATGGCGCCGCCAAGGATCTCAGCATAGATGCGAGCACCACGTCCCTGGGCACTCTCCAGGCTCTCGATGTGCAGAACGGCCGCTCCGCTGCCCGGCACGAATCCACCGGCGGACGCGCTCATAGGGCGGGACGCCTTCTCCGGCTCGTCGTTATGAGCACGGCACAACACGCGCATCGCATCGAAACCGGCCCAATTGTAGTGGCTGGAGCCTTCAGTGCCACCACAAAGCATGCGCTCAGCTAACCCCGCACGGATGCGCTGGAAACCCTCGATGATCGCCTCGGTGCCCGTGCTGCAGGCGCTGGAGTTGGCGGTCACCTGGTTGCCGAGTGAAAAGAGTCCGGCCACCCGAGCGGAAACCCCACTGCCCATCACCTGCTCGACCATCGTGCTGCCCAACCGCCTCGTGCGCCCAGCGTCCACGAAGGGGACGAGCTTTTCGCCGGCCGTATCCAGCCCGCCGATCCCCGTCCCGATTATGGCGCCAGCCTCCCAGTACACGTGGTCGTCAGCCCGGTCGGGTCTCTCCAATCCCGCATCCGTCCAGGCATCGACCGCGGCGATGCAACCGAACCGATGGCTCGAATTCATCGCGAGCAACTCATCAGGCGGGAAGTACGCCTCCGAGATCTCGTCGACGCCCTCGGGGATCCCCCCCACGGTGCAACCGAACTTCAATTCTTCGAGCAACGGGAAATGTCGGATCCCGGACACGCCTCCCTGAAGGGCCTCGGCGTACGTCTCCAGACCGCATCCGTTGGGCGATACCACGCCCAACCCCGTGACCACCACCCGGCCTGCATTCTCGCGAGCCTCGCGATCACTCATCGCTCTACCCCAAGGCCCGAAATCGTCCCGGCGCACACAACCGTCCCGTCGTCGAGGGCCATGGAGGCTTCGGAGCGGAGCTTGCCGCGCCGAAAGAACATCTTCTGAGCCGATATCGTAACCCTCTCACCGGGCTTCACGATGCCGGAGAAATCGATGCTCGCATCCGTGAAGAGGGCGATCCTCTTCTTCACCCCTTCACGCCCATACTGGAGGGCGTAAAGGTAGATACCCAGGGCCACCACCCCAACTTGAGCCAGTGACTCGAGCAGAATCACACCCGGGGTGATCGGGTCACCCGGGAAGTGACCTCGGTAAAAATCGGCGTCTTCGTGAAAACGGTAGCGCGCCACAATATGGTCCTCGTCCACCTCGAGGATCTCGTCTATGAACCGAAAGGGCTCTCGTTGGGGAAGAAGCTCCAAAACCTCCTCAGGACCCAGCCGAGTGGCACTGATACCGGCCGCCATCACTCCCCCATCCTTCCACCCCGTGAGCGCTCGCCGGGAAACGGATAGTCATCGTAGTCGATGTCTCGAAATACCCCGACCTTGGCGCGCTTGATCACGTAGATCGGCTCGCCGTCCACGAGGACCTGAGCGTCTCCGATCGTGATCGCCGAGCCGGATTGCGGCAGGTCCTGGTATCGCACGATGTCGATCTCGTATCGGACAACCCCATCGTGCGGCCTGATCTGGCCCGAGAACTCGACCTCCCCGCAACCCAACGCACGTCCACTCCCCAAGGCGCCGTTCCAAGCGCAATACAGTCCGAGCAGCTGCCACACGCCATCCACGCCGAGACACCCGGGCTGCACCGGATCCCCCAAGAAGTGGCAGTGGAAGAACCAATCGTCGAGGCGCACGTCGCGTTCCGCGACCATCCGTCCCCGGTTCCCCTTGCGGGAGATGTGCTCGATGCGGTCGACCATCAACATCGGAGGCAAGGGCAGGCGCGCCTTGTACTCGGGCGGGGCATCACCGACGAGGCGTCCGTAGGCGAGCGCAAGAACCTCCTCTTCTGAGAAATGCGAACGCGCCTGAAACTCCTCGTACGTCACGGCTGATCTCCACTCACTGTTGAATTTCTCTCACTGCAGAACTCCTCATTAGTGCTGATCTCCGAAGCGGAGAACATGACTCGCCCACGTCAGCCCCGAGCCAACGCCGATTACGGCCACGTCGTCCTGATCGGTCCAGCCGTCCCAGTTCATGGACAGCACCGAGGGCGCGCCTGCTGCACCCCCATTTCCGAATTCGACCACGTTGGAGTAGTGCCGTTCGTCATCGATGTCACACTGCTGGCAAACGGACTCCAGCATGCGGAGGTTCGCCTGATGTCCTACGAAGTTGAGTGTCCGCCCAGCGGAAGGGTAGCTTTCCTGGATCTTCCGGAGGCATCGCACGGTCTTCTTGATGGCGAACATCTGCACGGTGCGCCCCTCTTGGTTGAAGTGCCCGAAGAGGGGCACCACGACCTTTTCGTAACCCGCAGGGCTCGACTGGAGCGTGTTATCGAGCACCTGCACACGAGACGGTACGCGGGTGGAGACAATCGCCGCCGCCGTGCAATCGCCCCACAGCACCGAGGCGGAGCGGTCGTCGTAATCCACAGAAGTCGTGAGGCTCTCCGGCGCCACCAGGAGCACGTAGTCCGGCAGGCTCTCCGGGCGCATGTTCGAGAGCATGTACATCGCTACCCACATGCTCGTACACGCCGAGTTGATATCGAAAGCGGGCACCTCCATCCCGAGCGCATCAGCGATGTGACATGCGTCGGCGGGTGACGAGAAGGAGGGCCGGCTGGAGCCGGCGATCACCATCCCTATCGCGTCCCGCGTGATGCCCGCCCGCTCAAGGGCCATCTCCGTTGCGAGCACGCCCGTATCCGCATGCGTATACAGCGCGGCCTCCATGGCCTGGCTTGGGTCTCGATTGCGGGTGTCGCGGATGTAGTCGAGAGAAAGCACGGTCCGGCGGCTCCGGATACCGACACGGTCCATGATCCATTCTTCGTCCGTTCCGATGTCGAGTTCCTCGAGAAAGCGATTGGTGATCTCGTTTTCTGGATGGAAGTGGCCGAGGCCGTGCACGTGCAAGGTCACCGCGAAGCCCCCGAGATGCGCTCACCCCCATCGACCCTGAGGACGTTGCCGTTGATCCAAGCCGCTTCAGGTAACGACAGCAGATAGATCGCGTCGGCCACGTCCTCCGGCGTCGTTAACCGGCCGAAGGGGTTACGCGTGCGTGCCTGAGCCTTGAGGTGCCTACTCCCCGGGATCATGCGCAAAGCCGGCGTGTCCGTGACACCCGCCTGCACGATGTTCGACCGAATCCCGAACGGGGCCATCTCCACGGCGATCGAGCGCGACACCGATTCCAGCGCGACCTTCGCCGCCGCAACCGCCGCGTACCCCTTCCACGCAACAGCATTCCCCTCGCTGGTCAGGCCCAATACCCTCGTGTCGGGGGCGAACATGCCTCTTTCCCGAAGCGCTTGGGTCCAACCCAGAAGGCTGGTACCCATCGAGTAGATCGTCCTAGCCATGTCCTCCTCGTCCAGAAACGCATCGGCGGAATACTCCGGGGGCGTGGTGAGTCCCTGAACCCCGTCGCACCCCTCGGCGAACAGTTGGTCCGCGACCTCGCACAACTTTGCCTCGTCGATGCCCAACTCGTCGGCGAGACGCTGCCGGGCGGTGTCGTTTACATCAGCCTCCGGCCCGATCAGCTTTAGGTTCCCGAAAGCGATGGAATGAAGGATCACGCGGACTTTCCCATCCGTGCCCAGCGCCTCCGCCAGCCCGTCCAGAATCTCCGAACGCACCTCTGCGTCCAGCGCGTCCTTGTTGAATGTTACAAGAGACACGCCCCGATCCCGGATCCTCTCGAATTCGGGGTCGATGCGGCTCATCGCCCCTCGGCGGTCCCGATGGACGACACAGATGTTGAGTCCGTGCTCGGAAAGCTTGTGAGCGCTCGCGAGTCCAAACCCACTCGATCCCCCGAGAATCAGTGCCCATTCATGAGGGGGAAACGATGTTTCAGGCATTTCAGCGTGTTGTTTTGCGGACATCAAGGGAGAGCGTTCAGGTCTCGTATGGACCGGGCGTTCCCTCTCGGGATCACACCCGAACCGGCACACCTGCCGAGCCACAAGAATACCCAAGGGGAGCGGTCCTGACTAGGAACACCCCCGCCCATCACCCCGTTGACACCCTCTTGGTCTCGCCCTAGCGTGCTAGGTATGGTGAGCATGGTGAGGGAAAATAGGCGCCTGGTCGAACGTTTTGCCACCGCTTTGGCAGTCTGGATCCTAGCGTTCAGCGCGATCATCCCGTCGCTCGATCGCGAACTCGTTGGCTCGGGCGTCTGGATCGAATCGGAGCACGACGAGGGGTGCGCTCCCCACCACGACCACACGATCTGCATCCAGTTCGGGAAGCAGGGCTGGACCACGGATCCCTCCCTCCAGTTGCGAGTATTTCAACCTGCTGCCAGGGAAGTTTCTCGGGCGGTTTCCAATGTGCCCCTCGAGTTCCTGCGTTTCATTCCCACCCACTCCCGCGCGCCACCACACACTGCCTGAGACGGACCTCTACGTGAGGTAGAGGGACCATCGAGCACCGTCGGAGATTTCCCGCTCAGGGTCGTCTGGCCATACCGCCGGTGGACTTTTGGGTGCTCACGGAGTGACCATGCGACGCAATCCCATGCGAATCAAGAAATATGGATGTGTAGGCTTTCTAGCCCTGGTAGGGGCTCTTGGTGCGGGCCCAGTCCGGGCGTGCGCGCAAGACGTTCCGGCCGCACGGCTCGATTCTCTTCGGACGGAGCTTGAAGTGTTGAGAGCTCGCCTCGACAGCCTGGAGGGCGTCGTGGTTGGTGGCCAAGCGGAGGACACGACGGACGCGATCGCCCGGCTCCGGTCCGCGGCCCAGGCCGCCGCAGGCGATGCCGCGGCCGACACGGTGGCTCAGGGCAGCCAGGACTTCGTTGGCCGAGCGCGGTCACTTCAGGCACTGAACCCGGAGATCAGCCTGAACGGGGACCTGTATGGGTCGATTCACAGCGACAATCCTCGCTCAGAAAACTTCATCCCTCGTGAGTTCGAGTTTTCGTTCGTGTCGGCGCTCGATCCCTACGCCCGTGCCAAGATATTCCTGGCCGTGGAGGAGCATGGGGGGGGGATCGAAGTATTTCCGGGCGACTTGGAGGAGGAAACGCACGGGGCGCACGAGGAAGAGGAAACCCACGGGGCACACGTCGGGGTGGAGGAAGGCTACGTCGAGTGGATCGCTTTGCCGGGCGGGCTCCGCCTAAAAGCCGGCCGATTTTTCCAGCAGTTCGGGCAACTCAACCGCTGGCACTCGCACGCACTGCATTTTCAGAGTCGGTCCCTTCCACACCTCGCCTTCATCGGGGAGGAGGCCTTGGCACAGGACGGTGCGTCGGTTCACTGGCTTCTACCGACCGGAGAGTCCGGGGCGTATGAAGCCACCGTGGAGGTTACCCGGAGTAGGAACGAGGTCCTGTTTGGGGAGGCGCACACTCTGAGTTATCTGGGCCATATGAACGCTTTTTGGCAACTTTCCCCCTCGACGGATTTGGAGTTGGGCGTGAGTGCTCTTTTTGGCGACTACCAGGATGACGACGGCCAATACGGCAATCGTCTGTTCGGGGTCGAGATGGCGTTCAATTGGGCTCCACCACAACAGTCGCTCTACCGAGGAATTGTCATGCGGGGGGGAGTCATGCTTTCGGATCCCGAAGCCGTTCGAGGGCTGCGCGGGGAGTCGGCGTGGGGCATTTGGTCGCTCGCCGAAATCAAACTCTCACAGCAGTGGGTCGCGGGTGGTCGGTATGATTGGGTGGAAAATCCGGAGGATCCCTCCGAGTCGGCGTGGCTGGCCTCACCCACGCTGACCTACTGGCAGAGCGAGTACGTACGGCTGAGGGCAGAGTACGACATCCTGGGAAATCCAGGAAAGACGACGAGGCAGTTCACGCTCCGGATCACGTTCGCAATGGGTCCGCACAAACACGAAACGTACTGAGGGGGTGATAAGATGCTGAGATTCATCGCTATGGTCGTGGCTTTCGGGCTGACGGTGGCAGAAGGTGCCGCACAATCGGACCCCGTCCGAGTCGTAGCGACGCTCCCCGTCTACGCGGACCTGGTCGAGAAGATTGGCGGTACGCAGGTCGATGCCAGCGCTATTGCGGCGCCGAATGAGGATGCACATTTCGTGCGTCCGAAGCCGAGCTTCGCACTGTCGGTTCGGCGGGCTGATTTGTTCATCACGACCGGCCTCGACCTCGAGCTCTGGGCTCCCACCGTGCTCGATCGAGCCGGGAATCGCGACGTGTCCGAAGGAGGAAACGGATACGTGACAGCCTACACTGGGATCGAGCTGCTCGACGTTCCCGCGGCCGCAGACCGAAGTGGCGGGGACGTTCACATCTTCGGTAATCCGCACCTCACCACCGACCCTCTTCGGGCCCTCCAGGTGGCTCGCAACATCACGGTGGGACTCGGGCGGGTGGCTCCCGCCCGAGTCGCTGTCTGGAATGCGGGATTGACCAGGTTGACGGCGGACATACATCAGCGGCTATTCGGAGCGCGGCTCGTGGAGCTGCTCGGTGGAGACCTGCTCGAGCAACTCGCGCTCCAGGGCACCCTTCATTCCTTCCTGGAAGGCGAAGAGTTCGACGGACGTCCGCTCATCTCCCAGTTGGGTGGCTGGTTGGGTGTGGCGGAGGCGTTCCGAGGCCGTGACATCATATGCTACCATAAGAATTGGGCATATCTGGAGGACCGGTTCGGTGTACGATGCGCCGACTTCGTCGAAGCCAAACCGGGGATCCCTCCGACTCCGAGACACGTGGCCTCGCTCCTGGAAAGGATGGAGAATGACGGGATCGCGGTGATCCTCGCCGCTTCCCATTACGACGAGCGAAAGATCGAGACGGTGGCCGGACGCGGAGCGGCCCGCTCGGTCGTGGTTCCGATGAACCCCGGCGGAGGAGCGGGTGTCGATGACTACTTCGCTCTCGTCGACACATGGGTCGTCGGTTTGGCTCAGGCATTTGCCGCGCCCGGGGCCTGAACATGCTCGATCTCATGATCCCTCCGATCGTGGCTGGCCTCGTGATCCTCTCGATCCACACGTACCTGGGCCTCCACGTCATCGCCCGGGGAGTCATTTTCGTCGACCTCGCTTTCGCGCAGATCGCAGCGCTCGGCGCCACGGTGGGCTTCCTGTTGGGCGTCGAGCATGATACGCCGATGGCCCTGGCTTTTTCGATGGGCTTTACCCTCGTGGGGGCGCTCATCTTTTCGTTCAGCCGTCTCGAGGAGACCGTCGTTCCCCAAGAGGCCGTGATCGGCATCACCTTCGTGGTGGCCTCGGCCGCCGTCATTCTGATCTCAGGATTCACGGCAGAGGGTGCCGAGCACATCGCCGAAACGCTGACCGGGACGTTAATCTGGGTCGCCTGGCCAGAGATCATCCGGATGGCCGTAGCCTACACGATCATCGGCGTGATCTATTTCGTCTTTCGGAAGCCCTTCCTGACGGTGTCCCTGGGAGAACACGACACGCCCAGGGCGCGCACGTGGGATTTTCTCTTCTACGCGCTTTTCGGGATCGTCATCTCGTTCTCGGTGCCGGTGGCCGGTGTCCTCATGGTGTTCAGCTCGCTCGTCATTCCCGCGGTGGTGGCGTTTCTTTTCACGAGTCGGTTCAGCGCGGCGCTGTGGATCGCGTGGGCCGTCGGTGCCGTCACGCTGGTGACGGGGGTCGTGGCGTCCTTCCAGGCGGACATTCCGACCGGTCCCCTGCTCGTTTGTATGTTCGGATTGGCTATGTTTGTCGGCCTGCTAATTCGGTTCGTTGTCCGCGCTCGCCCGGGTTCGGTCATGCACCCCTGATCGCCTCTCCCGGAGGCCGAGATCATGCAGCGTTCTCTGTGCACGTTGATTCTATTTGTCGCCCTCACCTTCGCCGGGTGCGAAGCGGGGGACGAATTCGGGATCGCGGGCGGGCCGGCCGACCTCCTTACGCGTGCCGAACGCTCTGACTATCTCGAGACCAGCCGTCACGCCGAGGTGATCGAATTCCTCGAAACCGTGGTCCGAATGGACGATCGAATGTCGCTCACGACGTTCGGGTTCACGAACGAGGCCAGAGCGATTCCCCTCGTGACCGTTGCCCAGGGAATGGCCGACAGAAGCCCTGCGGCGATCCGAGAAAGTGGGAAACTGGTCCTCTACCTCCAGGGAAACATCCATGGGGGCGAGGTAGAGGGGAAGGAAGCCCTTCAGATCCTTTTGCGGGAAATCGCCTCGGGGCAACACGACAGCTGGTTCAACGACATGATCCTGCTCGTCGCTCCGGTCTACAACGCGGACGGAAACGACGCGGTGGGGCTGAATAACAGGCCCGGACAAAACGGCCCCGCGGGGGGGATGGGCCAACGGCCCAACGCCCAGGGTCTGGATCTGAACCGCGACCATATGAAGCTAAACTCGCCGGAGGCGCGATCGGTCGCCCGGCTCGTCGGTGATTACGCCCCGCACGTCACGATGGATCTCCACACGACGAATGGTACCAACCACGCCTACTTCGTCACGTATTCCCCGCCGCTACACCCCAACACCGATCCAGCGATCATCTCGTTACTCCGGGATCGGCTCCTCCCCGATGTGACTGAGACCATTCGCGACAAGCACGGGATGAATTTCTACTACTACGGGAATGCCGGTGGTGGTGGTGGTGGTGGTGGTGGTGGTGGTGGTGCCGCCCCGGGCGGTCAGGCGAACCTTCCGAGGTGGTCCACATTCGATTCACGCCCTCGGTTCAACAACAACTATCTGGGCCTCAGGAACCGCATCACGATTCTCAGCGAAGCGTTCGCCTACGCGAGCTTTGAAGATCGGATTGCGGCAACGCTCTATTTCGTCCAAGAAACGGTCGATTGGGCGGAGGCCCACACAGGTGAGATCCGCGCAGCTGTCGAGATAGCGGAGACGCGACCGCTGGTGGGCACACAGCTGTCGGTACGGAACCGGATTACGCTCACGCACCCGGAACCTGTGGACATCCTCATGGGCGCGGTCGAGACCCGCTACAATGCCGCCGGGCGCCCTTACAACAACCGCCTGGACGTTTTGACTCCCACTCCCATGTGGGAGTACGGGAGCTTCGAGTCGACCGAGGACGAGACCGTTCCGGCCGCCTACATCATTCCTCCCGTCCAGCAACTCCAGCCCGTTCTCGATCGGCTGGAGTCACACGGTGTCCCGATGCGCACGCTCAATGCTTCACGGACGATGATCGTGGAGAGCTTCCGGATCGACTCGACGTCGGTTGCCGCCCAACCCTTCCAGAGCGTGAACGAGCGGACCCTCTGGGGGGCTTGGGTCGAGGGTGAGCAGGAGATCCCCGCTCGCACCATCATCATCTCGATGGATGGCCCTCATGCGCGTCTTGCATTCTACCTCCTCGAGCCTCGAGCGGACGACGGGTTCACGGACTGGGCAATCCTCGACCGCTGGATCGATGGGGACGGCGCCTTCCCGATCCTCCGGTCGCACACGCCGATCCTGTAGACTCCAATCCAGTGGACTCGATCGAGTGTTCTGGAGGTACGCCGGATATCCCCGTAGCAAACGTGAAGCTTTGTGTGCGGGCTGGGGTGTATCTTTAACGAGCGAGACGCTCGACACATCTAGGTACCCAGAAGCGACCCCATCGGGAGTTCGGCCATGAGCGCTCTCACGCGAGCTACGCTCTACACCATAGTTCTTTCTATCTCTGGCTTGGTCAAATCTCCGGTGGCGTACACCCAGGAAACCCAAGCCACGGATCGGGACCGGGCCATCCATCTGCTCCAGAGGGCCACGTACGGGCCTCGACCCGGCGATGTCGATGCGGTGTTATCGGACGGGATTTCCGATTGGTTGGATCGGCAGCTCCACCCCGAACGCATCGACAATGCGGCCCTCGAGACTCTCCTGGACGGGGTTCCCGTGGCATCCATGAGCCTCAACGAACTCGCGGGGCAGTATCCCCCGAACCAAGTCCTCCAGTCCGTTCGACAGCTTTCCCAGAGTAACTCACTCGAGGAGAGTGATCAGCGCAGGCTTCGTCGCGAACTCGGCGAACACAGCCCCCGGCGGATCCTCGACGGCCTGGCGACCACGCGCATCACGAACGCCGTCCACTCCGAGCGACAGATCGAGGAGATGATGACGGCGTTCTGGTACGATCATTTCAACGTGTTCTGGGGCAAGGACGCCACTCGTTTGCTGGTCCCCGGCTACGAAAGAAACGCCATTCGGCCCCACGTATTCGGGAAGTTCGAAGACATGGTTCTTGCCACCGCCCAGCATCCGGCGATGCTGTTCTACCTCGACAACTTCCAGAGTGCCGCCCCCGACAGCTCTCTCCGGGCCCGAGAGAGGCGCGACGCCAACGCCCGGCGAATGCGAAGAATGCCCGCACAAACCAGGGCACAGGCCACTCAGCGAATGGAGGAGCGGCGGCGGCCCCGGCCCGGCCTCAACGAAAACTACGCCCGTGAACTGTTGGAGCTTCATACGCTCGGGGTGGACGGAGGGTACACCCAAGCGGACGTCATCGACGTCGCGCGGATCCTCACGGGCTGGACGTTCGGGGAGCAAAGAAGCCGAATGCAGATGCGTCAGACTCAGGCGTCCTACGAGGACGGACGCCTGGTTCTGCCCGACACCGACTATGAGGAGGTGTACCGGTTCCGATTCCGACCCGAATTCCATGACACCGGTGAGAAGACCGTCATGGGGCGCGTCTTCGAAGCCGGTGGCGGCCACGAAGAGGGTGTCGAGTTGATTCGTATGCTCGCCCACCACCCGTCCACGGCCCGGCACATCGCAACACAGCTGGCCACTCGCTTCGTGGCGGACAAGCCGCCACTAGCCTTGGTGGACCACCTCGCCGCAGTGTTCCTGGCCACATCAGGCGACCTGCGGGAGATGACGAGGGCGCTGTTCACATCGGACGAGTTCTACGATCCCGCGGTGGTGGGCAACCGTGTAAAATCGCCGTTCCTTCTGGTGACCAGCACGCTACGCATGACCTACGGTCGCACGGCCAATTCACGGGTCCTGATGGAAACGCTACGCTCCCTGGGTGAAGCCCCCTACCTGGCCGAACCCCCCACCGGTTATGAGGAGACGAGCGCACAGTGGGCCTCCGGTGGAGCCATGTTGACCCGTATGAACTTCGCCACCTCTTACGTGACAGGTGAGCTAAGAGGGGTGAGGCCAGATCGCAACCGCATATTCGGCGAGATCCGCCGACGGGGCGAAGACAGCGTCGCTGTCCTCCTGGACGCGCTTCTTCCGGGTACGGACACCACGGAATTGATGGCGGTCATCGAGGAGGAGCTGCAGACGACTCCACCAGAGTCGGACCGCGAGAGCCGTCTCCGAGTCCTAGGCCTGATCCTCGGCTCACCAGAATTCCAGAGCCACTGATGAACGGCATCGGGCGACGAATCTTCGTCAAAGAGGGCGCGCTGGCCCTCATGGCGCTCGGGCTACCGCCCGACTTCCTGCTCCAGCCACTCTTGGCTGGCACGCAGGGTCTGGACCGCAAGAAAACGCTCATCTGCATCTTCCAGCGAGGGGCCGTGGACGGGCTGTCCATGGTGGTACCCTTCGGGGAACGCGGGTATTACGACTCACGCCGCACCATCGCGATCCAGGCTCCGGGTTCGGGGGATGGCAGTGCTCTCGACCTGGACGGTTTCTTCGGGCTGCACCCGGCGCTGACGCCCCTCGAAGAGCTCTATCGCCGCAGTGAGATGGCCATCGTGCACGCCGTCGGATCACCCCATCCGACCCGGTCCCACTTCGACGCCCAGGACTTTATGGAGACCGGAACGCCAGGGGTGAAGTCCACGCGTGAGGGTTGGCTCAATCGGGTGTTGCAGGATACGGAATGCGCCGAGTGCGAAGGCCGCACCCTACAGAATGCAGCGGCCCATGCGGCGGACCACGCCGCCGGCCAGGTGTCCATGGCTACGGTCCCCTCCCTGAGGGGGGTCTCGATGACAAGCGCACTACCTCGAGTGATGCAGGGCAACCATCCAGCGCTGGCCATCCCGAACCTGAGCGAATTCGGAGTACACCGGGACGACGAGGTCGGCTCGGCCTTCCGGCGCCTCTATCGCACCGAAAGAGGGGACGCGGTCTCGGCCGCGGCCGAAGAGGCGTTCGAAGCGGTTCGTGCTTTGGAGGCCATCGATCCCGGAAGCTACGAGCCGACGGGCGGCGCCCAGTACCCGAACGGAGACTTCGGCCGATCTCTTCGCGAGATCGCCCAACTCGTGAAAGCCGACGTGGGCGTGGAGATCGCCTTTGCCGATCTGGGTGGATGGGATACGCACGTTCGCCAGGGCGGGGCTCAAGGGCAGCTGGCGGGCCGCCTGGGTCAGCTGGGCGAAGGAATCCGGGCTCTGTACGACGACCTGGGTGACCATATGGAGGACGTCGTGATCCTGACCATGTCCGAGTTCGGACGCACCGTGGCGGAGAACGGCTCGGGCGGGACGGATCACGGTCACGCGAACTGCATGCTGGCTCTGGGTGGGTCCGTGAAAGGCGGTCGTATCCTGGGTGACTGGCCGGGTCTCGAACGCGAGTTGCTCTACCAAGGTCGCGACCTGGCCGTGACCACGGACTTCCGCGACGTGTTTTCCGAGGTGGTCTCGGGACACCTGGGTGCCGCGCACCTCGACCGGATCTTTCCTGGCTACGACGGGGACCCTGCCCGCTACAGAGGTATACTGGGCTGATCAAGTAGCCTACGGCTTCGGCTCACCGGCCAAGTCACGATCTTGTGAGCATGGCTGTGACTCAGACCTTTTTCCACACCGCCCGGGCCGCAAGAACAATACTCTCGCCGTCGAACTCATAGGCCCGGTACAGAAGCCGGACGGCGTCTTCGGGGGTGTCCTCAGCGGTTGGCGCCCGCGCTCCACTGGCCGGTTATGTAACGGCTCTTCGAGTTCGGCGGCAACCCTTCAGGAAGCACGAGAAATTGCGTCCGCGATCTCTTGCAGCACCTGTCCGTTGGTTTCCTCTTGCGCCGGTTTCAAGAGTGATTCACGGGCCTCATCCGTGCCAATCCTGCCCAAGGCCCAAGCTGCATGTCCGCGCACCAGAGCCTCCGCATCGTCCAGGGCCCTGACGAGAACCGGCACCGCCTCCGACACCCCCCAGTTGCCCAAGGCTATACAGACGTTGCGAAGCAGCCCGGGCCTCTTCGCTCGCTTGATGGGCGAGTCTCGGAAAAGCGCGCGAAACCCTGAGTCGTCCAGACTCAGCAGCTGGTCGGCCAGCTCCACAAGCGATGGCCCGTCCAACCCTTCCCTCGCCCGATAGGCCTCGTCTTCGGCCGGCCGGGTGAACCGCTCGTTCCACGGGCAGACCTCTTGGCAGATGTCGCACCCGTACACCCGATTCCCCATGAGCGGCCGGAACTCGACGGGTATGGAGCCCCGGTGTTCGATGGTCAGATAGGAGATGCACCGTGGGGCATCCATCACAGGTGCCCCAGACGCATCCCGCCCGAGTAGCGCTCCCGTGGGGCACGCATCCAAGCAACTTCGACACGTCCCGCAGTGGTCCTCCTGGAACGGGGCGTCCGCGTCGAGATCCAGGTCCAGGAGCAGCAGCCCCAGAAAAAAGTAGGAGCCCCGCTTCGGGTCGATCAGCATCGTGTTTTTCCCGAACCAGCCGATGCCCGCCCGCACGGCCATCTCCCGCTCCAGAATGGGGCCGGTGTCCACGTAAACGCGTCCTTCGACAGGAGCGGCTACCGAAGCCTCGATCCACCGGTGGAGCTCGAGCAGCCGCTCCTGGATCGTGCCGTGGTAGTCTTGGCCGCGCGCGTAGCGGGCGATCACACCCCTCGCCGGATCGGCGGGTACTCCTGGGGGGTCCTCCTGGAAGTACTCATGACCGACCACAACCGCCGACCGAACGGTCGGCAACGTCCCCCGGAGATCGGCCCGGCGAGCGACAGCATCCTCGCGCGCGAGATAGCCCATCTCGCCGTGCCTGCCGTCCTCCACCCACTCTCGATAGAGGCCCATGTGTCTGCTCGCCTCGACCGAGGCGACTCCCACGAGACCGAAGCCCAGGTCTCGGGCTTGCTCCTTGAGGCGGGTTGTAAGCGTCACACTCGATACTGCCTCCCCTTCCACTCGACGTGGCCCCCCCGGATCCAGCTTCGGAGAAAGATGAAGTTCACCACGCCAGCCGCCAGTGGATAGAAGGCACCGGTCCAGAGCGGTGCACCCAGACGCCAACCGACAAGGCTCCAGGCCAGGACGCTGAGGCCCGTGATCCAGGCGGACCATATCACCCAGGCGTTCGGCCCTAGCCCAGCGAGCGAGCCTCCCGATCCGACCCCCGCGAGCGACATGAGCAAGACCAACGGAGGAACGATCCAGATCAAAACGCTGGCCACGATTACCACCGGCATGACGATCGGAACGGCCCAGCGTGGAACGGCCTGGCGAGCCGCCAGGGAGAGGTTCTTCGACCAGCCTTGGATCATCTCCCCAAGGGACCGGTACATCCGCGTGGCGAAAACCGTCTCGGCCGCGCGGACCGTGAGCCTTTTTCCGGATCGGCAGAGGATCTGGGCCAAGCGTTGGTCCTCGACGATCTCCCCCTTCACGGCCTCGTGGCCGCCAATGTCTTCGTACGAGCCACGATCGAAGAGCATGAACTGACCGTTCGCGATGGCATCGCGCCAGCGCTCTGGAGGGAGAGGCTTACCCGGGTTCGGAAAACGAAATACGATTGCCGCCATCATGTGGGTCTGAACCAACCGCTCCCAGAACGACTCCATGATCTGCCGTCCCAACAGCGTGAGCGTATCACCGTCGTCCTCGACCAGCCCAGCGACCGCCTGACCCAACAATTCGGGCGCATGAACGGTGTCGGCGTCGGTGAAGAGCAGCAGGTCCCCTTCAGCCACCTTTGCCCCCTGAACGCACGCCCAGGGTTTACCCATCCACCCCTCGGGGAGCGGGCCTCCTTCGACTGCCACGACTCTACGAGAGTGATTCGGCGGGATCGCCCGCGCCAGCTCCAGGGTGGCGTCGTCGCTTCGGTCGTCCACGACGATCACCTCGAAGTCGGGATAGTCGGACGAGACGATGGACTCGACGCAGGACCGGATACTCCGCTCTTCGTTACGGGCCGGAACAATGACGCTTACCAGAGGAGTCGCCCGATCAGTCGCGTCCACCACGGGCAATGGCCGTGGAAGCCTGACCTTGATCAGGATGTAGACTACGAGGGCAATCCAGGGGGCGAACGCGACAGGAAGTGGCAAATAATCTTCCCGCCTCGACCGTCAGTAGCCGGTAGTGGTCCCGCTCACAACACCGGGCGACTGACGCGGACTGTCACCCGACTGTCGGTGAAGAGTCCTCCGTCGTCGGCCCTACCTTGGAGCACATAGGTGCCAGGCTGGTGGAAGGTCACCTCGGTAACCCACCGGTCATCCTCCGGCAAATCCGGCGCAACCCAGGAAGAGGCCCACGGAGAGTTGGAGTAGGGGCGGGTGTCCTCCCATGTGGCGATCTGAGCCGGGTTGAAACTCGCCCCACCAGCGACGGGCGCCCGATAGATGTGCCAAGTCATATGCAGTCCGTTGACCTTTTGCACGGTAATCCGCGAGGGAGGACGGAGCGCCCGGTTCAGATTCAGCGTGCCGTCGTCGGTCACGGGCAAACCCCCACCACCTCCGAAAAGGCCCCCTCCAGACCGTCTCGGAAGGCCGTCATCGGTGACGCGGGCCGAGAGGGTCACCGGTTGGCCCACCTGAGCGTCGATTTCGGTATTCATCTCGAGTTCGACAACCGGGGCGGTATGTGCCCGAAGCGCTGCATTGCTGCTGCCCGGCCCGAGCGCCCCCGTCTCCGACATGATCACCATATTGTCGACGAAGTAGTCGGGCCTCAGGGTGCCGTAGGCCACTTTTTCCACACCGTTGACTCTGACCGTCCAAGCCAACTCCTGCTCCCCGAAGTCCGCAGGTACTCGAACCACAAATACGAACCGATTGCGGCGAGGCAGAAAGTGGGTGGGTTGCCCCCGGTCAGCCGGCCCCGGCGAAAACATGTTGTCGTCGCTCACCGGGACGTCCGGCCTCTCCTCCCAGTTTCGGTTCATATAGCCGAACATGAGGTTGAACGAGCCGTCCGGGTTTTGCTGCCAACCCTCGAAAGACGGTGAGATCGATTGGCCGCTCGAATACGTGAGACCCTGGGCTGCGGCCGGATGTGCCCCCACAGCCAAGGCCAAGCCACCAAAGACGAATCCGGCGCCGACCGCTCTTCGCAACCACAAAAACCGATGTGCTACCATTCTATTTACCTGTCCTCATCCAATTGTCATTACCCCGCGGGTCCCTGTCTTGTCTTACGGGCCTGACTAGCGTCAGTCAGGCTGCTGGCCCGAGTCACCGGCGGCCTTAGCCGGCGGCGTAGGCACGGTGGCCAAACAGAGAGGACACCCGATGAGGTAGTCGTTCTTGGTCAGGTTGAACTTCTCAACCCGTTCGGCCATCTCCTCCACGAACTGCTCGTCGGAAAGACTGACGCGCTCTCCTAGGTCGATGAACATGTTGGCCACGGACCGATTACCCGATCCCTGCCAGTTCCTCGGGTCGGGGATATTGGCGTTCGTCCCAGTATTGTTCATGTAACCGGTGATGTGGAGGATCGTGCCCCTGGGCAGCAGAGGCTGATAGTCGTCGGCGAAGACGTAGGTGCGCACCCAGTTGTGGTCGTACCCGACGCAGGACAGTGTCTCGGCCTTGAAGCCCCAGATGGCCTCGAGGCACATGCGCTCGCCCGGAGCGTGCAGGTGGGGCTCGAAGCTGATGATCTTGGTGTGCCTCTGCGTCACCAGGTAGGCGTCGAGCCGCTGGTCGGTCGTGTTGGCCTCGACGTCGATGTCCGAGCCGTTGGCGAGAGACGTGATGCTACCCTGGTATTTGGGCTCGTAGCCCACCGGGAAGAACTCGAAGGCGACCTCCAGTCGGGCCCGGGTGTCCTGGCCGTTCGAGTGGAGGTGGATCGACGAAGAGCCGATCATCGAGCCCGCCCTCAGGAGCCGGCCAGCATCGTCATCGAAAACGTCCGGGTTCCGGCCGACCTCGTGAACGGGCCAGGACGTGCCACGGCCCGAAGACGTCGTCTGCCAAATCATGTGGTGGACGACGTACCTCTGGCCCACCGTCTGCCGGCCGTTGTCCTGTTGGTCTTTGATGTCATTAACTTCGCGGATCTGCACGGCCCGGACATAACGATCCTCCTCCAGTCCGGTCGCAAAGCTCTCGATCTCACCCCACCAGTCGGCGTCCCCACCTCCCACGAACATTTCTTCGGAGATCGCGACGAGGTCGGGCCGGATGGTCCACTCTGCATTGTCATCAAACACCCTGACGGGGGGCAGATCCGCTGGATCACCTTCGGGCGTGCCGTTGTCCGCCCAAGCGGCGATCATCGCGACCTGCTCATCGCTGAGGGAGGTGTCCTGCTTGTACTGCTGGATGCCGATGTTTTTCTCGACGTACCAGGGCGGCATGGCGCCGGCACGGTCACGGATCGCCGTGCGCTCTTTGATCCTCCGGGCAAACCGCCGCGTTTCGTCGTACGTGACGAGCGACATGGGGGCCACACCCACCGGGTTGTGGCAATTCTGGCAGCTGCGCTGCAGGATCGGCGCGATGTCCTTGTTGAACGTCACGTCTTCCGGATTAAAAGCGACATCGGAGGTGGAGGCGAAGTCCTGCGCCCCGAGTGCAAATGGCACCATCAGAAGGAGGGCGGCCGGGAGCATCAGAATCCGACCGATCGTGACCTTCCACTCGTTTTTCGTGCCGTAACGCATCGCTTTCACTCCGATTGCGGGTAACAACGCTGGGCGCCAAGAAATACTCCACGCCGACCGTAAGAATACTTGAAAGGCCACAGATGTGTCAAAAGGTGTCTCCGTTCATGTCCTCGTCCTCGAACACGCTACTCCATCTTCCGAACCCAGCGGTCTCCGTCCCTGCGGCGGTACTTCTCCATCACCGCGTCGAACGCCTCGTCGAGGTCGACCCCCTGTTCGTTGGCCATGCATAGGATGACGAACAACACATCGGCCAGCTCCTCAGCCATTTCCTGCTCGCTCTCGTCGGGCTTCTTAGGCTTCGTACCAAACCGGTGGTTGACCAACCGAGCCAACTCGCCGACCTCCTCCATAAGACGGGCGAGGTTGGCCAGCGGCGGCCAGTAGCCCTCCTCGAACTGGGAGATCCACTCGTCTACACGGCCTTGCACAGCCGTCAGGTTGCGGGCGTCCGCGTCTGTCATGGGACCAGCATCAGCTTGCCGTGCTCAGAGAAAGGGGCGGCTGGCATTCTGGCTCCGTTTGGAAAGTGACAACCGGTGGGGGTGCGAAGAGTACTTTCACGGAGGCTGCCTGGGCAAGCGTCGAAAGCTCGCACCGAGCCTGTGCGGTCCTGCTCTTGTGTCTTATCGTTCAACATCGCCTTCGACAGCTTCCGAGAGCCCGGAAGGTGATCGTTCAGGGGCAGCCGCGCACACCCTGCCAGGAGCCCGTGCGAGTAGCATGGAGGATCGAAAATCCGCAGACGACGAAACCCTGGGAGGCTACCTGGAGGTGCACGAACGCCCTCCCGCCTTTACGGGTTCGGACGGGCAGCCGTACACCGCTTCGGTCGAGGTCGAGTCCGTGGAGAACCTCGCCGCGCCTTGCGTGGCTTTCTTGGTTTTTCCGAGATGGGCCGGAGCGGGCCTCGGCATCGTGGGGCACGTGGAGACGCCCGTGCTGTGGGAGGGAAGAGGCCGGGACGAGGTTCTCGGCCTTGCCCATGCGCTCCGCCTCACCGAGGTCAAACGCCTGTTGGACGAGGCCATCCAACGGAAGAACGGGGAGGACTGA